>JACKQG010001544.1_pt1 | contig 31575 bp, 21 predicted proteins | sample 8237621 | NCBI WGS metagenome assembly JACKQG01 (sample SAMN15677084, study PRJNA649215) | marine metagenome | biome: marine; feature: Black Sea; material: saline water; isolation source: suspended particulate matter (SPM) from the Black Sea western gyre | collected 2013-06-09/2013-06-10 | depth... | reverse complement strand
GCATTTAAGCTGTTCGCACTTATCCCAAACACAGTTATTAATCCCAGTGTGATAATACTTTTTATCCAGCTCATTTTTTCCCTCCAAAAATGTTTTACCTTACGATCGCTTTGAGTTTTCATCATCTCACTCTATCGTAAGTAAAGCATCTTGATCGTTTCACTATAGTCTCCTGCCTGCAGATGACATAAATAGACTCCTGCTGAGACTGGATATCCTGAATCACTGGTGCCATTCCACCTGATGGTGTACCGGCCTTGAGATTGACGCCTCTGAACCAGAGTATGTACCAATCGACCTTTTAAATCGAATATGTCGAGGCTTACCTCGACCTCGACTGGTAATTCATAGCGAATAGATGTAAGTGGATTGAAAGGATTAGGATAATTTGGCAACAAGTCGTAACTGATAGGTACCTCACCTGGTTCCAGATTTACCAGAGAGAGATTTAACTCCACCTGGGCGGCATCTACTTGGAGGTCTTCTTCATTGAAACGGAGCTTGCTCAGCGAAATACTCGTTTGCTCCTCATTGAATTGATCAGTAACCTGAAATTGCATAATAGCCAATACATCGGATAGGCCAGGTTCTACATCACCAGCACTAGCGAATTTCAGAAAACCATCCTGGCTATTCCATTCAATGACCAGGCCATGAGAGAGTTCACTCCATTCAACTGAAACAAGACCAAGGTGCTGAACATCCCAATCTATCTGCCCTTCGAATGAATAGATATTGTCTGGATTCTGGAGGAATAGTGGCACTTCAACCATGGCACCAGGCGTAAGCAATGCTGATTCCATGGACATGCTCCCGCTGGCAAATTGCAAATCAGGTCCTGGTATGAACGGCAGCTCATCAATGAGTCCAACCACATATTGCAGGATGAGTGCGGCATCGAAAGCTGATACAGTGCCGTCCAAACTTACATCAGAATTCAGCAATTGCTGGGGTACGAGTTCGATTAATTCAACCAGATATTTCAATATCTGGGATGCATCAAATGCCCGGACATCCATATTCAGGTCCACATCTCCAAAAAATGCGCTTTCCAGAATCTCCAGACCCCCGTCCACCATGACGAGATCCGTTTCCCCATTGTTGAACAGGGCGGTGTCAATGGTTACGGGTACAAACACGTTTTCAAGTGTATCCGGCACATATAATTCCAACCAGAATAGCGTCCCTGCTCCCCTGACACCATTGTCACCAGTACCCAGCGTTATTAGGAGTGTATCTGTTTCATTGTATTCAATGGACCAGTTTGCATCTAGGAGCAGTCCGCCTTCTGTGATAATACCTGTAAATTCCAAATGATCCTGGAAACCTCCCAGACCAATGACAGCTGTGTCACATTGGAAATCGAAGGGGAATTCAACATTTATGGGGAGAGCTATTGTGTAATTGGGAGCTGCATAAGCCAAAGGAATCTCAAGATGTACAGAATCGGGACCCGTACCAGTTAGATTCCACACGGTAATGCTGTTGTATCCGTAATCAGCGACATACATAGTTCTACCATCTGCGCTCCAGGCAGCACCACGTCCATTATAGACACCACCTGATGTATAATCTCCCTCAGGGATGCCAAATGAGTCCAGTTCTTCACCAGAAACGCGGTCATAAATATACCACCTGGAATGATGCATATCGTCATAGGTAAAGGCAAATTCAGAACTGGCAGCGTACAATTGATCTTCAAAAGGATTAAGACTAACATCCTCAGCCCACATGGGTTGAAACCAGCTAGCATCGTCCATCCACCAACCACCGATTGTGTCTACAGGTTCATAGGGTAACACGCCTGGAAGTGGACTATAAAAATGTCTTATCCCAACACCATTCCAGACACTTCCCAAGTAGAGATCGCGTCCGTCACCAGTAATGGCAATGGCACGATTGTAGCCACCTGAATTATCATCCAGCGCATTCGCTATCTCAGTGAGGTCTGAATTTAGAATTTTTACAGGATTGCCATGAGCTACCGTGCTGATGTAGATGCGACCTAAATTATCTACTGCTGGTTTGGTCAAACCACCGGTAACTTCAGGAAAATCATATACTGCAATGCCTTGCCCAGTGAGGTAATCGACCTTATATAGCTTCCCGGAAACAGAATATAGAATATTCCCATCCAGACCCGTCGCCATACCACGGCAACCGCTGGTCAATGTGTCAATTAGTCCTTGAATGTTTAGTGTATAAATAGGCGAAAATGGTAGCGGGTCCCCCTCAGGGGTCATGGCGAAAATGGGCAAGATATATACTTCCTCACCGTTCACATCCAGGGTGTCATAAGCCCAGGCACCGCCACTTGCATACATCCCATACCAGATGTTTCCATCTGGATCAAGAGTAACACCATGCATGCCACAGCTAGATGAGACATCAAGATCAATTCTATCCAGAACATGACTGAATTCCCACTCAGCACAGAGCGTATTCATCATCAAGATGATCCCAATGATTACCAGGCGAGTTTTAGTCATTATAGCCCCCTTCTTTTGTTCCTGAATGTTCCTAATCTATATCATGAAATCCTTTTTTTTAAATAAACCATCCATCTATGCCAAGGCTACCCGTCTTTGTCCATACCGGTCTTCGCCTTGGCATACGATGAATAAATTTTTACTTCAAGAATACCATCTTAATGGTCTTGGTATAATTCCCTGCTTCCATTCGACAGAGATAAACACCTGTACTTACTGGTTCACCCCTCATGTTGGTGCCGGACCATTCATAATTGACCCAACCCGCTGGTCGACTGCTCTCTGAATAGCGCTGAACTACTCTACCCTGCAGATCATATATGACCAGGCTGAGGTCAGAGGTCTCTGGTAAGCCATAACGAATGGTAGTGATTGGATTAAATGGGTTTGGATAGTTCTGTTCCAGGGTGAATTCACTAGGCAATGCCTCAAGGGCAGCCACGCCAACATAAGTTGTGACCTGTGTTGTTTGAGAAAATTCGGAGGTGTTTCCCTGAGCGTCAGTTGCTGTGGCAACAATATAGTCACCCATTTCCAGTCCATAGTTAGTGACAGGACCTAACACGATAGTCTTTAGTCCCAGATCATGGTTAGCGTCTGTATAAAAGTTTGAATACAGAAACATTTGACCTTCCCCATCTTCATCAGATAGAAAAAGCTCAACTGCGATTGGATATTCTGAGTTTTCAACATCGGAATCAACCAGATATTGTATCAGTAGATCACCCCCGTCATCAACTCCCACATTGAGTCGTTCAGGAAAGTTCTGCAGACGGTTTGGTCCATCATCTACATCACCAGGATCATTTTCTGTAACACCATCAGTGTATGGAAATGCACCATTCATGGAGAGATCAATACCGACTTCCCCATTGCCGTACATTGAATTTGCAGAAACGGTATTATTTAGTTCTGCTGAGGATTGATTGATCGAAACTCCAGCAAATTCACTGTTAACAATCAGATTACCGGCGCCCGCTACCGTACCACCGATACGATTATCAGTTGCTTGACCAAAAATGGATATTCCTGAACGACCATTGCCTAAATTAAGTGTACGATCAAGATCAGATCCAATGATATTGCCCTGTACAATATTATTAATGGCACCACCGTAATATCCAATCCCAATCCCACCATAGCCATTGGCAGAGATCACGTTGGTGGCACCTTCAACAACATCTCCGATGATCGTGTTGGCTGTACCTCCAGCCAGTCGTATTCCCCAACGTACGTTGCCCAAAGCTTCGGTACCAGTGATGTCTGTGCCCAATAGGTTACCATAAACTTCATTCATGTTCCCATTCATGATGTAAAGACCGCTCTGAGGATTGCCTGACATCAGATTACCGGCTCCGGGTTGCGTGCCACCAATAATATTGTGATCCGAGTCTTCCATAAAGACACCTGAAGCACCATTTCCCATTGCTATTGATCCAGAGATATCAGTACCAAAATAATTGCCCTTAACAAGGTTATAATTACTTGAACTGATCCAAAGTCCAGCACTGAGATTACCTGAGATGACATTCCCTGCACCAGGTTCTGTGCCACCAACCAAAGTGCTTTCACAGTTATTCAACATCACACCGGACGCTCCATTGCCTACGAGCTCTGTCCCGGTGATATCAGTCCCAATTAGATTCCCCTGGATAATGTTGTTTAGTGGATCTACTTCATCATGATTTATTGAAATTCCCATATCTAAATGGCCAGACACCACGTTACCAGCTCCTGGATTTGCCCCACCTATCAGATTATCCGAAGCATCTCTAATATCGATGCCATCCCACTGATTTCCCAAGCTGCTAGTCCCACCTGCATCAAGGCCAATGATATTCCCTTGAACTACATTCCCGAATGCATCACTTCCATAAATTCCCAATCCAGTTCCCTGATTTCCAGATATCACATTTCTTGATCCAGGCTCTAGGCCACCAATCAGGTTGTATGATGTATTTACTCCGAGCCCACCATTTTCGTTTGCATATGCTATGGTGCCAGTGACATCAGTTCCCAAAAAGTTACTCTGGATGATATTTCCCATACCCTCCAGGATATTTATCCCATAGTCATTGTATCGATTTATAGCGAATCCTTTGACTACACATTTTCCAGCTAGAAGCATAAAGCCTGGTTCAATTTCTGTAACATTTGATCCATCCAATTCAATGAGGGGTGTGCCTGAGTAGCCTGGTTGACTAGTTGCATCGAGTATTAAAGGTTCAACCATATTTGGTAATTGTATACTTGGTTGTATGGTATGCGGACCAGCACCTTCGATGTTAAAAATGATTTTGTTGTATCCTGGTGTGGCATTGGATTCGTTGAGGGCCGCCCGCAGCGTGCAATCCCCAGTGCCATCATCACAGATTCCATCTCCTGGATTGGCATCCATGGCATCGCCAGTTGAATTGACAATGAAAACAGCCTGTTTGTAAGCAGTCTCCAGCTTATAAAAACCGCCACCACCATCAGCAACATTTATGATCCCATCAGCCGCATGAATACGCTGGGCATAGCCACCCGTATTGAAATAACCCACTTCAACTGGATTATAAGCGTCAGCGCAATCGATGATGCGGACACCATCCCAGGCACTCAGACCATATACATATCGTCCCGAACAGACAACATCCTGGCTGAGCCATCCAAGTCCAATGCCTGATGTTTCAAAAGGATTGGTGGGATCACTGATATCAATTATCCTGACCTGACCGGTGTATCGGTCCGCGATGTAGGCATATTTTCCTGATACATCAAGACGCCAGGCATAATCGAATATTTCTAACCCTGAAACAGTTTCCGGTGAAGTGGGATCGGCGATATCGATGATCCAGAAACCACCCCCCCTATTCACAACATAGGCAAAGCGTCCTTGAATCTTGATATCAAAAGGAACCCAGGGCAAACCATCCAGGGTTCCCACCAATTCAGGATTTGAGGGATCGCTGATATCCAGGATTTGAATATCAGGGTTACCACCGATAAAAAGCAGATGACCAACCACATAGGAAGTCAATGCAGATCCTTCGTACCAGGTTGAAACGATCTGTGGGTTGACAGGGTCACTAATATCAATAATGTGAATATTAGGGTCTTCGATGACATACAGATAATCCCCACTTCCGTTCAAGCTATTGGGATTGTCCATTTCGAGGAGTGCAATCATCTCAGGTTCCACATCTTCACCCTGTGTGAATACCCCCACACCCAGACCCCTCAGGGTGACATAAGTGTGCGTGCTGGTTGTATATATATCCCGGGCATAACCACCACCGGGATTTTCATTCAGCAGGACGGGATTTAATCTATCGCTGATATCCAGCATCTTGACTCCCCAACTGGACGAAGCCACATAGAGACTATCGCCCTGAATGTGAATGGCATCAGCATATTCAACAGCAAACATACCCACTGAATCTGGGGCTGTGAGATCTGATATATCCAATATCTGAATACCAGACCACCTTTCAGCCACATAGGCTAATGTGTCAACAACTTCCACCCAAAAGGCTTGATCAGTGGTCGGGAAGTATCCCAATTCAATGGGGTTGGTTGGATCAGCAACATTGACCATTCTAATTCCATCGGCCTTTTTTGGTAGATAGGCAATAGTATCTACAACTGCCACGCTCCAGGCACCATTCTCAGCAGGAGAAAATCCCAATTGAACTGGGATGCTGGGATCACTGACATTAAGGATGTATAAACCCGATTGAGACGCAGCATAGGCTATGGTATCAATCACCTGAGCATACTCGAAGTTTGCAGGTTCTGCAGGAACAAAGGTACCTGTAAGTGTTGGTGCTAATGGATTCGAGATATCTATGATACGCAAGCCTTCATCGCTATTGCCTAAATAGGCATAGCCTCCAGTAACTGAGATATCCCAACATTGTCCAGGAAAATCTATCTGTGCCACCAACACAGGTACCGACGGATCTGTGATTTCAATGACCTTGAAACCATCAGTCCAATTGGCGATGTAGGCATAATTTCCAGAAACAGCGATGCTGCTCACGATACTTTCGGTTGCGATTTCCCCCAGAGGATCCAAGGTATGAATATCCAGTACTTCCAAGACGGTGCCATTGGCAGAGTACACATAGTCACCTCTGGCCTGAACATTTGGACAATAACCATATGGGTAGCGACCCACTAGCTCAACTCCATCAGAGTCAAATTCAGCCAGACCCATACTCAAAATAAGTAGGAGTGCAATACTGACTCTCACAAAATACTTTGAACTGTTTCTGTTTTTGGAATACATAATTCCCCCTTTTGATAGGTTTTAAAATCAGCTCTGAAGAACAGAAGGAATAAATACCGCTTGTGGATCAAAATGGTATGCCCTGAATCTAGCACAACTAGTGTCCTTTAGCAAATACTCCTGATATTCAGCAATAAAATAAGATTCAGGATTGATCCTGACTAACACAGGTGGAACATTTCCTTGCACATATGGAACATTTCAGGTGTTTTTTGGATGTTTTGAGGAATTTCGGATATAAGCCTGGCAGGGCGAATGCAGCCACGGGTATTACATTAAATTTGGATGAAATTGCTGCAATTATGTTTATCATAAACCATGTCATCTCTGGAAATGATCCTCATCGCAATCGGTCTGGCTATGGATGCTTCAGCAGTTTCCATGGCTGCAGCAGCAGCCGGTTTTGCCAAAGACATCAGAGCCATATTTCGTCTTGCTTTTCACTTTGGACTCTTTCAAGCCGTCATGCCATTCATTGGTTGGCTTTTAGGGTCCACAGTGGTGGATTACATCAGCGTATGGGATCACTGGATTGCCTTTGCCCTGTTGGCAATAGTGGGTGGTAGAATGATTTTCTCTGGAATTTTCCCCCATGAAAAGGAACTCACCATTGATCCATCCCGAGGTTGGGTACTGATTACTCTCAGTATCGCCACCAGTATCGATGCCCTGGCCGCCGGTCTGAGTTTTTCTGTTCTCAACGTGAGTATCTGGTTACCCTGCCTGCTCATTGGAATAATAACCCTGATCCTCTCTGCACTTTCCACATGGATTGGAAAGCTGGTGGGACCATGGTTGGGTCAACGGGTTGAAATCCTGGGTGGGTTTATTTTGCTGGGAATAGGACTGAGAATATTGGTTACTCACCTGAGCTAAGTAGAATGGAAAACCAACTATAAATGTAAAGCGGTTCTGTTATTTGATCAGTACCATTTTAATTGTTCTTGAAAGATCCCCCGCCAACACACTACAGAAGTAGATACCTGCACCAACGTTCTCCCCCTGTGTATTCTTACCATCCCATGCATAATAGTTCCAACCTAGGGCTTGATTATGCACTGAATGGCTTCTGATCATTTTCCCATTCATATCATAGAACTCCATCTGGACATCTGAAGTATGTGGCAATCGATAACGGACAGTAGTGCTGGGATTAAAGGGATTGGGAAAGTTATTCACCATTAAATATTGTGAAGGTGTCAGGGGTTCCTTTTCTGACTCAATACCCACCAGGTATTCCCCAAATTCTATCCCATTGATATTTGCATAGATCAATCGACTGGTATCTCCCGATGTGAAGGGGTTACGCGTATAGGACAGGCCTACGCCTGAGCTGAGACGAAACATTGGGGACTCCTCCTCACCCCAATAGTGGTCAAGGGCATGATCATTGTCCCCCCAATTACCTGTGGGAGCTTGAGGGTTGAATACCTTGAAATAGAGAGAATCAAAAAGTTGAACAGGTTGGTTATCATAGCGCGGTCTATTAAGATCATACAACAAAACTTCAAACCCGTCTGGTTCTTCATCTGAAGTAGCATACCTGTACACTTTTAGGAATGTAGTATCAATCCTCACGTACTCAGATTGAGCAGTGTAATTGTTTAAAATTTCAAAATATATTTTTCCATTGGCCAATTCCAGAGCATCAATGACCTGGAGATATTCTGTATGTTCATCCCCTTGGCCAATTGCTATGGAAGGTGTGACCTGATATTGCCAGCCATCACCGATGCCGACCGGGAAATACGATAAACATTCCTGAGTATATATCGAATCCCTGAGCAGTTCAAAGCCAGGTGGAAGTCGATGACGGAGGTTTTCATCATAATGATAGTCGCGATTATATCCGACCCCGGGAGTGACGGCATAAGGTCCTGGGTTATTCCGCTTCATAAGTCCTCGCTTATGCTGGGCCAGGGATCCAAAAAGCATGATCTCACCTCTTATATCGGCCGTTCCAGTAGCGGGGTAAAAGGGAGTGACCCCACGCCCATCTCCCGTGGAATTTGCAGGTAGCGGGTGGGGCTGCCAGTAATCGGTTAATGAGTTTTGCCAGTATTGCGCTATGAAGGATGAATGCAAAGCTATTAAGGAACCATTAATCCGAATATCAGATCCAGTGGCACTGTTGCGAGCACCATTGGCTGGTGTATTGGCCACGATGATATTCGCCCCGGAGATCAAGCCAAGCCTATTGGGATTTCCATAGGGTATATATCCACTCCCATAGGAACCTTCATAAAGAATATCGTTCATAAGCCAGATGTTATTATACACATAATCTGTAGTGATGTTATCAGAGTGAGCTCTGTAAGGTGTGCGATAATCAGTAACAATGGTGAATCTACCCCTGATCCTGCCCTCGGTTGTGGTTCCTATGAGAACTGGACCTCCCCTGATGTAAATAATTCCAGAGTCTGCTACCACCTGAGTTGGTGGTAAATGATAATCTTCAGTGTTTATTGGTGGATAAAAGTCGAAGTGGTGGAAACCATCAGTGGTACAAGTGTCCCAACCAAAGTTATGGTTATGGTACTTGATAAAGGTTTCATGGAAGCTTCCATCATCCTGTCCCTCAGTGGTATAGGGTGGTATGATATACTCCCACTGACTGATGGTAAACATCCCATAATCAAATTGGATTTTCGTCATCATCAAGGTATCTCGCAGCGAAGCGTCAGATCGATTTACTTTTATATCAGCTGGATAAACGAAGGTTGCAGTTTGCTTCAGAGCATTGATTGAAGCGACTGAAGGTAATTCAATTACATCCACTGAATCGCGAAAAATGTCCCCAAAAATATCAGAGGCACAGTTGGCCATATCGATAGACCCTGCAGTCTCAACATAATCACCAAAATGAGGACAGCCCCATGACGAAACAAGCATATCCCCATTGGAGTGCACTGGGCCATCAAATTGATCAGACCCGGAATAAGTTGCTGTGTGCCCAGCAAGTAAGCCACCAGTCTGGGACTGATCCACGAAATATTGATAGTCGGTAAATAACCAACCCTGGGCTGGAACTACAATGGGTAATAGACAAAAGCCCAATCGGATGACTGCATACTTGAATAGTTGAAATGAACAGTGAATACTGTTGAATAGTTGTTTCAAGACCCCACCCCTGACTGAACAGAAAACATTTGCTCATAAACTAAGTGATGCGATCAATTCTATTAGTCCAATTTTATAACAATTTATACTCCCTCAACACGTATAAATGTAAACTTGTACTACTGTGTGGTGATATGTGGATAGGATCCATCCAAGCACAATCAAAACTCATTATTTGAGGTGAGTTAAATCACAAATCCCCATTCGCCGGAAGAATTGATCTATACTCATTATTATCATCTATTTATAAACCTGATTCGAGTGCTACATTCACCACGATTTTCATCTCGTTTCAATGCTAAAGTACTTGTCCGAAAACATCCAGGTGATACACTATATGCTATCTATGAATAGTCCATTTACCAGTATTGCTCACAACCCGCCCTTCGGCTTGCTCCTGAAAGTTCTTCTGATTCTGAGTTTGAGCGCTTCCTTGTGGGCACAAGTCATCCAGATCAATGAGTTCCTGGCCTCCAATGTGAGAGATTTCCCCGAAATGTATGATTTTGGAGACTACAATGACTGGATAGAACTTCATAACCCCACTGAAGCAAATCAGTCACTTGAAGGTTACTTTTTATCAGACAATCTGAATAACCCATTAAAATGGAGATTTCCACAGGGGACATCAATCCCATCAAATGGTTATTTACTGATCTGGGCAGATGATTTTGATGATGGACCTGGTAATGTGTATACTCGCGAGACCTGGCCATACGACGACTATACTACCCGTCACTATCACACAAATTTCAAACTGAGCAAATCTGGTGAAGAGGTGGTTTTAGCCCAGGCAGACATCGCATCTACCACCACTCTCATTTCAACCGGATCATTCTGGAAATACCTGGATGATGGTTCAAATCTCGAGTCATCCTGGATGGAGAATAATTTTAATGATGCCAGTTGGGCTGAGGGTCAGGCAGAACTGGGTTATGGAGATGGGGATGAAACCACTGTGGTTAACTACGGTGATGATAGCAATCAAAAGCACATCACAACTTATTTTCGGAAAACCTTTTCTGTATCTGATCCAAACTCCTTGAATAACCTGATTGCCCGCATAAAGCGTGATGATGGTGCAGTAGTTTATCTCAATGGAAATGAGGTCATCCGATCCAACTTGCCCAGTGGAGACATCACCTCAGGAACCGTCGCCAGCACCGCAGTAAGTTCTGATGAAGAAGATGCATTTTATGAATATACCATTTCTTCGAATGACCTGGTCACAGGAGAAAATTGTTTGGCAGTAGAAATCCATCAGATAAGTGAAACCAGCTCTGACATCAGTTTTGATCTTGAGCTTGTGGGTGTCAACTATTCTGATGCCATCATTATTGACTATGTAGCTTACGGCGAGCAGGCGACCGATGTATCCTTTGGACGGCCAGAGGGAGAACTGAATTGGCAATTCTTTGGAGAACCCACTCCTGATCAGCCCAATACGGGAATTCCCAATCAGAGCACAGATATGGCTACTGAGGTGTTCAGTTCCCAGCCTGGTGGTTTTTATAGTTCCCAAACAGATGTTGCATTGATGACCAACTCCAACCTGGCTCAGATTCGATACACGACAGATGGATCCAGACCGGGAAGCGCAAGTCCACTTTTTTCAGGAGTCATACCCATCGATGGCACCACTATTCTCAAAGCCAGAGCTTTCGAGACTGGATTTCTGCCAGGTCCCATCATGACTGAAACGTATTTCATTGGTGAAGACCTTTCGCTACCAACCGTCTCCCTGGTCGCAGAACCCCCAACGCTCTGGGATTCCAATATTGGCATTTATGAGAACGAGTACAAACAACGAGAGATTCCCGTTTCCATCCACTATTTCGACAGTGATGCCAACCCCGGATTCAGCATTGATGTTGGGGCGAGATTGGGAGGATTAAATATTTGGACCAAACCACAAAAGCCTTTCACCATCTATACTCGCAACAGATTTGGCGAGGACTTAATCCCCTATCAGCTATTTAAGAGCAAGCCCATTACTGATTTTTCCAGGATTGTATTCAGAAATGGCGGTGACGACTGGGAAGAAACGCTTTTACGGGATCCCATGACTGGCAGTCTGGTGCAAGGCATGATGGAGTGTGGCTATATGGCCTACCAACCTACTGCCCTGTTTCTCAATGGCGATTATTGGGGTATTTACAATATTCGGGAGAAGTACAATACCCGCTTTTTCTTTGAGAACTTCGGGGTAGATCCCGATAATATCGATCACCTCGAATATGCAGCCACTCAATCTGGAACGCGATTACTCACCGTTGAAGGTGACCAGCTCGCCTACAATGACTTCATCTCTTTTGTACAAAATAGCGATCTTGACCAGGCCGCAGTTTACTCTGAATTGTCAGACCGCATGAATATTGATGGGTTTATCGATCATGTCGTCATGACTTTATACTGTGCCAACACCAGTTGGGGGCACAATCGTGAATGGTGGCGTCCCCGAACAGATGATGGAAAATGGCAATGGCTCATCGTGGATGTGGATCGTGGTTTTAATCCCTCCAACGTCAACACCAATCTTCTGGACAATCTTCTGGATGGCTATCTTCTGTTCCAATATCTCATGGGGAGCGACCGGTTTCAAAACCGTTTTCTCCAGCGAGCTGCTGCTCATTTTGATAACACTTTTGGGGCTGAGCGTATCGAATCCATTGTTGATAGTTTGAGCAACACCATCCGTGATGAAATGCCTCGTCATATTGACAGATGGGGATCCCAGGGCGGGATTTCATCCATGACATCCTGGGAAAACGAGTTGGATGCAATCAAAACCTTTGCTCAAAATCGACGGGCAAACCTGTACACTCATTTCAATAACGAATTGGATCTCGATGGTACCATTGAAATCAACACTTCTACGTATCTCTCTGAAGGTGGACATATCCTGATAAATGGTGTCCCCCAATTGTCTGAAAATCATACTGGGACCTATTTCAAAAATCGTCCAATCCATTTTACTGCCATACCTGTACCAGGATGGGAAGTAGTTGGGTGGTCTGGCATGTCAGATTCTGCTCAATTCAGCTATGATGGTTCAGTGGATACCAGTTTTATCGCGCTTTTCCAACCAAGTTCTGGCACCATTCTTCCTCCATATATTTCAGAGGACACCACGCTTACAAGTGGACATACCTACTATGTTTCGGGAAATCTGCACGTTCCAACTGGACTTACTCTGACTATTGAGGCAGGCGTGGAGATTTTTATGCCAACTCAGGGCCATATCATCATTGATGGATTGCTCATTGTCAATGGAACTGCTAGCGGTCCTGTCAAGATAGGCTCCAATAGTGAGATTGAAAATGAGCGCTGGGGTGGAATCTCCTTCTCAAATGAGACAGATACTTCAAGAATTTCTCATCTCTCCCTTTCAGGTGCTTCCAAGGGAGTAGATCCCCTCATTCATCGCGGAGCTATTTCTGGATTCAATTCCAATCTGATTATCGATCATCTTGATATTCAGGATGTGTTGTTCCCCGTCTACATACACGGTGGTTCAGTCAAAATGCTAAATAGTTCTCTACGTTGTGACTTCGTATCTGACTATATCAATGTTAAGCAGGCAGAAGTTCTCATTGATAGTTGTGTCTTTTATGGTTCTGAAGCGCCTGACACGGACGCTATCGATCTCGATGGGATTGTGTCAGGGATTGTATCCAATAACCGTATCTTCGACTTTGACGGGCCAAATTCAGATGGTATTGATATCGGGGAGCAGTCCAGCGGGGTCATCATCAAACGCAACCTCATATATCATTCCTCTGATAAGGGTATTTCAGTTGGGCAGGAATCCTCGGTTATCATATTCGAAAATTTAATTGTTGGCTGCAAACTCGGTATCGCTATTAAGGACAATGCCACTGGTTTGCTGGGAAATAATACCTATGTGAATAATGAGAAGAGTCTGGCCTGTTTTGAAAAAAACTCTGGCAATGGGGGCGGATTTGCCATAGAAAAAAATAGTATTTTTTCCAACAGCCTGGTTTCAGATTTATTTGTTGATGAATACTCAGATATCTATGTTGATTACTCCTTGTCTGATTCTGAGTTAATTAGCGGAGCAGGAAACCAGTATGCTGATCCCCTATTCCTCGATCCCTCTCTGTACAATTTTCAATTGGCTTCCAACTCCCCATGTATTGATGCTGGTGATCCAGAAAGTCCTGTTGATGACGATGGAAGTCCTAGAGATATTGGCGCATACTACACCAACAGCCCAGATCACTATCCTTTCAATATTCCTGGAGCGGAACTCCAACAACTTGTTATCAATGAGTTTCTGGCAAGTAATGATGTGAGCAATAGTGATGAAGCTGGAGAATTTGATGACTGGCTTGAATTGTTCAATCCAACGGATTCGATGCTGGATCTGACGAATCTTTATTTAACTGACAATCCTGATAACATGACGAAATGGCAATTCCCTGAGGAATCCTCTACAATTGAGCCTGGCGGTTATCTCCTGATCTGGTGTGATGAGGATGGTTCACAGGGTCTCTTGCATGCCAATTTCAAGCTGAGTGGTTCCGGGGAGTTTATCGGTCTCGTTGACGCCAACGGTTTAACAGTCATTGATTCATTGAGCTTTGGATCTCAGACAACTGACGTTTCATTTGGACGAGTTTTGGATGGAAGCGATATATGGGATACCATGACTCCAACACCAGCAAGCACGAATAACGTCCTTGGTACTATCCCCAGTACCAACATTCCAGATCATTTTGCACTACACCAAAATTTTCCCAACCCGTTTAACCCCAATACAGAAATTGACTATGAAATACCTAGGGATGCCCACGTTCGTCTCGTCATCTATGACCTCAGGGGCCGCATGGTGAAAACCCTGTTCGATGAATATCAAACCGCTGGATCTAAAAGTTCGGAATGGAATGCATCAAATGAAAAAGGTCGCAAAGTTTCTGCTGGGGTTTACATATACACACTACAGGTAGAAAATTTCAAAGCGACCAGAAAAATCGTATTGCTTAAGTGATCAGGCAGTGAGTTAATTATCCTCCAAGTTTAAAAGTGATTTATAAGGGGAAATTCATGAAATCCATCAACCCTGCTTCTGGCGAATTCATCAAGGAGTATCTCCCCCATTCTAATGACGAGACTACCGCTACCATCTCTCAATCTCAAGAGACCTGGCTGAAATGGAAGCATTCCGGATTTCAACAGCGGTCTGTCCTCATGCTGCGTGCTGCCGCCGTTCTGAGAGAGGATAGAGAAGCGCTGGCACTGCTCATGACCCTGGAAATGGGGAAAGTCATTCATGAAGCACGTGCCGAAATTGAAAAGTGTGCCTGGGTCTGTGAATTTTATGCTGAAAAGGCTGAATCCTTTCTCGCTGATGAGATGGTGGAGACAAATGCTTCTAAAAGCTTTGTATGCTTTGCGCCCATTGGGATCGTTCTGGCAGTCATGCCCTGGAATTTCCCTTTCTGGCAGGTCTTCCGCTTTGCAGCACCAGCTTTAATGGCAGGAAATGCTGCCGTTCTCAAGCACGCCTCCAATGTTCCAGGTTGTGCATTGGCCATCGAAGAAATCTTTATCAAAGCCGGGTTCCCAGCAAACCTTTTTAGAACCTTGTTGATATCTGCCACTCAAGTCGAGTCGGTAATTATGAATCCCCACATCCGCGCTGTCACCTTGACAGGTAGCGAAGCGGCAGGGATGCAGGTTGCATCCATTGCTGGTCGAGCCTTGAAGAAAACTGTCCTGGAACTGGGTGGATCAGATCCATACATCGTTCTTGATGATGCGAATATTGAAAAATGTGTGGCCACGGCAGTCAATGCCCGGATGATCAACAATGGTCAGAGTTGTATTGCAGCCAAGCGATTTGTCGTAGTTGAATCGCGACTGGAGGAATTTGAAGCCCGTAAGACCAAGATCATGTCTACTCTCATCCCTGGTGACCCTCTTCTTGATGACACGCAGGTAGGACCACTGGCTCGGGAAGATCTCCGTGACGAATTGCATGATCAGGTTAAGGCAAGTCTGGATGCCGGAGCCAGACTCCTGCTAGGTGGAAAATCAATACCTGGATCCGGATACTTCTATGAACCGACAGTGGTAAGCGATGTGAGACATGGTATGAGTCTATATCACCAGGAGACCTTTGGTCCTGTTTCTGCTATCATCCCAGTGAAGGATACTGATGAGGCCATCAAAGTGGCCAATGACTCCGACTTTGGTCTGGGAGGTTCGCTTTGGACCAATGATTTGGTGCGGGGTGAGCAACTAGCCCGACAAATTGAGAGTGGAGCAGTCTTTGTTAACGGGATGACCGTTTCTGATCCTCGGCTTCCTTTTGGAGGAATCAAACGTTCTGGCTATGGCCGGGAGCTATCACATTTTGGCATACGTGAATTTGTCAATATAAAGCCCATCTGGATAGCATAGCCTCACATCAGCTATTGGTATTATCATTAGGTATATGTGTTAACTACCTATGTATCAGGTATATATCGAATTATACGTTTGAATTTTGATAAATTTTCCCAGAAAGAAGGATCGAAATTTCAAACGATTGGTCGTATTGGTTTGCATGAGAATGTTGAGTTTAATCTGCACCTGATTTATAGCAATAATTACCTCCTTGCTTCAGTAGAATTTACCTGTTAAATATCGCATCTATATTGAATCCATTTTTGGATATTTAAATTGATAATTCGTCATTCATAGGTTGAACATGTGCCAATTGATTTTTCGCCAGCTGATCAGGCTAGGTGCTCCATATACCCGGAGGTTCTGGTGTCTAGCAACGAGATAACTTCAAACATAAGAGATTTCGGCGACTCAACCGAATACAAACGTGATCTCGGGCTCATCGAAGCTGTTTCAATTGTCATCAGCAGGATCATTGGATCAGGAATTTTCAGAACACCTGCGCCTATCATGGCTCTGGTTGGCTGTACTTCCTTATTTGGACTGGTGTGGGTCTTAGGTGGAGTCGTTACCATATTTGGAGCCGTTGTCTATGCTGAATTAGCTGCCATGATGCCCCGTTCTGGTGGTCCATATGTATATTTGAAAATGGCCTACCACCCCTTCTGGGCCTTTCTTCGGGGCTGGGCTATGTTTTTTGTTTCAGAGACGGCCTCTATTGCAGCAGTGGCCCTCATTTTTGGTGAATATCTCAAAGCACTTTGGATCATCGCCTTTGGGGAAGCTTTTGGGCAGATCGCTCTCTATTTAATTGCTCTCACAACCATCTGGTTACTCACCATTGTTAATCTATTTGGAGTTTCGCTGAGCGGGAAAATTCAAAACTTTTTTGGTGCCATCAAGGTGGTGGCAGTGGGCGGCATCATAGGGGCCAGTTTTACCAGTTGGTCAACTGGTTCTTTTTCGAATTTTATGAATCCCCTTATGCCAGAAGCTTTTAATGGCTCCACATTTCTGGCTGTTGGCGCTGCCTTACGATATGCTTTCTTTGCATTCAGTGGATGGGAAGGCGCGACCTACATTGCTGAAGAAGTCAAGAATCCGCGCCGTAATCTCCCCCTCTCACTCTTTATCGGTATTGCCGGTGTCATGGTTTTATATATGGGAGCCAATTCAGCTTATCTGTACCAATTGACACCAGCACAAATAGCAGATTCCAAGTGGGTAGCTACTGAAGCCATGAAAGTTGCCCTGGGAGCCACAGGTGGAATCCTCATTTCAGTAGCGGTGATGTTCAATACCTTTGGCAATGTGAGTACACAGATTCTATGTAAAGCACGCGCCTGGCAAGCCATGGCACGGGATGGCATGTTTTTCAAAAAATTTGCAGTCCTTAGTAAAAAGCATAAAACTCCAAACAATGCATTGCTAGGACAAGGTCTCTGGGCAACTGTGCTCTTGACATTTGCAGTCAGTGCAGCCAACTCATATGAGTCGATTATTGACTTTTTCTCAGCCACCTCAACTGTGTTTAATCTCATGGTGTTTGCAGCGATATTTGTTTTACGGAAGAAGTATCCCGATGTTGCAAGACCGTATAAAGCCTGGTTATACCCCTGGAGTTTGATTATTGTATTTGTGATTTATGCAACATTTTTTGTCATTACATTGATGACGACCTTGATTCCATCACTTATTGGTCTTGGTTTAACCAGTTTGGGATCGATTTACTATTATTTTTACATCCACAAGCGGGATAAATTAGTAAGGGATTAAGTTCTGTATAGATGTGGTCCTTTTCAAACTGGGGGATTAAAACATAAGGTAGACCCCAAAATTGAGTGATAAGAGTCAACCGCGGGAAAACAGTGAAAGCAATAAAGCTCAGAAAGAGATTGAGCGACTAGCGTTTTTCCCACTGGCCAACCCCATGCCTGTCGTGGAAGTTGATTTAGATGGTGTTCCCAGTTATATAAATCCGGCTGGGATTCAACTACTCGATAGAATGAACCTCGATAGATCTCAGGTTAGTCAAATCTTACCAAAGACTTATAAGGCAGATATTAGCACCGGCGCTTTAGATCATAGTCAAATTCCTTCACGCGAAGTATCACTTGAAGGAATGCACTTGCTATGGTCTGCTTTCTTTTTGGAAAATCAGAACCTTTTACATTACTATGCAACTGATATAACCAGCCTGAAAAATACGGAGATTGAGCTCATCTCCGCCAAAGAACGGGCCTTAAGAAATGAAGAAGTGAAGACCCTCTTCCTGGCCAATATGAGTCATGAAATCCGAACGCCTTTAAATTCAATTCTTGGTTTCACTGAACTTATTGAAGAAGAAGTCAAAGGTAAGTTTAATGAACAGCTCGAAGCGTATTTTGAAACCATCTATATGAGTGGTAAACGGTTGTGGCAAACAGTCCATCACATCCTTGATATCTCCCAGATTGAAACAGGTACTTTTGAATTAAAAACTGAAAGCATTGATCTGGGTAAAATTGTTAAGGACTTAGGCGCATCCTTCAATTCAGTCGCTAAAGCGAAGGACCTGGAACTCAATATCAACATCCCGGCAACGGAAATACATATAATTTCAGATGAATATTGTGCTACTCAGGCTATATCCAATCTCATCGACAATGCCATTAAGTACACAAATTCAGGCTATGTCCACCTTGACATCGAAGTTGTTGAAGATGCCGTCAAGATCACCATTCAAGACACAGGTATTGGTATGTCTAAGGAATACCAGGATATGGTGTTTGATGTCTTTTCACAAGAAAGCACGGGTTATACTAAAAACTTTCAAGGTATGGGCCTAGGATTGGCCTTGGCTCACAGATATCTCAGCTTGATCAATGGCAAATTGCTCTTTGAAAGTGAGCAGGATGTCGGTAGCAAGTTTACTATCCACTTCCCTGGAAATGCTGAACCAGGTAAGACCGAGCAGATTGCAGAGCCATTAGAGGCGGAGCCTACTGCCAGACCGCTTGATGCTGCTCTGGATTCAAGGATAAATATTCTGGTGGTTGAGGATGATCCAAATTCTCAAAAATTGGCCAGTTTCACTCTAAGCAAAGACTATGATCTCCATTTTGCAGAATCAGTTGCAGATTCCAAGAAGATGCTGGATTTACATGATGTTCAAATGATACTCCTAGACCTCTCACTGAGAGGTGACGAAGACGGCCTGGACCTGGCCCGATTCCTCCGTGGAGAAGCTAAGTGGAATAAGATTCCCATTGTGGCTCTCACTGCCCATGCCTTTACCTCTGATCGTGATAGATGCATGGAAGCAGGCTGCAGCGATTTCATGACAAAGCCATTCAGACTGGCTGAATTAAAAGAAACCATCCAGCGTTTGATATAGCTTGGCACACTATGTGAACCATCTCAGTATTCGGTAATAAACGAAGGGATGAGTTCGCATGATGAGAATCTCCCTCCCTCAAAATAATGGAGCAGGTTTACCCTGATATGGCACTATGAAAACAAGCTGGAAACAAACAGCCCTTGTTCGGTATTTTGGATTTACAAAGATACCTCTCATATTTTTCGTAAAACCCAGTGTCATTCAATTAGATCAATCACAATGCATCGTCAAAATCCCCTTACGCCGCCGTACCCGGAATCACCTGATGAGTATGTATTTTGGAGTGTTGGCAGTCGGTGCTGATCTGGCTGGCGGACTAATGGCAATGCAAATGATTGAGAGGAGTGACCATAAAATTAGCCTGGTGTTTAAAGATATGCATGCAGATTTTTTAAAAAGAGTAGATGCAGACGCTATTTTCACCTGCTCTGAGGGTGATAAAATTAGTTCACTCATTCAAAAGGTCGTTGACACAGGCGAGCGATACCATCAACCCATCAATATTCAGGTGACTGCACCAGACAAATATGGAAATGAAATCCTGGCGACTTTCACTTTGACGCTTTCTTTAAAGGTAAAAGATTAGTTAATCAGTAGGACCGGCTAGAATTTCCTGAACCTGGGTTCCTGAAGAGAGAACTTCAATCGCTCTTAATACGACGCGATCATGAGTTAATGAGGCAGCAATTCGAGCCCCATTTCCTCCTAAAACCCTGGCCATCTCTTTTTCAAGACCGGCTAGAATTTGAAATTTGATTTTAAGAAATTCTTCATGGGCATAAACTTCTTCCAATAGACTCAGCGAGTTTTGCAAGTCGAGGAAATCAGAATAGACTGCACTGGTGGTATCAATGACATCATCCAAATTATTTATCCAATGATTGAGTCTCGTTTCTGGAATGAAATCACGCTGAGACATCCAGTTATAAAAACTATCCACTTCAGAGTCCTCAAAATGAACTGGCAGGGTAAGACCAGGTCTTAATTCCCCATAATCCAAGGCATATTTAAAGAATAAACGCTTACGCCACAGGGACCTTTCCAGATCACTTAAAGGATAATCTTCAGCGAGAATATCTGGTTCAACACCACCGCCCCCTTCAAACTTACGGTTGTTATCAGAACGAAAGGACGTATCAGATGACATGAGCAGATCTTCATACATCACATCTCTGGCTATTTCACGTTTCTGAATAAGTCGTCCGCTTGGGAGATAATATTTTGCTGAGGTGAGCTTGAGTCTGGTATCTGGTGATAAACGGGTTACGGTTTGGACCAAACCCTTACCAAAAGAGGGTTCCCCGATGACCACTGCTCTATCATAGTCCTGGAGTATACCTGCAAGTATCTCTGAAGCGGATGCAGATCCGCCATCTATGAGAATGGCCACTGGCAGATCATCTCTAACGATGGGAGGACGTCTGGACAGATATTTCTTATTGGACTGCTTAACACGACCCCGCGTCTCCAATAATATAGCACCCTGTTCTATAAACAAGTCTGCGGCCATGAGGGCTGCGCTAAGAAGTCCACCAGGATTGCCTCTCACATCGATAATGAGGGCCTGGAGATCTACCCGATTCATTTTGCGAATGGCTTTCTCCAATTCTTCTGCAGAATATTTAGAGAAATTGGAAAGCTTTACGTACCCCGTTTTATCTCTCAGCAGACCAGAGTAGCTCACATCTGGCACTTTTATCAATTCCCGAATCAGCTCAAAATGTAAATATTCACTTTCACCTTCCCTCTTTATGAGAAGTTCCAGCGTTGATCCCTTCTCCCCTCGCACCATACGAGCGGCTTCATCCAGATCCAGTTTTTTGGTCCATACGGAATCAATTTTTACAATACGATCTCCAGCCAAAATCCCCTGTAGGAAAGCCGGAGTCCCATCCATGGGTGAGATGACAATTAGAGAATCATTCATGCGACCAAGACGTATACCTACACCGCCATACTCACCAGTCGTGATGGCATCAAGCCGGTATGAGTTATTGTCATCGATATGTTGTGAGTAAGGATCCAGTTCACGCAACATCCCCACAATGGCTGCATCCGAAAGTTTTGCAGGATCAATTTCGGCAACATAGCGATCCAGAATGGTTTGAAAAACCTTCTTCATGGAGGCCTCGCCTTCAACACGGTCAGTGTGAGCCTGGGTATAAAGCGTGGCAGCCCAGCCAGATATCAGGAGAAGGGCCAGAATAGGCAGGATGGTGGATCGGAATTTCATGCACTAGGCTCTAGAATTCGGTCAACCCGTTCAATGACAAGGCGTTTGAGTTCCTCAATTGTCTCGCGACCATCCAGCAAAAGAAATCTGTCAGGTTCGTCATTCACCAATTGGAGATAGCCCTCCCGGGTTCGTTGTTTAAAATCGGCATTTTCCGCTTCCAGTCGATCTAGCTCGCGATTGTCCATCCTGTTTTCCGCTGTATCCAATGGTGTATCCACCAGGATGGTCAGGTCGGGGCTAAGATCCCCGATGGCAACTTCTGCGACCTTGCGGATACTCTCAAGTGACAGATCTCGGCCATAACCCTGATAGGCAATGGTACTGTCAACAAAGCGATCAAGGAGTACGATTTCGCCTCGATTCAGAGCAGGCAGGACCTTCTCAGTAATCAGTTGATTCCTGCTGGAAAAATAGAGCAGCATTTCAGTAATGGGGCTCATTTTGTCATTCTCACGGTCCAGGAGAATATCTCTGATCTTTTCAGAAATGGTGGTTCCGCCTGGTTCTCTATACAGATGAACACCATAGCCCCTATCCAGAAGCTCGTGGTATAACATCTTGCACTGGGTGGATTTCCCAGAGCCATCAATACCTTCGAAACTTATGAGGAGTGGTTTAACTGTTTTCATTTTTTCTTTTTAGCCAATTGGATAAGTATCCAGATATAATCATAAAAACTTAATGCTGCCAGGAACCAGGCCAATAGCACAACAAACAGATAGGCGCGTTCACCTGGCCATGAACCCAGGAGAGTAAATAGAAACAAAATACCCATTCTGTCCCACCTTAAAAAATAGAGTCTTGGGATATTGATAGCTGATAAATCATATTTCATCTGCAAATTAGTGAGCAGGTAAAGACCTGTAATTCCAACCAGACCAGCTACACCAGTCAAAAAATGCCCCTCAATCCACATATGCAGGCTTAATGCAACCATAAGAGGGACTTCCTCCAGGAAATGTTTGAACCGGGCACTAGGAGCAGACCGATCAACAAAAAGGTGCAGCTGTAACTGATCTAGAAATAGCCAGATCGCGAGAAAGATGGCTGTCCAAAAATATAAGCCCAATATGAGTGCAAACATACTGGATGCACCAACAACATAGCGGACCTTTGTCAGTGTACTGGCTTCAACTTTCTCCTCCTGAGACTTCGCGATGGCAAAGTTGAGGGCCTTCTTTAGAATATTCTGAATAAATCTCGGATAATTAAAATCATCTCGTGCATACTCGAAAACCTGATTTGTGGTCACGCCTTATTCCCTCCAATCATAATTACTACTTCACCTTTAATGCTGCGCGTGTCCAACTGTTCCCTTATCTCTGAGACTGAACCACGAATGAATTCTTCAAACTTTTTGGTAATTTCTCGGCCGATCACAACCTGCCTGTCCCCCATATGCTCTCCAATATCCTTCAGGGTCCTGCCAACACGGTGAGGGGATTCATACAGAATAATTGTTCTAGGATCTTCGGCCAGCATTTTAAAACGGGTTTGACGCCCCTTTTTACGAGGTAGAAACCCTTCAAAAGTGAATCGATCTGAGGGGAGCCCTGCAGCCACCAGAGCCGCCAACATGGCGGATGCACCTGGAATAGGTACAACTTCAATATTTTGAGCCACCGCTGCACGTACCAGAAAAAAACCGGGGTCACTGATCAGGGGTGTGCCTGCATCAGAAATGAGAGCAATATCGTCGCCACCCTCTAATTTTCGTAAAAGTCCAGGTGTTGCCTGTTCTTTATTGTGATCATGATAGGATAGCATGGGGTTCTTGATCTCATAATGTTTCAGCAATACGCCTGAAACTCGTGTGTCTTCAGCAGCAATGAGTTGGACCGATTTTAACACTTCAACGGCTCGATAGGTAAAATCACCTAGATTACCTATGGGTGTAGAGACGATATATAATTTTCCAGCAGGCATATTTGATTCAGCGGGACTTAAAAAAGTCCCGCCGATAATCCAATTCTACAGATCGAAGGAGATTCCCTGCGCCAATGGCAGGTCTTTACTCCAATTGATGGTATTGGTCTGGCGTCGCATGTAGGCTTTCCAGGCATCTGAACCTGATTCACGGCCACCACCAGTTTCCTTCTCACCACCAAAGGCTCCACCAATCTCCGCTCCAGAAGTTCCAATATTGATGTTGGCAATTCCGCAGTCAGAACCCACATGGGATAAAAACCTCTCAGCATGTTGCATATTCATAGTGAACATGGATGAAGAAAGACCCTGTGGGACAGCGTTGTGCAATTCAATGGCCTCATCGATGGTTTTGAACGGAATGATATAAAGGATGGGAGCAAAAGTCTCAGTCTGGATAATTTCCCAATGGTTTTCTCCCACTACAATGGTGGGTTCAACGAAATATCCTGATCTATCTTTCAGTGCATTTCCGCCACTGAGAATTTTTCCGCCAGCTTTCTTGATTTCACCAATAGCATGCTCATAGTCCTCTACTGCTCCTGCATCAACCAGAGGACCCATAAGGGTTCCTTCAGCTAGAGGATCGCCGATACGGACTTGTTTGTAGGCTTTTACCAGCTTTTCAACAAAGGTGTCCATGATCTCTTCCTGGATGATGATGCGACGAGTTGAAGTACAGCGTTGTCCAGCAGTTCCCACAGCGCCAAAAACAGTAGCCATGATGGCCATATCCTGATCGGCTGTATCATCGATGATGATGGCGTTATTGCCACCTAATTCAAGAATGGTTGTACCAAAACGTTTGGCAACCACCTCACCTACGTGACGACCCATGGGGGTGGATCCGGTAAAGGAGACCAGAGGAATACGTTTATCGTTTATGAGACGCTCCCCAATGACTGAACCGCGACCAATAACCAAGTTAAAGATTCCTTTGTAACCATTGTCAGTCAAAACCTTGTTGCAGATATTCTGGACTGCAACACCACAAAGTGGGGCGGTTGATGATGGCTTCCAGATAGTCGTATCACCAGCAATAGCTGCCAGAAATGAGTTCCAGGCCCACACGGCAACAGGAAAATTGAAGGCTGAAATCACACCAACAACACCAAGTGGATGATATTGATCATACATTCTGTGCTGAAAGCGTTCGGAGTGCATGGTACTGCCATAGAGCATACGGGACTGACCAACTGCAAAATCAGCAATGTCGATCATTTCCTGAACTTCACCATCACCCTCTTGCTTGATCTTTCCCATTTCCAAAGAAACCAGACTGCCCAAGGCATCTTTCTTCTCTCTCAGAGCAACACCCATCAATCGTACCAATTCTCCACGTACAGGGGCAGGAACCTGGCGCCATTCCTTAAAGGCTTCATCGGCTTGAGCAACGACCTGCTCATAGGCTGCTTCCGTGCACTGATACACATTGGCAATGACTTCACCAGTGGCAGGGTTGCGAGACTTGAGGACATCGTCTCCGCTTGTTGCCAACCATTCTCCGGCTCCTACACAGGCACCAGCATTAAATTCTTCAATTCCCAATTCTTTTAAGAAATCCATAATTACCTCTTTACTTATCTATTAATTTTATAAAGTTTAATGTCCTGTTATTCATTCGGTCTAGCTTCTGACAATCTCCTCTGAGAATTCAATACCCAGAGATTTTAATTCCAAAAGAACGGGTTCGTAAATGATGGGATCAACTGGAATTTGCACGCCTGTCAGGTTAATCTTTCCTTCAAGAATGAGCCTGGCTGCAATGGCTAGAGGCAATGATACGGTACGGGCCATGGAGCTATTCCCATTGGGAATCCCATAATCAAACAGGGTTGATATTATTTCCTCACGATGATCAGGAAAAGTTACTTTAAATCTGTGCTGGAGGGCTATCATGTCTCTTTCACCAGATTCATAGGCCATTTTTTGATTCATGAGATCAGCGAGTATATCAATTGATGTGGTTGCTGGAAAATCAACATGCTTCGTATCGAAAAGCCCCAACCAATCTAGTGCTTTGATTGTCTTATCATCCTCTGTCATCTCAAGTTTAGAAGCAACCGCTGACCGGAGTTTAGATTCATCTAAACCACTTACCATCGCCAGCATTCCAGCATAACTACTTGTCTCTGCTGGGACGGATGTCTCTGTCAACAGGTTTAATGCCTTCAAGGCCAGGACCAGTTTATGCCAGCCTGCATAGCGTAAGGTCCCGCGCATAAGCAGATCAATTCCCTCCAGCCCATAAATCTCCTCATAGGCAGTGGAGTCTCGATTTGGGTATGCTTCAAAATTTTGTCCATCAATTTCCATGGGAGCTGTTGAATTGAACAAGTCCTTGGCACTGATTTTCTTCAAAGTTCCATGGTCGATGTACTGGGCAGGATTATTGCCTGCCAGGAGGACACCTTTGGGGCTCCATGAAAATTTGTATCCAAAGGGATTAGTATTGGCTTCAGGTGCAGGCAGACCGCCACAAACAGAAACGAATTCATCAATCTTCCCTCCCCGCTTCTGCACGGAATGGATAATCTGCATGGCTGACATGTGGTCAATACCAGGATCCAGTCCCATTTCACACAGGAACAGCAGGTTTTTTTCGCGAACTTGTGCATCAAAGGATTTCATTTCCTCCGAAACATACGATGCGTTGACCATATGTTTGTCAGCTTTAAGACAATGCTTGGCTACAATGCCATGAAGTGCGTATGGCAAAAGTGATACAACCAGGTCCGATTCTGCTACTAACTGGCCCAGAGTATCCTCATTATTGACATCCAGCCCAGCTGATTTTCCTCTAGGGTGATTATCAATGGCTTGAGCAGCATTTTCTTCAATGATATCGGCTACAGTAAGAAAGAAATCTGTTTTCTTAAATAAGTAATCAATAATTGGCTGAGATACAAGCCCAGCCCCCAGAATAAGTACGTGTTTGCTCATCGAGTTCAGTTAGGCCTTTAAATATTTTTTCAACATTTCATAGTCAGGGGTCAATTTTCCAGCATGAGCAATCACAGCTCTTTTCACTGGGGGTGGAAGATTAAGGCTTTCAAAGGGCTTGGAGTAGTCACATACACCCATTGCATACACAAAAGGGATAAGTGCTTCACCAAAGGCTTCAGAGGCTTCACGGGGCAATTCTGTAGGCAAATTGTCCACTGCCATCACCACAGGTCCCTCACCTTCAAAACCCATTATTTTTTCACCTGTGTGAATATCATGAATATAGACTGGATCTGGACTCAGGGTGGAACCTGTATTGAATTGAATAGCTCCATCAATATCGCAGGTAATATCACCCACGACCATGAGGGTTTTATGGGACTCATAATGGGCTTTAATATCATCAAGTGTGACAAGTCTCGGATATGGGGTATCCCAGTAAATGCAATTTACCAGCATATTCATTTTTTTTAAGTATGGTTGAAATTTTGCCTGATATTTTTCAGGATGATCGAAGTAATCCTGAAGTTCAAATTCAGTTTTGGAATCAATGGGTTCAAACATGTCCTGTTCTTTAAAGACAACTTTGATGAGCTGTCCATGAAATGCATCCAAATCTGCGGCAAGCAGTTCCTCAGCACTCATTTCATGCACGGGTAGATTGGCCAGGATTTCCTGTGCACCACCAGAGACATTGCCATAACCGGTCACACCGATTACAAGTGCAGGTTTGTCTGCCATCCAGCGACTTATTTCTGATCCTAAAATTTGAAGTGAAAGGTTGATCTCTTCAAGATTGGCATAATCTTGAGCCTGCTTGATCTGAAGAAAAGGACTTGAAGTCCCCAATACCTTCAGACGTTGTCCATAGGCCCAGAGGGTATTCACCATCCCAGCTAATCCCGCATGACGACCAAAAAATACCAGTCGACGGTCGCTGTCATCTCGAATGAGTTCATAGTCCAGCAGGGTTGCACCAGTATCAAGGATGTGCTGCAGCATGGGCATGTTATAATCTTGCCCCTTTATAGTATGTGAGAAATAAAGATAGGCTTGGTTGCTACGAATATCTTTCACATCAATTTCTTTTACCGCCATAACCAGATTTGCATCTGCCAAATCCTGGGACATGGGGATATCTGATGTTAGAAATTCCTCATCCCGAAATATCCTCTGTTCAGAGGGCATTACTGTGATAGCAAGGTCAGGATGATCCTTGAGTAATTGTGAGATTTGCACAGGGGTGAGAGGTATTCGACCTTCCCCTGGTTTGTGCTCAGCTATGATTCCAATCTTAACAGCCATCAGCGCAATTTCCCTATCTTTATGAGTCCAAATGAAATGAAGCTCTGCAATATAGTTTAGGGTGCTTGCGACTCAAGGTTTATGCTGTAAAAAGTGGGGATTAGACTAAGAAATTAGGATCAATTTTATCAAAAATTTATTGCAGATTATCTCTCAATAAATATTTAAACTAAATCATTATTTATTAAATATTTACCGACATAAATGAAGACTGATTTGAGTTATCTGATCCAGCCGATGAGACTTTCACTCTGTCTGGGTGATTGTGTCAGATTAATTTCTGTCTTGGAAATCAAATCCGTCACGAAAATATCAAACTGTGGACTCCCCTCAGGGACCGGGCGAATGGTAGCCAGAAATTTGGAATCGCTGGTTAAAGCACCCTGTCTTGATTTAGAGCGATAAATCTCTCTGGTCTTTCTGGATTCAGGATTGTATAAGGCGTAGATCCGATTCCCATTCTGATCTTTATCTCTGAATGAAAAAAGTATTTCTCCAAGACTTGTCCATTGTTCCAGATAGACAAATTGATCCACAAAATGCTTGTCACTACTACCAGACTCCAGATTAAGAATTACGGATTTAACTGGTTCAGTGGTGTATCCCATATCATCAGTTTGTGGTATATTGCGATAAATCAATGCGTCGCCAGTGGGATTGATGAGAGGCCAGATATGAGACGATACCCCTTGATTGTCGCTAATTTTTATAATTTCCTCGCTACTGATCCGGTAGATATTCGAGGAGCCGTCATTAGATATCGAAGTCTGCTCAGGCATGGACATGTATACCGATTGATTATCCTTAAATACTGGCCATGCTCCCCCTCTTACTGTCATCACCTCAAGGTCATGGGCCTGCCATTTATTATCGAGCTTTTGAATGGGTCCTAAAATGTGTATCGTCTTCTGATTGCGGCCATTATCCACCACAAAGGTTATGTATTTCCCATCATAGCTAACTGAGGGAGTAAGAATGATTACATTTCCAGAGGCACAAGTGAAAATGACATTACTAGATGCTGCATCCCTCACATAAATCGCGTCCTTCCCATCTGATTCGTTGATATAGGCAATGGCACCCATTTCTGTCATCATACCATTCGCTTCTGGGGGAATGGCTTGCAGGGAAGCAAAACTCACCAGGATGAGAAGCAATAGATAGGTTCGTTTTTGGAGCGATCTAAATATGTCTATCAAAACTGAATTCCTTACCTGGGTTTCGGATGAACGCTAATGAGATTGACAACATACCTATCTCTGTGCCAACAACAAACCTTCTTTTTGATGAATCCATGACAGTCTCCTGTGTCCGCTCAGGTCAACTGTAGCAAAAGATGAAATTGGATATATCCCCAGGGGCAAGCCTTAGCCTACTTCCGTCGTATTCGCTTGTTAATATTTATTTTAACCCATTCATCTGTCATCTGCTCCAGGAGTTCAGGCTTGGACTCAGGATTGGGATATTTTCCACTGGCAATTCGTTGTCGACATGCTTCAAAGAGAACCACTGCCGTTGCCACTGATACATTTAAACTTTCAACCATGCCAAACATGGGGATGACTATGTTGGCATCGGCGAGTTTGGTCATTTCCGAAGATACCCCGCGATTTTCATTGCCCAGAATCACAGCCGAGGGTTGAGTCCAGTCAATATCATGGATGGAAACTGCATCTACGCTAAGATGGGTTGTATAAATTTTGAAACCCCTTTGCTTTAAATCTGTGGCCAATTTCTGTGGATCCCGATATTTATTTTGTTTGACCCATTTCCCCCCTCCTGCTGTCACCTTGGGGTGGAGTGCTGGGAAACTCTCTTTTGTATAGAGCAGTTGAACTTCATCAATCCCCACAGCATCGGCAGATCTGAAAATAGCGGCTACATTGTGGGGATCATGAATGTTTTCGAGAATGACGGTTAAGTCAAACTGACGGTTACTGACCACTCGTTTGATGGTATCCAGGCGTTTTGCAGTGATAGTCCCTACAATTTCTCCGGAAGGTGAGTTGGATTTCAATATGGGCGGCTTAAAATTTTACAGCAGTTCCAAAGGCCATGACCTCAGCAGTTCCCTGCATAATCATGGCAGTTGAAAAACGTACACCAACCACAGCATCAGCTCCCATTTCATTGGCCTTTTGGAGCATGCGTTCAATGGCTTGGTTGCGTGCATGAGCCATCATTTCCGTATATTCTGGAACTTCACCACCCACCAGGGTTCTCAGACCGGCAATAATATCTCTACCAATATTGCGAGCTCTGATGGTACTGCCCATTGCCACGCCGATATGTTTGGATATTTGCTTCCCCGCAACGGTCTCTGTTGTATACCATGCTACCATTTTTCTCTCCTGAATTTTTCAGTTTTACGCATCTCAATGCGCTGAATAATGACATAAATTAAGGTTGCCACAATCACGAGAATAAAACCTGTGACCAATAAGCGTTCAAAAGTTGAGATCATCTCTCCCTGCCATAAATCCAGGGCAATACTATACAAACCTATACTAGACCCGATGATCATGACGGCAACAATGATCCTGGGGAGAAAATTTGAATCAGATTGATCAGCTATGTTATTCTTCATCAGGTTCACCCAAGGCCTTTAGAAGTTTTAATGTATAAATACCGGAATCATGGCGATCTGCCCATGTGAATTGTATGGCATAGTGTCCTACCCAACGAAATGATTGCAGCTCATAGGTGTTTGCTGTTTTCAGCATGGGCAGGCCAAAGGTCTTATGTCCAAAGAGATCACTTTCACCTGAGCAATTTGCACAGGGACAGGCATCTCTGAGTTTGCGATAATCTATCAGTGCTTCATCCCCATCATCCCAGCGAATAGCAACCCCGACGGGAAGTTGGATCAGTTCTAGAATTTTCATGTTCTTAAATCCTTTCGGCGCAAATATAAGCGATTCATGCGAGACAGAAATGATTATCGAGAATAGTCTGGGAGCAGGACTTCATTGATCTGAGACTCCCTGTGTCAACTTCTCGCCGTGATAATACAAAAAAAGCCCCGGATAGTTCCGAGGCTTATTTGTCAAATGCTTTGAGGACTTATTCTGACTGCTTCTCAATATAGGCAGCCTCTCGTTTGCCTTCTTCCTCATCCACAAATTTGAAGAGGATAGCTCCAATGACAAAAAGTATCACTACCGATCCAATACCCCATCGCGAGGCAATTTGACCGATGGCCATATGCTGCTCCGGTGTATTTGCCAGAGGTCCCAGCGTGCCCTTAATGGTTAAACCTACCACACCGATGAGGAGGGGACCAAGAATTGCTGCAAATTTTCCCAGCATATTATAGAATCCGTAAAACTCACCTTCCTGACCCTTTGGAATCAGTCGAGAGTAGTATGAGCGACTCAAAGCCTGAATACCCCCCTGAACCAGTCCAATTGCAATGGCAAGACCATAGAATTCGATGGGTTTGGTCATGACTACACCATAAAAGGTTATAATGATATATGCAAATATTGCC
>JACKQG010001542.1_pt1 | contig 31614 bp, 19 predicted proteins | sample 8237621 | NCBI WGS metagenome assembly JACKQG01 (sample SAMN15677084, study PRJNA649215) | marine metagenome | biome: marine; feature: Black Sea; material: saline water; isolation source: suspended particulate matter (SPM) from the Black Sea western gyre | collected 2013-06-09/2013-06-10 | depth... | reverse complement strand
TTTATTGATATTCAGTGTTCATTTCCCTTTAATTCACCCCCGGTGAGTTTATTAGACCGCGGGTGAATTAATCGCATTATCTGCGTTATTTTTCTGGGAGCACTGTTTGCGATTATTTCACCCGGGGTCAGTTCTTTTTGAATAAATTCACCCCCGGTGAGTTTATTGATATTCAGTGTTCATTTCCCTTAAACTCACCCCCGGTGAGTTTAATAGACCGCGGTCTTAGTATAATAAACACTGATGAAATCAATGGAGGTCACATTAGGTGGGATCACCCTTAGAAATCCAGTCGTACTTGCAGCTGGAACTTCCGGCGTCGTGGGTGAAATTGGTGATGCCATTGATCTTAGAAAACTCGGGGCAATCACAACCAAGTCAATCACAGTTGAGCCAAGAATGGGAAATCAGCCACTTCGAATGGCTGACCTCCCAAAAGGCATGATCAACGCAATTGGGCTCGCCAATGGTGGCATTGACGATTTCGCAACAAACTACGCACAGAAATGCAAAAACATAAAGACAACTCTCATCGGATCCATCGCGGGTGATTCAATCGAATCGTATGTGCAAGTCGCAACAGCGATGCACGACATCAAAGGAATTGATCTTATTGAAGTAAATGTATCTTGTCCCAATACATCAGATGGTCTTGAATTTGGAAGTTGCCCTGTAAAACTTGCTGAACTACTACGGGAAATTAAACCAGCTTTGCAATCAACTCCAATGATTGTGAAACTCTCTGCAGCTTGCGGCGACATTCGACCACACGCAAACGTGGCGATTGAGTCAGGCGCAGATGCGCTCACACTCATCAACACAATTCCTGCAATGGGAATTGATGTGAAAACTAAAACACCTCTAATTACTCGAGGAATTGGTGGACTCAGCGGTCCTGCAATTCATCCAATTGCTGTCAGAGTTGTGCACGAAGTCTACCGTGATGTTGCAAAAAATGCTAAGATTCCCATCATTGGAACAGGCGGCATCCTTCACTGGGAAGATGCAGCTGAGTTTATTCTTGCAGGCGCAACAGCGGTTGGAATTGGCACTGCATCATTTATCAATCCTACAATTTCAATCAAAGTTGCAAAAAAACTTTCAGCTTGGGTCAAGCGGCAAGGCTGCAGTTCAATCACCGAACTTGTCGGGCAAGTGCATTAACCAAGGGCGAGCGAACAAAACGCTTCTCCTCGCTTCTCATAGTTTTCAAACTGATCAAGACTTGCACATCCGGGGCTCAATAATAAAACATCTCCATCACCCATTCGCTCTTTTGCTGCGCAAACCGCAGCAGCAAGCGTTCCGTAATTTTCTGCGAATCCATACTTTGCAAGTTGCGTAATGACCTCAGCAGTTTGCCCAATCGCATACAAACCCGAAACCCGACCAGCTTGTTGGGCAATCAAAGAGAGATCAATTTTTTTGTCATACCCACCAACAATTATGTGTATTTTTGATGGATCATCAAACGAATCAACGGCTAGCGCGCATGCTTCTGGAGTTGTGGATTTAGAATCGTTATACACATTTTCACCAACACGTTCCAAACGATGCGGAAGTCCACGAAACTCGACTATCCCCTGCATCGCCTTTTGCACATTTCCGCCAATTGCAATAGCCGCCTTGTGTGCAACTGCAGCATTTTGTTTGTTATGCTCACCAAGAATAAAAAGTTCATCGTCAACTGGATCAACTTCAACACCTCGTATTACAACATCTCCGTCTTCTTGAAACGAAAAAATGTTTTCTTTGCACGATTCGTACGATTCCATCGTTCCATGCCAATCGAGATGATTCGGAGAAACATTTGTGAGCACTCCAACATGTGGCGACCACCCTTTTCCTATCGTATCACCAAGCCACCAAAGCATCGCACTGCTCAACTCAAGAACAACGACTGTGTCATCAGAAATGGAGTCAAGTATCTGTAGCATGCTCCCACCAATATTCCCACCAAAGACCGCTGGCATTTCGCTCGCATGCAGCGCAGCATGAATCATCGAAGCGGTTGTTGATTTTCCTGCAGAGCCTGTCACACCAATCACATTTTTGCGATGCAATTGTTCAACAACAAGTTGTATTTCTGTTGTGACTTTCACATTCGCATCCCAAGCGGCACATAAAAATTGATTCTTCCAAGGCATGGGCACCGCTGGATTTGCAATGACCATATCTGATTGTTCAAAATCTGATATTCGATGCTCGCCAAAAACACAGCGTAACCTTTCATGTGTTCCAAGTTGTTCTACTTGCGAGCATAACTCCTCTTCAGTCAAAACATCTGTCAACAACACATTCGCACCTTGATCTAGCAACCACTGAGTCACGCCAAGGCCACCACCAAAGCGACCAAGACCCATCACCAATACATGCATTCCAGAAACATTCATTTCCCTATTCCAAACGCATCTGTTGGGTGTTGCTTTGAACCCGATACTTTTCGTTGATACATACGCCACTCAATAATAAGAACAAGGAGAACGCACCCAATCGCCCACGGCCAAAGTTGGATAAACGAACTTGTCCGAGTTGCTGAAGCATCTACTTTCGCAGCTCCAATTTGTACTTCAACGCGAGATGCAAGAAGTGATTCTTCGGGTGGCGAGTTGACAGCAACAATTTTAGAAACCCCTTCGGTTCTTTCAACACGGTGCACGCCTGAAAGTCTGATAGGTCCCCATGTAAATCTCCCATCACGATCGATTGGAACAGCGTGCGCCGCACCATCTGGTTCAACAATTTGAATCGACGACACACCAACAGGAACACCACCAACAATTGCATCTCCAACTTGAAGTGGTGTAGTGGCTAATACATCTCCGCTTCTTCCGAGGAAATCCACTGCGTTGTAAATAAAGAAAGGAAAACTACGAAGGTACGGCCAGTTGCTTTCAATTGGATCGAAAGCCACATACACGATCGACCGCCCTTCGCCGCGATAGTGGAGAATTGCTGGCCAAGAACTTCCTTCAAGCAAGACTTGCGCACCGCTCGTTGGAACAATTGCATTGCCTTTGGTTGCAACAATTTCTTCAAATCGAACAAAGCGCATCACAGGATGATCTTCCTTGCCAACAAGCATCACTTGCCCCTCGCCTTCTGCGTACCGACGAAGTGCAGGAACTGGCATTTCACCACCAAAAGCCAAGTACCTTCCACGGGGCATAGTTTCTAAGGAAACATCGCGGGTGACTACAACATCAAAGGAAGATGCGGTACCACCTGCAATCATTTCTTGTATTCCTTGCGGTGTCACAACTTTGAGTTCTGCAAGTTCCAATCCCTCAAGTGCAGTTTGTAACAGCGGCGCGCCCTCTTCAGCTAGCAACACTCGCAACTCTCTCGGAGGTGGGACTACGAGTGATGCAATGTTGTCCAAATCTAGCACATCAGTATGCAAAACATGCGCTTGTACAACACCTTGCGTAGTAAGTTCAAATGGAACAAACACCAAGTTCCGAATGGATGCAATTGCATTTCCTGTTTCACTTGTGTCCATCGCGGGGATTGTTATTTTTTCAATCCCTATTGGAATACCGTCGATTGAAAGTTCAATATCCGTTGTCACTGGTTCGCTGCCATGATTCGCGACACTTAAAAAAACTTGCACTTCATTTCTTGACTCTGGGTTCCGATCGACTGCAATTGTTTCAATGCTGACATTTCCAGTGATTGCCTCACCAACTTGGTGATAAATCAAAGTTTCCCCTTGTTTCAATGCCTGCTCATGCAAATCCGCAATGTTGCCATCAGAAAAAAGTTCGAGTTGTGATGATTCACTGCTTGAAATCCCTTGTTTTTCCGGATCAACATTCGTCATATACGCACGTGCTAATTTTAAAGCGTCACTGATACTTGATCGTCCATGAGTTGGTTGAATCGACGCAAGTGCATTTTCAAGTTGTTGCTCTGAATCAGTAAATGGTGAAACAATCTCTGCAGTGTCAGCAAACGAAATGATCATCGTTTCACTTCCACCACTTGAAAATATTCCACCACCATGCAACTGCTCGACCAAAGCTTTCGCTTGCTCCTTCGCTTCTTCGAAACGAGTCACATCCGCTATTTCTTCTGCATTCATTGATGCTGAGCGATCAATCAGAACTATATGCCTGCCTTCCCGTTGTTGCTCTCCCTCAATCTGAGGTTGCATCAATGCCAAAATAACAAGAAGCAACGCAAGGAGTTGTAAGAGAAAAAGTGTACTTGGACGCAATCGCTGGAATGGTGAGTTGGCGTGTAAATCTTCAACTGCGCTTGTCCACAATAATGTTGATGAAATTTGTAACGGTTGACGGCGGAGTCGTAAAAAATATAAAAGAAGCAAAATGGGAAGGACCATTGCACCAAGAATCAATCCCGTTGAAAGAGTCACAAACGTCATCGCAACAACCCCCTACTTCGAAGATATTCAACGAGCAATGTTTCCATGTCGATATCAGTCGAGACGCGTGCAGAACCCACGCCAAGCCGCGCGCACTGCGTGCGGAGTTCTTCACAGTAAACCTGCAACCTGTCTTTATACTTTTCTATCAAAGGCGACGTGACTGTAATTTCACACGTGTTTCCTGTTTCCGCATCTTCAAGGCGAATGTCACCTTCCATTCCTGCTTGTTCTGGATCTATCTCTTCAGGCGCAAGAGTTTGCATGAGAAACACATCCCATCCACCACCTGCAAGATACTTCAAACCTTGGCTCAATCCATCCTCTAACAGACAATCACTAATGACAATGAGAACGCCGCGACCTTGCCGCGCAGTAGAAAGTGTTTTGCATGCTTCAACAAAATCAGTTTTACCATCTACGCTTAAATCAAGGAGCCACTGCCCCATGTCACGAGTTCGACGTCTTCCACGAAGCGCGGTTAATCTTTCGACACCTCGATCTGAAAAAGAAAAAAGAGATGCACGGTTGTGGCTACTAAGCGCAATGTATCCCAGTGACATCGCAAGCCTTCTTGCGAAGTCAAACTTGTTTGGATTTCCATATTCCATCGAAGCGCTTGCATCAATCGCAATCCCAACTGTCAACTCTTCTTCTTCAAGAAATATTTTCATGAACAAACGATCAAGTCTTGCGTACACGTTCCAATCTATAAATCGTAGATCATCACCCGCTGCGTATTGCCTGTAATCTGCAAACTCCACGCTCACACCCCGCCGTTTGCTTCTTCGCTCACCTTGAATTTTGCCAGAAAATATTTTTCTTGCAACGATGTCAAGTCGATCTAGCGACGACATTAAGGATGAACCCAAAAGTTCATCTACTTTGGTTGGGCGTTCGTGCGTTGTTTGACCAAAATTAGCCATGAAACACCCCTTCATCAAGAACTGGTACTTCGCCTACAAGTTCCTCAATCACATTCATCGAATGTCGATTTGCAGTTTGGGCTTCAAACGAACGAACAATGCGATGTTGTAAGGCAGGAACAGCAACAGCTTTAACATCTCGCAGAGAGACAGCAAAACGTCTGTCAATAACTGCTGCAACTTTTGCTGCACGAATGATTGCTTGTGCGCCCCTTGGGCTAGCACCAACAATCACATCTCTTGCAATCCAACTCGGCGCATGCTCAGAATCAGGGTGGGTTGCGAGAATCAATCTAGTGACAAAATCTTGTATGTGCGGTGCAATTACAACTTGTTTCAAAACATGTTGCGCAGCAAGAAGAAAGGACGCATCTGTTGTTGTACTTGTATCTGTTTCCAATGTTGCAGTTGTTCGTTCTAAAATTTCATTCATCTCTTTGCGATTAGAGAGCTGCACATCAATTTTGAATACAAAACGGTCAAGTTGCGCTTCTGGAAGTGGGTATGTCCCTTCCTGTTCAATTGGATTTTGCGTTGCAAGCACAAAAAACGGATCTGGTAACAGATGAGTTTTACCATCAACAGAGACCGATCGTTCCTGCATTGCTTCGAGCATCGCCGATTGTGTTTTTGGGGTTGCACGATTAATTTCGTCTACCAATAATAATTGATGAAAGACGGGCCCTTCACGAAAACGAAATCGCCGCTTCGCGCTACCGAGTTCTTCATCCACAATTGTTGTTCCAACGATGTCAGCTGGCATCAAATCTGCTGTGCACTGAATACGAGAATTGGAAAGTGCAAGCACATCACCCAAAGTTCGAACAAGTAAAGTTTTTCCAAGACCGGGCGGTCCCTCAAGGAGAACGTGCCCATCAGCAAGGATGGCAACAAGCACAAGATCAATCACGCGTTGTTGTCCGACGATGACTTCGCTTATTTGTTGTCGCATTCGTACGAACGATGTTCGGATTGTTCCAAGCGCCATGCGGACTTCTTCTGGTGTTGTGATTTGTGTAGGCAAATCCTTAGCAGTGAGGATCATCTGTCTCTCTCCTGCTCGCCACGCTCACGTTTCCGCTTGAGCAACTGACCGAGATTGTCATCGCGCGCAATTGGTTGTTCTTTTTTTGGTGGAGAAGATGAAACACTTGGATTGTCGCCTGAGATTTCCTCATTTTGTTCCTGTTTTCTTGATTGCATGTGCTCTTGATGTGCGTGGACACGTCGAAGCGCTTCAACCGAACTCGTCGTTGCTTGAGAAACAGGTTCGAGCATTGTTTTCATACTTTTACGATCAATCCATAGACGGCGAATTGCAATATCGAGAATGAGCAAAGATGCAGCAAGAATTGCAAGAAGATCCCAAACCGGTTTTGGACTTACTGGAAGTTCAAGGCCTTCACGATCAAAAAGATTTGTAGATTCAACTTCATCGAATGATAATATGCGACCACCTGTACGTTGCGCGAGTTCATGCAAAAGAGGAGCGTTATCAATTGTTGTTCTGTACTCTTCCGGATATGGAATTGAAACTGCTGCTGGAATTGCACCCGTTGACTCACCATCAGCAGATTTCAACGCTACATTGACAAGCCACGCCCCAGTCTGATCCATGTCGAACTCCGTGTGGTATTGACCGGGTCCAGTTTGACGCACTGCTATCACATGAGATTGACCGTTTGGATCAATTGCAACTGCGTGCGATTGCATTAAGTTCAAAAAGGAAGCATGTGCGTCCACTGCTTCTATATCAATGATCCCACGACCACCTTCAACACGAGAACGCACCATCACATTCGGAGGCATCGATCCTCGCATCGCCCAACGAACGCTTCGTTGCCAAAACGGTGCAAATGATGCCCATGCTGGCCACTGTGTGGTCCATTGCGATCCGAGATCACTTGTAAACGCAATCGATTTGCCGATGCCGTGGTGCCACCACGCATAAAGTGGGTCGTTGCCTTCAAAAGTTGTAATCACCCAAGGTGTTTGTGCGAAACCACCACGACTCGCTGTAACGACCAAACCTGTAATTGGTGGAACAGCGCTAACTCCTTGCAAGGGACCTGTACCACTTGGTATGTGCGATGGATCCCACGGGCCACCTTCTTGAATAAGTGAACGAGAATTGAGTTGGGCTTCTTTAATAAAAATTTGAGGGAGTTGTGTTGGATCGTTCACCATGTAAAACCGTCCACCTGTTGCAGTTGCTATTCCCTTCATCATCTGTTGATCCATTGGTGAACCGTGCCCGCCAACCATCACAGTTGATATGGTCACACTTGCATCTCGATATGACTGAACCAACTCTTGTGTTGGTGGTTGCGGATCGCCATCAGAAATAATAATGACATGTCGTTGCGCTGCATCAACTCCGTTCAACCCTTCAAGCGACAGTTCGAGAGCTGAATCAAAATCTTGCATGTCCCCCAACGTTAGACTATGCACCGCGTCCATCGCAGCAACTTTGTCACCCGCAAGTTGCATCGGCAATGTCCAATCACAATTTGCGTTCGACCCACTATTCCAAGTGTACTCGACAATCCCAATGAAGTCCTGTTCACTGAGTGCTTCGACTGCAGCGCCCGCAACTTCTTGACTCCAATAATTTCCTTCAGGCATTTCGCACGAGTGCATGATGAGTGCAAGTGCGCCGCGTGGTAGATTTCGCGTTTGTGGTGGTTCGCAGCGAATTGGCATCGCTTGTTCAAGTTGTGAACCAATCCAACCACCTGCACCGAAGGATGTGGAACCCCCTGTCATAATCAGACCACCGCCAATGTCATGCACAAAAGAAAGTAAATGCTGTTCTTGCAACTCATCAATTGCCCACCGAGGTATGTCTGCAAGGATCACCGCGTCGTAAGCAGTAAATCCGATGCTGTCTCGAGGAATGCCTTCGGGTGACGAGACAACAACCGAAATACCAGACTCAGTTAACACGTCCTGCAAGTGCGATGTTGCTAACTCGTTTTGCGTGACAAGCAATACCGTGCCGCCTCGTGCGACGAACGTTACGCCAACACCAGTGTTATTTGCTGCAATCGTGTCAGTGCTTGCGTCGGGCTGCCACGAGGCAGTAAAACGCTGTGGTCCTCCATGCTGGACAGGAATATCAAGGACCACTGCATTGACTCCATTTCGCAGCGCCATCGGAGCGCCTGTACCTTCCTCATCAGGAGAAATATCTATTGGCGTGTTGTTCCTAAGCAAATGCAGAACCCCACTCGATTCACCTATACTTCGAATCACGACACGGACAGGAATAGTTTGTCCAATGCGTGATTGCGCAGAAACAAGTACTTGTTCAACAATCACTTCTTTTTTATGTTCGTACTGCACAGGCAACACATCGATAGGAACACCAGCAGTAGTAGCGAGATTTGCTGCCGCCAATACTTGCCCATCGGTTTCGTTGCCATCAGAAACAATCAACAATCTCGACGCGGTGTCTTTGGGCAAAATTGCTAATGCAAGTTGCACGCCACTTGCTAAATTCGTCGCGCTTCCTTTTGGTTCGCTCGAAGCAGGTTCAAAAACTGTGAGTTCACTTGGCATCGAACCAATGATTGCATTCTCGCCAACGCTGATGACGGATAAGCGATCACCTTTCTCGCGATGCTTTTGATTCGTCCATTCTGCTAACTTCTCCACCGATTGATCTTGTAAGTCGCGTGGAATAGATTGGCTTCGATCAAGCAACACAACAAGCGTCAACCCCTTGCCAATTCGATTCCAGACTGGGCGAGCAATCGCAACTGCAAGAAGTAATATGACCAGACATCTTGTGATCGTTGCAGCGATGGCACGACCACGCGAGCCTCGTTTTTGCAACCCACGCCATGACATCATGACAATTGGAACGAGCAGCACCAACAAAAGGAGCCAACTAGGGCGATCAAACTGCATGAGTGAAAGCATTCTTGTCACATCATAAACCCGTTGAGCAATTGAAGACGATTATTTCCCGTGTCAATTACAAGAACTCCGCCTTCCACTTGCACTGCACCCCATGGGGTTTTAAATGTGCCATCAGAATCACCTGCCATTCCCCAGATGCCGAGCGATTCTCCCTCTTTGCTAAATTGTTGCAAGCGGTTGTTTCCAAACTCTGTCACGAGAAGCGTGGAGTCTTCTAAAACGATGACTGAATAGGGATAGAGCAACTGCCCTTTCGCATTGCCAACACTTCCAAACGTATGCACCAACTCCCCACTGAAATCATACGCAGCAACGCGATGGTTCGCTGAATCTGTGATGTACAACAATTTTGTTTCAGGATGTATCACGATTGATTGGGGACGCCGAAATTCTCTCAACCCTTTCCCATGTGTACCAAATGCGTAGAGAAAATTTCCTCCATGATCAAACACACTAATCCGATCGTTCCCGCCATATTCAGAAACGAATACCAATCCATCATCACTAAATGCGATATCAGTTGGATATAAAAATTGCCCATCACCCGTACCGTATTCTCCAAAGATCAAAATTTCGTTTCCCATTTTATCAAGCACACGTACGCGGTGTCCGTGTGTGTCTGCAATCCAAACTGCATCATCGGTATCGATCGTGACACCTGTTGGAAAACCATTTCCCGTTGGGGGCAACGGTATACTTGAAAGAAATGTGCCATCTTGATTAAATCGTTGCAAGCGACCAGTCTTATCAATCACAACGATCACACCATTGTTGTAATCAACTGCTCTTGGTGTAACAAAGCGGCCATCTGCTTTTCCTGTTCCGCCAATGATTGAGATTGGTACCTGTATTTCTGAACTTTGGTGTAACGAATCTTGATTGCAACTCAACATCAATGCAAATACAAGCAGGAACGATGCCTTTCGAGATCCAATGGCAACGATACACCCAGCAATAATCGCAATCACTACAAAGAGCAACATTACAGAAGTAACAATTTGAGGACGCTGATAATGCATTGCGTTGAGCAACGCTATTGCAATTGGTTGGTCAGATGCAGGCGACGAAAGTTGCGTCGTCATTGCAACTTCACTCATTGACATCGCGATCACAATTGCATACACAACGAGGGTGGCAACGATGATTCGCTTTGCAATGGCAGAGATAAAAACGATAAAAGAGTTCGATGCATCTGATGCAAACAACGTTTGAACGCGACTGTTTGAAGAAACCCATCGACCTGCAAGCGATCCGATGAACCCAAAATGTGCAATTTGTGCGAATACGAGAAGAAGAGGAGAGCGGTACAACATGTCGAAGAATGGTCGATTCCAAGCAAGCATTTCGCCATCAACGATCATTGTTGCTGGCACAAGCGCAGCACAAACCCAAACCAAATCTAAAAACGAAGCGAGCACTCGCACCCGAGACGAAATGGAAGCATGCAAGGAAGCAGATAAAACAAGGACGATGAAGCAACCAGTCGCTGTGATCAGCGCGGTAGTCAAACTTCGCACGACATCACCACCGTACTGTGAAAACAAAAGAAAACTATCCACGGTTGTTGCGTGCAATGCGCCGAAAATAATTGGTCCACCACTAAGAATTACCCAAAGGAGGATAATTGGAACTGCTGTTTTTTTTGACTGGGAAATCGATGCGCGATTCACTTGAATTCTCATTTTAAACAGAACAATTGCAGCAAAAGATGCAAACAACAAACTAGACCAACCAAGGATGGGCACATCGTGCACAGAGCCACCTGATGCCATCACTGCTCTGAGTTCATTTCCGATTGTTTTAATTTGAGCAAGATCAAAACTCGTTGTGTTTGCAGCAGTAATTGCTGCAATCAAAAGAAAACTCGCAATCAGTAGTGAAAAATGCGTATGCAGTTGGTGTACTATTCTCCTGTACAAGGAAACACCGTCGATTTGGTGAAGTAGAAGTAAGGTGTCACCCTTTGAACTACACAGCACCGACATAAGCGCTGCAATTGGCCAACTCCATCCAATAAGTGAAAGAGCGAGCGTTGTATTTGTTGCAAGAGCCAATTGATCATGTTTGACCAAAAATTCATGTATTGATGAACCCGCGGGCCACACTTGCCACCAAGCATAAAAAATAGCATAAGAAGGAATTGCAAGTGTCATGAACAAAACTGTTTGTACAAACCGGCGCATTTTTGGTGAAAAGGTTGAAATTCGCAGACCAAGAGGCCAACCAATCGCAGTTGCCATAACTCCGACAGAACACGCCCAACAAAAAGTTCTCAGGACAACTGCAAGCGAATCAACATCAACAGTAATATTTGATGGAGCAGTAAAATTCAAAAGAAGAGCAATCGCGGGAAATCCTAAAATTACCGTTGCAACGACAAGTGCAAGAAAAAGTACCAAACGACTATTTTGCACGTGCTTCTTTCAGAGATTGCATCACCAGATCAATCGTTTTATTTCTTCGTTTTGCAGCAGCAATAAAATCAACTTGCAGTGGATCTTGCACAACTAGATCAGGAAATTGCTCTGCAACTGTTTTTTGGAGTGGAATATTTTTTGAGCTAGATTCTGCTAGGAGCGTTGCAACATGGTCACTCAACATGAAGTCTATAAACAATTTTGCTTGCTCGGGATGTTGGCAATCTGCAATCATGGCAACTGTATTTGGAATCAAAAGCGTACCACCACCTACGCCCGCATGATGCCTAGGCATCAACATTGCAATCGATGCGCCGCGAGCAATTGCCGCGTGCACATCATCAGAATCAGTCATCGCATACCTCGCACTCCCATCAATCACCGCTTGTACGGTCGCAGCATTACCACCAAGTAACGGAGTGTTGCCCAACTCTTGTGCAAAAGAATTAAAGCGGTTGGCATCCTCTGCCATCACAGCGAGATGTGTTCCTGTTGTCCCAAACCTTGGATCCGCCATCGCTGCATCTGTATATTCCCACCAATATGCAGGCATTTCCTTTACATTTGTTACTGTAGGGTCATACGCTATGACGCGAGCGCGTGGTGAAAAAGCAAACCAATATGCAGAAGGGTCACGATATTCTGCAGGCCATGCAGCTGTTACAGTCGTAGAGCAAGAATCAAAAACACCTTCTTGTGCAAGTTGAATTGTTCCAATATTTTCAGAAGACCAAAAGACATCTGCAACGGGTCTCGATGCTTCGCGACGAAGTCTTGTCACCAAGCCTGTTGTTTTTGATGCTTCGGTGTCACCAACCCATGCAACTTCAATTCCTGTTTGCGAAGTAAAGTCATCGATAACAATTCTGGCAATCTGTTCATCTGCCGAAACATAGACTGTGATCGTATTTGTTTCTTGTTTTCCACATCCGCAAAGAAGTGTGATGGCTAGAGAAAGACACACTACGGAGAATCGCCACCGAAGCACGTAGACACAAAATTTTTCTGTATTCATTCTTTTCTTCTCTGTGTCTCAGTGGCATAATAAAAATGCAGGTTGTTTCAGAGCGGTACCACTGCGCAAACTTATTGGTTTGCGTTTTAACAACGCACGAATTGCAATCAAATGGTTGTTAATCCTGAGAAACTGCATCGTTTTCGTCCGATGATTCTGCAATTTTTTCTAGCTTACCGAAATAGTGCCGAAGAAGATCGTGATATTGGCGAGGGACTTCTTCTTGGGCGATCGCTTCTTGTGCACTTCGCTGTCCTGAAAGCACTGTTTCCCGTACGGTTGCGTTTGTTTCGCCGGCGGTCACTAACCCGCCCTCAAACAATTGGCGGGCAATGATTGATCCCTCGATTGTATTCACAGGCGAGCGGTTTGCCACCGTAGTTGTTTCCGTTTCATTTATGTTATTTTTACCGCCATTGCCTTTACCATTTCCGCCGGTTCCTGCGCCATTACCATTCCCCGGTTTATCACACATCCCCATACCCGCTTTTTGGCACTGGGATTTTGCAGCTTCTGCTTTTGACATGAACATCTTCGTCGCTTCGAGTTGTTTTGTCATTGAAGCAAATTCGCTCGGGTTTCCACTCGCGCATTTTTTACATGCTTTGCCTAATTTTTTACACGCGTTCGCAGCTTGTTTTTGTGCTTCAAGCATCTCGAGCAACTTTTTCTTTTGTGCTTCTGATAATTTGGCGTTTGATTTTATTGCGTTTTCAGCAGCAAGAGCATCGCTTGAAAGATTTGGATCCATGCCCGCTGCTCCAAGCGCGTCAGAAAGTGCATCGTTAGCGTTTTCAAGTGCAGTGAGTTGTTCACCAAGTTTCTTCAAACTTTCTGCTAACTGTTTGCGTTCTTCTTCAGAAAGTTGATTTGACTCAAGCATCTTTTGCAGATTTTCTGCCTCTTGTTGCGCCTTAGCAAAGTTTCCACTCTTCAGGGCAGTAGCCAATTTTGTAGTCTGCTCATTGCGAGGCAACTCGAGCGCTTGCAAGCGGCGAACAGTTTCTTTGTACGCAAGGGCATTTTCATCATTTAGTAAATTATCAAGTTTTTTCTGCAAATCTGTCATTTTTCGAAGTGCTTCGCGCCGCAAATCTGTAGGACTCACATCCAACTGCGCTGCCTGATCTAGTGCGGAAAGCTCTTGGGAAAGTGCGTCGCGTAATGTTTCATCTTCTTGCAGATCTTCAACGAGTGCATCAACCGAAGCTTCGATATCAACACGGTCTGCAACTACAACAGGAACAAAATCATCTTTACCATCTGGAAACAAATTCCATTGTGGCGTCATAAAAACTGTTGCAAAGATAAGCCCAAGGAGTGCAATCCAAACCCACTGGGATGAAAATGTAATTGGGAAAAAATTGCGAAGTTTTTTCTCTACTTCTTTTTCTTCAACGACTGAAATTGCATCATCGAGCACAACTGTTGCAAATGGATCTTCCCGTAAATGACAAGTAATTGCGGACCCAATGCGATCATGCAAGTTCATTCGTTGATCAACTTCAGCAGCAGATTGAAATCGATCGTGGCGAGATCGCCTCCAAACTAAAACGATACTGATCACCCAACCGAGTGCGACCACGTACCCGAGAAACTCCCATGGGATAAACGCAGCACTCACAATTCGATCAATGATGGCAAAGACTGCGAGCGTGCACACAATCCAAAACAAGATAGTAATTGCGGAGGTGAGTGTCTCCTGCAGTTGCATCCTGCGAGCAGCGGTATTTGCAATTTTGATGATTCGATTCATGGTGCGCCTTACCCACTGTTAGTGTATACCAAAGAAGCGAACAATTACAGTAATTCTTCGAGTAATCTCGCTTTAACCGCTTCTAACGGCTCTTTTACCCTCGCTCCCGCGGCGTGTACATGCCCCCCACCACCAAAAATACCAGCGAGTTTGTTTACATCGATTAGGGTTGATGGTTCGTTTGGCATTGCGGGTTTGGATCGAAAACTCATTTTTGTGATGCCGGGATTTGAATCGGTCAACAATATAGATGCTTGCACACCCTCGATCACCATCGGTGTATTGACAAGTCCAACAAGGTCGGTGCTGTCACCGCCCGTTTCTCCAAAATCATTACTCCGCAAACACATGATTGCCACGTTGTCAATTATTTCTAAACTTGCAAGCATCCGTTGTAACAATGCCATTCGCGATGGTCGAGCTGTCTCTTCGAGTGAGCGGTAAATATCGTAGCGATTCAAATTGTGTTGTAACAATGTAGACGCATCTGCGAAACAACGTGCATCTGCATTTGAAAATCGGAACCAACCAGTGTCTGTTGCAAGACCAACGAACAATGCTTCTGCGATGCAGCCTTTACCTGATCCTAAATCAATGTGCATCGTTTCAAGCAATTGCATCACAACTTGCGTAGCAGCTGCGGCAGTAACATCGACGATTCGATCTTCTGCAACGTCATCGCCATTTGCATGGTGGTCAAGTCCAATGACAAGATCTGCGTGTTCACGAAGCCATGGCTCTGCAGCTTCAAGTTGAGACCATGCCCCTGTATCAACAACAATGATGAGATCAGGAACATCTTCTGGGAATCCATCATCCTCAATGAAACGAATAGGTGTGTCACCAGCAATTATTGCAAGCCCATGTTCAAGTGGTCCCGCAATCAATACTTCGACTTCCTTGTTGATTGTTAGAAGCGCCCTATACATGCCAACTACTGAACCGATTGCATCACCATCTGGTTTACGGTGTGTTGTGACAACAATTCGTTTTGCTTCGTGAATTCTCTCGGCAATCGATTCGAATGTTGTAGTTGTTACATAAGAGATGGACTGTGTTGTCATGTGTTCCTTTCAAGAAGTTGAGTTGTTTTCTCAACATCATCTTGAATTGCGGTCTTTAATTCTTCAACTGAATCAAATCTTATCTGATCTCGAAGCCAATAGTCGAATGAGAGATCTAATTTCCAACCATATATTCCCTGCTCACCTTCAAATCCAATGAGGTGCGCTTCACATGTGCGTTCGTTTTCACCAAAGGTTGGCTTGGTTCCAATGCTAATTGCTGCTGACAAGGAAGTTCCATCTGGGAGTGTGCCTCGCCCAGCATAAATACCATCGGCGGGCAGTACCGTCTCGATTTGTTCGATATTCGCAGTTGGAAAATGCATCAATCGACCACGCTGATCACCTTGCGCAACTGTTCCTGAAACCGAGACGGGTCTTCCTAAAACAATACGGGCATCTTCAACCCGACCACTTTTTATCAACGTACGAACGAGTGAACTGCTCGCTCGATGAACTGATTGATCTTGAAGCGTGACCTCTACTGGCGGAACTTTGATGGTCGAGAATTCATAATTTGACCCTAATCGTACAAGTTCATCAAGCGTGCCTTCGCGGTTTTTCCCAAACCGGAAACCCTCGCCCTCTACGACAAATTGTGGAGAAAGTGCTTCTGCAAAAGATGAAACAAAAACTTCAGGGGATTGATGCATCAACTCTGGTGTTGGTACGAGTTCAACAACCTCATCCGCGCCAGCTTGAATCAATAATTCACTTCGATGAGAGAATTCGGTTACTCGTTCAACTTCCAGATCGGGATGTAAAAATGCCGTTGGACTTGGATTAAAACTCCAAATGACAACTTGCCCTGTACCAACTGCTGTTTTAGCTGCTTGGACGATCGCAACATGGCCTTGGTGTACGGCATCAAAATTCCCAATTGAAAGAGCAATTTTCACAACAAGCCATCTTACCAAACAGGCTCAACAAGGGTATCAAGTACGCTTTTTTGGCAAACAATGCGTTCTGACTCCATGTTGAATATTTATCACGATTGCTTGCGACTGACCCGCGGTCTAACAAACTCACTCCCGAAAAACTCACCCCCGGTGAGTTTCTTAATATTCAGCGTACATTTCCCCTAAACTCACCGGGGGTGAGTTTATTTCCTGAACTAACCCCCGGTGGGATAATCGTTGATATCGCTAAATGTGGTGATCCAAGCAAGTGAACACGATTAATACACCCGCGGTCTAAGAAACTCACCCTCGGTGAGTTTCTTGATATTCAGCGTTCATTTCCCTTAAACTCACCGGGGGTGAGTTTATTTGGGGGTGAGATTTTCATGAAATTGACCGCGGTCTTTTGGGTTGAATATAGGGTCTGTTGCGGTTCTAATACGCGAATATGGCAATCAAACCACAACAACCAATTGGAAGCAAACCTGAAAACTCTGCCACAGTAATCGATCAGGTAACGAATTCCCTTCGAGCAACCGCTGAAGAAGTCGTTCCGTGGTTCCTCAACCAGATGCCATTGATGTACTTTCAAGACACCAGTGAAGAAGACCAACTTGCCCACTTAAGAGCAATGATCGCTGCGAAAGCTTCGGGTAAACCAATCGAACTTACCTTGCGTTCTGAAGATGCCTTGCAGTGGACAATGATGCGACCACGCGATTATCCTGGAGTTCTCGCAGAAATTATGGAAGAACTCCCATGGGATCACACACTGCGAACTGCAAAAATTCACACTGCAACAGATGGCGAATTAGTGATTGACACGTTTGAATTCGGTGACCCCACACCATTCTGCATTGATGACGTCGATCACTCCGACCGATTAGACGAAATGATCGCGTATGCAAAAGAACATATGCAAAATGTAACAGCGGAGCAAGTACGAACATTCTTCACGCGAAGTAGTGAAGAGTACATCATGACAGTCACACCTCTGAGAATGGCAAAGCATTGGCAACTTGTTGAACTTCTTTCAGGAACTGATGGAACTACCGTTGAACTTGAACGAGAAACTGATCCTACGCTGAGTCGTATCGTCGTGGCTGTAAGCAATTCGACTCGGAGATCAATGTTACAGAGAATTGCGACGAGACTCAGTAAATCCCGCGTTAATATTCATCGAGCATACTTAGATAGTATTGACGATGGACAAAATGGTTGGATCACACTCATTGGTTGTGTTGTACAAGGACCCGAAGGAGGGCCATTAGACGAGACGAGTTCGCTCTGGCAAGAAATTCGCCAAGATCTTCTCAGGCTCAAATGGTACGACCATCGCACGCTAGAACTTGGATACGAATATCCAGAAATCGGATTGCGAAAAGCAGAAATCATCACAGCCCTTCTCGATCTTTCATATCAAATCCTTGTAAAGAAAAATCCATACGCTTTCAACCCGACACGTTTGCACGCACTGATGACCGGCAACCTAGAAGTTGCTGCATCGATTGCCGACTTGTTCCACCAACGCTTCGATCCAGATCATCTAATGTCTGACGAAGCGTACGACACAGCGCGAACAGCGCTCAACGAACAAGTTGAAAACACAGTTGACCTCGAAGATGCACGTACGCTCTTTGAAACAATGTTACTTGCAGTTGATGCTGTCAAACGTACAAACCTCTTCCTTGAAGATCGATATGCACTTTCAATGAGAATCGATGCATCTATTCTTACAACCGATGGTCGCCCAGATTGCCCATTTGGTGCCTTCTTTATTCATGGACGTGATTTCAACGGATTTCATGTCCGTTTCCGAGACATTGCACGGGGTGGTGTCCGCGCGATCTTCCCACGGGGCGTCGAACAATTCGCTCGTGAACAAGAACGCCTATACGACGAAGCATACAACCTTGCATCTGCGCAGCAATTGAAAAACAAGGACATTCCAGAAGGCGGCTCCAAAGCAGCATTGCTCGTGCACCCTCGTGGCAGAATCAGTCGAAGTGTGAAAGCATTTGTAGATTCACTTCTCGACCTCATCACACCTGAAAAAGAAACTACTGCAAGAGTTGTTGATCGTCTTCATCACGATGAACTTATTTATCTAGGGCCAGACGAAAACATCACGCCTGAACTTATCGAATGGGTTGTTGATCGCGGGCAACGCAGAGGATATCCAATGCCATCGGCGTTGATGAGTTCCAAACCCGGCGCTGGCATTAACCACAAAGAATATGGCGTCACAAGTGAAGGTGTTATTGTGTTCCTTGATAGCGCACTTCGCGCAGTGGGCATCAATCCCGACACCGATTCATTTACCATCAAGATGACTGGTGGACCCGATGGTGATGTAGGTGGCAATGGCATACGAATTCTCCACCGCGATTATGGAGAGAAAGCAAAAATTCTTGGTATCGCAGATGGTTCTGGCTGCGGCGAAGACCCAGACGGTCTCGATCATATCGAGTTGCTTAGACTCTTCGAAGAAGAACTGCCAATTGCTGACTTCAACAAGGAAAAACTTGGACCAAACGGATGGATCGCTTCCGTCGACGATCCAGAAGGTGTGCACCTGCGAAATACATTACACGACCGAATACATTGCGATGCGTTCCTTCCTTGCGGTGGAAGGCCTGCCACAATCCATGGTGGAAATTGGAAAAATTTTCTCAAAGAAGATGGCACGCCAAGTAGTAAAGTGATTGTAGAAGGTGCAAACCTTTTTCTCACGCCAGATGCACGCAGGGAACTTTCGAACGCCGGCACCCTCATTCTTAAAGATTCCTCTGCGAACAAATGCGGCGTAATTTGTTCAAGTTTTGAAATTGGTGCTTGCATGTTGCTCAATACCGAGCAGTTTATGGAAATCAAGGAGGAGTTTGTCAGCCAAGTTTTGGTTCGACTTCGCGACCTTGCAAGAGCAGAAGCAGAGTTGCTTGCTCGCCTCCACCAACACCATCCGCATTTACCATTGCCAGAAATGAGTATCCGTGTTAGCAAGATGATGTCAAGGACTGCAGATTCAATCAACGAACATTGGGATTCAATGACTGAGCGACAACAAATCGAACTACAACGACTTGTTACTGAACATCTCCCAAAGATTCTTCTTGAAACTGCTGGCGACAAACTTTGGACAGAAATGCCAACTGCGTACATTCGTTGGATGATGGTGAAATCTCTCGCTGCAAGAATGGTCTACCGCGAAGGTTTTGAATATCTCGAAACGATGGAAAATGACGATCTTGCAGGCTTAGCCCTTCGATACCTTGACCTAGAACAAGAACGAACAACCCTTGTGGATGCTGTTTTAGACTCTAATTTACAGGATAAACACAGAATCGCATCGCTCCTTCAAGATGCAGGTATATTCTCAACCATGGGTAGACGCAATACAGAAATCTGAGTGTCGTCTACCTCCACCTTAGGAGATCCGCTCATGAAATTTTTAGCAACTTTCGTTCTCGTCTCATCCCTCACAGTAACTGCGCTGGCGCTGCAACCAGTAACTGTTGAAATGGAACCAATCAATGCAAATGGTGCCATCACTGATGTCACGTTGTACAGAGGTCGTGCTGCAATCACTCGAACAACGGAACTTGACCTTGAAGCAGGCGGCTGGTCTATTTTCTTCAGAGACCTTCCAAGTTCCGCAACGCTTGACTCAGTGCAAGCAAGCGTGCATGGAAATGCAAAACTCATCGCAGTTGACACAACTGCTTTCCCGATTGAAAAAGATACCAACGAACTTCTTACCGAAATCAAAAAAGAGATTGAAAAAGTAGAAGAAAAAATCGCACTCGCACAGGCCGATGAACAATCCATCAAGATGCAAGCGACTTTTCTTGAAACGCTAGTACTCCGATCATCTTCTGAGAAAGAACAGGCGGTTGACCTTGCTGCATTCCAAGAGCAACTCGATTACATTGGCAAGCAAATGGGAACCATTGAAAATCGTAAACTTGCAAACAAAAAACTCCGCGAAGCGCTTACGAACAAACGCACTACGCTCGTGAAAAGAAGAAATAGTATTTCCAACGAAAGCCATGTGCAACGAGATGCAGTTATTGACATCGTTGTTTTTTCTCAAGGCACGGTCTCAATTGAGATGACATATCTCGTGAGCAACGCTTCATGGGAACCTTCCTATTCCATCCGCGCATCAGAAGGTGGAGAATCAATCACCATTGACTACGACGCAAACGTTGCACAATACTCTGGAGAAGATTGGAAAGATGTAAACTTAACACTTTCCACCGCACAACCACAACGGTCTGCAAGCCCACCAAAACCATCACCATTGTTTGTTGACATCCAACAACCATCTCCCCCCCCACCAACAAGTGCAATGAGAAGAACCAGAGGGGCCGCTTCATACGTTTCTGCGGATTATGCCACTGTCGAAAACGAATCACTTGGAGTAGAACTTGGGAAGGCAGCCTCTGCTGCTTCAGTTGTTGGCAACGGACCAGCAGTGAGTTTTGCACTTCCAAGAACAGTCTCTGTCCCGTCAGATAAAAATGACATGCAAAAAACCGCCATTGCTTCAATAGATACCACAGCAAGTCTCTTTCGAGTGGCAGTACCGATGATCACAGATTCTGTTTTCATTCGAAGCGAAGTGACAAATGAATCACCATTCATTTTACTTCCCGGCGAAGCATCAATATTTCACGGTAGTGATTTCGTTGGGCGAACAGTGCTCACAACTGTTGCTCCGCGTGAAACGTTCGCGCTTGACCTTGGTATCGATCCAAATGTTACTGCAACTCGCACACTCCTTGAAAAGAAAACTTCATCAACTGGCCTCTTTGGAAGTTCCAAAGAAACACTCTACGATTATCGCGTGACTATTTCCAATGGGCACGATGCGTCTCTCGAAATTCATCTTTGGGATCGCATCCCCGTTTCACAAAACGAGGACATTGCAGTTGATTTCAAAAATGAATCGACTCCCCTCTCAACTGATGCCACGTACCTGTCAGCAGACTTTCCTCGAGGCCTCCTCCGCTGGGATCTCACTGTGCCTGCCAACAGTACTGGGGATGCGAGTTACACGCTCACTTGGCAAGTTGACATCGGTCGAGGAAAAGATGTGAAAATGACCCCCTTACCTGAGTAAACTGGCTCACTTTCGAGATCCCTGTCAATCCACCAATGCCTCTGAGAGTGCTACAATGCCTCGTTCCAAGTAAAAGGACTTTTTCCTATTGGTTTGAGGAGCCATTTCAATGTTTCGTACCCCCATTTCCACCTGTTCGAAATCAATCACGTCGATTATAAAATTCGCTCGAAAGAGTTCGCAATTTGGCCTTGTTGCTGTTTGCACAATTGCGCTGCTTGGTTGCCTTGAAGATGCATCTTCGGCAAACCCAAATGAAATTTCACAGTTGATGTCAGATTTGAACGCCGCTGTCCTAAGCGAGAATGAAGACTCGCTTCAAGGGATCATTACCAAAGCGAATAGACTCCCCCAAACCGACAGCGTAGCGAAAGCAAAAAAACTCATTCTCTCTACTGCGAGAGCAAAATTAGGGAAAATACAGTACCAAAAAATCTCCACTGAAACATCTCAAGTAATCAGTGATTTTCAACATGCTGTGCGAATTGCAAACCAAGCTTCGTTGTTACGCAGCGCAGCAAACGCAATGTCGAGCGCTGCAGAACAAAGTTCAGACGATGCGGTTGCGGCATTTCAATCAAGCAGGAGCTTAGTAAAGAAGTCGCTCAATGTTCAACTTGACCACGCACGGAACGAGATTGCACGACTCACACTCGAAAGTGACGAAGCTGCTGCAATGGCTGACACCCTGTTTAATGAAGCAAATGAACTTCTTATCGAAGCAGACAATCTTGATGATGTTGAAGGCTTGAAATCATTGAAGCAAGGCATGCGCGTAATGAGAAAATCAAATCTGTCACATCTTGCGGCAGTTTCAAGCGAAGTTGAATCTGACATCATCGCAACTCCAGAAGTTGATGATGCATCAGTGCAACTCGAAGCCATTGCATCCCAACTCAACGCGATTCGTCATTCCATGGAATTGCTTGGAACGTATAGGCAGGCTTCTAGAGAAGGTGCAGGGCAACTTCGATCACTCGCTGACAGCCGAGATCATGAATGTGCTTCTATTCTTACGGATGCGTCCTCAAAGGCTAGTGACATCATCGCCCGTTGGACATCCGCTACCGATTTACTCACAAAATCATTAAGTTCTCGTGGGGGCCGATCTACTGGTTCCAAACAAAGCAAGGCTGCTTTAACTTCATGGAAATTGCAAACATCTTGGAGCCTTGGGCAAATGCAAGAATCACAAGTTGCATTTCTTTCAGCAGAATGCCGTGCCTTGTCTGAAATTATCCAAACGGGTATCGTGAATGGAACGAGCAAATGGGAAGCGCTGTACTCAAGTTGTTCATCTCAACTTGACGCACTTACTGCTGCTGCAATTTCATCTTATGAAAACGCCAAAAACGCAGCACAAGAACTTGGTCGTGACGGGGAAGGATCATCCTTTCAACTCGACGTTCGCATTGCGAAATTGAGCGGTACAGAAGCACCTGTAAACCCGCAAGTTTCAAAACCATCGAATCCAATGGAAAACTCTACACCTTCAAAACCAACAGGATCAAACACAGGTTTTAGTACACCCCAAGATCTCGTTGCGTTTATGAATGATTCAATCCAATCACAATCATCTATCGAACTTTCAAGAATATATGAAACAAAAACAAACGAGCAAAAGAATATGCTTGGAAAGCTTCAGGCGCTCTCTGATAATATGATCGGGCTGAAAAATACCATCGATTCAACTTTTGGAGAAGGTACAAGTTCAAAAATTACGTTACTTTCACAGTCGATACTGCCAGAATCAATTGATCCCAGCTCGATTGTCATGGAAAGTGATATCAAAGCAACCTTACCGATGGATGCTATTTCGGTGTCGCTTCTAAAAACTGATCGCGGTTGGCTCATAGACTTCAAATCCCAGGCAGATGCAGAAGGTTTGGACGCACAAAAATTTGCGCAAATGGAAAAACTAATCAGTGCATTCAAGAAGGTGCAAACTCAAATTATTAACGGCGAAATTGCCGACAAGGGTCAAATTGAATTTGCGATCATGACTTCCATGATGTGATTTTTTGTCGCAACGCTTCATCATCATTATGAGATAGGTAATTACTCGCTGCAATCGCAGCGTTTCGTTGCATCATGTCGAGTTTTGCGCGCTTCATTGCAGATCCCTGAAATGCTTTTCGCCGATCTTCTTCAGTCCAATGTAAGACTTCTAGAAGATCGAGTGAAGACCCTTTACTTTCGTAGTCACTATGTACTTCTGCGGAAATTGTTTTTTCGGTCAACTGATTATGTGGGCATACCTCTTGACAGATGTCGCAACCAAATATCCACTGCCCCATTGCTTTGTGATATTTTGGATCAATCTCGCTGCGATGTTCAATTGTCAAATAACTAATACACGCACTCGCATCAACTGACCAAGGCGTGATCGCATCGGTTGGACACGCATCTATACACCGCGTACAAGTTCCGCATGGATCAACTGCAACATTATGGCTAGTAGACTCTAACGAAGCGGTAGTAACAATCGCCCCAAGCATCAACCAACTCCCAACACTTTGGTCAATAAGCAACGTATTCTTGCCAATTGCACCAAGCCCAGCAGCCGCAGCAAACTCTCGTTCAAACAAAGGCGCTGTATCTACACACCCTCGGTATAAACTATTTCCGTCAAGATCACGAAGTGCATTGCATACTTTGTGCAATCGTTTTTTCATCACTTTGTGGTAATCACCACCGCGAGCATACCTTGCAATTTTGCCATGTCGTGCTGGCAATGGGGGATCATCATCAGCGGCATAGCGATCTGCAACACAAATTACCGAAGTTGCTTCTGGAACAAACGCAGTTGGGTCGATGCGGAGGTCAACGTTGTTTGCTAGCCACTGCATTTCCCCGTGTTTTTCTGCTTCAAGCCACTGTTGAAACTCTGAAGACCACTTGGATTTGCGGGCATCTGTAACACCAACAAGTGCAAAGCCATGCTCTTTGCAAAGTAAAACTACTTGTTGTGTATCAATCATGGATCAACATGAGGTAGGAACTATTTCTAAATTTGCATATTCAAGGACAAGATGCTTGGTACCACTTGGAAAATCAACTGTAACCGTTGAACCACGTTCTCGCCGCAAGACTCTTTGCACCTTGCCAACTCCAAATCGTTTGTGCCGAACAACCGTACCGAGTGTGATTTCGTTTCCATTTTTAGAAGGCGTAAACTCCGGTGCAATTTGTGTATTCCATGTATCTACAACTGTTTCTTGATGCGTGTGTGATCCGCTCATTTCACGCAAAAATCTGCTGGGCATTGCTCTTTCTGTCATACCCCGCTGCGTCCGTTTTAATGTTGAACTGATGTGCAAATGCTTTCTCGCTCGTGTGATACCTACAAAACACAACCGTCTTTCTTCTTCCATTTGTGTATCGTCAAACAATGCACGGATGTGCGGAAGCAATCCATCTTCGAGTCCAGCAAGAGCAATGAAGTCGTATTCCAAGCCTTTTGCTGCGTGTAATGTCATAAGCGTCACCGCACCGATTCGGGGATCGATTGCATCGGAGTCGCTCACAAGTGCCACGTGTTCTAAAAATGCAAAGAGTAACTGCAAAGGTGAGGCGCCTTCATCCTCAGATTTTTCTTCAAAATCTGAGGCAGCTGAAACAAGTTCTTCGAGGTTCTCAAGGCGTTCATGATCTTCTTCGGTACCTATTCGTTTGAACGAAGCTTCAAGACCTGATTCCCTAACCATACGTTCGACGAGATCGGCAAGTGATGCTGCGGCAGTCAAACTCTGCGTCGAATCCGCATCTATTCGCCATCTCGTCAGCATCTCATGAAATGCGTGCAAACCTTTTGCCGAACGAGCGGTAAAGCCAAGGTCTTTCGTTGCAAATTCTGTTGCAGCGAGCATGTTCAAGCCACGAGATGAAGCAAGTTGCTCAAGTCGAACGAGAGAAGTTTTTCCGATGCCACGCGCAGGCGCGTTGATGATTCTACGAAACGCAACATCATCTTTTGGATTTACAAGAAGTCGTAAATATGAAACAGCATCTTTCACTTCTCTACGATCATAAAATGCTGTGCCACGCGCAACTATATATGGCACACCTTCATTTCGAAACGCATCTTCAAGTACGCGGCTCAACGCATTCACTCGATACAAGACAGCCATTTCCTTATAGGGTGTGCCATCCTTGTGCAATCGTTTGACCTCACGAAGAATCGCATCCGCTTCTTCATGTTCATTTGGCAATGTCACCATAATTGGCTTGTTACCTTTTTCAAGTTCGGTATAGAGCCGTTTCTCTTTACGAAGTTTGTTGTATGCAATTAATTTTGCAGCCGTTTCAACAATGTGCCCAGTACTGCGGAAGTTGCGCCCAAGGGGCACAACAGTTGCGTTCTCATATTGCGTTTCAAAATCAAGAATATTCGATATATCTGCGCCCCGCCACGCATAAATGGATTGATCAGGATCGCCAACAACGCATATATTCCTGTGTTTTGAAGCGATATGATCTGCAATCACAAACTGTGTTCGGTTTGTGTCCTGATATTCATCGATCAGTAAGTATTGGTACCGTTGTTGTAGTTCGTTTCGTACTTCAGCATCACGACTGAGAAGTTGTGCGGTGCACAACAACAAATCGTCAAAATCTACGGCATCATTTGAGCGGAGAATTGATTCGTATGATCTGTAAATTTTTGCAATTGTTTTTGAATGAAAATCATTGGCTTCGGCTGCAAACGATTCGGCATCGAGCAATTGATTTTTTGCACCGCTGATAATCGACAACACCGATGCAGGCTTCCAATTAGTCTCGTTCAATTCGCATGCTCGAATTGCCGTTTTTACAGCAGATTTCTGATCCGAAGTATCATAAATTGTAAATGAACGAGTACCGATTATTTTGTCACCCCACGAACGAAGTGTGCGTGCACAAAACGAATGGAACGTTGAAACAGTCAATCCTTTTATTCCGTATGTTTCTGGATCAATTTGTGCAAACACACGTTCCCGCATTTCAGTTGCGGCTTTGTTTGTAAACGTCAACGCTAAAATATTCCACGGTGCAACGCCGTTGGCAACAAGGTTCGCGATTCGTTTCGTAACAACAGTAGTTTTTCCAGATCCGGGACCCGCAAGAACCAATAGTGGTCCATCGACATGTGTCACTGACTCTATTTGTGCGTCTGTGAGTCCCTCTACGATTGCTTCCGTGCTTCTCATGTACCCATTGTACTCTTCATTATGGTCCCCCCTCTGAGACACGCCAAAATGGGGTCTGAAAATGCTATTTCTACGCAGATCAACGCCAACGACACCCTATCCACATCCATAAAAAGGGATTCACGCCATTATTCTGCCCATAACTCCTTGATTTTGAGGCAATTAGAAATAAAATCAAAGATCCACAAGATTTTGCGGTTTGGATAGTTACAGACGCAACATGTGGTAGTACGATAGTCATATATGGCTTTTGGATTTTCAGAAGCCCCAGAGATTGAGACAGGCTAAGAAAAAGCGTAAAAAACAGCCTAAAAACGAAGGTTACAGCAAAGAATACAGAAAAAAGCAGTGTTATTAAGAGATAGTGAGAGTGAAATGGGAGTTTCCAACAACAGCAATGTTATGGGACATAGAAAGTAGCAATTGACGGCAATGGAAAACAATACAACGATTTATTTTGATACTTGCAAGGAAGCAACAAAAGAACAATGAATATTACAAGAAGATTTACGACTGCTGAAACTGATGTGTGGGACTCTGTTGAGTGGGCAACACGGTCAACAAAAATTACGAACGCCGATGGATCAATCGTTTTTGAAATGAACGATGCAGAAATGCCCGCGCAGTGGAGCCAGCTTGCTTCCGACATTATGGTGAGTAAATATTTCCGCAAGTCTGGTGTACCTGTCATGAATGAAGATGGCACTCCAGAAGTTGATTCAAAAGGCAAAGCAGTCACTGGTCCCGAACGTTCAGCAAAGCAAGTGATTCATAGGCTCGTCGGTTGTTGGCGCAGTTGGGGTGAGTCACATGGGTACTTTGATACACCAGAAGATGGTGAAGCATTTTATGATGAACTTGTTTGGATGATGTTGCATCAAATGAGTGCACCAAATAGCCCGCAGTGGTTTAACACAGGTTTGAACTGGGCGTACGGCATTACAGGTCCTGCGCAAGGTCACGTTGTTGCCGAACCAGAAAGTGGAAAGGTGCACCCTGCTCCCGATGCATACTCGCACCCACAACCACACGCATGTTTTATTCAATCTGTTGCAGACGATCTTGTTGGTGATGATGGCATCATGAATCTCTGGCTTCGCGAAGCGCGTCTTTTCAAATATGGTTCTGGAACTGGATCAAACTTCTCTGCTCTTCGTGGAAGTGATGAGCCACTTTCTGGTGGCGGCAAATCGAGTGGCTTGATGAGTTTCTTGAAAATCGGCGATCGTGCTGCGGGCGCAATCAAATCTGGTGGAACAACACGCCGCGCTGCAAAAATGGTTTCACTCGATGTCGATCATCCAGACATCGAAGAATTCGTCAACTGGAAAGTTCGTGAAGAGCTCAAAGTTGCGGCGCTTGTTGAAGGCATGAAACATCTTTCCGAAGAACAAAAGAAACAAGCCAAGGATTTAGATCTTCAATTGGATTACGACTTCAACGGCGAAGCGTACCAAACTGTTGCTGGTCAAAATTCGAACAACTCTGTTCGAATCTCCCACGATTTCTTCGAAGCAGTCGACCGAGATGAAGATTGGAAATTGATTCAACGTACAGATGGTGAAGTATCAAAGACCATTCCTGCAAACGGACTCTGGGATCAAATCTGCAATGCTGCATGGCACTGTGCTGATCCGGGTGTGCAATTCGATTCAACTATTAATGATTGGCACACGTGCCCCGCAAGTGGTCGCATTAACGCGTCGAACCCTTGCAGCGAATACATGTTCCTTGACGACACTGCGTGCAACCTCGCTTCACTCAACTTGATTCGATTCTATGACAGAAACACTCGAACCTTTGACATTGATTCATTCGAGCATGCAATCTCGCTCTGGACTGTTGTTCTAGAAATTTCTGTGCTCATGGCCGCGTTCCCCTCGGAAGAAATCGCCCACAAAAGTTGGCGATACCGCACACTTGGACTTGGCTTTGCAAATCTCGGTGCGATGCTCATGCAAGCTGGGATTCCCTACGACAGCGAAGAAGGTCGAGCAGTCGGTGCAGCGATTTCATCAATCTTAACTGGTCGATCGTATGCAGTGAGTGCTGAAATGGCAGCGGAACACGGACCATTCGATGGTTTTGCTGATAACTCCAAGGAAATGCTTCGCGTGATTCGAAATCACCAACGAGCAGCACAAGGTGTCACACGAGACAGCGGCGAATACGAAAAACTTCGCGTTGCTCCTGTACCAATTAAACACGACCTCTTCCTTGAAAGTTCAATCAACATCGATAATGCCGGCGATATTCTTGGTCGCGCAGTTCAAGCGTGGAACGAAGCTGTGGATCTTGGTGAACGCCATGGGTACCGCAACGCGCAAACAACTGTCATCGCTCCAACTGGAACTATTGGTTTGTTGATGGACTGCGACACAACGGGTGTTGAACCGGATTTTGCGCTGACAAAGTTCAAGAAACTTGCTGGTGGCGGATATTTCAAAATAGCGAACCAATCTATTCGACCAGCACTCATCGCACTCGGATATACAGAGGATGAAACAGACCGAATTCTTACATATGTCATGGGTACGCTCACGCTTGACACATCCATGCCAGAAAGTTGGATGGATGACGACAAACAAGTTTCGTTCCGTGAATTCCTTATGGAACGAGGATTCACAAACGAAGATCTTGTCACAATTGAAGGCACACTCCCAACTGTGTTTGACCTTTCCTTTGCGTTCTCGTCGTGGTCAATCCCAGAGCACATTCTTGAAAAGTATGAACTTACAAGAGAGCAGATAACGAACGACACCTCCTTTAATGGTCTCCGCCTTCTTGGTTTAACTGGTGATGAGATTCGCGACCTGAACCGGCACGTTTGTGGCAGCGGCACTATCGAAGGTGCTCCCGGTCTTGAAGAAGATCATCTCGCAGTCTTTGATTGTGCAAGCAGATGTGGAGAAACTGGTACGCGATTCATCTCACCCGAAGGTCACATTCGCATGATGGCTGCGTGCCAACCATTTATCACTGGTGCAATTTCAAAAACAATCAACTTGCCAAATGAAGCGACAACAGAAGATATCGCACAGTCCTACTGGCTCAGTTGGGAATTGGGTTTAAAGTCAAATGCGCTCTATCGTGATGGATGCAAACTCAGTCAACCACTCAATACAAAGAGTGATGCCTCATTAGATGATGATGAAGACGAACTTGACGTAGCAGCAGCTCGCGATGAAGTTGCCGATGAAGTTGTGATTGCTGCTGGCATGGTTGAAGAACAACAACCGCGCGTCATAGAAAAAATCGTAGAAAAAATTATCGAAAAACCGATGCGAAAACGACTTCCCGATACGCGTAAAAGTATCACCCACCACTTCAATGTGGCAGGACATGAAGGCTACCTCACAGTTGGAATGTACGATGCAGGCGGCCCAGGTGAACTCTTCATTACGATGTCCAAAGAAGGCTCAACAATTGGCGGCTTAATGGACAGCCTTGGAACCGCCATTAGCGTTGCGTTGCAATATGGTGTTCCGATTGAAAGTCTCGTGACAAAATTTGCACACCAACGATTTGAGCCACAAGGTGTAACCGCAAACCGTGACATTCCATTTGCTAAAAGTCTTGTCGATTATATTTTCCGTTGGATGGGAATGCAGTTCATTCATGGATATCGCGAAGAAAATATTCCGCAGCGATCCGCGACCCCTGCAGCGAAAAAACCTGCAGCAGAACGAACGACCCCCGAACGAACGACCCCCGAACGAACGACCACTGTCAAGGAGGACAACCGATGGTCAGACATACCAGATATGGCACCGAAAACTTCTTCAACGATCACACCACCTACCGGCCGTATTTCCACGGAGAAGAGCGAGAATGTTTCTCGCACAATTGTGCAAGAAACACTATCAGTCGAAGCGACTCAATTTGCTTCAAGCGGCATCGTCACCGAGAGTGTTGCAGTCAAAGCTTCGGCATTGAGCCAGTCAACCGCAGCGTTACAAGGCGATGCACCACCGTGTCCTGAATGTGGACAAATTACTGTACGAAATGGCACTTGTTATAAGTGTATGAACTGCGGCGCTTCACTAGGTTGCAGCTAAAAAAAGGAACACCTGGTTGGGAATGATTGATAACAGGACACGGATGACAGGCGTTGCTCTTGGTGATGGTGGAAGGATCTACCGCACCGCTGCGAATGAAGATGGAGTGTCACTCGCAACACGCTCACTTGAGCAAGCAACCCTGATACACCTGATGTCAATCATTATGTACTTGCCTACGGATCAAGGATGAACTAAGGCACCCCGTGCGAAGTCCCTGCACTTTGGATGACATTCTCTAGTCATCACGCAGGCATCGACTTCATCTCTTCCCTCCCCCCCGAGACGGACCCACCATCGGCTCGGGGGGTTTTTTTACCCACGTGAAAAAACTCACCGGGGGTGAGTTTTGTTACAATTCCCCAACCAATGGACTTCACCAACTACATCCCAGTTTTACTCATCATCGTCATGGCTGTAGGGTTTGGTGTTGTCAATATCGTCGCTTCTGGATTGCTCGGACCCAAGCGTTCTGGTGATGTCAAAGATTCAGTGTACGAATCTGGGATGAACCCAATTGGCACAGCTAGAAAGCGATTTAACGTCCGCTTTTTTATTCTTGCGATGACGTTTTTAGTTTTTGATATTGAGATTATCTTTCTCTACCCATGGGCAGTTGATTTCACACAGTTGGCTCAAGGAAGTCAAGAAGCAACGCTCTTTTTCGGACGGATTTTATTCTTCCTTGGCACGAGCATTTTCGCGTATATCTACGCATGGAAAAAAGGTGTTTTTCGCTGGGATTAAACCCCCGCACCAACCCGGCTTGATTGAGGTAGAATGCCTCGTCCGCATCTCAATGCGGGGTGTAGCTCAGCTTGGCAGAGCGCTTGTTTTGGGAACAAGAGGTCGCA
>JACKQG010001541.1_pt1 | contig 31635 bp, 31 predicted proteins | sample 8237621 | NCBI WGS metagenome assembly JACKQG01 (sample SAMN15677084, study PRJNA649215) | marine metagenome | biome: marine; feature: Black Sea; material: saline water; isolation source: suspended particulate matter (SPM) from the Black Sea western gyre | collected 2013-06-09/2013-06-10 | depth... | reverse complement strand
GACTTTTTTAAGAATTAATCATTTTTATGGCCTTAAGAATGTCTAATGGCTTTTTTACAGCTACTTTCTGTTCAGGAACCTTGTCCTTGTCATAACCCCACCCATAATCAACTAGAATATACTTCACTCCTGCTTTTATACTATTATCATAATCAAGAGTTCTGTCACCTATATATACAACTTCATCCTTATTCAACCCGAGTTTTTTGACTGCTTTTAACAAAACATCAGCTTTCGTAATTGGAAGTTCACGAAGATTTCGCCTGCATAAGATGAACTTAAAGTAATCCAGGATTCCGAATTTTTTGAGTTTCTCATTGATTTCAGGTATGTAATTCGCAGACACCATTGCAATAGTATAAGATTTACTCAATGTTTTTATGACTTTATCTACATGTTTGAACATTGCAGGACTTTTTTTCACAATATTATTCCTAAAAAACATATTGAATCTGGTTCTTTCCTCTTCAGTCAGCTTAAGAGTGTCATACATATCCAGATACTTATAGCCATAGAGTTCTCTGAATTCATCAATGGTTGAGGGCACTTTTCTGTTTAACTCCTTCAAAACTTTCTTACAAATTTCATATACATTTTCAAAAGAATCGACGATGACGCCGTCGTAATCGAAGATTATGGCTTTGACCATCATAATAAGAAAAAATATTTTTTTATAAAACTATCTAAATCAAAAAGAACTATTCTATAAAAGGAACAAGATTAATTAAAAATGACTTGTTAATTTCGTAAGAAGAATCTTATCCTTCTAATAGAGGATTATTATAACCTTGAGAATAATCAATAGTTATTTTTATAACAACCCATTCTCGTTCTCTAGTTGAGATAATTATTCCCCAATTAGGTTCAGCAGTTACATTTATATCTAATGTCTTTCTGTTGGTGTATGATTCAATTGTTTCATAGGATTTATCTTCTAAATATTTATTCCATTCATTCTCTGATGGAACAACGAATACATTGAAGCTTTTATTAGCACTAACTTTAATATTTACAGGCACAGAATAATGGTCAAAATCTAAGTCAGTATCGTACAATTCATAAAAAGAACTCCATTCTCTCCTTAGTTCTGTTTCTTCATCAGATTTTAAACTTACAACGTTGAGTGTTGCTATACAACTTCCAATTGTACAAGCAACTCCTACACCTGCATCTGAGAATAAGTTATCTCTATCTATTATTATATTTCTATGACCTGGACTACTCATCCATAGAGCAACTATTTCTTCAGAAAGATTAAAGCTTCTGGATTCTACAGACATAGAAGCGAGGTTTTCGCCAGCCACAAAATAATAAATCTCTGCATCTTTCAACCTACTTCCAATACCTTCTCCTAGAGAATCAGTGTGATAAATACCTTCTCCTTCAACTAATAATTTTTCACTATATTGTCTGGCAATGTATGAAACCATTTCATTCCATCGCAACTCATTAAGATCTTCTGCTTTTCTTTCCTCATTAACTAGTTCAAAAATTTCATTCTCTATAGTTCTTTGATTAATAACTCTAGCATCAAACACTTCAGTTTTTGGAACAATAAATTCCATTACATCTAATGCTAAGCCAGATTTGTTCAAGTCAAAATAATATTCTTCAATATACTCTTCTCTCTTTGCTTGAAAATAAATCTCTCCAGAAAACAATTCTTTTCTTTTAACTTGGAGAACACCATTATTTGTAGCTCCTAAATATTTTTCATCTAGATAAACTTCTCCATCAACGGAATTATTAGTTATGTTTTCAAGAAATATTAACTCATAGTAAACAACAGTGCTTAAATTAAGTTCTAAATCAATAACATTATAATAAACTAAGTCTTCATTAGTTAAATAGAAAACGTTTTCATAAGTTCTTCCTAAATAAGTTCCATTAATAATAATTATTCCTGGTTCTAAAAAATCTTTTTTAACACTCAAATTGCCATTAATTGTAAACCCAAGAAATTCATCATTAAGATAAACATTTCCATCAATAACTTCTTGTTGATTAAAAGTTGAAACTAATGTGAAGATGAAATCTTCTTGACACGCAGTCAAGAAAAAAAATAATGACAAAAAAAACAATGATTTTCTCATTTTTTTATTTTACAAGTTTGTTCATTTAATAAACAACTATTTAATCTTTTCTTTTATTTCCAAAAAATTTATTAATAATGCTCTATCCTCTTTTTATCATGAAGAGAGTTCTTATTATTGAGGATGAAGAGGACATTGCAGAAGCTGAGAAGATTATCTTGCAGGGTGAGTTCAGGGTTTTCATCGCCACGACAGGCAGCGAGGGTCTTGCTATGGCTGAGAAATTAAGACCAGATGTCATTGTTCTCGACATAATGCTTCCTCATATGTCAGGTTATGAGATTGCCCAGAAGCTCAGGGATAACAAAAACTTGTCAAACACAAAGATTGTAATGGTCACTGCAAAGAGTGAGCAGGCAGATGAGGATATGGGGCGTTATGTCGGAGCTGATGATTACATAATGAAGCCTTTCGAGCCTGACGAGTTAACACGCGTTGTTAATCAAGTTCTGAAAAAGGGGTGAAGAACCTAACCAATGATGGTAAATGAATAGTATTGAAATAATAATATGGGTTTATCACTCTATTAACAGGTTCATGGCCACTGATTCTGGCGAGCTTTTCAAGAAGTTTGTCGAGTTATTTCTCTTTGCAACAGTTGCTTACATGATTGCCAGCGAATACGGCAGGTCAAAAGAGTTACACTTGAAATACCTGCTCATAGGATTCTCTGCATTGGCTCTTGACAAGCTGATAATGAGTTTTGTCTTTGCATTGATCGTGTTTGGCAATGTACAACTCTTGATTTTGAATCCTTTTCTACCAATCCTTGACTTGTTCCTGGAGATATTCGCTCTAGTATTATTGACGAATTCCTTTATATTCCCTATTTTCGCTGACAAAGTTGATTCCCTGAAAAGAAAAATAACAAAAGAGATATTTTTTGTCATAATAATAGTTTTAATAATAGAAGCTTTCTGGCTTGTCAGAGTAACTAGCGAGCCAACAGCAGCTTTTAGAAGCGAGCTAAGCTATTTAGTCTTAGAGCTTTTGAAGATCTTGGTGTTGTACAGCCCTATATACTATATATTATCCAATCTGAACAAGCTTGGAAGATACGGCCCTCACATAATGGTTGCATTCGTTGTTTATATGATTACCCCTATCGTTAACGTTGTTAATGTTGTGTTTTATGGCGGTATAAATAATGACTTACGAGTATTCGCTCATCCCTTTCCGTTCATTAGCGTTTTGTTGTTTACCAGAGTTACTTATCTAAAACTGGTTGACAAAGCTACTTTGAAGCGTGAGCTTGCAGAGACAAAACAGAAATACGTTCACGAGCAAGAGCTTGGAAAGATGAAGGATGAATTCGTAAGCACAGTAAGCCATGAGTTGAGAACCCCTCTAACATCCATGAAACTCTACCTAGCATTGTTAAAGCAGAAAAAGTTTGGGAAACTAAGCAAGAAGCAATTGAACGCTGTTGGCATCGTCGAGAAAGAGAGTGACAGACTAACAAATCTAATAGCCGATATCCTCAACCTTTCGAGGCTTGAATCGAAAAAAACAAGATTGAGACTTGAAGATGCTGACTTATGCAAATTGGTGAAGGACAACCTCTACTACAACCTTGCAGAGCAGAAAGGATTGGAGATAAAGAACAAGATACCTAAGAAGTTCAAAGTAAAGGTTGACCCTGAGAAGTTCAAACAGGTTTTTATCAACTTGTTCAGCAACGCAATCAATTATGCAAAGAGTAGAATCATTATTTCTGTAGAAGAAACTCCTGATTACTGGGATTTTATCGTTGAGGATGATGGTGAAGGAATACCTAAGGAGAAACTTGAGAAATTATTCGACAAGTTCTACAAGGTAGGAGACTACATCACAAAAGACAAGAAAGGAACAGGATTGGGCTTGGCGATTGTGAAGAACATCGTAGAGCTGCACAACGGCGAAGTATGGGCAGAATCAGAAGAAGGAAAAGGAACTAAATTTGTAGTTAGAATTCCTAGATAAATAAATTAAGAGTTAAAAGTTTTATATTATCTCCAAAACAAAACCTTATCATAATAATTGTCCAGGTTTGATATATCAACTTGTTCGCTATAAGTCTCTGCAGACAAACCCTTGCTCTTTGCTTCATTTACAGCTGTTTCACCCCATGTGAAATAAACCTTCTTATCACCACTATCAATTGCTTCTATGAGCGCGCCATCACCAAACTCTTGATGACTAACATATGCTAAATCTTCCAGCTTCCCAGCAAGCCACTTCATAGCATTGAAAGCTGGCTTTGGTGTTAAGTCTTTTTTCAGAAGTCCAAAAAATGAGCTATGATGTTTCTCAATAACTTCTTTAGCAGTGTTAGGGTTATAAACAGCTTGGTCTATTAATTTGTATATAAAGAAGTGCTCTCCACCATCAGCCCAAAAAGCTAACGCTGTTGCCATGTTTATATCTGCCTGAAACTCATAACTAGCTCCTCGACCTCGTGGGTCTTCTTCATAAGGAGAGTGCCTTCCAAATTCTGTTATCCATAATTCTTCTTTAGAATTAGAATATTGTGAAATTAAATTTTTCAACTGACTATCGAATGAGAAAAGTTCGTGAGCAGGATACTCATACGGGTGGAAAGCCACACCATCAACATAATCAAGAACTCCCAATGGAAAAAGCCCTTCCCATAAACCAAAAGCATCAGCTTTTTTACCTGTTGCTAATCCACCCAAGAGAACTGTTGATTCTGGCTGTTTTTCCTTTATTAATTTTGCAGATTTAATGACTAGTTCAGCGTATTCATCAGGCAAGGCATCTTGAGGCCAATATTTTCCAGATACAACATTTGGCTCGTTCCAAATTTCCCAATCAACGATATAATCCCCATACCTGCCTACAACCTTATCTAAAAATATAAGCCATCCATCTAAATGTTCATGGGCAGGATAAGCCCATGTCTCTAAAGGAGGTCTATGAACTAATGCTAATATCCTTACTCCATTCTTCTCAGCATCTTTAACAACTTTATCAGTTAACTCCCAATTCCACACGCCTTTTTCAGCTTCTACATCTGCCCATTTAAATCCTGTACGGATAAAACCCATACCTGCTTCTTTTGTTAAGCTCATTATCTCCTTACGATCATTAAACTCACTACCGTATTTATTTGGCTCTCTTGTAACATGGCTGGTTACCGCAATAAAACCAGAATCTGGAGGGATTAATCCTGGCTCAGTTTCATAACCTTCATCTTCTTGCTGCTTGCCCTTTTTACATCCTACAAGACTAAAGATTAAAATAATAACAACAAGAAATATTAAAATTCTTGAAAACAATTGATTTTTGGTTGACTTTGTCATTTTATATAATCTTTTATTTTTTTGCCAATGTCTTAAGTGTATTCCCAAAACAAAACTTTATCATAATAATCAGCTAAATTTGATTCACTAACTTGTTCGTTATAGGTTTGTATTGATAATCCCTGGCCTTTAAGTTCATTTGCAGCTTCTTCCCCCCAGCTAAAATAAGCTTTTTTGCCATTGTCATCAAGAGCTTCTATAAGCGCTCCATCACCATCAAACACTTCATGAGTAAGATAAGTATATTCCTCAAGTTTTCCAGCCAGCCACTTCATAGCATTATATGCTGGTTTAGGCTGTAGATTTGATTCAACAATACCATAATATGCAAATACCAAATTATAGCTATAAATCTCTTTGTCTTTAAATTCGAAAATAAAGAAATGTTTTCCACCATCAGCCCAAAAAGCTAATGCTGTTGCCATGTTTACGTTTGCTTGCTTCTCATAATTACTATCCTGGCGTGTTATTGTGGGTTGAGATGGTCTGCCAAATTCAGTTATCCATAGCTCCTCTTCATCATCAGAATATTTCCCAATTAAATTTTTTAATTGGGTATCAAATGAAAAAAGCAAATTAGTCTGATAAGGATATGGATGAAATGCAACACCATCAACATATTCCAGCACATCTAATTGAAATAATTCCTCCCATAGCTCAAACGGAGGATCCTCCCCCTTGGCTGTAGAAAACCCACCTAACAGAATCGTTGATTCTGGCTGTTTCTCTTTTATAAGCTTTGCAGATTCTATAACCAGTTCAGCATATTCATCAGGGAGCATATCTTGTCTCCAGAACTGTCCAGATGCTAGATTTGGTTCATTCCAGAGCTCCCAGTGCGTAATATAATCACCATACCTATCAACAACCTTGCCTAAAAAAACAAGCCACCCATCTAACCACTCTTCTAATGTTGCTGTTGTTTCAGCATTTGTCCATTCAGGAGGCCTGTGAACTAATGCCAATAATCTAACACCTTTCTTTTTAGCATCTCTTACAACAGTATCTGGTATTTCCCAATCCCAAACACCTTTTTGCGGCTCTATATAACTCCATCTGAATCCCATTCTGACAAAACCCATGCCTCCACTCTTAGCCAGATCAAATATCTCATTATGAACAGCGAACTCATTATCAACAGACCGTGTTCTTGTAACATGGCTAAGTACAGCAAGAAAAGTAGGTTCAGACAATGAAGGGGTTGGTCCTGGTCCTCCACCATTACCATCTGGTCCAGGAGATCTACCTTTACAACCTACAAGACCAAAAATTAGAACAATAATAAGGATAATAGTTAAGATTCTTCTCATAATATTTTATGAAAAAAATGGGTTTTTAAATAATTTACGAAAACGAATGAAAAGCTTAAGTAAAGCTTTTTCTATAAAAATAGTAATTAAATATGCATTTATTTAATTTTCTTTATCCAATAAATTCCTGATATTGCAATGAACTCTACGAATCCGACTAGCATTGAAATAGAAAAGAAGAACTTTATGTAACCTACACCTTGAGGACTTGTAAAGAAAGGCACAGTTATGATTGCATCAAGAATTATTCCTGTCAGCAGCATAACCAAACCAAGGAGAAATCCATTAACTTTGTCTTTGCTTTTGTAATAGTAAGAAGCTCCGAAAAGAACAATTGGAATAAGAACGATGTAGTGGATTAAATATTGCCAATTTCCCAGATCTTTTAAAACAGGAGCAAACATTATTATAGACCATTCAACAAAAATTAATGCCCATAATAACGCGCCTATTAAAATCGCTCTTAATACTTTCATATTAATTAGACATATTAAAGGTTATTTATAAAATTTTTTATCTTTCGTATTCACAGATTCTTGAATTAGTATAATAAAACTATCTGCGAAAATTTCTTCTTCTAGGACCTCTTCTTTGATTATTAAATCTTCTCTTGTTATTCCTTCTCCTATCTTCCACTCTGATAGTTTTTACCTGCTCGACATAAGGCTTCTTCACATTCTCAATAAAGAAATTCCTGTATTCATTCTGAATCCTTCCAAAATTTTCATGATCAGTATCACATAATATGTTGATAACCTTGCCTGACTCACCAGCTCTGGCAGTCCGGCCTATCCTGTGAACATAATCATTCGGGTCTTTCGGAATATCATAATTGTAAACATGAGAGACATTCTCAATATGAAGGCCTCTTGCAGCAACATCAGTGCACACCAATATCTCTGCCTTGGCATCATTGAATGACTTCATGGTGTTGGTCCGCTTGTTCTGTGATAAGCCACCGTGAATGGCAATCGCATTGACCTTATTTACTCGAAGGTTTTTAACAACAAAATCAGTGGTTTTCCTTGTGTTGCAAAACACCAGAACCAAATCTGTGTCTTCCTCTCTAAGCAGATGCACGAGTAAAGATAACTTCATATTTTTTGACACGTCATAATACACTTGCTTGAGCTTGCTTGGGTCAACATATCTCTTAGTAAAGACTTCAATTGGTTGGTTAAGATACCTATCAGCCAATCTCTTGATCTCATATGAGATAGTGGCTGAGAAAAACATTGTTTGTCTTGTCCTTGGGCATACACGAATGATTTTTTCAACATCATCTATGAATCCCATGTCAAGCATACGGTCTGCTTCGTCCAGAACCAATATTTTAATTCTAGCCAAATCAATAGTTCTTCTATTGAGATGGTCCAATAATCTTCCTGGTGTAGCAACAACCACCTCTGCATTTGTCAGATCATGTATCTGTGGGTTGATCGAAACACCTCCATAAACACTCATTATCCTAAGATTTTTTCTATGTGAAAGCTCTTTTATGGAATTTTTTACCTGCTCAGCAAGTTCTCTGGTTGGAGAAAGCACTAAAGCCTGTATACCTTTTCCTGGTACAACCTTATCTACAATCCCGCTTCCAAAAGCAAGTGTTTTTCCAGAACCAGTTGCTGATTCTCCTATCACATCCTTGCCCTTCATTATATGGGGTATTGATTTCTCTTGTATCTGTGTTGGTTCTGTAAAACCTAATCTCTTGATGGCTTCAAATAGTTCCCTACTTAAACCTAAATTTTCAAATAAATTCATTCTAATTTACCTCTTGTCGTTATATAGCACTTCTTCAGAAAAAGCGAAATGTTAATGTTATTAAGCAAGTGCTCTCTCGTCGCTAGTCATGCTCTGTAAACAAGAAAGAGTAAGGGGAAGTATATAAATGTTTGTGAAAAAGAATATCCCCCCGCCCAGACTTTCACCTTTGTCTTCCATTTGAATTGCGTAGCAATTCCCACGCCCGAAGGTAAGTATCTCCGTGGCTGCGGCGGAAAACGCAGATTTGAACCGGGGACCTTTCGGTATTCGCTGACTACTTGTCATTCCCAGCCATCTGGCTTGGTCTAGTAGCGATGTTCATCTCTAGCCTGATAGGGCTTTATTTCCCATAACACACAGCCGAACGCTCTAGCCGCTGAGCTACGGGGGGATGTAGTGTTAAAAAAAGAATTTGTTTATAAAATTTGTTATGAAATTATTCTTCTAGATAGTGTAGATGAAGCATGGCATCCCTTCTCATCCTTCTTAATGTGTCTTGACATCTAATTGGTTTTTTTCTCCAGCTTTTTACAAGAACCATACTCCTTTTCCTTATGCCTAACTCGTTTTCTCTGAACTTCTTTGCATCTATTGGAATAACAGTTTTCTTCATTATTTTCTCATATGTTTCTTCATCAGGTATTTCCATGTCAACAATCTTTCTGTCATCAAGCTTTGTCGTCGTCAAAAACTCATGATTACTTATTTCTGTGTCTTGTACTTCTAAATCAGATTTCTCATTTAGAGCAGCAAAGAAATCAAATGTTTGTTCTATGACTAAAGGAGGACTTATAACTGAGAATCTTACATAGAAAGAATCTAATTTATCTTTGTCCGGGCCAATATACACATGTGCTTCAGTTACACCTTTCCTTGATTTTAATTCGTAAAAGCTTTCCTTGTAATCTTTATCATGGCTCTCAACAACTTTGAAACCATATTTTTTAAGAAAATTATCTAATTCAGAATAATCAACTTTTTTCTTAAAACGAATTCTGAACAAGTATGCTTCAATCCCCACAATATATATATGGGTTTCATCATTTATAAAATTTGTTATGAATTATTCACTCTGGCTCTATATAAATTAGCTCCGTAGGTAAACCCTGCACCGAATGCAACATTGACAACAAGGCTTCCTTCTTTGATTATGCCTTTTTCTATTGCCTCAGCTGCAGCTATGGGTGTCGAGGCTGTAGAAGTGTTTCCGTACCATTCAAGATTTGTAAAGACTATTCCCTTAAAGCCTTCTTTCTCAAGAGTTTTTTTGGCAAACTTTATAATCCTCATGTTTGCGCCGTGTGGGAGTAATACATCAATGTCATCTAATGAATAAGGAGTATCTTTAATAACATCACAAACTGCTCTCTTCATTACTTTTGTAGCAAATGCGAAAACCTTTCTTCCATGCATAACTAGATAATTCTGCTTCTTTCTTTCTGTTTGGAACGCACCATTTTCCTTTGAAACAATCTTAACACCTTCTTTATATTGCAAAGTAAGATAACCGTCAGACCAATTTTCACCTCCTGTATCAGGCTCTCCTCCAAGCACATTTTTTATGATACCTTCTTGTTCAGATCTTTTCACTAAATAAGCTCCTGCACCATCACCAAATAAGATACATGTGGACCTGTCAGAATAATCAGTCATGTCTGTGAGTCTTTCAGCACCAATCACTAATACTCTGTCAACATCGCCTGAAAGAATATTATTATAAGCTTCTCTTATAGCATATACAAGACCTGTGCATCCTGCAAACTTGTCATGTATTATTGCATCTTTATTTGCGCCTATCGCTGCTGCAACATAACCTGCGTGGGCTGGGAATGTGATATTCTCATGATGCATGTTCATAGCAAATATCACTTCATCAATATCGCCAGGATTGCAATCAATCTTATCCAATAAACCCTTCGCTGCAAGAGCTCCCATCTCTCTTACATCTTTGTCAAGAGAAATTCTTCTTTCTTTCATACCTGTTCTTTTTCTTATCCATTCATCACTAGTTTCAACAAGTTTTTTAATGTTCGCGTTGGTAATCACATCTGGAGGGATGTGAACTCCAGGTCCGTATATAACTATTCCCATGAAGGAGAAGGAAATCCAAACTCTTTAATAAAATTTACTATGAAAGAATAGAAAATTATATATTTCAATTAATGTCTTTAGTTAATGTGGCATACAAAAAAGTTTTGCAGTACGAAACTTTCATCGTTTTAGGTATTATCATAGCAGTATTAGCTTTTCTAAATGTATTAGGTGTGACAAATATCGACAGCGATTTGTTCTGGGCCCTTGCTGGAGTAGGGCTTATCATCGAAGGTTTCTTAGAAAGAGCGAAGTGGAGAGCAAGGAAGAAGAGACAATTAGAGAGAGATAGAAAAGTTATGAGAAAGTAATCAAGCCAGCTCTACGATTATCTTCGCCGCTATCTTGCTCGTGATGTCATTGACGTCTTTCTTGGGGTTGACTTCAGTTATGTCTACAGCTTTGAGGTTTTTTAATAATTTTAATCTCTGAACAAAATATAATAGGTCTCTTGTTGTCATACCGCCCGGCTCTAAATGTCCTGTTCCTGGTGAAAACGCTGGGTCAAGAACATCAATGTCAATAGAAAGATAAAAAGCGTCCCAGCCGCGTGCAACGCTCATGATTGCATCGCAGATCTCTCTTCTTATCTCGAAGGACATCTCCTTCACTGTGTAATGCTTTATTTTATTGCTTTTCAAAAACATAACTTCTTCCTTTGACCAGTTCCTAACACCAACTAATATGATATTCTCCTTCTTTACAACTTTTTCATTAAGCAAAACTCTAAGATAATCTTCGTGACTAATTTTAAAGTCGTCTTGCATATCAGGGTGTGCATCGAAAACAACAATGCCTGGATTTGAATATTTTTTTGCAAAAGCTTTGAAGCAAGGATAAGTGATTGAGTGGTCACCTCCAACAATAACTGTGAACCCGTCAAGGTTTGAAAGCTGCTCTTCTATCTTGTGAAATGACTCTTCAAGGTTGGAGTTATCAACATCAACAGTTTCTTGATTAATCACTGGCAACATACCAGACTCGTTCATAAAGAAATATTTCAGAAAACCAGCTATCTTTTCAGGTGCCAACTCCTGTCCGGTTTTCTTATCCAGCGCTCCACCGTTAAAAGGAATCTTGACAAGTCTCATAAGAAAAAAGAAGTAGTGAGGTTTTATTTAAAGCTTTGCACGTTAATCTAGCAAGGCTTTTTTTCGAGAATTTATCAAATTCTCTTGTCCATAAGTTTGACAGAACTCCTCTACTGTCATTCCTGAACTTTGCAAATAAGGGTTTACTTCTGTGTTAATAAGCGTGTTATTCTCCAAAGCGTAAGCTAGAAACTCGGGGTTACTCAACTCTCTTGGGTCAGCTCCTCTTTCTAGACTTCTAGCAGCGAATCTTGCCTCTGCAAGAACAGACTGTTTTATCGCATTATCTAAACATTCCTGACTAATATCGTCAGAGTCCAACAATCTCCTCAAACCAGATCTGTCTACATCATTACCGTTATCATAGCGAACAGGGTTTGTACCCCTAACTTGATTAAGAATTCTCAACTTTGATGCTATTGGTTGGCGTTCTCTTCGCCTCCCTAGCATACTTGGTCCGTTAATCCCTGCCATTAGGGGGTGAGGAACTAAAACTTATTAATAAGCTTTTCTATGATTTCAAACCTTAACAGTGTACTCGAAATAATCATCCCAGGGATTCTCCAAGTGCATCATCTCTTCAATTGAGAACTTTTCAAAATAGCGCCTAAACGGTCTCATAGAATTTCCGTGCGCAGAAAGAGCAACGTTTACTTTGTTCGTTTTTATGAATCTCAACATGTCCTTGATAAACCGCAACACTCTTTTCTCAACCATCTTTATACTCTCACCATGAGGAGGAGGATGGACATAACTTCTCCTTACTATCTGAAGCTCTGCCTCACCAACAGATTCTATGAATTTCTCTCTTTCCTCACCATGCAAGTGATCAACCTTGTGCCAGTGCAGCAAGGTCTTGTAATCATCAGTACCTTCTTGATGAACAAAAGTGCTGTGATGCATACCTTGTAAGTCACCATAGCTTCTCTCAAGCATCCTGTTATCCTCTATCAACATAAAGCATTCTGGATGATACTTCAAAACCTCTTTCAAAGTATCCTTTGACCTTGAAGTCCAGGTTCTGAAACAGACATCTATCTCTTTATCTTTCAATTTCTTGCCAACAATCTTCGCTTGTTTGATTCCAGAAGGTGTTAGCTCAGAATCCCTCCAACCTGTAAATATGTGGTCACGGTTATAGTATGTCTGGGCATGCCTAAAAATATAAATCTTACAATTTTTTCTTGGCTTGTGCTTCTCTTCTAACTTTTTCTTCTCCCAGACTACTTTTTCAAACTTAACTGCTTTCATAAAATAATCCTTGACAATAATAGTATATAAATTTTATCAAAATTTATATTCAAAAATATTCTATTCTTGTTATTTATAATTTACCATTAAAATTATAAAGAAAGCATGTTTCCTAAACCTAATGAAACTCAGAAAAATTGTTTTTCTGAGTCCATAAATGAGGTAACATTTATGAAATTCAAACTTCACTCTGAAAATAGATTAAGACATTGGATTGCAGGTCCATTCATCTGGGGGATGGTCATACCTATAGCAGTTACAGATCTCTTTCTTGAAATATATCATCATGTCTGTTTTCCGTTATACGACATACCACTTGTTAAAAGAAGAGACTATATAAAAATCGACAGACAAAAGCTTGAATACCTTAATCTATTTGAAAAAGTCGCTTGTTCCTTCTGCGGCTATGCAAATGGCTTTTTCGCATACGCTGTTAGGATTGCTGGTGATAGTGAAAAATACTGGTGCAGCATAAAACATGCCAAAAAAAAAGGTTTTCATGAGCCAGAGCACCACAAAGAATTTTTAGAGTATGGTGACAAAGAAACTTTCAACAAATTATTCAAAGTCAAAAAGTGAGATTGCTTCTTCTATATAGTTATTTCCTAATCATTTCAAAAAGCGCTTTTGCAGCGGCTTCCGGACCTTTTGTTTCAAATCCAAGTATACCAAGCCTTGTTCTCAACTGAGCAATCTTAACCCCTGAATCAAATAATGCTTTGAAATAATCCTTTGCCAGAGCTTCATGTAGCTCCTTGTACTGGACAGGCCCGAATATGTTTGCAAAATATGAGCTTACAAGGCCTTTCTCAGTTGTAGTCCCTTTCGCCATCCTAACCCCTTTCTTAAACACCTTAAAGGCTCCGTCTATAGATTTAAACTCATCATATATAGGATGAGCCTTATCAACATGTTCATAGTTGTTTGCGTACATAAAGAAATCAACAGGGTATCCTTCAAGAACCTCTTTCAAGGTCGTTATCGGCAACACTACGCGAGCATTGATTTTTTGAGGGCTCATAATGATTGACCTATCAACATTCCCAAAAGCAAATCCTGGGTGAAGGTCATCTAACCTCACAAAAGCCCCGACTTCGGTACCATAGGCTTTTATTTGACCATTTATCAGTTCTAAAGAACCCATATCATCAAAGATTATCGTCATATCTCTAATATGCTTTTCACCAAGAACTCTAAAAGCTTCTAACGATTCAGATTTACCTGTGCCGGAATCTCCCATTATGACTATGTTTGCAGAATTACCATCTTTCAAGCTCAACTTTACCATAGCACCATGAACCGGCAATCTTTTGCGCTTCATCATTATGATATTATGCAGTGTCAGCAGCATCTTCTTCAAATAGCCAAAATAAGCAAACTCGTCATCACCTGGAACAACACCCACCATCATATTGTTTTTTTCATCATCATAAAACACTGTTGAGCCGAATTTCTCAACTGAATCCTTAGAAACTCCATATACATAAACAGCGTCTGGCTTCTTCTTCAAATCTTCATCAGAAGCCAGCTCAAACAGGTTTGCAAGAGAAGTTCCCAATCCTATCATCTTGTTATGAAAAAAAGTGTATATAACCAAGTCACCAACTTTTGCAGGATAGCATAACCAGTCTTTCTTATCAATACTTATATTATCCAAAGGATTTGAATTAATCCTTATGAACTGACCCTTCCGCTTGTTCATCGGAGGATCAAGTATCAATGGTGGTTCTATGAGCACTTGTCTTATGAAACCAACTCCTTTCAGCTTATCATAAGGTCCTTTTGGACACAAAAATTTTTGCTTTGTCACGATTAATCCGACTTGAGAGCCTGCAGGAATCTGTCGGTAGATGCTCGGACTGCTTCCTGTTATATTATCGCAGATATTCCTATAAACCTCTCTCACAATCTCGTTCAATTTTTCAACTGTTTGATTAAAGGACTTATGGGCTTTGTCATAGATATGGCTTTTCTCTGAATAGTAAACAAAGAATCTCTCGTAATTCCTCCAGTAATTGTAAAAATTTTCTACAAATTGATGTAAAGTATAAACATCTTCAAAGAACTCTTTAAATTCAGGATTTTCTTTAATAACTCTGTCCTTTGTTTTGAAAGTTAATTTCTGTAACAAGGAGATAACAACTTCACATATTTCACTTTTTCTAATATCACCAAACATGTCCAAGAAAGAAGAGTTATCTTCATAAAGATAATCCAGAAACCTCTTAACAACTTCTTTAAATAATTCTGATTTTGTCAGTTCTTCTGAGTCTTTACAAAGCTCTCCTCTACTATAAATTATTGCTTGCTTGTTGTAGAAAGAGAAATTTTTATTTATCATTATTTGGACTCCTGAGCACATTCCTTTGACGCAACACATAATTTTTCGAATAGTTCTCCAATCAGCTCTTTTCTGATTGCAGAAAAAGCAATTCGAATCATATTTCCTATAGAGATGACACCTACATCATATTTTTCAAGCAACCTTTTTCGAACAGCTTCGCCATCAATGTTTTTTAATCTAACACACATGAAGTATCCTGAGTTGAAAGGTAATGGAGCAAAGAATTCTTTGTACTTCTTGTCTCTCAACACGCTTTTCACTTTTTCATATCTTGATTTCAACAAGTGGTACTTCTCTTTCTTCTCAGCAAAATAAGTCTTTGAATGCAGTGCGTTTAATACAAGGCTCTGTGATAAATGTGACGCGTTTGAAATGTTGCCTCTTATCGCGCCAGCAGTTTTTGCTTCCAAAGCTTGACACACTCCTTTATCAATCCCTTTGGTTGCATATGTTAGAAAGCCGACTCTGAGTCCCCACACATAATCCTCTTTTGTAGCTCCATCCACTTTTATCGCCAACACGTTTTCATGGATGTCTGCAAGCCTTGCAAACAGTGATTGACAGTATACATCATTCTCATATATCAATCCAAAGTATGCATCGTCGCAGATAACTATAATATCATTCCCTAACTCTGCGGATTCTTTGATAATCTTGATTATCTTCTCAGCCTCTTTGTTTGTCGGAGTGTAACCAGATGGATTGTTTGGAAAGTTTAGAAGAACAATCTTTTTTCCCTTCCCCTCTCCAAGTTTTTTTCTCAAAGCAGCAGTATCAAAACCATTATCTTTGAAAGTGTTAAAAGTGTCTAATACAGCTCCGTAGCCGTTCTCAAATATCAATCTGTAATTACCCCAGAACTTGTCAGTTAGGATTATCTTATCACCAGGATTTACAAACATATAGGCAACTGTGCTTAAGCCATGTGTCAACGCGTTTGTCACTACAGGAAGACTGGTTATTCCTTTCAAAGAAGGATTCTTGCTCTTCATCTGCTTCAGCCATTCCTTGCGAAGCTCTGGCTTGCCATAACTCGGAGCATACGGAAAGACATCTTTTGGCTCAAGAAGTATGTTCTTAGCGATTGATTTAAGTCTCATTGGGCTTCCGTCATCCTCAATAGCAGCTCCTATCGTGGCGTTGATCTTTTTTCCTTTTGCCTCTGCTGTCTGTGACAATATACCCTTTTTTGGAAAGAAAATGGCTCTGCCTTTTTTTGAAAGAAGGTTGTAAATGACAGGATTTTTTTCCTGTATCAATCTGTTCAGTTCTTCAGCTTGTTTGTTTATAATCATGGAGAAATCCTTTTGATTACTCTTTCTTTTTCTTAGTATCCTTAACCTCTTTCTCAAGACCTAGTTTCTCAAGGATCTCCTTATACCTATTTCTGATTGTGACTTCTGTAACCCCAGCTACATCTGCCACTTCTCTCTGGGTTCGTTTTTCACCGTTTATCAGAGCTGCAACATAAAGCGCTGCAGCAGCTATACCTGTTGGTCCTCTTCCAGAGGTTAATTCGATATTCTGAGCCTCCTCTATTATCTCAACACTCTTTGTCTGGGTCTCTGGGCTCAGCTTCAATGAAGTTGAGAAACGTGCAATGTAGTCAGCAGGGTTGCTTGGCAGGATCTTTATGCCCAGCTCCCTTGTTATGAACCTGTAGGTTCTTCCAACCTCTTTTTTCTCAATCCCTGAAGCCTCTGAGAGTTCATCCAGAGTTCTTGGAACGTCGTGTCTCCTGCAGGCAGCGTATAGTGCGCCTGCAACAACTGATTCCATGCTTCTTCCCCTAACCAGTCCTTTCTGGACTGCCAATGTGTAAATCCTTGAAGCCTCTTCTTCAACAGAACCTGGAAGCTTGAGATATGATGAAACCCTCTTTAATTCTGAAAGCGCTAATTTTAAGTTTCTTTCGATAGCTGTGCTTATCCTTTGCTGCCACTTTCTTAGCCTAAAATACTTGTTCTTTCCTTTTCTACCCAAAGAATAAAGATCAGCTTTTCTACCGACATCTGTTCCTAAGCCACGGTCAAATTGGGTGTAACTCATAGGAGCGCCTGTTCGTCTTTTCTTTGCCGCAGATTCAGGGTCAAACTCCCTCCACTCTTGGTTGAAGTCAACCATCTTCTCTTCAACAACTAAGCCACAATCCTTGCATATCACTTCTCCCTTTTCCTGATAATAGAATAAGTTTATACCACCGCATTCAGGACACTTTTTCACAAACGTCAACCAAAAAACACCCCATAAAAAATCATAAAAATTACGCATCGACTAATGATTACGCAAAATTTATAAAGGAGAAACGCAAGTGATTTATAAAGGTATCGGGAAAAAGGTATTTCTCTATATTTATATGGTTTCTTGGGCAGTTGAGTAAACGTCACTTAGAATTTAATTTTTTTCTTTCTCTTTTGGGTGTAGGTGGACACATATGTCTCTGTATGTTCCTGTGCAGGTTGTCATTATCGGCTCTAGTGTATTATAAGTGCATTTATTATCCATGTCTAGCTCCAGATTGTCAGTCAAAAGAGACTCTGCTCTGTTCCTGAATGTAGGAACAAAATATCCGCAGAAACCGTAATCCAGTCCTGTTTTTCGCTGTGTTTCATAAAAGAATCTCTCTCTTATCCATAAACTCTGGTATTGCAGGAAATCTATGCCTACATCGCTTAGATGCTCTAATACAAATGATTCTAAAGTCACCCACCTCTCTTTCCAACCATCTACGTTTTTAAGAACTTTTTGTAAATTGTCATCAGAAGTTACTAATTCAATTAATTTTTCAATTGCTTCATCTGTTTCTTCTATTGTCAAATCAGTCATAAACTTTGGAAATATCGTATTTTTTAAAAAGGTTCATTCAAATACTCTCATAATTTTTTTCTTTTTCTTTGATTTTCCTTGAAAATAGTTCTAAAAACCGAAAACTTTATATATTAAATATACCAACATACTATTTAGTATACCAATATATAGGTGTTATATATGGAAAACCTGCCACCACTCCCATCACTTGATAATAAGATGGAAATAACCAATCTGGTTGAGTTCGAGGTATTTTCAGAAGGACAAAAATACCTATTCGTATTCGTTGTTAACATAGATGTCACATTCGATTCACAAGCAAACGAGATAGTGATAGACTGCACAGAGGAAAGGCTTGATATTAACTAACCTGAGAAAAAGTAGGTGAGCCTGGGAATAGAGGTGAGAAATTCTTTTAATGATTTTTAAGATAAGTTTGTAAACCCTCAATCTGCCTCAACTTAGTGTTCTTGAACAAGAAATGCCTTAGCTTATTATCCACCTTAACACCCCTCTCTTGCAATCTAGCATTCAACTCACCATAGAGCTTTTTACCCTCCTTGTCCAAATCTGTCAATATAGCAACTTCTTTGAAATTACTAGAAACAAACTCAACAAGCTTGTAAAGAGGCGCATGAAGAGTAAAGATATTCTTTATGTCAAAACCCTCCAAAGCAAGTTTATCCTTGTGACCCTCGACGATTACAGCCTTGTCACTATCTTTTAACTCATTAAGAAGAGAATACAATTCTTCATTAGTAGCTTTTCGCAAAGTATGCATAGTAATTCGCGTCTTTTCCACACTGAACGCATTTTTTCTTAGGCTTTTTTTGATTAAAAGGAATATTAACTGACTTTGCTCCACCGGTTTTGTCCTTCAACCAGTCCTCACATTCAACCTCACCACACCAGGGAGAGAATGCCATCTTCTTAGCCTTGACTATACTTTTCAAAGCTTCAAAATCATCAGTCTTAACAATGTTTTCCTCCAAGAACTTCTTGGCTTTGTTGAATAAGTTATCTTGAATCTCTCCAAGCAATTTCTTTACTTTCTTCTTGATATCCTTCTCCTTGACAACCTCTTTCTTGCCAGAGTCCCTTCTAACAATAACTACTTGCTTTTTCTCGACATCCTTAGGACCTACCTCAACTCTTAAAGGCACTCCTTTCATCTCCCACTGATTGAACTTCCAGCCAGGTGTGTAGCCGTCACGATCGTCAAGCTCAACAGCGAAGCTTCCCAGAGTTTTCTTAAGCTCATTAGCTTTCTTCAACACTTTTCCCTTTGTCTTATCGAATATTATAGGAACTATAACTACTTGTATCGGCGCAACCTTAGGAGGCAATACAAGTCCTTTGTTGTCTCCATGAATACCAAAAAGCATTCCTAATGATCTTGTGCTGAAACCCCAAGAGGTTTGCCATGCAAACTGCTTCTTCTCTTTCTCATCTGTGAATTTTATTCCAAAACTCTTAGAGAAATTCTGTCCAAGACCATGGGATGTTGCACCTTGTATAGCCTTTCCATCAGGAAACACAGACTCAACACTGAGAGTATAGTCTGCACCAGCAAATTTTTCCTTGTCAGACTTTCTCCCTTTCAATACAGGAGTCGCATATAGTTCTTCAAACAGTTTAGAGTATATTTTCAATATCTTCATAGCGAATTTATCCATCTCTTTCTTTGTTGCATGCACAGTATGGCCTTCCTGCCACAAAAACTCTCTAGTCCTCAAAAAAGGTACTGGATGTTTGAACTCCCATCTGACTATATTACACCATTGATTTATTAGGATAGGCAAGTCATTATAGGACCTAACCCATTTCTTGTAAGTATCATATATTATAGTTTCAGAGGTAGGTCTTATGGCTAATCTTTCAGATAATTTGCTGTCGCCTGTATGCGTAACCCAAGCGACTTCTGGATTAAAACCTTCGACGTGCTCCTTCTCCTTGTTCAACAAACTCTCAGGTATGAACAATGGAAAAGAGGCATTTTTCACACCTATCTTTTTTATCTCTCTGTCAAAGAATGCTTGTGCTTTCTCCCAGATCTCATAAGCATAAGGTCTTATAACCATACAGCCAGAAATCTTGGTGTACTCCATTAACTCTGCCTTCTGGATTACTTGGGTATACCACTCAGAAAAATCACTTGATTTTGTTACTGTGATGCCTTTTTCTTCCTTTTTTTCCTGTTTTTTCATCTCTTGGTGTTTACATCTGTCTATTTATAAAAATTGTGGTTTATAAGGAGAAATTTTATAAAGGAATAGAGTTTTTTATGCTTAGGTGATGTTAATATGACAGAAGGATATTGTGTAAAGTGTAAAGCAAAAAGAGAAATGGCTAATGCCACAAAAGTTACCATGAAGAATGGTAGAAAGGCCATGAAAGGCAAATGCCCAAAGTGTGGCACTGGAATGTATAGAATCCTTGGAAATTAAGCACTTTAGATGATTAGAGTTGGTTATTTCAAAAGAGGTTTGAATTATTTTTTTATTTTATGTCTTATTCTTGGAATCGTAATCTTAGCGGTTCCTAATATTCTCGAGTTTGTCATAGCTATATTCTTAATAGTACTTGGCATTTCAGGATTGTTGTCTGGGTTGCATAAGAGAAGGAGTTTCTTTTAAGAAAAATATTTATACCTGATAAAATTTATTCCAGACATGATTGTAGAACTAGCCATCTTGATTATTGTCGCGTTTGTTATGGTACTCATTTTCAAGTTTTTCAAAAAGGTTATTTTCTTGATATTGAACTCAATCGTTGGCTTATTGGCCTTGTTTGGCTTTAACTCACTGTTTAATGCAGAGGTATCTATTAACATCTGGAGTGTGTTGGTAGCGGGTATAGGCGGATCTATAGGCTTTGTGGTTATTATTATCCTCCACTACCTTGGTCTAGCTTTTTAGATTTCTCTTCGTCTATTATTCTGTGCAGCCAACCATAGGCACAGTTGATAGCTATTAATTCACCGCTAGCTCTCTCTGGATGAAAGCAATAGTTCTTTAGTTTAAATTCACATGGCATGGGAACTCACCTCTAACAAAAACCTGTTAGTTTAGTTGTTAGTATTTTAGTATAGTGATATGTATATTAGTATAACTTATATATAAACTTTTCGAAAATAAGAACTTATAACTCTTGCAAACAACCAATGCTTTAACTCTTCAGGCCAGTCACGTTCAATCTCTCCACGGTAATGCTTGACACCTTCTCTGAAGTAAGAGCTAAAGTCTTCTTTTTCACCGTTAATAACTTCTAACAATTCCATCTTAACCCTTTTAGGAACATATCGTAAATCAAAAGCCATCTGCTTCAATCTTTCCTTCTCAGGATCCTTCTCAGCCTGCTTCTTCTCATAAGACTCCCTCCACATATCCGAAGGACTGAACTCGAAATCAGCCCTGCCCTCTTTGCCCTGCTTCAAACTAATCTTCGCCAGGACAAGGTCATGAATCCTTTGCAAGAATTTCAACTTATCCTCCATCTTCATAACGTCAGAGTAACCCATCGCAATCAAATTGAAAGCAAAAGGAGAAGGTATCTCAGTAAACACTTCCTTAACCTCAACAGAGCCGCGCTCAACCCACTCCAACACTTTCTTAGCATTCTTAATATCCATCAAATCCTCAAGAACCTCCCTTCTGGCTTCTTTCAGGATTGTGAAGTCAGGCGAAATCCTCTTAACAGCGCTCATCAACAAGATAGAAGCTCGTTGCTGCTTCCCAACACTCTTCTTACGACCCATATAGCTCCTCAAAATCATCAAGCCACGAACTGCACAGTGCCTGAACCTCCTGTTAAGAACCTCTGTCTTGTCAAGAGCAAAAACCATTGTCTCAGTTAACTTGTCAACTGTTATCAAACCGAACGCTCTCGCAGCCTGTATATTGCCTCGAATCATGATATAGAAACCATTATCACTAATTCCCATCTCTGCATCCTTTTTGTGAATCTTAGAAACAGCAAAAGCAACTGCCCTGCTCAAAACATCATTAACACGTCTGCCAAACAAGGTGTGAAAAACAGCATACGTCTTATCACCCTCTGAATAATGCTCAATAATAATCTTCTTATCATTGGGAACTTCAGAGAAAAAATACTGCTCCTTGAAATACTCATATATTGAGTTAGCACCATACTTGTCAACGTACAAATAGTCATTTATGAAACTAATAATATCCTGCTTCGAAGCTTTGCTTTCAAAGTGTTCATTCATGAATCTCCGGAACTTCTGGATTTCAAGAGCGAGGTCAAAGCTTAAAGGCAACATCTCAGAATACCATGAAGGAACAGTAGGCGGTCTGTCAACAGAAGCCTTGACAAAAGCAGTCATTCCTCGTGTATAGAGGAACTCATAGGTATCGCCTCCGAGAACAAACACATCACCCCTATGCAGTCTTTCAAGGAAAGGCTCTGCAATATAACCAACAAGCTGCTTACCAACTTTGACTTTTACATTTGTTTCATCAGGAATAGTACCAACATTAGTCATGTATAAAACCCGAGCCATCTTCCCCCTTCTTCCAATCATACCTGTTTCTTTATCATACCATATCTTTGCATACACATTCCTATCCTCTAAAGAAACGTACTCCCCTGACAGATAGCTTAGAACATCGTTGAAAACCTTCCTGTCAAGAGTTCGGAAGCAATAACTCTTGCGGATCATGTTGTATAAATCCTCAACGTGAATCTGGTCAGAAATCGCAATACCAAAAACCTGTTGGGCTAAGACATCTAGTGCATTTGAAGGGATATCTATATTATCAATCTTCTTCTCCAACGCAGCTTTCAGCAAGACAGAGCATTCCACCAAGTCATCCCTGTCAAGCACAATTATCCTGCCCTTTGCCTTGTCATGCAACTTGTGACCACTCCTACCAATTCTCTGCAAAGCACGTGCGACGCTTTTAGGGCTTCCTAAGAGAATAACCAAATCAATATACCCTATATCTATTCCAAGTTCCAAGCTTGTCGAGCAAACAACAGCTTTCAGTTTTCCTTCCTTCAACCTGTTCTCTATGTTCAAACGATGTTCTCGGCTTAATGATCCATGATGAGCTCCTATAAAGCTGGCTCTCTTTTGACTTTTCGCATCTTCATCGTCGTTTTCTTCCCTGTTTTCATCCTCGTTCAACTGTAAGTAGTTTCTTGGAAACTTCTCCTTTAGATGATGGACAACTCTCTCAGTAGCGCTTCTGGTATTGGTAAAAATCAATGTTGTCTTATGACCCTGTATAAGCTTGTCAATCAATTCATACATAGCCTGATGCGTTGCTTCATGAGAAGTTCTTATCAAGTTCTCAACAGGGCTCAACACCTTCAAGTCAAGTTTCTTCAAAAATTGGACATCAACAATCTTGCAATCCTTGTATTTCTCTTCACTCAAAAGTTTATCTTTTGGTGCACCAGTAGCTCCACTACTGTACGTTTCTGGATTATCAACACCGACCAAGAACTTAGCCACTTCCTCCAGTGGACTGACTGTCGCGCTTAGACCAATCCTGCAAAAAGAAGTTGCTGCCTGAAGCCTCTCCAGAGACAATGATAAATGCACTCCTCTCTTTGAGTTAGCTAAGGCATGTATCTCGTCAACAATAACCCAGTCCAACTCCTTCAGCTTCTCCTTGAACTTGGGCGAGGTAAGCATTATGGCAAAGCTTTCAGGAGTGGTTATGATAATGTGAGGAGGCTTTTTTAGCATCTGACTTTTCTGAGAAGCAGAGGTGTCACCAGTCCTGACGCCAACCCTGATATTAAGCTTGTTCTTGGCCATATCTTCTAACTCCTTTAAATTCTTCTTAGTTCGCGTTTTCTTCAACTCTTTCAACTTCTTCTGAACCATGTCCTGCATTTCCTTCAAAGGCTCGTTAAGGTTCTTCTCAATATCATTGCCAAGAGCTTTCAAAGGACTGATATACAAACAATACACCTTGTCTTCCAGCATCTTCTTTTCAGATAATCCAATCAACTCACTTATTATAGACATAAATGCAGACAAGGTTTTTCCAGAACCAGTAGGACTACTTATGAGAGTGTTTTCTCGACGATGAATGTTTAACACTGCATATCTCTGAGGAGGCGCGAATGTCTTGAACTTAGATTTAAACCACTCTCTAACAAGAGGATGAAGCTCCTTATAAATCTCAGAATCCTTGTGCGGCTCTTCCTGAAATTCAATCATAGAAAAGAAAAATAATTGCTTGTTTAAATAGCTTGTTGGAAAAATCTTTACTCCTTAAAAATAGATATATTTATATACTATTATGAATGATAAACAAGATATGAAGAAGCTATTATTCAAAGGAGTAGCAACTATTGTCTTCATAGCCATAATAATAGGAGCCTTTCTCATTATAAAAGATAGTGACGGAATAACAGGAAGAGTTGTTAAAGACGTAACTCCCTTACTTGAAGATACTGTTGATAACATACAGCAGGTAGTCGAAGATAGTGACCTGAAAGAGATTGTAAAGAAAAAAGCAGATGAACTTCTAAAACCAATTGATTCTAAGGAGTTAATAACCAAAATAATTGAACTAAGAGAACATTCCAAAGCAGACAAGACTATAGGCATTGCTAACTCAGTGACTGAAATTAATAATATGCTTGAAGACTTGAAAAAATCGGCCATAAACACTGCATGGCAAGCACTTGTTGGATGTGTATTCGAGGATTGCAAGGATGACGAGTATATAAACATGATAAATGCAGTTGTAATCAATGACCTGAATGGAAGGAATGAAGTTATATATTCAGTCATAGAAACATATAACTTCTGGAATGGAAAGAACATAATATATTTCTCAGAGTCTTTAAGCAAGACAGACAGTTTAATACAACAATTAGGGGGTGAAGAACTCGCACAAAAATGGAAAGAAGTCATCGATTGTGATGGTAAGTGCGAAAGTTTCACACACAAAACTATAGAGCTAATATATTTAATTAATAATAAAGAATAACTATTATTCTCTAATAATTCTATCTATAATAACCTCTTTTTCTCCTTTAAATTCTCCTATCTCACCAACTACATGAACTAGTTCTCCTTCATGAATATCAACATCATCAAAAATAACCCCTTCAACAATTTCTTTTTGAGATATAGAAATGATAGTGACATCATTACTCTTCTTAACACTTTCTACAACCCCAATAATCTTAACTTCATCACCCTCATTCATCTCTTCCAAATCAACGATTCTTGACTCTTCCAACTCTGTATTTTGAAGTATAAAAAACAAAGCAACAACTCCGACAATAGAAGTAACCAAAGCTGTTTTGAGCAAAGTCGAATCTTTCATAGAAAGAAAACCTTTTGCACCAATTCATAAACTTTTTCAGCTTTTTTCCGAATTTTTTCCGATACAACAAAATGCGAAGCATTTTGGGTTCCAAAACTCTAAAGGGGTTTTGTTACAACAAAAATCGAAGATTTTTGAGCATCGAAAATGAAAAATTTCCGATACAATTATAAATCCGTTCTTATTTTTCCCTAATATGAAAAAGAGGGAGTTTGACTTCAAAAGTACAAAAGAGATTAAGGTTTCTAAAAAGATTGTTAACCAAGTGATTGGACAAGAGGGTGCAGTCAACGTAATAAAGAAAGCCTCAGCCCAACGAAGACACGTTCTTTTGATTGGAGAGCCTGGAACCGGTAAGAGTATGCTTGGCTTGGCACTAGCAGAGCTTCTTCCAAAGGAGAAACTCGTCGACGTACTTGCATTCCCAAATCCGAACGATGCTAATCAACCACTAATCAGGACAGTGCCTGCAGGTCAAGGAAGAGACTTGGTTGCAAAGACCAAGATGCAAGGCATGGGCTCCTTCAAGAACACAAACATAATTATGCTTCTGTTTGCATTGATAATCGGTATGCTTCCTTACTGGTGGTGGAAGGCAGGCCACATCTCTGATGTAATCTACGCTGCTCTCATAATATCAGGCATGATAATCATTTTCGGAGTAGTAATGGCCATGAATCTTGGAAAAAGAATGGATATTAGCAAGAACAGCGCTCCAAAACTAATAGTTGACAATTTCAAAAAGAAACAAGTACCATTCCTAGACGCTACTGGAGCACATGCAGGGGCATTACTCGGCGATGTCTTGCACGACCCGTTCCAGAGTGGCGGGTTAGGAACGCCAGCTCATGAAAGGGTAGTCGCTGGAATGATACACAAGGCAAATATGGGTGTGCTGTTCATCGATGAGATAGCCACGTTGCAACCAGCAACGCAACAGGAATTATTGACAGCTTTACAAGAAGGAAAATATGCCATCACAGGCCAGTCAGAGAGGTCTGCAGGAGCGATGGTGAGGACTGAATCTGTTCCATGCAAGTTCGTACTTATTGCTGCAGGTAATGCTGAGACTGTTAGACACATGCACCCTGCTCTTAGGTCAAGAATCAGGGGATATGGATACGAGGTTTTCATGAAAGAGACAATCCCTGACAACTCTGAAAACAGGGAAAAGATAGCTCAGTTCGTTGCCCAAGAAGTTGTCAAGGATGGCAAAATCCCACATTTCTCTAGAGATGCTGTTCTATACATTGTTGAAGAGGCAAGGAGAAGAGCCAACAGAAAAGGACACTTAACACTTAGATTCAGAGAGCTAGGTGGCTTAATAAGGGCTGCAGGAGACATAACAGTCGATGAAAAAGCAAAGATCGTCGAGAAAAAACATATAATAAGTGCTAAAAAAATAGCTAAAACACTCGAACATCAGATGGCTGACCAGATAATCGAGAGAAAGAAAGAATACGAAGTTATCGTTGTGCAAGGGAAGAGAGTCGGAAGAGTCAACGGCTTAGCAGTGCTTGGCTCTGGAGACAGCTATTCAGGGATAATACTACCAATAGAATCAGAGGTAACGCCTGGCGGTCAGGAATCAGAGATAATAGCAACTGGAAAGCTTGGAGATATAGCAAAGGAAGCCATCAAGAATGTTTCTGCAATCATAAAGAAGTTCTTTGGAGAAGATATAAAGGAAACTTACGATATTTATGTACAGTTCTTGCAAACCTATGAAGGTGTTGAAGGTGACTCTGCATCAATAGCAGTAGCCACCACAATAATATCCGCGTTGAAAGGGGTTCCTATAAAGCAGGATTTTGCGATGACAGGCTCACTATCAGTTAGAGGTGAAGTGCTGCCAATCGGAGGCGTCTCTTCAAAGATAGAAGCAGCCATCGATGCAGGAATTGCAAAGATACTGGTCCCAAGATCCAATCTCAGAGATATAATCGTCGATGCAGACAGACTTAAGAAGGTAAAGATAATACCTGTCGACAACATATTCGACGTCCTTAAACAAGCCCTTTACTGGAAAGGGCAGGAGAAAATTCTTAGAAAGATTGAGAGAGCTAGTAAGAAGAGATACTAAACTTTTGCCTTCTCCCAGAGTATCTTAAAGTATTTCTTGTATACATCCGCTATCTTACTGTTCTTTATCTGAATTGTTATCGGGTTTTTCTCCCATAGTACAAAAACCACTTCGTCGCCACAGATGTTCGTTGATACCGGACTGTCAAACTCTTTTGGAAGATAGCGTGCTTCTGTATACTCCAAGGTGCTTAGATACTTGATTCTTTCCTGGGCCTTGTAATTGTAAATATGTTTCATAACTATCTTTTTTGGCATTCTTATTTTGTGAAAGTGTGGTATAAAGAATCTCATCATCTCTGGTGCTACCTGTGGTATTCCAAAAACAAGTATGGGTTCCTCATATTCTAGAAACCCACCCAGTATGTTTGTGAAAGATTTCAAACCCTCATAAATGTGCGTCTCGTTCTTGTTCTCAGTCATTTCATTAGCTAGGTTGAGTTGGGGCATTATGTTTTCTAATCTCTGCCTCTTGTCTTCCAACAATCTTCTTAGACATTTTGGCTTTGCTGCTTCGTAGTATCGAGTGTCATTGTTAAGAACATAACTAACAAGCCCTTTTTGTTTTAGTTTTTCAAGACTGTCATATATATTTGCTCTGTCAAGTTTTGCTCTCCTAGCTATTTTCCCTGCTGGTGTAAATCCTATTTCTAGCAATGCTAAATACGCTTTTGACTCATTCCTTGATAAACCAAGGTCTTCCAACACCTCTTGCATGCTAATACCTTGCTTTTTTGTTATTATAAGGTTTCCTAAGAGATTTCCGAAAAATATCCTTTGTTATCGGAAAATTTCCGATTTTCTTGTAAGAAAATTAAAAAAGCCTAAAAGGAAAGCAACTAACGGTGAGGTGTTATGGCAACAAATAATGGACCAATATCAAATAAAGTTAGAGAAGTAGAAAATGAAAACTATCGGTTAAGAAATCCAAGCAAGAAACACGAGTTTAACATAGGAATATACGGTACAGGAGAGCTAGGAGGATACACATACCTGGAGTTGCAAAAAATAAACAACCAAGAGACATACTCAAAAATCAACAACATATATCTGTTCGGAAGAACAGAAGAAAAGCCACTACTATGGGCAGAATCTAGCATTATAAGCGAGCAAGACGCTGAGGATATAAGGACAAGAATATATGGAGCAGAGCAGCTCCCTGACTTCCTTCAAAGCATCGATATACTGATATTCACAGCATCGAAAGGTGACAAACATGACTTGAAAGATAACACTAGAAGGAACATAGAGCTTATTGATGAAATAACCCCATTTCTAGACGAAGACTATCAAGGAATGCTAGTGATAGCCTCGAACCAAACAGACACATTATGCTATGAAGCAGCCAGAAAATCAAAGATGAATCCCTTACGGATTGTGGGTGTTAATGGATTAGACCAAAGAAGATATAAAGCTGCACTAAAAAAACACTTCTCACACCTAGAATCAGGAGACATAACAGCATATACAGTAGGTTTCCATCATAACTCAATCATGCTGACAAGCAAGACCACAGTAAACAAGATGCCATTGGAAGAGTTAGCATCAAAGGAAGAAATCAACATGATAGACTATCTCAGAAAAGAGATGCCAAGGAAAACTGTTGAAGGACTAGGAACAACAACACAAGACACTGTGCCGACAATCAAAAACTTGTTATTGGCAATAATGGACGAGGAAAGAGAAGAGACAGTATCAACACTATACCTACGTAACAAAGCAGGGATATACACTGGTTTTCCAGTGAGATTCCATAACCTACAACCAATGATTAAAGATGAAAACTATGATAACATAATAGTCAGAGTAAATAAAGGATACAGCTTTGAAGACATAATAAAACTAAACGATTGGCTTAGCAGAATACCTCCGAAAGAACAGAGTGCTCTTGAGAAAGCAATCAATGTTCACATAAGGAAATTCCTGAAAAAATTTGATGTCTGGCAGGAAGGAAGGATTGAATTAGAGAGAGCAGTCTATGAAGCAAGAGTTATGCCTGCAACACCTGTTGAAGTAATTGAGTATAAACCAGAACCAGAAATCAAAGAGGTTGTTAAAGAAGTCATAGTAGAAAAACCGATATTTCTCAACAAAAATCCAAAGAAAAACAATGAAAAACCATGGAACCTGTGGGAAGCGATGAGAAGAAAGCTTTCACCAATAATAGAAGCCCTAAAGCCACCAGAACCTACTCTAGAACAATACATTGCAAAACACGGTGGAGGACCAATATCTGACGTATACGCAGAGTTTCAATACCTCTCAAGAAAAGTAGAGGTTCTATTCCCACACTTAGCAAATTAATTCAGCTCAAAAAAAGAAAAAAAATTAATATATCGGGATGTCGCCTGAATAGCTCTCTTTGAGTTCTATGCTCTTCACACTCTCCAAGTCTTCCAATAATGAGTTTATCCTCAATAGATTTGGAGACTTAGTATAGAGCAACTCCTCGATGTACAGGCTTCTCTCCACAGCAGGGTTGTATCTCCTGCTCCCGTCTGAGTGGTCTATTAAACCTCTAAGCTCAATCTCGTCTCTTGTAATTTTGAAGACCATCGCTCCATTGTAGTTGTCAGCGCCTTCCCTGTAGTCATAGCTGTAAGCAGGTATAACAAGCAACTCCTTTTCTCTGTCAAACAAGAAGGCTTTGTGCTCGTATTCTGCGGTTGATTGTGCATATCTCTCCTCTGTGACAAACTTCGCCACTTCCTCAGGATTCTGCACATCGCTGACATCAAACAATGATATCTTCAAGCCTTGAGTTCTTCCAGTTTCAGTTGCATCCCTACCAATACCAATGATTGTGTTCTCATCGTATGGATGCAGGTATCTTGAGAATCCTGGAATCTTCAACTCGCCAAGCTCAACAATGTTTTCAAGGTCACTCAAGTCTATCACAAAGAATGGATCGACTTGTCTGAAAGTCACCATGTATAACTTGTCACCCATGAATCTTGTTGAGTAAATTCTCTCTCCCTCTGCAAGATCTGCCAAATGGTCTAAGATTTCAAGGTCTTCGTCAAGAGTTAACACATGATTGGTTGACTCTGTTCTTTGCTTATCAAATCTTGACCATCTAGCATTAACAGTTGTACCTATTCTGAAAACATCTTTGTACTCATCCATTGAGAACTGATTTATGATATGACCAGGAACCTTGCCAGTGTCCTCAACACTTATATCTCCATCATCAAAACTCAGCTTATGGATTACAGTATATTCGAAGTACTCATACTGCTCGAGCCTTTCTTCCAGAAGTTCTTCCATTTCATCTTCAAGCTCGTCTTGTTCATCGCTGTCCAAGTAAGCAATGTAAGACTGGATTATCTGCATAATCTTCGCGTCTTTCTCAGCTTTTGACAACACATCATCATCAGTCTCTCTTATCTTCTCAATCAACTGTTTGTCAACATCTGTAAGCTTAGGCTCCATCAACTCTACCACTATCTCCTGCTGGATTTCATACTCGTTTATATTCTCAGTATAGGTTATGTAGATGTTCTCATGGGACATGTACATGTTAGGGTTCATCTCTATCACAACAGTCTTTGAGTTGACATCCTCCTGTGGATCTTTCAAATTGACTGCGTGTGTCGTTGCAAACTGTGGGTTATTGTAAGGTAGAGGATAATAGTACACATCTGACACAGGCATGTTGATCTTCCTGACACCTTCAACTATTACTGGCGTTGGAATACCAACCCTGTAATCAGGTGTACTCGTGACAACTAAGTACACATAATCACCTATCATTCTTCCCTGGAAGTATCGTCCTTCAAACTTGTACTCATTCAATATTTCAGGATCCTCCTTATCTGAGATGTCATATATGTCGAAGAAAGTCATACCACTTCTTGGAGTGAAATCTATCTCTTTGAAGAAATCAAGGTCATAATAGTTTCCGAAAACAGCCAAGTAATCGCCATTGATGAACAAGCTGTTTGGCCTGTTCTCAAAAGTCATAGTTGAAACAATCTCAGCATCCTCTCCAGGGTAAGCCTTGATTATAAACAATGTTTTGCCAGTTATGGTGTAGATATATTCACCATCTGTTTTTATGATATCAGCCTCATCAATTCCTTCGACTTGTACGTTTGTCTCAGAATAATCTGTTGGAGCTGCTTCAGGAACTTCAGCAGCCATGGTTTTCACCATAGCGTCTTCAGCCACAGCCACACCA
>JACKQG010001048.1_pt1 | contig 31686 bp, 26 predicted proteins | sample 8237621 | NCBI WGS metagenome assembly JACKQG01 (sample SAMN15677084, study PRJNA649215) | marine metagenome | biome: marine; feature: Black Sea; material: saline water; isolation source: suspended particulate matter (SPM) from the Black Sea western gyre | collected 2013-06-09/2013-06-10 | depth... | reverse complement strand
GTCGCCGTTGTCGGCGATGGAGTTGTCGCCGTTGTCGCCGAGGGAGTTGTCGCCGTTGTCGCCGAGGGAGTTGTCGCCGTTGTCGCCGAGGGAGTTGTCGCCGTTGTCGCCGAGGGAGTTGTCGCCGTTGTCGCCGAGGGAGTTGTCGCCGTTGTCGCCGAGGGAGTTGTCGCCGTTGTCGCCGTTGTCGCCGAGGGAGTTGTCGTCGATGGAGTTGTCGCCGTTGTCATCGAGGGCGCCGTCCCCGGCCCAGGCCGCCTTTGCCCCAAGCAGGCGTGCGCCGTCTACGAGCCCGGGGAGGTCGGCGAGGAGGTGCTGGACTGCCTGGAAGGAGCCGATGGGCTTCCCGAACTGGTGTCGTTCCTTCGCATACCCGACCCCCAGTTCGAGTGCGCTGCGCCCAATCCCGACGAGTGCTGCGGCAGTGAGGGTGCGCCACTCGTCGAGCGCACGGGCGTAGGCGACACGGGCCCCGGGGCCTTCAAGCAGAACCGTGGCGTCCCCGAGCGCACGGTCGGCGAGCGGTAGGCAGCCGTGGTTGCCGAGGGCGTCCCCGGGCGCGTCACGAGATGTCAGCATCAGCCGGTCGCCGTCTAGCGCCACGACGTGTTGTGCCACGGCCCCGGCGGGAACCAGCCGGCAGGTGCCGTACTGAGCTGGTTGCAGTGCCAGGGTTGCGATCTCGGTTCCCCCGACCACAGCGTCAGGGCATGCGCCGGAGGCGAAAAGGATCCGGGCTGCGACCGCATGCTCGAGCAAGGGGACCGGTGCGATCGCCGCACCGAGCTCCTCGGCAACGACGGCCAGGTCTGCCAACGAGGCACCGCCACCGCCCCCAGACTCCGGCACGCCCATTCCGGGCGCACCGGTTTCGAGAAGGCGCACCCAGGCACTTCTGTCGAAGCCAGAAGGTTCGGCGGCGCGGGCATGATCCGGGCCCGCCTCCACAGCGAAGAAGTCGGCGAAGACCTCGCGGATGGTCTCCTGGTCGGCCGTGAGGGCGAGGTCCACGACCTGACCCTACCGATGGCCCGCCACGGCTCCGGAACCGGGGCCCCGGTAGGGTCCCGGGCATGTCAGATGGAAGCGCTGAACTCCTCGTCGTACGTGACGGTGATGTCGTCACGGTGACCCTGAACCGACCCGAGGTCATGAACGCCATGACATCGCAGAACTTCGCTGACTTCGGCGACCTCTGTCGCGACCTCGACCGGGACGAAACCGTGCGGGCCGTCGTTGTGACGGGCGCCGGGGGAAACTTCTGTTCGGGTGCCGATGTCGGACCGCAGGCGGCCCGGGCCACCGGGGCGAAGCCGATGGTCCCGCTCCGGAACATGAGGCGGATCAGGGAGTCGGCGCTGGCGTTCCACGAACTCCAACACCCCACGGTCGCAAAGGTGCGTGGTGTGGCCGCCGGTGCAGGGCTGAACCTTGCGCTGGGCTGCGACCTCGTCTATGCGTCCGACGATGCCCGCTTCTCCGAGATCTTCGCCCGGAGGGGCCTGTCGATCGACTTCGGCGGATCGTGGTTGCTGCCGCGACGGGTGGGTCTGCATCGTGCAAAGGAACTGGTGCTGCTGACCGAGGTGATCGATGCAGCCGAGGCGGACCGCATCGGCCTCGTCAACCGGATCCTTCCCGCCGCCGACCTGGACGCCCATGTTGATGACGTGGTCGCTCGCATCGTCGCCGGGCCACCGTTGGCGCTGTCGATGTCGAAGGCACTGCTGGACCACGGGTCACAGACCTCGATGAGCCAGGCACTCGAGGCCGAGGCCCAGGCCCAGGCCACCAACTTCGCCACCAGTGACGTGCGCGAAGCAGGCCTGGCCTGGATCGAGAAGCGCCCCGCAGAGTTCGAGGGGCGCTGAGTTCGGGGGATCTTTCACACCCCGTGGCGGTGGAGTAGGACTTCTGTCTTCACTTCCTTTCTCCACGGGGGTGGGCCATCGCCGGGCCTCCGCACGCTCGCAAAGAGCACGCTCGCTTACTCGGAGACCCGCCACTGGCCGTCACCAGGCTCCAGCGTCGCTTCCGTGCCCGCGGCCACCAAAGGGCCTGTTCGCACAGGGTTGCATTCTTCGTCCTCGCTCTGGCTGGGAGGGTTGGGTCCTGCTTCTGCGCCTCTCCCTGATTCGATGCCCCGCGCCTCCCGACCTCGACATCGAGAAGCGCCCCGCAGAGTTCGAGGGGCGCTGAGTTCGGGGGATCTTCCACAACCGGTGGCGGTTCACGAACTGTTTCTGGTTTTCACTTCCTTTCTGCACGGGTCGGGCATCGCCGGGCGGCGTGGTTCTCGGCTCTTCGCCCCAAGTGGCTCTTCGCTGTGTCACCGTGGGCCCCACCCCGGCGACCTCTCCACATCTCGGGTCGGCAACAGGCACGCTCGCTTCCCCAGGCACCCGGCACTGTGCCCGGTCCAGACACCTACGCCGCTTCTATGCGGCTGTTCAGAACCGAATGCTGCTCACAAGAGGTGTGTTCCGGCCCCGCTCTTGTTCGAGGGGGGGGCTTGTGGTTACAGGCTGGAACGGATTCGAGACCGGTCGCGTCCGCGCCTTGGTGACGGGCCGCTCGCAGGGTCGTGGACCCGTCTGTCCGGTGGGCGGGCATCGAGCCGAGCCTCGGCACGGGCCAATGCAGATCGGGTCCCTTGGCTAGTGTGCCGCGATGTCGGACACTGCCAATCGGACACACACCGACGAGGTCTACGACTCAGCGTTGGTCTGGGACGCGCATGCGGGGGTGTATCCGGACCCCGGAACCGACCTATCCGGACTGGAGAACTGGCGCCAGAACGGTGTGAGTTTCGTTTCGATCAACGTCGCCTACGACATTCCGTCGTGGGAGCAGGCGTTTCGCGTGCTCGCCGCCTACCGCCGGTTCATCGGGTCGCATCCCGACCGCTACCTCATCGCCGGGACGGTCGACGACGTTCGTCGGGCGAAGGCCGAGGGGCGGCTGGCGGTGGCCTTCGACCTCGAGGGGATGTGTGCCCTCGACGGGGATCTAGGCATGGTCGCTCTCTTCCACGAGTTGGGCGTGCGCCAGGCGTTGTTCGCATACAACCTGAACAACGAGGCTGGCGGTGGCTGCCACGACGAGGACACGGGCCTGACCGACTTCGGTCGGGCGGTCGTGCACGAGATGAACAGCGTCGGAATGATCGTGGACTGCTCGCACTCGGCCTACCGGACCACGATGGAGGCGATGGAGATCTCGGCCGACCCCGTCGTCTTCTCGCACTCGAACGCACGGTCAATGTGGGACCACGAACGCAACATCCACGACGATCAGGCCCTGGCGTGCGCGGCCACCGGCGGCGTGGTTGGTGTCACCGGAGTCGGCATCTTCCTCGGCGACAACGACAGCTCGACCGAGCGCCTGGTCGAACACATCTGCCACTACGTCGACCTCCTCGGGCCAGACCATGTGGGCATCGGCCTCGATCACGTCCACGTGGCATTCGACCTGGCCGACGAGGTCAGCGACCGGCCCGACTACTGGCCGCCCGGCCAGCAGTACGACACCCCCGGAATCACCTTCGCCCACCCGGAGCAGGCACACGGCATCTGCGAACAACTGCTTGCCAGGGGGCTCTCCGACGTCGAGGTGACCGGAATCCTTGGCGGCAACTTCCTCCGGGTCGCCCAACAGGTCTGGGGCTGACGCCGTGAGCGCCGTTAGCGTCATCGCCGAATGGTCGGCCGGAGTCTCCGACGACCACGGGGCCCTGGCCTATCGTCGAGCCCGGTCCGGGTGCATCGATACCGTCGCCTGCCTGGTCGCCGGCGCCCGGGACCCGGCGAGCATCGCGGCACGTAGGGCCGTCGCCGGATGGGGCGTCGGGGTAGCGACGGTTGTGGGGGACTCCGAACGCAGACCGGCGCCCTGGGCGGCGCTGGCCAACGGCACGGCGGTCGACGCCCTCGACTTCGACGACTACGACATTCCTGCCGCCAGCCACCCCAGCGCAGTTCTCGTGCCTGCCCTCCTGGCGCTCGGCGAGGAACGCGGCGCCTCGGGACGGTCGCTGCTCGACGCCTACATAGTGGGCATCGAGGTACAGCTGCGTCTGGGCGAGGCCCTGAACCTGTCGCACTTCCACAAGGGCTTCCATCCGACGGCCACCATCGGCACCCTCGCCGCCTCGGTCGCCTGCGCACGCCTGATCGGTCTGGATGCCGTCGCCACGGGCCACGCCCTCTCCATAGCGACGAGCCTTGCGGCCGGCTCGAAGTGCCAACTCGGCACCACGACAATCCACCTGCACACCGGCCTGGCCGCCCACAATGGCGTGCTGGCTGCATCGCTGGCCGCCGCGGGTGCCACCGGGTCGGTCGACGCCCTCGACGGCGAGTTCGGAATCCTGCGGATCATGGCGGATGCCGATGCCCCCGGCTTCGACGGCCCCCTGGCGAAGCTAGGGGATCCGCTCGCCATCGTGGAGTACGGCCTCTGCGTGAAGCCCTATCCGTGCTGCAGCTACACGACCCCCATCATCGACGGCCTGCTTGCCCTGCGGTCCGAGCACGGATTCACCCCCGACGAGGTGGATGAGGTGATCGCCCACCTCCCGGCCGGCCACATCGGGTTCCTGAAGTTTCCCGATCCGGCGGACGAACTCGAGGCACGTTTCAGCATGGAGTACTGCTTGGCGGTGGCCCTGCACCGGGGAGCAGTCGTCGTTGCCGATTTCACTCCGGTGGCCATTGCACAACAGGAGGTTCGGGCGCTGATGTCGAAGGTACGGATGGAGGCGCTCGGCGAGCCAACAGCCCATGTCCGCGTGGTCGTCCGCCTCGGCGACGGCCGCACCCTGGATCGCACGGTCGAGCATCCCCGGGGGTCGGCGGCGATCCCGTTCACCGAGGATGAACTCGTCGCCAAGTTCGATTCGTGCGTGGAGGGGGTACTTGCACAGGGCGACGCCGTCGCCCTCAGGCAGGCCCTGCTCGGCCTCGAATCCCTCGAAGACGTCACCGACCTCACCCGCCACCTGAACCCCGTCTGATTCCCCTTGGTCGATACTGCTCCGTTGTCCACGGGTGCTCCGTTCCGCTGAAGGGGGATGCCTCCTCCTAGCCAGAACGGGTCCAAGGAGAACGGTTCAAGGTGAAAGGCATCAGAGGCCGGGGGGTACGAAAGCTGCGCTCGAGTCTGGTGACGGTCCGCGTCGGGTGCCTGAGGAAGCGAGCGTGCCTGTTGCCGACCCGAGATGTGGAGAGGTCGCCGGGGTGGGGCCCACGGTGACACAGCGAAGAGCCACTTGGGGCGAAGAGCCGAGAACCACGCCGCCCGGCGATGCCCGCCCCCGTTGCAATAAATGCTTTACAGACCCTGGGAAGGAAAACCGGGCCCTTCGTGATCGCCACCGGACATGTCGGCGTTGAGGCGCGCCTGCTGCATGAGCGACTCCACTACCGATCCCAACTCGCCGGGCTCGTCGGGCTGTTCGGCGGTGGGGCCGAGGTGCCAGCCCTCGGCGATCCCGAGGTGCCTGCCACGGATGTCGAACATGCGGCCGGTCACGTTCTGGGCCTCGGCGCTGCACAGCCAGGTGGAGACCAGGGCGATCCAGCGGGGCGACATGGCCTCTATGGCGGAATCGGAGAGGTTCTCCTCGCCGCCCATGAGGGGAATCGTGAGGCGGGAGACGGCCGTCGGGGCGAGGCAGTTGACGGTGACGCCGTAGCGGACCAGTTCCTGGGCGGCGATCAGCGAGAATGAGGCGATTCCGGCCTTGGCGGCGCCGTAGTTGGTCTGGCCGACGTTGCCGTAGATACCCGAGGGGGAGGCGGTGTTGATGATGCGACCGAACGGCTCGCCGCCGCCCTTGACATGGTTGCGCCAGTGCACGGCGGCGTGGTGGGACGGGGCGAATGTGCCCTTGAGGTGCACGGCGATGACGGCGTCCCAGTCGTCCTCGCTCATCGAGAACACCATGCGGTCGCGCAGGATGCCGGCGTTGTTGATGAGGATGTCGAGGCGCCCCCACGTGTCGAGCGCCTGCTGGACCATCGCACCGGAAGCGTTGAAGTCGGCTACGTTGCCGCCGTTGACGGCCGCCTCGCCGCCCATGGCCTCGATCTCGGCCACTACCTCCTGGGCAGGCGTGAGGTCGGCGCCACCGCCGGCCTCGTCACCGCCCAGGTCGTTGACCAGGACCCTGGCGCCCTGTTCGGCCAGCATCAGGGCGTGTTCGCGTCCGATGCCGCGTCCGGCTCCGGTGACGATGGCGACGCGGCCCTCGCAGAGGCGGTTGTTGGATTCGCTCATGGTTGCTCCAGCGTGTTCGGATTGATCCCCTGAGATTACCGGTGGGTAGCCACCGGTTCCGAGTCGGCGCCGGGGTTCAGATCAGGTCGAATGCGTCGGGCTCGAGCGACCAGGGCGAGAGGTTCTCGTGGCCGTTCTCGGTGATGAGCACCTGGTTTTCGAGCTTGACGCCCTGCCCGCCGGCGTAGGCGCCCACGTAGGCCTCGACTGTTAGGACCATGCCGGGTTGGACGACGCCGTCGTAACCGACCCTTTCCCAGGAAGCCGGGAAGGTGATCGACGGCCATTCGTCGCACTGGCCGACGCCATGGAAGAGCACCGAATAGTGTCGGTATTCGTCGACGGGTGGCTTCCAGGCCTTGTGGCACAGATCGTGGAACGTGATTCCGGGTTGCAGGAGTTCGACGTTGCGCTCCATCTGCTCGCGGGCCAGGGAGAACACGTGCTGCTGTCGGGCGTCTAGCGGACCGCCGCCGGCGATCCAGGTGCGGGAGATGTCGGTCATCATGCTGTAGGCGCCGACCATGTCGGTGTCGAAGGCGACCAGGTCGCCCTCCTGGATGACGTTGCTGCTGCACTCCTGGAACCAGGGGTTGGTGCGCTTGCCGGCCGTGAGGAGGCGGCACTCCATCCAGTCGCCACCGCGGGTGAACATCTCGGCCCACATGACGCCCCAGAGTTGCTGCTCGGTCATACCGGGCTGCATGGCCTCGAATGTCTTGCGGCAGGCCACACGGCAGGCCTCGACGGAACAGCGCATGGCGAGGATCTCGTCGGGGCCCTTGACCGATCGTGCCGGCTCCATGATCGCCATTGCCTCGCTGAGCACGATGCCCTCGTCCAGAAGTGCGTTGACGCCTGTGACGGGAATCGGGTCGCAGGCGATGCGCATGTTGCCTCCGCCGTCGGAACGGGCCAGTTCGGCGATTTCCGCAGCGAACTGCCGGGCGTTGTCCTCTGCCCGTTCCCCGGCGAGGAAGTAGGTGAAGCAGGTGGTCGGCCGCACCTCGGCGATCATCGGGTTGTGCGCGGAGAGGAATTCGCAGGCCGGATAGTCGAACAGGACGATCGGGCCCTCGGTCGGGACCCAGAGCCAGCGGGCCTCGTTGTGGAGGAACCACAGCTGCATGTTCGGCGCATGGGTGGCGTACATGAGGTTCATCGGGTCGAACAGCAGGGCGCCGGCGAGGTCCCTGGCCGTCAACTGCTCGCGGATGCGGCCGACCCGGTAGCGCTGCATGGCGTCGAGGTCGGGGAGGGGCAGGCCGGCGGCCGCCCACTCGGAAAGGGCGGGCTCTCCGGGTCCGAGGACCACACGGTGGCCTTCGGTGGCGGCCCGTTGGACCAGTGGGTCGTCGAACCTCGCCTGGATCCTTGCACGTGCCCCGGTGGGCGCATCCATGGTCATCCCTGCTCCTCCCGGGATCGCCGCTGTCCGCCGGGAACGGCAGTCAGCCTCTCATGCGTGAGCCGCTGGGGTTGAACAGGGGCTGGTCCAACCGGTGGGCGCTTCGCCGCACGCCCATGACCTCGATCTCGAAGTCGGTCCGGTCGGCGACGGCGACCGGAAGATAGCCCAGGGCGCACGACGCCTGCGACCAGTGGGCATAGCCCCCCGAGGTGACCCAGCCGACGACCTCGCCGTCGTGCCAGATGGGTTCGTCGCCGAGCACGTCGGCGGCCTCGATGTCGGCCGGCTCGTCGAGCGTGAAGGCGTAGAGGCGACGTTGCGGGCCCTGCTCGCCTTCGGTCAGCACGGCATCGCGGCCGATGAAGTCGCCCTTGTCGGGCTTCACGAACATGCCGAGGCCGGCCTCGTTCGGTGTGTAGATGGGTCGGTATTCGGTGCCCCAGGAACCGAAGTTCTTGTCGAAGCGCATCGAGTTGAGCGCCTGGAGGCCGAAGAGTCGGATGCCGTGGGGCTCGCCGGCCTCCATGAGCAGGTCGAACAGGCGGGGCTGCAGCGAGGCGGGCACCCACATCTCGTAGCCGAGGTCGCCGGTGAACGTGATGCGCCCCACGAGCGTGTCGACCATGCCGAGGTCGAGGTGGCGGATGTCGAGGAAGCGGAACGCCCCATTCGACACGTCGTCGTCGGTCAGGACGGCCAGCACGTCGCGTGCCCTGGGGCCGGCAATCGACAGCCCCGTGAAGTCGTTGCCGAGGGGCTGGTACGCCACGGACCTGTCGGTGGGAAGCAGAGAGCGGAACCAGCGGTCGTGGTAGCCCTCCGCCACGCCTGAGCCGAGCACCAGGAATCGTTCGCTGCCGTCGAACGGGTCGGCGAGCGTGGCGACGGTGAAGTCGCCGATGAGGTGGCCCTGGTGGTTGAGCATCGGGGTGAGTGCCATGCGGCCCGGTGCGGGTATGCGGTTGGCCATGACGCGGTCGAGGAAATTTCGGGCTCCCGGACCGGTGAACTCGTGCTTGGCGAACCCGGTTGTCTCGAACAACCCGACTCCTTCACGCACGGCCCGTACCTCTTCGGCGACCCGGGGGAATGAGTTGGAGCGGCGGAACGTGACCTCCTCGACCGGCTCCTCGCCTTCTGCCTGGAACCAGAGGGCGGTCTCGAGGCCGTAGTGGGCGCCCCACACGGCGTTGGCGGTGTCGAGCCGCCCGTGGATCGGCGAGGTGAAGAGGGGCCGGCCGGCCGGGAGTTCCTCGTTGGGGAAGCTGATGCTGAACCGTCTGCTGTAGTTCTCCATGACCTTCGTGCGGGTGTAGGAGGGAGTGGTCCAGTCGCCGAAGCGGGCCACGTCCATGCCCCAGATGTCGAAGCCGGGGTCGCCGTTGGTCATCCAGTTGGCCATCGACAGGCCGACGCCGCCGCCCTGGCTGAGCCCTGCCATCACACCACAGGCCACCCAGTGTCCGGGTTGGCCGTGCACGGGGCCGATGACCGGATTGCCGTCCGGTGCGAAGGTGAACGGGCCGTTGACCACGGTCTGGATGCCGGCGTCGGCGTAGATGGGGAAGTGCTCGAAGCCGAGTTCGAGGGAAGGGGCGAGGCGTTCGAGGTCGGGGGTGAGGAGCTCGTCGGCGAACGACCATGGGGTCTCCTTGACCGACCAGGGGACGCAGGCCTGCTCGTAGGTTCCGAGCAGCAGCCCCTGGCCTTCGACGCGCAGGTAGATCTCGCCCCCGAAGTCGACCGCCCCGTAGCCGTGGCCCCCGGTTGCCTCCAACCATGGGGCGATCTCGGGGATCGGTTCGGTCAGGAGGTACATGTGCTCCATGGCGAGGATCGGCAGCTCGAGGCCGCACATGCGTCCGACCTCACGGGCCCAGAGGCCGCCACAGTTGACGAAGTGCTCGCAGTTGATGGTGCCCTTGTCGGTGTGGAGGTCCCAGGTCCCGTCGGCACGTTGTTCGATGGTGTGGACCCAGGTGTTCTGGTGGATCTCGGCGCCGGCCTGTCTGGCGACTTCGACGTATGCCTTCGTGACCCCGGTCGGGTCGACGTGGCCGCCGATGGGGTCCCAGAGGGCACCCACGAAGTGCTGTTCCTCCATGAAGGGGATCATCTCCTTGGCCTCGGCGACCGAGATCATCTCTGTTTCCATGCCGAGGTAGCGGCCGCGGGCGTGTGTCATGCGGAGCCAGTCGAGTCTGTCCTTGTTGTCGGCCAGCATGACCTCGCCGGTGAGATGGATTCCGCATGACTCGCCGGAACGTTCTTCGAGGTCCTTGTAGAGCTGGACGGTGTAGCGCTGCAGAGCCGCCACGTTGGGGTCGCCGTTGATCGTGTGCATGCCGCCGGCGGCGTGCCAGGTGGAGCCGGCGGTGAGGTGCCTGCGCTCGAGCATCACCACGTCTGTCCAGCCGGCCTCGGTCAGGTGGTAGAGCACGCTGGCGCCTACGACGCCCCCGCCAATGACGACGGCCTGCACGTGGGACTTCATGGTTGTGCCTCGCTGTGGGTCAGGAATCTCGATGGTCGGGTCGCTGGAACTCAGAAATCGGTCTCGACGCCGCCCTCGGCGACGCGGCGCTCGACGAACTCGTCGAGCTCGGCCCGGCGGTCGTCGGGCATGGGTGGATCCTCGTGGGCGGCGAGGATCAGGTGGGCCAGCCCTTCGGCCCGCTGGTGGGCCTCGGGGCGACCGGTCTCGTCCCAGTTCTCGAAGTTGGCCCATGACGACACCATTGGCTGGAAGTGCTCGGTGGCGTAGCGCTCCTGAGTGTGGGAGGTGCCGAAGAAGTGGCCGGCGGGGCCGACCTCGGCGATGGCCTCGATGGCGAGCGATGCGTCGTCGATGGTGATCGGCTTGAGCATTTCGGTGACCATGTTGAGCAGGTCGGCGTCGATGACCAGTTTCTCGTACGAGGTGAGGAGCCCGCCCTCGAGCCACCCGGCACCGTGGAACAACAGGTTGACGCCGCCCATGACGGCCCCCCAGATGGCGATCACGCTCTCGTAGGCGGCCTGGGCGTCGACGCTGTTCGATGCGTTGACGTTCGAGGACCGGTAGGGGACGCCGTAGCGTCGGGCCAGTTGGCCGCCTACGAGGCAGGCCTTCCAGTACTCGGGGGTGCCGAACGCCGGGCTGCCGGAGCGCATGTCGACGTTCGAGGTGAAGCCGCCGTAGGCGACGGGGGCGCCGGCCCGGACAACCTGCGTGTAGGCGATGCCCGCCAGCGCCTCGGCGTTTTGCAGGACGAGTGCACCGCCAACGGTCACTGGGGCCATGGCACCGGCAAGCGTGAACGGCGTGATCACGATGAGTTGGTTGCGGGCCGACATCTCCTGGATGCCGTGGAGCATCACGGTGTCGTAGCGCAGCGGCGTGCTGGCGTTGATCACCGAGAGGAGGGAGGTCTCCTCGTTGATCGTGGCCTCGTCGACACCACGGGCGATGCGCACCATCTCGATGGCGTCCAGATTGCGTTCCCGGCTGAGGCTGTAGACGAATGCGAACTTGTCGCACAGCGTGAGCAGGTCGTGGGTGGCCTCGAGGTGGCGAATCGACGGGTGGATGTCCATGGGTTCGACTGGGTATCCGGGCACGCAGTGGATGGCGTTGAGGACCTGGCCCATCTTGACGAGGTTCCGGTAGTCGTCCCGGTTGCCGTCGCGGCGGTCGCGGCCCAGGCCTGTGACGAACGGGGGGCTGGCGACCGAGGTGTACACGATGTGGTCGCCGCCGAGGGTCAGGTTGCGGTGGGGTTCCCTGCCGTGGAGTGTGAACTGGGCGGGGGCCGTCGAGATCAGCCGTTCGACGAGTTCCGGTTCGAAGCGGACCCGGTCGCCGTCGACGTCGGCCCCGGCGTCGGCCAGTTGGCGACGGGCGGTGTCGTCGAGGAAGTCGATGCCGGTCTCCTGCAGTACCCGGAGGGACGCCTGGTGGATGGCCTCGAGTTCGTCGTCGGAGACGGCCCGGGTCGGTTCGAGTCGCATGCGGGGCTGTTCCCAGGGCGGCTGTTCGGCGACGACGTCGCGTGTCCTGGCTCGGCCGCTGAGCCGGCCGCGGCGTTTGCTCATCCGAGCCCCTCGGAAAACGGCATCGGATCGGGTTCCGGCAGTAGGTGGAGTTCGTCGCCCTTGTACGGGTGGGCCCTGGCCACGTCCTCGTCCAGCACCACGCCGAGGCCGGGCTCCCGGGAGGGGATCACGTTCCCGTTCTCCCAACGAATGGGCGTTTCGAGCAGGTCGGCGTGGAAGCCGTCCCAGGTCCCGATCGACTCCAGTATGAGGAAGTTGGGTGTGCAGGTGGCGAGGGCGATGTTGGCGGCGGCGACCACCGGACCGCAGTAGCAGTGCGGTGCGATCACGGCGTGGTGCACCTCGGCGACCGAGGCGATCTTCTTCCCCTGCAGGATCCCGCCGCTGCGACCGAGGTCGGGCTGGAGGACCTGGGCGGCGCCGGCCCGCAGCACTGCGGCGAACTCCGAGACCGTCGTGAGCCGCTCGCCGGTGGCGATCGGAATGGTCGTGCCGGCCGCCACCGTCGCCATGCCTTCGATGTCGTCGGGAGGGACAGGTTCCTCGAACCACAGCGGGTCGTAGGCCTCGAGGCGACGGGCCAGGCGCAGGGCCCCGGAGGGTGTGAACTGGCCGTGGGTGCCGAACAGCAGGTCGGCACGGTTTCCGACCGCTTCACGGATGGCGGCGGTGTACCGCTCGGAGAGGTCGAGGCGCTCCAGCGACGGCTGGCGGCCGTCGAAGGCGGTGTATGGGCCGGCAGGGTCGAACTTGACGGCGGTGAAGCCCTGCTCGACGGCGGCCACTGCGGCCTCAGCGGCCAGCGCCGGGTCGGTGTAAAGGTTCGGCCCGTCCTTGGGGGCGTAGGCGTCTTCGTCTCCCGGATAGAGACCCGGATAGAGATACGTGTAGGAGCGCAGGGTCTCGTGGACACGACCGCCCAGCAGGTCGTAGACGGGACGGCCGGTCTCCTTGCCGATGATGTCCCAGCAGGCGACCTCGAGGGCGCTGATGACCCCGCACAGTGTCGGATCCGGACGGGACGAGTAGCCGCCGCTGTAGGCCCGCCGCCAGAAGGCCTCCACGTTGAACGGACTCTGCCCGACCAGCCAGCGGTCGGCCACATCCTCGATCATCCGGGCGACGAGGTGCGGTCCGACGGTGGCCACATATGCCTCGCCTACGCCCTTGACGCCGCTGTCGGTGGTGAGCGTGACGAAGATGAAGTAGCGGCCACCGTGACGGGGAGGCGGGTTGCCGACGACGAACGTCTCGACCTGGCTGATCTTCATGGGCGGGCTCCCGGGTCGGTTCCGTTGGGCAGTATCACGGTTCGCAGGACCTCGCCGCGCCGAACCTCGTCGAAGGCGACGTCGAGGTCCTCGAGGGGGTGGGTGGAGGTCACGAGGGCGTCGAGTTCGAGGTTGCCCGACCGATAGTGGCCGATGAGGCGCGGGATGTCCACGTCGAGCCGGACCGTGCCCATCTTGGAGCCCAGGATCCGCTGGTTGGACGCCGACAACTGTGTGGGGTCGATGTCGAATACGACGCTGTCGGGGGGCATGCCCACGAGGACGAGTGCACCCATCGGGGCGAGCAGGTCGACGGCGCCTTGGAGGGCGGCCGGTGCCGCCGTGGTGACGAACACGTGGTCTGCGAGGCGTCCGCTCGTGGACTCCCTGATGGCTGCACCCGCGCCGCCACCGGTCGGGTCGACGGCATGGGTTGCGCCGAATGCCAGCGCCGACTCCCGCTTGTCGGGGAGCGGGTCGACCGCCACGATCGGGTCGGCGCCGGCGAGGCGTGCGCCCTGGATGGCACCGAGACCGACCCCGCCGCAGCCGACGACCACCACGGCGTCACCTGCCTGCACCTGCGCCGTGTTGTGCACGGCGCCGGCGCCGGTGAGGACGCCACACGCCAGCAGTGAGGCTGAGGCGGCTGGCATGTCGACCGGGTACGGCACCACCTGCGAACGGTGCACGACGACCTGTTCGGCAAACGCACCGGTGTTGAGTCCCTGGGCTACCGGTGAGCCCGAGGCGTCGGTGAGCGGGCTGGCGCAATCGATGGCGAACTCCCCGGAGCAGGCCACGTGGTGTCCGCGTCGGCAGGCCGGGCATCCGCCGCAGCTGCGGACCAGGGAGACGATCACCTGATCGCCGGCGTCGACATCATCGACATCCGAACCGATCTCGAGGACGCACCCGGCGGCCTCGTGGCCCATCACCAGCGGGAAGTCCGTGGCCCAGTCCCCATCGACGTACATGAGGTCCGAATGGCAGACAGCGCAGGCGTCGACACGGACGCGGACCTCGCCGGGTCCGGGTGCGGCGAGCTGCAGTTCCTCGACGCGCTGGGGTTCACCGACGCCGCGACAGACGGCCGCACGGATCGTGGTCCCCTCCGACACGGCGCGCAGGCTAGTTGGAGGCCTGTGGCTCCGCAGCACCCCGATGCCGAAGACGTGCTAAGCCGAAGACGTGCTCAGCCGAGAATGAGATCTGCGGCGTTACGCAGGTCGGCCGGCGACCGCACCCCCACGTTGAGCATGGTGACCGGGCTGTCCTCCCAGGCAGCGAGGCGTTCCCGGATGCGTTCCGGTGGCCCGACGAGGCTGATCTCATCGGCAAAGTCTGCGGGCACAGCCTCGATCGCCTCGTCGCGGCGGCCTTCGAGGAACAGGTCCTGGATCCGCAGGGCCTCGTCCTCGAAGCCCATCCGGGACATGAGCTTCGTGTGGAAGTTCTGGCCCTTGGCGCCCATGCCGCCGATGTACAGGGCCAGGCTGGCCCGCACCGGGAACAGGCCGGCTTCGACGTCGTCGGTCACCTTGAGTGAGACGTTGACGGCGATTTCGAAGCCGTCCCTACGGCCGGCTATCTGGTCGGCGTACACCTCGGGTCGCCAAGGCGAATAGTAGAGGGGCAGCCAGCCGTCGGCGATCTCGCAGGTCTGGGCGACGTTCTTCGGTCCCTCGGCGCCGAGGAAGATCGGCAGGTCGGAGCGCAGCGGATGTGTCATGACCTTGAGCGGCTTGCCAAGGCCAGTCGACCCGTCGCCGGTGTAGGGGAGCGGCCAGAACTCGCCGTCGTTGCGCAGGTGCTCTTCGCGGGCGAAGGCACGGCGAAGGATGTCGACGTACTCGCGGGTGCGGGCCAGCGGCCGGTTCGAGGGTTGGCCGTACCAGCCTTCGACCACCTGCGGTCCCGACACGCCGAGTCCGAGGATGAGGCGACCGTTCGAGAGGTGGTCGAGCGTGACGGCGTGCATGGCGGTCGCCGTCGGGGTGCGGGCAGACATCTGGACGATGCCGGTGCCAAGGCGGATGCGCTTCGTGCGGCCGGCCACGTAGGCCAGCGGCGTGAAGGCATCCGATCCCCACGATTCGGCGGTCCAGATGGCGTCGAAACCGAGCCGCTCGGCTTCCTGCACGAGCGGGAGCAGGTCGGTTGGCGGTTGCGCCCCCCAGTAGCCGAGGGTCAGTCCGAGTTGCATAGCAGCATCGTCGCAGTGGCCGGGTCTCCGGAGCAAGCCGCCCGACGCGTCCTCGTGCCCTAGCCTCCCGCCGATGGAAGGCTTCCCGAGGCAGCACGCCAGAACCCGCCGCTTCACGTGTGGTGCGCCGCGTTCCGTGTCGGTCGCCGACGATGGCTCGAGGGTGTTGTTCCTCCGGTCGGCGGCGGGGGACGACCCGGTCAACGCCCTGTGGCGCCTCGACCCTGCGACCGGGGAGGAGCGCCTGGTTGCCGATCCGGGCGTGCTGTTGGCCGGTGCCGGAAACGACTCCGAGCGGGAACGGGCCCGCCGGGAGCGGGCACGGGAGGTCGGGGAGGGGATCGTCGCCTACGACGGTCTCCCGGACCTCTCCAGGGTGTGCTTCGTGCTGGCGGGACGGGTGTTTCTCGCCGATGTTGACGAAGGCCGTGTCGTCGAATTCCCGTCGACAGGCGACGCCTTCGACCCGCGGCTCTCCCCGGACGGGTCCTCGGTCGCATACGTGTCCGGACGGGGCGTCCGGGTCACCGGTGCCGGCGGTGACCGGCGGCTGATCGGCAGCACGACCGACACCGTGTCGTGGGGTTCGGCTGAGTTCGTGGCCGCCGAGGAGATGGGTCGGATGCGTGGCCACTGGTGGGCGCCCGACGGCAGTTGTCTCCTGGTCACCCGGGTCGATGTGGCGCCCGTGGCCGAATGGTGGATCTCTTCGCCTGTCGAGCCGTGGTCGGCGCCACGGGCGATCAGGTATCCGGCGGCCGGCACCGCCAATGCCGATGTCGCCCTGGGGGTCGTGGCCCTCGACGGCACGGTCGTCGACGTCGACGTCGACGTCGACTGGGGCCGGGACGGCGAGTTCGAGTACCTGGCTGATGTGCAGTGGGTTGAGGGTGCGCCGCCGGTGCTCGTGGTCCAGGCGCGCGACCAGCGCACGCTCGCCGTCGTCGAGGTCGACGTGAGGGACGGTTCGACGGTGGAGGTGTACAGGATCGAAGATGGCTCCTGGGTCGAGTTGGTGCCGGGTTCGCCCTGCCGCTGGGACGGCGCCCTCGTCACCGTCGAAGACCGCGACGGGACACGCCGGTTGGTCGTCGACGGCGAGGATGTCTCGCCGGACGGCCTGCAGGTGAGGCGCATCGTCGGCGTCGACGGCGACCGGATCGTGGTCTGCGCCTCGACTGGTCCGCTGGACGTGGACGTGGTGGCCGTGGAGCGTGACGGCTCGGTCGAGGTGCTCTCGTCGGGCGGCGGCGTACGGTCGGCGGCCGTAGGAGGCGGCGTTTTGGCGGTCTCGATCGCAGGCCTCGGAGGGTCGCGTCTTTCTGTGGGGGAGCACCTTGTGGCCTCCTTCGTCGAGGAACCCGTGGTCGACCCGAACCCGACGTTCCATGTGGTCGGGAAGCGGGACCTGCAGGCTGCAGTGCTGTTCCCCTCAGAGCATTCTGGCAACCACGCCTCGCCGCTCCCGGTTCTGCTCGACCCCTACGGCGGCCCGCACGCCCAACGTGTACAGCGGATCCGGGGACAGTTCCTCACCTCGCAGTGGTTCGCCGACCAGGGGTTCGCCGTGGTCGTCATCGACGGCCGTGGCACGCCAGGTCGCGGTCCCGCCTGGGAGCGGGCGGTGCGTGGCGACCTCGCCGGCCCCCCGCTCGCCGACCAGGTCGACGCGCTTCACGCCCTTGCTGAGGTGGACGACCGCCTCGACCTGGCCCGGGTAGCAATCCGTGGCTGGTCGTTCGGCGGCTACCTGGCCGCCCTCGCCGTGCTGCGCCGACCCGACGTGTTCCACGCCGCCATCGCCGGTGCCCCGGTCACCGACTGGAGGCTCTACGACACGCATTACACGGAGCGTTACCTGGGCCACCCCGACGAGGAGCCGCTCAACTACGAACGCATCGACCTGTGCGCCGAGGCGGCCTCGCTGACCCGGCCGCTGCTCCTGATCCATGGCCTCGCCGACGACAACGTGGTCGCCGCCCACACGCTGCAGTTCTCACGGGCGTTGCTGGAGGCCGGCCGCCCCCACCGGGTCCTGCCGCTGTCGGGTGTGACGCACATGACCCCCCAGGAAGAGGTCGCCGAGAACCTCCTGCTGTTGCAACTTGGGTTTCTTCGGGAGGCGTTGGGGTTGTAGCTCTCGCTTCTGCACCCCCTTTCTGCACCGTGGAGGGCCATCGCCGGGCGCCTGCTCGCTCGCAAACCGAACGCTCGCTTCCTCAGGCACCCGACACAAGTGATCGGGGGACGGGCTTCGTGTCACTTGTCGGAGCTGTTGCCAAGTGATCGGGGGACAAGTGATCGGGGGACGGGCTTCGTGTCACTTGTCGGAGCTGTTGCCTTTCAGCCGTTGTGACGCTCGCTGAGTCGCTTCCGAGGGCTCGGGGTGCTCATGGCGATTCTCTGATCTCTCTGGTCTCTCTGATCTCTCTGATCAGTGCGGCCAGTTGTCCGTCTGGGCAGATGTGCTTTCTCCGCACATGGGTTGCAGGTCGGTGAAGCAGTTCGTCTGCGAAACGGAGACCGAGTCGACATCGCCGTCGCATGGCCGGATGGAGATCGTCTCCATGGAACCACCGTCTTGTGGCCTGTGGACATAGCTCGCTCCGACCGCTGAGTAGACAGGAGCACCCTCGACCATGCAGTAGACCTCGATTCCCAGGTAGTTCATGGACCGACCGGAGTAGGCGTCGTAGTTGACATCGCTCCGGGGCTCGATCTCATAGTCGAATTCGACCACTCCCCCGTGGACCTCCAGGCGCGAGATTGTCGTGTCGGCCCTGAGTTGTTCTCGCACAGCGTCGATGATCTGGGGAACAAGGGCAGTGGACCAATTCCTGTATCCGGCTTGGTTGGGGTGCCAGTTTCCCATGGAGAGATCCGGCGTTCCAGCAAGGTCGGCGCCCTGCTGGTTGACGGCGGTGGTGTTGTTGTTGATCCATGGGGCGCGGGCACAGATGCCATGTTGGGTGAAGTCGGTTTCCACGATTGACCATCCATTGTCCGCAGCCTGGGTGCGCATGGATTCGGTCAGTGGCACTCCGATCGTCTCCCAGAGGAAGTCCAGTTCGGCGGGGGAAAGTTCGTCTTCCGGAAAGTCCTGCATCTTGGTACCGGGGTCGTTCGGGTAGGGGCCCCACATCTCTCCGGTCTCACCGCAGGGTACGTCTCCGTTGAAATGGAGTGGGTCGGGTGCAACTGAATAGACGACTTGACCGTCGAACCAGGGGCGTCGTGTCAGGTTGTCGTCGAGGTCAGCAAGCAGCCGCGGGACATCTTGGGCCGCCTGTTGGGCGAAACCGAGAAGCACCTCATGTTCGTTCGTGCCCAGGTGTTCGTCGGGCAGATGGCACTCCCAAGAGAGCACGCATTGCTTGATTGCGGAACTGAACCCAGCGTCGTTCCCACCGATGTTGATGTAGGCGACGCTCGCCTGCCGTTCCGCAATCTGGCCGCGCCCGCCGACGAGCCAGGTCAGCCAGTCGCTGGCGACATCCAACTGCGGCCGATAGGACCAGACTGCGGTGTTATCTCCGTCGAACCCGGTGACACCCGTGATCACCTGATTCGTGTACATCAGGTTGGTAGTCAGGGCGCCAGAACAAGCGAAGGACCGTCATGCAAGGCGGACGTGGGGAAGGGCCTCCTGGACATCGACCATTGCCAAGGCGAAGGCCGACCTCGGACTGCGATGGCAGTAGTCGGGACCCCAGAGAGCGTCCCTGCTGGCAAGGGAAGCCGGCCATTGGGGGTCGTCCGGGACAATGTTTGTGTCCCAGTCCCTGCGGTGATTTCGAAACGGGGCGCCTTCGCCGGAGGCGTATGAGTCTCCGAAGGCCACGACCACGAGATCCGGTGCGGAGGAGGTGGCCCAGTCGACGGCGCCAGGCCGGCACGGGGCGGGCTGGCATACCGTCGCATGCGGGTCCTCGTCGTCGAGGATCAACTCCTCTGTCTGGTCGACCTCGATGAGCCGGCCCAGGATGACGGCACCATCTGCAACAGGGTCGTACTCGTCGGGCTGTTCTCGCTGGTCGCTGTCTCTGTCGTTTTCGTCGTCGCCCTTGCCGGTTCCACTGTCCTGATAGTAGGAATCGACAGCGCACTCGTCTGCCAGGTCGCTGAACTTGTCTAGTTCGGCTGCGTCGATGGCCTTGTCGTCGTATTCGCTGTAGGTATCCCCGTCACAGGCGTGCTGCTGACACGCGCCTTGATTGTCCGCGTCTTGATTGTCCGTGCCTTGATTGTCCGTACCTTGATTGTCCGCGTCTTGATTGTCCGTGCCTTCGTTGTCGTTCGGGCAGGTTGCAGACTTCTCGGTGGTGTCTTCGTCGGGGAAGGCGGCGTTTCTGGTCGCGGGTGCGTTCGTTTCGTCGCTGTCGCCTCCGCACCCCCAGACAACCAGCGCACAAAACGCCAACAGGATTGCAGGCAGGTACCGACTGGTCCTCGAACTCGCCACGGACGCGATCCTAGGCACGAATCAGGGGTGGTGGATTTCGGGTTGCGGGCCGCAGGGTCAGAGCGCTGTCCAGCCGCCGTCTATCAGGAGGATGTGGCCTGTGAGGTAGGAGCCGGCGTCGGAGGCCAGCAGGAGCAGGGCGCCGTCGAGTTCGTGGGCTGCGCCGCCACGTCCCATCGGGGTACCGGTATCCACGAAGGCCCGGCCCGAGTCGGTGTGGAACATGTCGTCGCTGTTCATCTCGGTCTCGAACCAGGCGGGGGCCAGCGCATTGACCCGGATGCCCTTTCTGGCCCATTGCACGGCGAGTTCCCGGGTGAGGTTGTGGAGGCCACCCTTGGCCGCCGTGTAGCCCGGCACCCGCATCTTTCCGCCCGACACCTCGCCGAGGATCGAGCCGAGGTTTACGACCACGCCCGGGTGGTCGTTGTCGATCCACCAGCGGGCAGCACGGCGGGCCAACTCGTAGGGGGCGATCAGGTCGACCTCGAGTTCATGGCGAAAGCCGTCGAGGTCGTCGTCGACCGCCGGAACCACCCGGGAGATGCCGGCGTTGTTGATGAGCACGTCGAGGCGGCCGTAGCGGTCGACCGCGGCATCGACCAGGTTCTGGGGACCGTCGGGAGCAGCGACATCGCACCCGACGGCAAGGGCGTCGGGAAGTTCGGCTGCGAGCGCCTCCAGTCGGTCGACACGGCGTGCGGCGAGGACGACCTTCGCTCCCACCCCGGCGACCACCCGTGCGAAGCGTTCGCCGAGGCCGCTGCTGGCGCCCGTGATGACCACGACCCGTCCGTCGAGGCGGAACCGGTCGAGAGCGTGTTCGGGGGTGGAGTCAGGAGGAGCCATGGTTGCCGATCCTATGCGGGGTGGCAGGCGACCTCGGTGGCCTTGACGGCGGCCCAGACTGCGGATCCGACCGTGAGCCCCAGTCGCTCGACCGACGAGGGGGTCACTTCGGCGACGACCGGCAGCGGGCCGTCCAGCACCACCCGGACCCGCTCGAAGGCTGGCTGCAGGTCGGCGACGGTCGCCTGCCAGACGTTGCGCGGGCTGCCCTCGGGACGCGTGGCATGGAGGGCCACGGATGCGGGTGGCACCACGAGGTGCACTGGACCGTTGGCCGGCTCGGCCAGCACCACCCTGGCGCCGGTACCGGTCACCGCCTCGGTGCCGTCGGCCTCGGCGTCGAGCAGGTTGAGGCCGGCCAGCGAGGCGGCGTAGCGCGTGCGCGGCCGGCTCCGGACCCCGGCAGGGCTTCCGGCCTGTGTGATTGTGCCGTCCTCGAGGATGATGAGCCGGTCTGCCAGCGTGGCCGCTTCGACCGGGTCGTGGGTCACCAGCAGCGTCGCCGGAGCATCGGCGGTGGCCAGCACGCCGTTGATGAGGTGACGGGAATCGACGTCGAGGGCCGCCGACGGCTCGTCCAGGAGGAGGACCACCGGGTCTGTTGCGAGCGCCCGTGCAAGGGCGACCCGCTGGGCCTGTCCACCCGAGCACTCATCGGGCCGGCGGTTGGCGAGTGCGGTGAGGTCGAGGGCGTCCAGCAGGTAGTCGACCCGACCGGTGTCGGCTCGGGGGCCGAAACCCACGTTTGCGGCCACCGTGAGGTGCGGGAACAGCAGTCGGTCCTGAGGTACCCAGCCGAGCCGACGGAGGTGTGGAGGGAGGCAGGCGCCGTTGGCCGGGTCGTCGACGGTGGTGCCGTCGATCGTGAGCGTTCCGGTGTCGAGGGGAAGGAGCCCGGCGATCAGTCGGAGGAGGCTCGTCTTGCCGGCACCGTTCGGCCCGAGCACGGCGACGGTCTCACCGGTCTCGATGTTGAGATCGATGTTCAGGGGGAGGTCGCCGATGTGGGTAGCGCCGGCCAGCGAGAGCGTGCTCATCGGCCCGGCAGCCAGCGGTCGCGCATTGGCAGGAGCACAGCGAGCGCCACGACGAGCATCACGAGGCTCAGGGCCAGGGCCCGTTCGGGCTCGGACTGGAGGGCGAGGAAGGTCGCCAGCGGCAACGTCTGGGTGCGGCCCGGGAGGTTGCCGGCGAACGTGATCGTGGCGCCGAACTCGCCGAGTGCCCGTGCCCATGCCAGGGCCAGGCCGGCGGCCATGGCGGGAAGCAGTCGGGGCAGGGTGATGCGCAGCAGGACGCTGTGGGGTGGGGTGCCGAGGGTGGCGGCGACCTCTTCCAGGTCGTCGAGTTCCCTTCGGGCCGATCGCAGGGCGCCCTCGACGGCGATGACATAGAAGGGGAGTGCGACGAACGTGGCGGCGACGATCGCCCCGGCGAGCGTGAACGGGAGCGTGAGCCCGAACCACCGTTCCAGCCACTGGCCGACGAGCCCCCGCCGGCCGAGGGCGAACAGCAGCGCCGTGCCACCGACCACCGGCGGCAGCACCATCGGCAGCACCACCAGTGCCCGCACGATCCGACGGCCGGGCAGGTCAGTCCGTCCGAGCGCCCACGCCAGGGGCGTGCCGAGCACGAGGACGACCAGCGCGGCGGCGAGGCTCACCACCAACGAGACCCGCAGGGCATCGAGGGTGACGTCGTCGCCGAGCAACTCGGGAAGCGAGGTCCACGGCATCCGTTGGAGCAGGCCGACGATCGGCAGCGCCAACAGGACCACGGCCAGCCCGGCTAGTACGAGGAGGAAGCGTCTCATTCGCTGAACCCGTGGTTGCGGAGGGTCGCGAGTGCCGGGTTCGATGCGAGGAATGCCACGAACGGGGCTCCCGTCGGGGTGAGCGCAACGGCGAGGTACTCGACGCCCGCAGAAGCAAGGTCGACACCGGCCACCGGCTCGATTCCGTCGACAGCCAGTACGTCCGTGGCGTAGACGACACCGACGTCGGCTTCGCCGAGTGCCAGTCGGGAGGCGACAGCCCTGACCGAAGGCTCCTCGGTGTCGGGAGCGAGGGTGAGGCCGAGGGTGAGGCCGAGGGTGAGTGTCGCTGCGCCACAGGGCACCTCGGCGGCGCAGACGGCCACCCTGAGCTCCGCGTCGACGAGGGCCTCCGGGCCGAAGACTCCGCCCGGGTTTCCGGATGGGACGGCGAGGACAAGATGGTTGGCGGCTATGCGGACACCGTTGACGCCCTCGGGGACGAGCTCCGTGTCGGCCGTCAGGAACACGTCGGCGGGAGCACCGTCGTGGAGTTGGGCGGCAAGGTGGTTCGATCCACCGAACACGAGCGACACGCCCTGGCCCGTTTCGCTCTCGTAGGCCCGGGTCAACTCGGGCAGCACGTCCGTGAGGGACGAGGCGGCGAGGACGGTGAGGTCGGGGGCGCCTCCACATCCGGTGATAAGGGTGAGAGGGGCGAGAGGGGCGAGAAGGGCGAAGAAGGCGACGAGTGGGCGGAGAAGTAGAGAGCGACGTGGCATCCGGAGCGTGCGGGTCAGCGCGGCCGTTCGATGACGACGTTGGTGGCCTTGACCACTGCGACGGCGAGCACCCCGGGTTCGAGGCCGAGGTCGTCGACCGCCTCTGCGGAGATCAGCGAGACGACACGGTGGGGTCCGGCCTGGACTTCGACCTGGGCCATCACGCCGTCGCGCAGTACCCGGGTGACGAGGCCCGTGAAGCGGTTGCGGGCTGACAGTGCAGCGCTTCCATCTTCGGGGGATCCCTCGGGCGCTTCGGCCAACTCCTGGGCGAGGGCAGCCAGGTCAGGTCCTGCAACGAGCCGGTGCCCGCCGTCGGTTCTTCGGGCGGAGAGCCGTCCGGCGTCGATCCAGCGACGGACGGTGTCGGTGCTCACCCCCAACAGATGCGCTGCTTCTCCGATCTTGAACTGGCTCATACAAGGAAATCTAGAGGAAAAACTGGCACTCGCCAAGCGCTACGCTTCCGAACATGAGCATTCCCGTGACCGCCGACGACCTGGCCGCCCGACTCGAGGAATACGGAGGGGTGTGCTTCCTGGCCACGGTAGGTACCGATGACGCTGGTTGCAGTTCGACGAAAATAGTGCACGTGCCGGTGGCCTGGGACGGCGAGGTGCTGCGCTGCACGCCGGGCAGGGGCACTCTCGCCAACTTGGGCGCGGACATCCATGGAGGTGAAGGCGGTCCGGTGACCCTCGTCTTTCCGGGTCCGACACCGGGCGCCCACAGCATGCTCCTGGATGGAACCGGGAGAGCCGACGGTGACGTTGCAGTGATCTCGGTGACCGGTGGTGTCCTCCACCGCCCGGCCCCGACAGATCCCCCGATCACGCAGCCATCGAACATTCCTGACGCTTCCTGACGCTTCCTGACGCTTCCTGACGCTGAGAAATCTGGTACCACGATCATGATCACCGTCTTCACCGCACGCAGGGTCCACACGATGGACCTGTCCCTGCCCGAGGCCACCGCCGTTGCCGTGCTCGACGGACGCATCATCGAGGTCGGTTCGCTCGATTCGTTGCAGCCGTGGCTGAGCCGCCACGACCACGTGGTCGATGACGGCTTCGCGGACGCCGTGATCCTGCCGGGACTCATCGACCCCCATGTGCATCCCGGACTCATCGCACTGCTGCTGGCCTGCGAGTGGGTTACCCCGGAGGCATGGGACCTGCCCGGTCGTCACGTTCCGGCCACGGTCGGGCGGGAGGCGTTCGTCGCCCGGCTTTACGAACTCGAGGCCTTCCATCCGGCCGGTGAGCCGCTGGTCGTGTACGGCTGGCACGCCCAGTTCCACGGGGAACTCTTCCGCGACGACCTCGATGCCATCTCGACCGACCGTCCGATCGTCCTGTGGCAACGGTCGTTCCATGAACTGCGCTGCAACACACCGGCACTCGCCTGGCTCGAAGCAGAGGAGGGCGCCGAGTGGGATCCCCACATCGACCTCGAGGCCGGCCGGATGTGGGAGTCGGGCATGGGCTTCGGCCTGCGAATCCTCAACCCGCACCTCATCGGCGGGGAGCACCTGGGCCAGCGGCTCGAAGAGATGATCAGGATGGTCCACGGGGGCGGTGTCACCACGATCGGTGATCCCGGCTACGCCATGGCCGACCTCGACCACTACCTCGACGCGCTGCTCAGCGTCCACGAGGGCGCCAACGTGCCATTCCGCCAGTACCTGATCCCGGCGATCTTCCGGTACCGGCTCGAATTCGGAGCCGACCACGCCGAGAAGCTGGCCCAGCACGAGGCACTCGCCACGGATCGCATCCGGTTCCTCCATGCCGCCAAGTTCTTCGCCGACGGGGCGTTCATCGCCCAACTCATGCAGGTCGGGCCGCCGGGCTACATCGACGGCCACGAGGGAGCGTGGATGGCGAACCCCGACCGGATCGCTGACCACATTCGACCATCGTGGGAGCAGGGCCGACGGATTGACATCCACGTCAACGGCGACATGGGCCTCGACGCAGCGCTCGACGCCATCGACATGCTCCTCCACGAGATACCCCGATTCGACCACCGCACGGTCATCCACCACTTCGGCCTGTCGACCCAGGCTCAGAGCCGACGCATGGCGGCGCTCGGCGTGTCGGTGCAGGCCAACGGCTACTTCCTGAACCTGTTCGGCGACGCCTTCGTCGACCGCTGGCTGGGGGCCGAGCGGGCATCGCAGATCACCAGGGTCGGGTCCGCACGACGCAACGGCATCAGCGTGGCGCTCCATTCCGACCTCCCGATGGGCCCTCTGCTCCCGATGAAGGCGGCGTCCAACATGTCAACGCGCCTGACCCTGTCCGGCGAGATCCTGGGCCTCGAAGAGCGCCTCTCGCCCTATGACGCCATCGCTGCCGTCACGATCGAGGCGGCGTGGCAACTGCGGCTCGACCACGAGATCGGCTCCCTGGCCGCCGGCAAGCAGGCGGACCTCGTCGTCCTGGACGGTGATCCGTTTGAACTCGACCCGACCGCCTGGCCGGACATCCCCATCCGGGCCACGGTCCTGGGCGGCGAGGTGTATCCGTGTGACTGAGACCTGCCCCCCGGAAGCCTCGCAGCGCATCCCGATGCTCGTGCTGGGCGGCTGGCTGGGCTCGGGCAAGACGACGCTCGTCAACCGACTGCTCGCCGAGGCGCCCGGCGGCGAACGCATCGTCGTGTTCGTCAACGACATCGGCGAGGTCGACATCGACGCCGGTTTGATCGCCGCCCGTTCCGGCGACACGGTCGAGTTGACCAACGGCTGCGCCTGCTGCTCGATCGGCGATTCGTTGGGCGCTGCCCTGCGCGACCAGGTGCTCAGCCCCGACCCGCCGGATCGGATCGTGATCGAGGCCAGCGGCGTCGCCGAGCCCGACCGGGTGGCCGCCTACGGCGACCGTCGGCGCATCCGCCCCGATGGGATCGTCGTCTGTGTCGATGCGACCGATGTCGTGCGCTGTGCCGGAAACCGGCTCACCGGCCGGCTTGTCCATCGACAGGTGGCGGCCGCAGACCTGCTGATCCTGACCAAGTGCGACCTGGCCGACGACGGGGGTGCGGCGGCCCTGGCGTGGTGCCAGGGCGAGACGGAAGCGCCCGTGGTTACCTCGCCTGTCCTCAGATCGGAAGGTGGCTCATGGGTGGACCTGGTCCTCGGTGGCATGGAGCGACTGGATGCTGCGGAGATCTCGCACCACGAGCCCCCTGAGCCGCTCGATTTCCCTTTGGACGCCACCCTCTGGTCGCCCTCGTACCCGGTGGCGGCGGAAGCCGTCGCCGCGGCGCTGGCCGAGGTCGCGTCGTCGGAACCGGCCCTGTTGCGTGCCAAGGGGGTGTTCGCCGACGGCGTGGTGCACCTGGCAGCGGGCAGGGTCACCGTCGATCCCCGACCGGACGGCGCCGATCCGACCGGCCAACTCGTACTCATCGCCGACTTTGGCTGGGATCGCCGGCGGGCTTGTTTCGACCTCGGCCGTCTGACTCGCTGACTGGTTGGCGATCGGCTTGTCGGCTTGCGGGCAGAGGGTGTACCGACCCTAACGAGAGCGCTTGTTCTGGACCCGGTCCAGGTACTGCTCGCGCGAGTTGCGCCCCTCTGGGTCCCTGAGCCCGACGGCCAGGCCCTCGGAGTCGGACCAAGACCGGGCGAGGCCGACCATCTGCTCGGTGACGGCGTTGGTATGGGCCTTGGTCGCCAGCACGGCGTAACGGGGACGTGACGCCACGGCTTCGGCCAGCGCCTCGACCTCGTCGTCGAGTTGCCCTGCCGGCACCACGCGGTTCAGGAACCCGGCCGCCTGCGCCTCTTCGGCGCTGAACGGACGGCAGGTCATGACGAGTTCCTTGGTGAGCGCCGGGCCGATCTCGCGGACCAGGCGTGGGATGCCACCCCAGGCGAGCGGGATGCCGAGGTCGACCTCGGGGATCGAGAAGCGGACGTCGTCGGTGGCGACCCGCAGGTCGCAGGCGGCGGCCAGCACCACCCCGCCGCCGACCACATGGCCGTGGAGCCGGGCGATGGTGACCGGACCCATGTGTTCGAGGGCATCGGCCATGAGGCGACCGGTGTCGGCGGGAAGGCGCCCACCGGCCGGCGACGGCCCGGAGTCGGAAAACGCGGTGATGTCTGCGCCGGCGGAGAACGCACGCCCGGCTCCCTGTACCACCACGACCCGCAGGTCGGGCTGCTGGTCGAACCACCGGGCGGCGTCGATGATGTCGGACATCATCTGCATCGAGAGCGGGTTGAGCGCCTCGGGGCGGTTCAACGTGAGCGTCCCCCGGCGGCCATCGCAGGCGACGACAAGGTGAGCGAACTCAGGAGGTGCGGAGGTGTTGGTTTCCATCCCGACAGTTTCGCCCGAGACGGTTCTCGGTGCCCTATTCGGCTGGTGCCTCGAGTTCGACCTGGGCGGAAAGGGTGTCGCCCTCGACGAGGCTGATCGTGTCGGCACGTGCGGCAGCAGCAACGTCGCCGATACCGAGGCGTAACTGTCCGATCCGATCAGCGGGACAGGACAGCAGGCAGTAGGTGACCGTCGTGGCGACGGAGCGCTTGGCGTCGGTCTTGTGGCGACGGATCTCTGCCAGTGCGTCGGCGGCCACCTGGGCTATCTCCGGATCACCGGGTTCGCCCCCGTGTGCGGCAGCGGCGATTAGCTCGACCGAATCGGGCCACTGTGCACGGTGCACGGAACCTTCCTGCCACCAGGACCAGACCTCTTCGGTCACGAACGGCAGGAACGGTGCGAACAGCCGCAGGAGCGTCGAGAGGGCCAGCCGCAGCGCATGGCGGGCGGATTCGGTCCCGGCTGCTTCGTCGGTACCGGAATCTTCCCCCAGGCCATAGGCGCGAGCCTTGACCAACTCGACGTGGTTGTCGGTGAAGTTCCAGAAGAACGCCTCGGTGCGCTCGAGCGCCCGGGCGTAGTCGAAGTTGTCGAAGGCGGCCGTGGCTTCGTCGACTAGATGCGCCAGACGGGCGAGCATGGCCCGGTCCAGCGGGTGTGTGACAAGAGCCGGGTTGACGTCGAGCGGGGGTTCTACCCCGAACCCGAGAGCGAACCTGCTGGCGTTGAGGATCTTGATGGCGAGGCGTCGACCAACCTTCATCTGGCCGTCGTCGAAGGCGGTGTCGGTGCCGGGACGGCCGTTTGCCGCCCAGTAGCGGACGGCATCTGAGCCGTACTGCTCGAGCAGGCCCATCGGCGTGACGGCGTTGCCCTTCGACTTCGACATCTTCTTGCGGTCGGGGTCCAGCACCCAGCCGCTCAGGGCTGCGTGGCGCCACGGCGCCGCATCGTGTTCGAAGTGTGAGCGCACCACCGTCGAAAACAGCCAGGTCCGGATGATGTCGTGGGCCTGTGGGCGCATGTCCATCGGGTACGTACGGACGAACAGGTCGTCGTCCTCTTCCCAGCCGCAGGCGATCTGCGGCGTGAGCGACGACGTGGCCCAGGTGTCCATGACGTCGGGGTCGCCGACGAAGCCGCCGGGTCGGCCGCGCTGTGACTCGTCGAACCCGGGGGCGGCGTCCGCCGTGGGATCGATCGGCAGGTCGGCCTCTGCCGGCGTGATCGGCCGGTCCCATTCGGGATCTCCCTGCTCGTCCAGCCGGTACCAGAGGGGGAGCGGCACCCCGAAGAACCGCTGCCGGCTGATCAGCCAGTCGCCGTTGAGTCCGTCGATCCAGTTGGTGAACCGGGTCTGCATGTAGGCGGGGTGCCACTGCATCTCGGTGCCACGGGCCACGAGCTTGGCGCCGAGTTCGGCGTCGCGGCCGCCGTTGCGGATGTACCACTGGCGGCTGGTGACTATCTCGAGGGGCTTGTCGCCCTTTTCGAAGAACTTGACCGGGTGCGTGATGGGCTCGGGCTCGCCGACCAGTTCGCCGGTCTCTTTCAGGATCTCGACCATCTCCTTCTGTGCGGAGAACACGGTCTTGCCGGCGAGGCGGGCGTAGGCGGAATGAGAGGCATCGGAATCCAGGCCTGCAGGCGCGTCCGCCTGGAAGCGGCCCTGGCGGTTGATGACGGCCCGCACGGGAAGGTCGAGCTCGCGCCACCAGGTGACGTCGGTGGTGTCGCCGAACGTGCAGATCATGGCGATGCCGGTGCCCTTGTCGGGATCGGCCAGGTGGTGGGCCAGGATCGGAACCTCGACGCCGAACACAGGGGTGGTCACGGTCGTGCCGAACAGCGGCTGGTAGCGCGCATCATCCGGATGGGCCACGAGCGCCACGCACGCCACAACGAGCTCAGGCCTCGTTGTGGCGATATGGATGTCACCGGAGCCGTCGGGCAGGTGAAAGGCGAGCGTGTGATAGGCGCCGGGGCGTTCGCGGTCCTCGAGTTCGGCCTGGGCGACGGCGGTGCGAAACGTGACGTCCCAGAGCGACGGTGCCTCGATCTGGTATGCCTCGCCGCGCTCGAGGTTTCGCAGGAACGCCTTCTGGGCGACCCGCTGGCAGCGTTCGTCGATGGTGGCATAGGTCTGCGACCAGTCGACCGACAGGCCGAGATGCCGCCACAGTGCCTCGAACGCCTTTTCGTCCTCGAGCGTCAGGCGATGGCAGAGTTCGATGAAGTTGCGGCGGCTGATGTCGAATTCGCCACGCTTCTTGATGGCCTTCGGGTCACCGGCATCGGCCGGGGCGACGAACGCCGGGTCGTGTGGCAGGCTCGGGTCGCAGCGCACGCCGTAGTAGTTCTGGACGCGTCGCTCGGTGGGGAGGCCGTTGTCGTCCCACCCCATCGGGTAGAAGACCTCCCTGCCGGCCATCCGCTGATAGCGGGCGATCGTGTCGGTGTGGGTGTACGAGAACACGTGCCCGACATGGAGCGAGCCGCTGACCGTGGGCGGCGGTGTATCGACCGAGAAGACCTGGTCGCGTTGCCTGCTGCGGTCGAACCGGTAGGTGCCTGCGGCTTCCCAGGCGGCATCCCAGCGCGCTTCGAGGCCCTCGAGCGAGGGCTTCTCGGGAATCCTGGGCGACTCCATCGTGGTGGGCACCTGGCTGGCTGGATCTTCCGGCATGAAAGCCCGAGGCTAGCGGCGCGGCGTGGTAGCGGGCTCTGGCGTAGGTTCTTGAAGTGAGCGCTGATTCAACGACAGCGCCTGGTGCCACGATCGAGTTGCTCCAGGTCATGATCCGCAACTCCTGCGTCAACGACGGCACCCCGGAGTCCGGTCACGAGTTCCGCAACGTGGACGTGCTGGAGAATTTTCTCGAGGGAACCAGTCTCGCCCTCGAGCGCTTCGAACCCACGCCGGGGCGGGTTTCGCTGGTGGCCCGCATCGAGGGCTCCGACCCGGATGCGCCCTCGCTGTGCCTGATGGGCCACACCGACGTTGTGCCTGTCAACCCGGACGGTTGGTCCCGCGACCCGTTCGGCGGCGAGTTGGTCGACGGTGAGGTCTGGGGGCGTGGCGCCGTCGACATGTTGAACCTCACCGCCTCACAGGCCGTGGCGTTTCGCCGCCTCGCCGATTCGGGCTTCCGACCCCGCGGCGACCTGATCTTGTTCGCCGTGGCCGACGAGGAGCACGGCAGCGCCCACGGTGCCCGCTGGATGGCCGAGCACGAGCCTGATGCCATTCGCGCTGATTACGTGCTGACGGAGAACGGCGGGATCCATGGCGGCACGCCGGAGTCTCCGGCCATCACGATGAACGTCGGCGAAAAGGGCGTTGCGTGGCGGCGCCTGACCGTGCGGGGCACGCCCGGCCACGGCTCGATGCCGTTCCGGACCGACAACGCCCTGGTGAAGGCCGCAGCGGTCGCACAACGCCTTGCCGACTACCGTCCGCCGCCCCGGTTCCACGAACTGTGGCGTGCGCAGGTGGCCAACCTGGGCCTGCCGGACGACATGGAGGACCAACTGCTCGACACGGACCGGATCGACGAGTTCCTGTCGGAGTTTCCCAGCGCGGGCGCCGCCAGCCACCTCCATGCCTGCACACACACGACGTTTTCGGTCAACGCAGCCGAGATGACCGGCAAGACCAACGTGATCCCGGACCGGGTCGTGCTCGAGGTCGACATCCGGACCATGCCCGGCGAGGACGCCGCCGCCGTTCAGGCCCACCTCGACCTGGCGCTGGGCGACCTCGCCGCCGATGTGGAGGTGGAGTCGATCATCGACGATATGGCTTCGATGAGCCGGATCGACACGCCGCTCTGGGACTCGCTCCAGCGTGCGACCTCCCGCCACTTCCCGGACTCCAGGTTGAGCGCCCAGTTCATCGTGGGGTTCACCGACGCCCGCGTCTATCGGGATCTCGGCGCGGTGGCGTACGGGGCCGGCCTCCTCAGCCCCGAGATCGACGCCGGTGAGTTCGGTCGAAGGTTCCACGGCAACAACGAACGCATCGACATCGAGTCGCTGCGCCTCACAACGGCGCTCTACGAAGACGTGGCCCGAGACATGCTCGCCGGCTGAATCTCGTCGGCCAGATCGCCAGGATCGGGTGGACCGGGGATTCGGCTGACTCGTTGGCTGAGGGTGAAATCTGGGGCGGGTGTGCGGGTAGTGCAGGTGGCCAAGAGTGCGGGTGTGCGGGTGTGCGGGTGTGCGGGGGAGGCTCAGGGTGCGCCCGGGTGTGCGGGTGTGCGGGTGTGCGGGTGTGCGGGTGTGCGGGTGTGCGGGTG
>JACKQG010001539.1_pt1 | contig 31701 bp, 25 predicted proteins | sample 8237621 | NCBI WGS metagenome assembly JACKQG01 (sample SAMN15677084, study PRJNA649215) | marine metagenome | biome: marine; feature: Black Sea; material: saline water; isolation source: suspended particulate matter (SPM) from the Black Sea western gyre | collected 2013-06-09/2013-06-10 | depth... | reverse complement strand
TTCATAATGCTGGGGTCGGTGGTTCAAGTCCACCTATAACCACCACTCTTTTCAGTACCCCTTTTTCAGGGGTATTTTTTTTGCCCCGTTTATTTGAGGTCAGTGGCTTGGTCTGTTTATAACCGCCACATATTTAAGCCATAAAAATCCAGATAATCCGGCAAACAAGGAGGCTAGTAAAATTCCAACCTTGGCCTGAAAAATTAGTTCAGGGTTTTGTAGGAATGCTAGGTCTGCTATGAATATAGACATGGTGAAGCCGATACCGCCCAAGAGTGCAATGCCAAAAATTTGACTCATGCTGCTTTTACTTGGAAGTTTGGCAATTTTTAATTTTACAGCGAGCCAAGAAACACCAAAAATTCCAACTATTTTTCCGACAACAAGGCCTAAGATAATGCCCATTGATATCGGTTCAATAATCACAGTGCCAATCGAGTTAAAATCTATCGCAATTCCTGCATTAACTAGCGCAAACAAAGGGATAACAATTAAAGCTACTGGAAGGTGTAAGCTATGTTCCAGTCTGGCAGCTGGTGAACTGACGGCATCAATTTTATCCTGCAGATTGATTAGAATAGCCTTTTGGTTTTCATGCAGCATGTAGTCCTCACATTGGGGGTATTTGTCATATTCAGCCATTAGTTTCTTAGTCTCCTTGGAGAGGCTTGAGGAGGTTTGTTTGGGCTTTAAAGGGATGGTCATGGCAGCAATAACGCCCGTAATAGTCGCATGAATACCTGACTCAAACACAAAAAACCACATGAGCGTGGTCATTACAAAATAAGGTAAAACCGCATGAATGCCAAAACGATTAAAGATTACTAAAATCAAAAAAGCAACACTGGACAAGGCGAGGGGTGCAAGGTGGATTTGATCGGTATAGAATATTGCAATCACTAAAATAGCGCCCAGATCATCCACAATGGCCAGTGCAACTAAAAACGTTACCAACGCTGTAGAGATTCTTTTTCCTAGTAGGGCCAGTACGCTAATTGCAAATGCAATGTCTGTCGCCATAGGTATTCCCCATCCACCGGAGCCAATATCGTTTGCATTGAGGCTAAGGTATATTAATGCAGGAAAAACCATGCCGCCAATAGCAGCCATAATCGGCAAAGAGGCTACTTTTATATTTGACAACTCTCCAACTAAAACTTCTCTTTTAATCTCTAACCCAATCATAAAAAAGAATAAAGTCATTAGCCCGTCGTTGATCCAATAATGAATGCTATGTGATAATTTCCACGAACCAATATTAAGATCTATTTTTGTTTGGAATAGTTGTGCATAGTTCTCTGTTAGTGGCGTATTGGCTAAGATTAATGCCAATATCGTCATGAACATTAGGAGTTTTCCGGTTGTGGTTTGGGCGCGAATGAAATGCTCAAATGGTGTTGATATTTTTTCAAAGACCTTTTCCCACGGGGCATATAGTTTCATTTTATCTCGCTTAAATTTACATGATCAATATGGCTTTATCATACCTAATGAATTAATAAGTTTGAGTCGTCCTATTTTTTAGAAAAACCCCATTAGACTAATATCCGGGGGCGATTTTAAAATAAAAAGCCTCAACACCCTTTTAATTTAAAGTAAGCTATACTAATGACATACTTAGACAAGCCAGAAATTTATTTGCCAATATTCCGCAGCACTATAGCATAGAGACCTAAAAATATGCTGCGCCTTTAAAGCATGAACGAACACTTACTGATCCACACTGTTTTATTGCTAGCCATTGCGGTAGCAATTGTATCGCTCTCAAGAAGGCTGCACTTTCCACCAATTTTGGGCTACATTATTGTGGGCATTATTGTGGGCCCCAATGGATTCGGCTGGATTGACAAAGAAGAAAATATCGAAATATTGGCCGAGTTTGGTATTGTCTTTTTGTTGTTTGCCATTGGACTAGAATTCTCACTCGCACAAATGATTTCCATGCGTCGACAAGTATTTGGGCTGGGTACGGTTCAAGTGTTTGCAACCGGATTATTGGTTTACGCTATTGGTTATTTTGCAGGATTGGATACTAATACCAATATTATTATTGCCAGTGCATTTGCTTTGTCTTCTACGGCGATTGTGATCAAGCAGCTGACTGAGCAATCTGAGATTCATTCGCGCCATGGACGCTCTGCATTAGGCGTGCTTATTTTTCAAGATATTATTGCCATTCCGCTGTTGATTTTGATTCCAACTTTGGCGCTCACTAGTGCGAGTGATAATAGCCTTGGTTTGGCGTTGAGTGTGGCTTTTTTAAAGGGAATATTGGTGGTGGTTGTCATGCACATGATCGGTAAATATTTGCTTAAACCGTTGTTCCACGAAGTGGCTTCGGCCAAATCACAAGAGCTATTCACCTTAACCGTTTTAACGGTAGCCTTGGGCGCTGCTGCGTTTACTGAGCAAATGGGCTTATCGATGACATTGGGCGCATTTTTAGCAGGCATGATGCTTAGCGAAACCGAGTACAGGCATCAAATTGAGTCTGATATTCGACCGTTCCAGGATATTTTATTAGGCCTATTTTTTGTTACCGTGGGCATGATGATTTCCCTAACCTTGTTGCAAGAGCATTTCTGGCTAATTATCACCATTACCCTGGGCATTATTTTGTTAAAAGGTTTGGTTTTGTATGGGGTGGCCAGATTGTTTCAAAAGCAAGGGGGCGTAGCCTTGCGACTGGCGTTGTCGTTGTCCCAAGTGGGTGAGTTTGGTTTGGTATTGTTAACACTGGCATTTACTTATAAATTATTACCTATTGAAATGGGCAATATCTTATTAACCTCGGCGGTATTGAGCATGTCTGTTGCACCATTTTTGGTTAAGTTTAATGGCGTGATTGCGAAAAAATGGCATAAGGACACTTACTTGAATAATCATCTTGAGATTGAACAGGCCATTACCGAAGATAATGCACATCTTGATCAGCATGTTATTTTGTGTGGCTTTGGCCGTGTTGGACAAACCGTTAGTCGTTTTTTATCGAAGGCTAATAAATCGTTTATTGCACTTGATATGGATATTAAGCGCGTTCAAGAAGCGCATGATGCGGGTGAGAATGTCTATTACGGTGATGCAGCCAAAGAGACGATTTTAAAGGCAGCTTGTTTAGATAAAGCGCGCATTGTCATTGTGACCTTTAGTGATTTTCATGCTTCGATTAAAATCTTAAAAACCATTCGTCAAATGAATCAGCAGGTGCCAATTCTAGTGCGAACACCAGATGACGCACATGTTAATGAATTGCTTGAGGCAGGTGCGAGTGAAGTGATTCCTGATACGTTTGAATCAAGCATTATGTTAGCCTCTCACTTAATGCTGATGATTGGCGATCCGCCTAGAAAAATTCTTAAAGAGGTGCGGGAAATTCGTAAAAATCGTTATCGCTTGTTGGAAAATTTCTATCCAGGTGAAGACGATAATCCAATGGAAGGGCACCAAGTAATGACGGGTGTTTTCCATACGGTGATCTTAACTCAAGATACGTTTGCCACACATAAAACCATTGGTTCACTTGGGCTAGAGCAGTTTGATATTCAGGTTGAGGCGATTAAGCGTGGCAGTATTCGCGGTAACAACCCATCAAATGAGACTCGATTAAGGGTTGATGATCATTTGGTGCTGAGTGGTGCGCCAGAAAATATTGAACGTGTTGAGCTATATTTAACAACGGGCAAGTCTTAGCGATACTTTTTCTTTAAAAAACAACCAGTTAAAGCTACCTTGATAGTTCGTTAGTTTTTGCGTATAATTATTTTCTTTTGCATTTAAGGAAATTTAGTATGCCATCACGCAGAGATCTAGCAAACGCGATTCGCGCCCTAAGCATGGACGCAGTTCAAAAGGCAAATTCAGGCCATCCAGGTGCGCCAATGGGTATGGCAGATATTGCACAAGTGCTTTGGAACGACCACATGAAGTACAACCCGACTAGCGCCAAATGGGCTGATCGCGACCGTTTTGTTTTATCAAACGGCCACGGTTCAATGTTGATGTACTCATTATTGCATTTGTCTGGTTTTGACTTAAGCATGGACGATATTAAAGATTTCCGTCAATTGCACGCTAAAACAGCTGGCCACCCTGAGTATGGTTACGCCGAAGGTATTGAAACGACAACTGGCCCATTAGGCCAGGGTATTACTAACGCAGTTGGTATGGCAATTGCTGAGCGCACTATGGCGGCACAGTTTAACAAGCCAGGCCACACGATTGTTGACCACAATACTTACGTATTTATGGGTGATGGTTGTTTAATGGAGGGCTTGTCACATGAGTCATGTGCAATGGCCGGTACATTAGGCTTAGGTAAATTAATCGCATTTTGGGACGACAACGATATTTCTATCGATGGCCACATTGGCGATTGGATGGAGAAAGGCGTTCCAGGACGTTTCAAATCTTACGATTGGCACGTTGTTGCAGTTGATGGCCATGATGCAGTTGCAATTAGTAAGGCAATTACTGAAGCTAAAGCAGTTACAGACAAGCCAAGTTTAATTTGTTGTAAAACAGTTATTGGCTTTGGTTCACCAAACTTATCCGGTTCACATGATTGTCATGGCGCACCATTAGGCGATGAAGAAATCGCAGCAACGCGTAAAGAATTAGGCTGGACTTCAGCGCCATTTGAAATTCCTGCGGACATCTACGAAGGCTGGGATCATAAGACACAAGGTGCAGCAGATGAAGGCGCTTGGAACGATGCATTTGCAGCGTACAAGGCTGAATTCCCTGAAGAAGCTTCAGAATTTGAGCGTCGTATGGCCGGCACATTGCCAGCTAACTTCGAAGTTGAAATGGATAAGTTTATTGCTAAGACTCAAGAAGAGATGCCAAACATTGCTTCTCGTCAAGCATCACAAAAAGCCATTGAAGCAATGGGCCCGTTACTACCAGAAATGTTTGGTGGTTCAGCTGACTTAACCGGTTCTAACCTAACTAACTGGTCAGGTACTGTTAAAGTTAATGCTGATAATGCTAATGGTAACTACATCTCATGGGGTGTTCGTGAATTCGGTATGGCGCACATGATGAACGGTATGGTTCTACATGGTGGTTTTAAAGTTTACGGCGCAACGTTCTTCATGTTTATGGAATTCATGCGTAACGCATTACGTATGTCAGCCCTAATGAAGATTGGTACAATTTATGTTTACACACATGACTCTATTGGTCTGGGTGAAGATGGTCCTACGCATCAGCCGGTTGAGCAATTAGCAACCATGCGCATGATTCCAAACTTCCAAACTTGGAGAGGTTGTGATGCAATCGAATCTGCAGTATCTTGGAAGATGGCTATGTTGCGTGGTGAAGCGCCAACTGCATTAGTATTCTCGCGTCAAGCATTAACACCACAGCCGAGAACAGCTGAGCAAATGGCCAACATTGAGAAAGGTGGTTACGTACTTAAAGATTGTGACGGTGATGCTGACATTATCTTTATTTCTACCGGTTCTGAAGTTGGTTTAGCAGTAGAAGCTGCAGAAGCGATGGATGCAAACGTACGTGTGGTTTCTATGCCATGTACAGATGCGTTTGACGAGCAAGATCAAGCATATAAAGATTCTGTATTAACACCAGGCACTAAGCGTGTTGCAATTGAAGCGGGTGTTGGTGATGCATGGTACAAGTACGTTGGTTTAGATGGTGGCTTAGTATGCATGACAACATTCGGTGAGTCTGCACCAGCGGGTGAATTATTTAAAGAATTTGGCTTTACGGTTGACAACGTTGTTGCAACTGCAAAAAAAGTATTAGGCTAAATAAAAATTAACCTGCCAAATTGGTCATAATTTGGCGGGATTTAAAGATATTTATTCCATAAAGGAATAAAAATAATAAAAGTAAAGGAGTAAAAAATGACAATTAAAGTAGGTATTAATGGTTTTGGTCGTATTGGTCGCATGGCATTTCGTGCAATTAAAAAGGACTTCCCTGAATTAGAAGTGGTTGGTATTAACGACTTATTAGAAAATGATTACTTGGCATACATGCTTAAGTACGATACAGCACAAGGCCGTTTTGACGGTGAAGTAGCAGTTGAAGGTGACAACTTTATCATTGATGGTAAGAAAGTTCGTTTGTCAGCTGAGCGTAACCCTGCTGACCTTAAGTGGGACGAAATTGGCGCTGAAATCGTAATCGACTGTACAGGTTTCTTCTTAACTGAAGAGTCTTGTCAAGCGCACATCGATGCAGGTGCTAAGAAAGTTGTTCAATCAGCACCTTCTAAAGACGGTACACCAATGTTTGTATACGGTGTAAACCACGATGAGTACGCAGGTCAAGCAATCGTTTCTGCTGCATCATGTACAACTAACTGTCTAGCGCCAATTGCTAAAGTAATTAATGATAAGTGGGGCTTGAAACGTGGTTTAATGACGACGGTTCACGCATCTACTGCAACACAGAAAACAGTTGACGGTCCTTCAATGAAAGACTGGAGAGGTGGACGTGCGGTATTTGAAAACATCATCCCTTCATCAACAGGTGCTGCTAAGGCAGTAGGCGTTGTATTACCAGAGCTTAACGGTAAATTAACAGGTATGGCTTTCCGTATTCCTTCAGTTGACGTTTCAGTGGTTGACTTAACTTGTGAGCTTGATAAGCCAGCAACATACGAAGAAATTTGTGCAGCAATGAAAGAAGCTTCAGAAGGTTCAATGGCAGGTACATTGGGTTACACTGATGAGTCAGTTGTGTCTTCAGACTTCCGTGGTATTAGCCAATCATCAATCTTTGATGCTGGCGCAGGTATTGCACTTGACGATACGTTTGTTAAGGTTGTATCTTGGTACGACAACGAGTATGGTTACACTTGTAACATGCTTCGTTTAGTTAAGCACATCGCTTAATATAAGAACTACGGCTCGCTTGCGAGCCGTGTTTGATTATGCCAGACTTATATATCAAGGACTCTCAGCTAAGCGTTGATGAGGTCATTGAAAAATTAAAAGAAGCGGTTCCAAACAATAAGTTTGGAATTTTGCATTCTTACGATATTAAACAAACACTTGCTGGAAAAGGTCAAGAATTGACCGAAGCTTGTCATGTGTTTGAAATTTGCAACCCAGTGGTTGCAAAAAATATCTTAGAAAAAGACATGAATTTAGCAACTGTGTTGCCATGTCGTGTTTCGGTATATACTCAAGGAGGTGCCACCAAAGTTGGTATGGCGCTTCCTTCTAAACATATTGCTCAACTATCGAACGCTGATGACCTTTCAGCGATAATAGATCCAGTAGAGCAAGCACTGATTAGCATTGTTGATCAGTCAATTACGTAATTAAGTAGGAGAAAAAATGTCAGTTATCAATTTAACAGATTTAGATTTAGCATCAAAAAGAGTTTTAATTCGTCAAGATTTAAACGTACCGATTAAAGACGGCGTGGTGACGAGTGATAAGCGTATTCAAGCATCAGTACCAACGATTAAATTAGCGATGGCTCAAGGTGCGAAGGTTATGTTGATGTCGCATCGTGGTCGTCCAACAGAGGGTGAGTACAGTGACGAATTCACATTACAGCCAGTTGCTGATCGTCTAACTGAAATTTTAGGCGTTACGGTGCGCTTAGAAAAAGATTGGTTGAATGGTGTTGAGATGGCTGACGGTGAAGTGGTTTTATGTGAGAACGTTCGTTTTAATAACGGTGAAATGGCTAACGACGATGCATTGTCTAAGCAGATGGCTGCGATGTGTGACATCTTTGCGATGGATGCTTTCGGTACTGCGCATCGTGCACAAGCGTCAACACATGGTGTAGCTAAATATGCACCGGTTGCGTGTTCTGGCCCATTGTTATCAGGCGAGCTTGAAGCATTAGGCAAAGCGTTAGACAATCCTAAGCGCCCAATGGTGGCAATTGTTGGTGGTTCTAAAGTATCAACTAAGCTAACGGTATTAGAGTCTTTGTCTAAGATTGTTGATCAATTAGTTGTGGGTGGCGGTATTGCGAATACGTTCATTGCAGCACAAGGCCATAATGTTGGTAAGTCACTATGTGAAGATGATTTAATCCCAACAGCGCAAAAACTAATGAAGGACTGTGAAATTCCAGTGCCAACAGATGTAGTTTGTGGCAAGGAATTTTCTGAAACTGCTGAGGCAACGACTAAAGCATCGAGTGATGTATCTGATGACGACATGATTTTTGATGTAGGTCCTGATTCTGCAGCACAATTGGCTGAGATTATGAAAAATGCAGGTACGATTGTTTGGAACGGTCCAGTTGGCGTATTTGAATTTGACCAATTTGCAGGTGGTACAAAAACATTAGCGATGGCAATTGCTGATTCTGATGCATTTTCAATTGCAGGTGGTGGTGATACGCTAGCAGCGGTTGATAAGTATGACATTGAAGATAAGGTAAGCTACATTTCAACAGGTGGTGGTGCATTCTTAGAATTTTTAGAAGGTAAAAAATTACCTGCAGTAGCAATCTTAGAAGAAAGAGCAGCGGAGTAATACTTGACTAGAAGAACTAAAATCTTAGCTACCTTGGGCCCTAGCACAGATAGACCTGGGGTTTTAGAGAGTATTCTTGAAGCGGGCGTTAATGTTGTTCGTATTAACTTTTCTCATGGCTCTGAAGAAGAGCATTTAGGCCGAGTTAAAGCGGTTCGAGAGTGGGCTCAAGCCAATAGCACTTATGTTGGTGTGTTGATGGATCTTCAAGGTCCTAAAATTCGCATTGCCTCTTTTAAAGACGGCATGAAAATTGAGCTAAATAACGGGGATCATTTTGCGCTAGATGCAGATAAAGATAACTTATTGGGCGATCAAGAATCAGTTGGTATTGCCTATAAAACACTACCTCAAGAAGTAAAGCCAGGCAACATCTTAATTCTTGATGATGGCAAAATTGTACTTGAAGTAAGCAATGTTGAAGGCAATAAGATTAATACCATTGTTCAGCAGGGTGGCATCCTTTCTGATAAAAAAGGCATTAACTTGCGTGGCGGTGGTTTGTCAGCCAATGCATTAACTGAAAAAGATAAAAAAGATATCTTTACTGCTGCTAAAGCCAAAGCCGATTATGTGGCATTATCGTTCCCAATTAATGGTGACGATGTACGCGAAACAAAAACTTTATTGACAGCAGCTGGCAGTCATGCAGGTGTTATTTCTAAAATTGAACGTGCTGAGTCGCTTGAAGAGGCAACCATCTTAGACATCATTAATGAATCAGCCGGTATTATGGTGGCTCGTGGTGATTTGGGTGTGGAAATTGGCGATGCGCAACTGCCTGCCCAGCAAAAACGCTTGATTAAGCTGGCTCGCTCGAACGACCGAATTGTGGTTACCGCAACACAAATGCTAGAATCAATGATTGAAAACCCGATTCCAACCCGTGCTGAAGTATTTGACGTGGCTAATGCAGTGCTTGATGGTACTGACGCAGTCATGCTTTCAGCAGAAACAGCAGCGGGTTCTTACCCAAGTAATGCGGTGGCAACGATGGCTGAAGTGTGCATTGAGGCTGAGAAAAATCCAATTGCTAAAGTGTCACATCACCGTCTAAACGAAACATTTAATAATGTTGATGAGACCATTGCCATGAGTGCAATGTATGCAGCAAATCATTTGGGTGCGGGTGTTGTGGCAGCATTAACACAAACGGGTAAAACGGCGATGTGGATGTCTCGTATCAGCTCTAATGTGTCTATCTATGCGATGTCAGATAGCGTACAAACATTGCGCAAAGTTACACTATATCGTGGTGTGTATCCTTGTGGTATTGAAAAAGAATCAAACACTGAATGGTCAGATGTTAATCAACGAGTGGTTGATACACTGACAAAAAAGAGTGTTGTTAAAGACGGCGATTTGGTAGTATTGACCAAAGGTATGTATAAAGATAAATCTGGTGGCACCAACATGATGAAAATTCTTCGTGTCGGCGACAACAATTATTAAAAATTAAATAAAGAAAGGAGAAAAAATGTTAATTTCATTAAGAGAATTATTAGATCACGCGGCTGAAAACAGCTACGGTATGCCAGCGTTTAACGTGAACAACATGGAGCAAGTTCATGCAATCATGGAAGCGGCTGACAGAACTAATTCACCAGTTATCATGCAGGGTTCTGCAGGTGCTCGTAGCTACGCAGGCGAGCCGTTCTTACGTCACCTAATTATTGCTGCGACTGAAATGTACCCACACATTCCGGTAGTTATGCATCAGGATCATGGTTCTGAGCCAGCGGTATGTTTACGTTCAATCCAATCAGGCTTTTCATCAGTAATGATGGACGGCTCTTTAGAAGCAGATTGTAAAACACCTGCTTCATTTGAGTACAATGTAGATGTTACAAAGAATGTTGTTGCTATGGCACACGCAGGTGGTGTTTCAGTTGAGGGTGAGTTAGGTTGTTTAGGTTCACTAGAAACGGGCGAAATGGGTGAAGAGGACGGCCATGGTGCTGAAGGTAAATTAGACCTTGATATGCTATTAACAGGTGTTGAAGAAGCGGCTGATTTCGTTAAAGCGACTAACGTTGATGCTTTGGCAATTGCTATTGGTACATCACACGGTGCTTACAAATTTACTCAAGAGCCTACTGGTGAAATTCTACGTATTGACCGTATCAAGGAAATCCATGAGCGTATTCCAGATACACACTTAGTAATGCACGGTTCATCATCAGTGCCACAAGATTGGTTACAAATTATCAATAACTTTGGTGGTGATATGGGCCAAACTTACGGTGTGCCAGTTTCTGAAATTCAAGAAGGTATTAAGAACGGTGTGCGTAAAGTTAACATCGATACTGACTTGCGTATGGCTTCTACCGGTTCAATCCGTAAGCATTTAGCTGAAAACACATCAAACTTTGATCCGCGTAAATTCTACAAAGAGGCAACTAACGCAATGAGCGACATTGTTGCAGCGCGTTTTGAAGCATTTGGTGCAGCAGGACAAGCAGACAAAATTACTGTTACTTCTTTGGACGAAATGAGTCAGAAATATGCAGCCGGCGAATTGGACGCTAACGTAAAGTAAGCGCCTAAGGTTAAGTATTAAAAAGGCTCGTTAATACGAGCCTTTTTTATTGCAAAGGAAGTTATGAGTTTAGATATACATTATTCAGTGATTGTTATTGGTGGTGGCCATGCTGGTACAGAGGCGGCGCTCGCCTCTGCACGCATGGGTGTCAAAACTCTGCTAGTGTCTCATAATATTGAAACGCTTGGGCAAATGAGCTGTAACCCGGCAATTGGCGGCATTGGCAAGGGGCATTTGGTTAAAGAAATTGATGCGATGGGCGGTGCAATGGCTAAAGCGATTGACCAAGCGGGTATTCAATTTAGAACATTAAACGCTTCTAAAGGGCCTGCAGTTAGAGCAACCCGTGCTCAAGCAGACCGAGTTTTGTATAAGGCAGCCATACGCCACGCTTTGGAAAACCAAGATAATTTATCTCTGTTTCAACAAGCAGTCGATGATTTGATCATTGAAAATGATGTAGTTACTGGGGTTGTCACTCAAATGGGGCTTGCCTTTAAAGCTGATAAAGTCATCTTAACTTCGGGTACTTTTTTGGGCGGTATTATTCATATTGGCCAGAAAAATTTCCAAGGTGGTCGTGCGGGTGATGCGCCTTCTAATCCATTATCAAGAAAATTACGTGAATATGACTTGGGCGTTGGCCGTTTGAAAACAGGCACCCCGCCAAGGCTCGATGGTCGAACGCTGGATTACTCACTCATGCAAAAGCAACCGGGTGATACGCCCTTGCCAAGTTTTTCATTTATGGGCAAGGCTAGCGATCATCCTCAGCAAATAGCTTGTTTTATCACCCACACCAATGACCAAACTCACGACTATATTCGCGCTGGCCTAAAAGACTCGCCAATGTATACTGGCAATATTGAAGGTATTGGTCCACGATATTGCCCCTCTATTGAAGACAAAGTAGTGCGTTTTGAGGAGCGTAACTCGCATCAGATTTTTGTGGAGCCAGAAGGTTTAACCACTAATGAGGTATACCCTAACGGCGTCTCAACTTCTTTGCCGTATGAGGTTCAAGTTGATTTTATTCATTCCATTAAGGGATTTGAAAATGCACAAATTGTGCGTCCAGGCTACGCCATTGAGTATGATTTTTTTGATCCTCGAGGCCTAAAGCAAACCTTAGAAGTCAAGCGCATTAATGGTTTGTATTTTGCGGGGCAAATTAACGGCACTACCGGTTATGAAGAGGCGGCTGCACAAGGCATGTTGGCAGGTATTAATGCAGCATGCGCCGTTCAAGAAAAAGAGCCGTGGCTGCCTAAGCGTGATGAGAGTTATATCGGCGTCATGGTTGATGATTTAATTACCAAAGGTACGAATGAGCCTTATCGTATGTTTACCTCTAGAGCCGAATATCGATTATTGCTACGTGAAGATAACGCCGATGAGCGCTTAACACCTACTGCCCAAAAGCTCGGGTTGATTGACGAGTATAGATGGTGTGCATTTCAACAAAAATATGCATCAGTGGCTAGTGAAAAAGAGCGATTGAAAAATACTTGGATTCAAGCCAGCGACACCCAAGCAGGTGAGGTACTTGGCCAGGCGTTGAGTCATGAGTATTCATTGCTAGAGTTGCTTAAACGGCCAAAAGTTAATTATCAGTTATTAACCAAAATTGAGTCTGGTGCACCTTATTTGAGCGATCACACATTGATTAGCGTGGTGGAAAATCAAATTAAATACGCAGGCTATATTAAGCGCCAACTGGATGAGATTGAAAAATATCGTAAAAATGAAGACACAGCATTGCCGGCTAATATGGATTATCAAGCCATTAAGGCTTTGTCTGCTGAAGTTCGACAAAAGCTTACAGATCATCAGCCAGAAACGATTGGCCAAGCTAGCCGCATTCAAGGTGTAACGCCTGCGTCGATTTCTATTTTATTGGTTTATCTTAAAACCTATAAAAATCATGAATGATCAAACGCTGCTGATCACGGGCGCCAAACAAATGGGTGTTGATTTGAATGACGCGCAAGTATCCGCCTTGTTGGCATACTTAGCACTCATTATTAAATGGAATAAAACCTATAATCTAAGTGCGATTCGCAATATGGAAGACGGCATAAAAAAGCACTTATTGGACAGTTTGTCTGTGGTGGCCTACATTAAATCAGGTCCATTATTGGATGTGGGCGCTGGCGCAGGGTTGCCAGGCATTGTGATTAGTATTATGAAGCCTGAGCTATACGTCACTGTGCTCGATACAGTGGGTAAAAAATGTCGTTTTATGCAATTTGCCAAAACTCAGTTGCAGTTAAAGAATTTAACGGTGGTTAATGAACGTGTTGAAAATTATCAGCCAGATGCATGCTTTGGCCAGATTACTTCAAGAGCTTTTGCTGAAGTTGATAAAACCTTAAAGCTTACGCAGCATTTATTGTGTGATAATGGACAATATTTATTAATGAAAGGCGATCATTTTGCCGATGAAGCGTTGGCAAATTATCAAGTAACAGCGCACCAAGTGAGTGTGCCGTATGTTTCTGATAAACGTTATTTCTTAGAAATCCAACCCAATTAATGATGAAAAAAATAGTCTATTTTATACTTGCCTTGATCATAGTCTTAGCTGGCGCGACTTATGTCTTTTTTGATCGCATTGCTAAAACAGCCATCGAATCTTATGCACAACAATCCTTAAGTGCACCGGTCAGCATCAAGGAAGTGCGCAGTGATTGGTCTGCAGGAAAAATTAATATTGATTTTGTTGAGGTTGGTAATCCAGCTGGTTTTGCTAACGATAATGCTTTTGTCTTAAATCATTTAAGTGCTGAGTTGGCCGAGCAGCAGGGCGAGCTAATCATTCTAGAACGTTTAGAGTTTGATGGGCTGCTATTTACCTTAGAGCAGCAAGACAGTCGGGTTAATCTAGTTGAGTTGTTAAAACAACTCGACCAACAGTCGCCAGCAAGTCAGGGTTCAACGAGTAGTAGTTCGATTAGCGTACCGAGCCAACAACAATCTAACTATCGTATCAAAATTAATAAATTAAGCTTTATCAACACCCAGCTTTTTATTGATACACAGTGGTTTAAAGACACAGTGGTGGTGCCCAATATAATTATTCAGAATTTTGGTCGAAGCCAAGGTATGCCAGTAGCACAAGTGGGTGCAGAGCTAATGAAAATAGCGCTAATGCGTATTCAATCTGAAGTTGAAAAAAATGGCTTGCGATTAAGTGAGCAAGAAATTAAACAAAGTATTCAGCGCCAGTTGCGCCAAAAGCTAGAAGACTCTGTGAAAGACCTTGATGCCGGTAAATTATTAGAAAAACTAGGGTTTTAGAATGCATATTGTTGATTCCCATTGCCATATTGATCGTGTCGATTTTGACCAGTTTGGCGGCAGTGTTGAGAGTATGTTGGCGCACGCTAATGAATTATCGGTCAAACAATTTTTGTGCGTTTGTATTGATCTTGAAAATTTTGACGCTGTGTTCTCATTGGCTAAAAAATATCCACAAATTTATGCATCTGTTGGTGTTCATCCTACTGAGCAAGCAGGTAAAGATCCAAGCGTTGATGAGCTGCTAGCTTTGGCTGATAATGATCGTGTTATTGCCATTGGCGAGACAGGGTTAGATTATTTCCATGTTGAGCAAACGTCAGCTGATTGGCAGCGGGCGCGATTTAGGCGCCATATTGCCGCATCTAATCAATCGGGCAAACCAATGATTATTCATACGCGTGATGCTAGGGCTGACACCATTCAAATTATGACTGAGGAAAAAGCCAATGCCGGGGTGATGCATTGTTTTTCAGAAGATTGGGAGACTGCTAAGGCGGCGCTTGATCTGGGTTTTTACATTTCATTTTCTGGTATTGTGACCTTTAAAAGTGCCGATAGCTTGCGCGAAGTGGCTAAAAAAGTGCCGCTTGACCGACTCTTAGTTGAAACGGATTCCCCGTATTTAACCCCTGTGCCAAATCGTGGCAAACCTAATTCTCCTGCTTATACTTATTATGTGGCAGAAAAATTGGCAGAAATCAGAGGCGTTAGTGTGGCTGAAATTGCGCAAGCAACCACGAATAACTTTAATCAACTATTCTTTAACCACTAATGGCAGTCACTTTTCAAACAGTTGATGAATTTTCTCAGGGTCAGCGCCTGGATAATTTTCTGGTTAAAATTCTTAAAGGTGTGCCAAAATCACATATTTATCGAGTGATTCGTAAAGGTGAAGTGCGTGTTAATAAAGGTAGAAAGAAAGCGGACTACAAACTAAAGGTTGACGATGTAGTGCGCATTCCGCCCATTAAGGTTAGTGATAAAAAGCCAGCTCATGTTTCTGACAGTCTGAAGAAAATCTTATTGGATGCTATTATCTATGAAGACAAAGGTTTGTTGATTATCAACAAACCGAGTGGCGTTGCAGTGCATAGCGGTAGTGGTGTTGATACTGGTGTGATTGAAGCATTGAGATCAGTTTATCAAGAGCCCATTGAGTTGGTGCACCGCTTGGATCGCGCCACTTCGGGTGTGTTGTTGATTGCTAAAAAGCGTAGCGTACTTAAAAACCTGCATGAACAACTCAATCAGCACCAGATGGAAAAACGCTACACAGCGCTGGTTAAGGGCGTTTGGTCAAAAAAACGCCATACTATTGATGCGCCGCTATATCAAAATTCAAGATACGTGGTGGTGGATAGCAAAGGCAAGCATTCGGTGAGTCATTTTCAGCCGCTGAAGAATTTCAGCCAGGATGATTTTTCTGCTTCGTTAGTGGAAGTAACCATTGAAACTGGGCGCACTCACCAAATTCGTGCCCATGCAAAACATGCCGAGCATGCCATTGCCGGTGATGATAAATATGGGGATAAAGAATTTGATCGTCAAGTTAAATTTCGAGGGTTAAAACGATTATTTTTACACGCTCACCAACTAACTTTTACCAATCCATTAACCGGAAACATTCAAAAAGTTCAAGCGCCTTTGTCGCCCGAGCTTGAGCAGTTTTTAGCTAAATTATGAATGTTTATTTTCGATTAATGCGCTTGGATAAGCCAGTCGGTATTTACTTATTGCTGTGGCCGACCCTGTGGGCTTTGTTTTTGGCAGCTGATGGATGGCCTGAGTCAAGGTTGCTATTTATTTTTATCATAGGTGTTGTGCTAATGCGTTCTGCAGGTTGTGTAATTAACGATTACGCAGATCGTGATATCGATAAGTTTGTTGCACGTACTCAGCATCGTCCCATTACCTCAGGCGAGATTTCAGCGAATAGCGCGCTGATATTTTTTATCTGTTTAATTAGTGCGGCCTTTTTGTTAGTCTTATTGACCAACAGCCTGACCATCCAATTAGCGCTTATTGCTGGATTGTTAGCAACGCTCTACCCGTTTACCAAGCGCTGGACACACTTGCCTCAGTTTGTTCTTGGTGCAGCTTTTGCCATGAGTGTGCCAATGGCGTTTGCTGCAACTAACGGTTTTGTGTCCGATGGCGCTTGGTGGGTTTTTACTGCAACGTTAATTTGGACAGTTATTTATGACACGATGTATGCCATGGCTGATCGCGAAGAAGATCTAAAAATTGGGGTTAAATCAACCGCAGTATTATTTGCGCAGTACGATCGATTGATTCTTGGAATTTTACAAATTAGTCTTATATTTGTCTTTTATAAAATTTCAGAAATTTTCAAAATGGCTATTTTTTTCGACATTTCCATACTTTTGTCTACTATTTTGATGATATATCATCAATATTTAATTAAAAATCGTGAAAAAACAGCTTGTTTTCAAGCTTTTTTGCATAATAATTATATTGGTTTGGTGATTTTTGTCGGAATCGCGCTATCCGTTACCCTATAAGCATTATCAGGTATTAAAATTTCTCATTTTTTCAATATTTAGTTATAAAAATACAACTTTTTTAGCATTTTTTCAAAAAAAGCTTGACATCAATCAAAAAACACTCTAAATTGATAACAATTCAACACTGAAGTTGGGTTGCTAATATAACTAAAGAGGGGAAAATATGTTTGATACTATTATCGGTACAATCAAAAAACTAACGGAAGCTGGTATGGCTTTAATTGCTTTAGCCATTGTGGTTCAAGTAATCTTCGGTACTGGCGCTGCAGGCGTACCATTTATTGGTGGCGATGTGATCGGCACTATTACAGGTATTGTTGCTAGCTTAGGTTCGCATGGTTTAGTAGGTTTAGCGGCAGTTGCTGTGATCTACGCTTTGTTTACGCGTAACTAGTAACACATAAAAACCAAAAAAAACCCGCCGAAAGGCGGGTTTTTTAGTTTTAAGGATAAATTAAATACCTCTTAACAATTCATTAATACCCACTTTAGAGCGAGTTCTTGCATCTACTTGCTTAACAATGACTGCGCAGTATAGTGAATAAGTGCCATCTTTAGATGGCAAATTACCTGATACAACAACTGAACCTGCTGGAATACGACCATAAGTAATTTCACCCGTTTCACGGTTAAAGATTTTGGTTGATTGGCCAATGTAAACACCCATTGAAATAACCGCACCTTCTTCAACAATCACGCCTTCGACCACTTCTGAGCGCGCACCGATAAAGCAGTTGTCTTCAATAATAGTAGGTGCCGCTTGCAACGGCTCTAAAACGCCACCAATGCCAACGCCACCTGATAAGTGTACGTTTTTACCAATTTGTGCACATGAGCCAACCGTTGCCCAAGTATCAACCATGCTGCCCGAATCAACATAGGCGCCAATGTTAACGTAAGAAGGCATTAATACCGTGTCTTTAGCAATGTATGAACCACGACGTGCACTGGCTGGTGGCACAACACGAACACCCGTTGCTTGAAGTTCATCAGCTGACATGTCAGCAAATTTTGAAGGCACTTTATCGTAATATTGAGTAAAGCCACCTTGCATTGGTACGTTGTCTTCAATTCTAAAAGAAAGTAATACGGCTTTTTTTAACCACTCGTTAACTGTCCAGTCACCAATACCGTTTTGATCGGCAACACGCGCTTCACCAGAATCAAGCATGCGAATAGCTTCATTGACGGCTTGCTTTACTTCAGGGGTTACGGTTTGTGGGTTGATGTTTGCTCTGTCTTCAAAAGCAGCTTCAATGATATCTCTCATGATTAATTTAAATTAGAAAAAACAGACATTATATCAGATGCCCATTTTGATTATCTAATCGGCTTGGTTTAATCGACGACCTCGATCGGCAGTATTGATTTATTTCATGACGATCAATACTATTCACGCTAAAATGGCAACTGTATCTTTATTTTTATTGATTTCAATCAATAAAAAAATCAATAAAAATGTTATGATACTCATGATTCTATAGAACGGCATTAACACAATGAGTGATAAAAAAATTCAGGTTGAAAATTTGTATGAAGAAGGTGATCAATGGGTTCAAAACCTAGGTGACGAGACCATTCATGCAAAACGCATGGGCGGTAAATTCCGTAATTTTAAATGGATAGCCATCATTCTTTGGACGCCATTTTTTATTGGGCCGTATCTTACTTGGAATGACAAACAAGCCATACTGTTCGATATGGAAAACAGACAGTATCATTTATTTGATATTACCATTTTCCCACAAGATATTTGGATGTTAACCATGGTGCTGTTGTTTTTGGCTATTTTGCTGGCAGCAATGACAACCGTACTTGGACGGGTATTTTGTGGTTATTTCTGCTTTCAAACGATTTGGACGGATATCTTCACTTGGGTGGAAAATAAAATCGAAGGGGCGCCAGCCAAACGTCGCAAGCTAGATAAAGCGCCAATGAGCTTTAATAAATTGAAGTTGAAGCTGGCTAAACATCTTATTTGGATTGCTATTGCTTTATTTTCTGGTGTTACCTGGATGTTGTATTTCGGTGTCACTTGGGCGGATTATTTTAACGCCGAGATTACCGCAACTACTTTAGCGATTACCGTGATTATCGCCTTGGGTGCTTATGTTTTTGCTGGATTCATGCGTGAACAATCGTGTATGTGGGTATGTCCATATGCACGTATTCAAGGCGCAATGGTCGATGAACAAAGCATTATGCCAACGTATGATTATTATCGTGGAGAGCAGCGAGGCAAACTAAAACGTGGTGAGTTTGTTGAGGGTAATGGTGATTGTATTGATTGTAATCAGTGTGTTGCGGTATGCCCAACTGGTGTTGATATTCGTAAAGGTCAGGAATATGGCTGTATCACCTGTGGATTGTGTATTGATGCGTGTGATGCGGTGATGGAAAAAGTAGGCAAGCCAAAAGGCTTGATTAAATATACTTCGTTAGCCGAGTTGGAGTTTAAACAAACGCCAAAGCCTTTATACAAGCGCCCAAGAGTAATTGTCTACAGTACTATTTTATTAGCAGCGATTGCTGTGTTGGTGTACGGTATGAGTACACTGGCCTCTATGGATCTTAAAGTGCTGCATGACAGATCGCCATTATTTGTTAAATTGTCTGACGGCTCATACCGTAATAAATATGAGCTAAAAGTGATGAATAAAACCGATAAAGATATGCAGGTAGCTATTAGCTTTGACAGTAGTATTAAGGCTTTAAAATCTAATAATCCATTGGGTACAGTTACCATTCCAACGGGCAATGTAAAATCTATCTTTGTCTATTTATCTGCCTATGAAGCAAATGTTGGTGAGGATAATGAGGTTACTTTTGTCGTAAAAGGCGAGCAATCTACGTTAGAATATGACACCACATTCTTTACTCCGAAGAGCATGCGATGAGCGTACAAAAATCCCCTGTTATGATGCTAATGCTAGTATTGTTTTTAGCCTTAGTTATTGCCACTGTATGGCGCATTAATACCGCCCTAGAAACACACCCGGGTACAATTGTTGCAGACGCCTATGAAACCGGTGAGCGCTATGGGCAAACGTTGGAAAATCGTCAAAACCTACAGCAGCAAGGCTGGAAGCTTGATTTGAGTTTGCCTGAAGTGGTGACTCACGGTATTAAGCAAACCTATGTAGCGATTAGCACCAAGCAAGATAAGCGCCTAAATAAGGCGGATGCAACCGCGTATTTTTATCGTCCGCTAGAAATGAAACATGATTTTTCAGTGCCAATGGTTAAAACACCAGATGGCGCCTATCAAGTGGATGTCACCTTGCCATTGAAAGGTCGTTGGGATTTATTGGTAGAAGTGGCCAAAGGTAGTTTCTTACAACAGAGTTCTGCTCGAATGTTTGCTCAGTAACTTGCTGTAATTAGTCCAAGAGGTTTTTTACTTCAGGGTGAAAGTTTTAATCTTCATGACAATGGTTGTGATGATGTTCATAAGTGGCCATTAAGTCATCCATTTGATCGACAAATAAATCTACGAGGCAATTCCTCACGTTTGTATTAATACTATCGGTACGGTTGTTAGGGGGTATTTTCTGTAATCAGTTCGGGAGGTTTTGCCTCAGGGTAAAGGTTTTAATCTTCATGACAATGGTTGTGATGATGTTCATAAGTGGCCATTAAGTCATCCATTTGATCGGCAAACAGATCATTAAATTGAGAATCCTTTAAAATAGACTCCGGTTGCCCCATGCAACAAATATGGTGATATAAGCACAACACCTGAGTTGATTCCTTCATTACCCGATGTAGATCGTGCGAGACCATTAATACCGCACACCCTTGTGTTTGATGAATGTCTTGTATCAGTTTATATAAATGCATTTGTCCATTAACGTCAAGATTTTGGGCAGGCTCGTCAAGAATCAAAACGTTTGGCTTGCCCAATAAAGCACGAGCTAATAATACGCGCTGCATTTCACCACCAGATAGGTTTTTTAGTTCGTTATTGAGTAAGGTTTCAATGCCAGTTAATTGAGCGGTGTCGTGTAAAAAATCAGCGCTAACGGTTTGATTAAGTTTCAAAAAATCAACCACTGAAATAGGAATAAACTCATTGGGAATAAATTTTTGCGGCGTGTATCCTAGGCGAATGTTGGCAGCTTTAGTGACTTGACCAGAATCAGGCTTGATTAGACCTAATAAGATTTTAATTAGGGTGCTCTTGCCGGCGCCATTAGGCCCAATCAGGGTGATAAATTCGCCCGCTTTAAGTGCAAAGCTAACCTTATCAAGTACAGATTTCCCATGGTGGGTTAGGCTAATTTGGTCAACTTGAATGAGACTCTCGGACATAGGCTAAAAAAATACAAAACTTAAGTTATTTTACAACTTAAGCTCGGGATAAAAATCGGTAAAATCAAGCGCATGTCACATAAGCTCATTTTACTCGACGGTTCGGCGTTTTTATTCCGCTCCTATTTTTCCACCCTGAAGCAAAACCTAAGTAACCAAGAGGGCTTTCCAACAGGCGCCATGTTTGGCGTGGTTAATGCGATTAAGCGCCTGCAAAATCAACATCCTAAGGCTAAATTAATCGCTATCTTTGATGCCAAGGGTAAAAATTTTAGACACGATATCTATCCAGACTATAAGGCCCATAGAAAGCCTGCTGACGATGAGTTGGTTATTCAAATTGAGCCTTTGTATGAGATCATTCAAGCTATGGGCTTTCATTTCATTTGTGTGTCAGGGGTGGAGGCGGATGATGTAATCGCTACACTAAGTCATTGTGCTGACCAGAATAATATTAAAACCATGATTGCTAGTGGCGACAAGGATCTGATGCAGTTGGTGAGTAGTAACATCTCTCAGATGGATATGAAGGGCGAGATTTATGATCGCCAAGCGGTGATTGAAAAAATGGGTGTTGCCCCTGAGAAAATTTTGGATTTATTGGCATTGACTGGTGATAGTGCAGATAACATTCCAGGTGTGCCGAGTGTAGGCCCAAAAACAGCGATTAAATGGCTAGAGATGTATCAAGATATTAATGGCATTAAAGAAAACGCTCATGAAATCAAGGGCAAAGTGGGTGAAAAATTGCGTGATAATTTTGACTTGCTCGATTTATCGCATCGACTGGTTAGTCTTAAGTTTGATGTAGATTTACCATGTAATATTTTGGATAATGAGCCAGGGCAAAATGGCGCCAAACTGGCCAGCTTGTATCGGCAATATGGTTTTTCTATGTGGCACAAGCAATTGGGCGATGTGGACGAGGTGTCGCCAGTCAGTGATAGCACTATTAAAATACATGAAAATCCTGCACCTGAAAGCTTGCCAACACAAGATCTTACACAAGATTACACGCAAACCACCGTATTGGACGAAGCTAGCTTCTCAACAATGTTGGCGCGTCTAGAATCAGCGAATCAGGTAGTGTTTGATTTAGAAACTAATTCGCTTGATTATATGAATGCCAATATTGTGGGCTGGGTGTTTTTAGTTGATAAAGACAGTTTTTATGTGCCGGTTGCCCATGATTATTTGGATGCGCCTAAGCAACTTGATTTTGGCCAAGTAATGTCTGCGCTTAAGCCTATTTTGGAAAATGAAGCCATTGGTAAAATTGGGCAAAATTTAAAATATGACGCCCATGTATTGGCTAACTATCAAATTGAATTAAACGGCATTATAGATGACACTATGGTGAAATCCTATGTGCTTAATTCAGTTGCATCGCGCCACAATATGGACGATTTGGCCGAGCATTATCTTAACCATCAAACCATTAAATTTTCTGAGGTTGCTGGCAAAGGAAAAAAACAAATTACCTTTGATCAGGTATCACTAGCAGTGGCCAGTCCATACGCTTGTGAAGATGTGATTGTGACAGACTTATTAAACAAAACACTGGATGAGCAGATTGCGCAATATCCAAAATTGGTTAAATTGTACCAACGTGTTGAGCTGCCAATGGTGAAAGTGCTGATGCAAATGGAGCGTAATGGTGTTGAGCTTGATGTTGGCTCATTAGGCGTGCAGCAGCTTGATATTAAAACGCAAATGAACAAAATTGAAACGCAGGCCTATGAGATTGCTGGCGAAGCGTTTAATTTAGAATCACCTAAACAAATTCAGCAAATTTTATTCTCTGAAGAAGGGTTAGGGCTAGAGGCGAAAAAGAAAACCCCAAAAGGTGCACCGTCAACCAATGAAGAGGCGTTGAAGTTGTTGGATCATCCGTTGGTTGATTTGATTTTAAGTTACCGTACGCTAACCAAACTTAATTCAACGTATTTAGAGGCACTGCCAAAACAGATCGATCTTAATACTCAGCGCTTGCACACTTCATATCATCAAGCAGTAACAGCCACAGGGCGCCTATCCTCATCTAATCCGAACTTGCAAAATATCCCCATTCGTTCTGAGCAAGGTGCACGTATTCGTGGCGCTTTTATTGCCAGCAAAGGTAATGTGATTATTGCAGCTGACTATTCACAGATTGAGCTTAGAATTATGGCGCACATCTCTCAAGATGTTAATTTATTGCAGGCCTTTAAAGCCGATCAAGATGTTCATAGTGCCACAGCTGCCACCATGTTTGGGGTGGCAGCTGATGAGGTAACCAAAGAGCAAAGACGTCGTGCCAAGGCTATTAATTTTGGCTTAATCTACGGCATGAGTGCCTTTGGCTTGGCCAAGCAAATTGATGTATCACGCACCGAAGCCAAGCAATATATTGACGCTTATTTTGATAATTATCCGGGTGTGGCCAATTACATGGAGGATACCAAAGAGTCTGCCAAAATACAGGGTTATGTGGAAACGGTGATGGGTAGACGTTTATACCTACCTCAAATTAATGCCAAAAATAAAATGCTACAGCAGCATGCACTCAGAACTGCGATCAATGCACCAATGCAGGGCTCTAGTGCTGATATTATCAAGCTGGCTATGTTGGATGTGGCTCAGTGGATTGGTCAAGATAATGCGGACATTAAAATGATCATGCAGGTGCATGATGAATTGGTGTTTGAAGTGAAAGCTGAGAAAGCAGATGAGTTTGCCGATAAAATACGAAGCCTGATGGAAAATACTTATCGGCTGGATATTCCGCTGAAGGTGGATGTGGGTATGGGCGATTCTTGGCAACAGGCACACTAGTTGGGCAATAAATAGAGATTTAAAATGAAGCAAGCATTACAGGCGTTATTAATTCAAGCACTACAAGCACTAATCAACAAGGGCGTGTTAGAAAGTGTGCCGGATAATATTCGCATTGACCACTCTAAAGATAAGTCGCAAGGTGATTTTGCCTCTAACATTGCCATGGTATTATCTAAGCAGGCTAAATGCGCCCCTAGAGAATTGGCGCAAAAAATTGTTGAGCAGTTGGCAGATGCCAGCGAGATTGAAAAAATTGAGATTGCCGGCCCAGGATTTATTAACTTTTTCATGTCACAAGGCTCAAACAACCAAGTGCTTGAAGATATTCTGTCGCAAGGTGTTGAGTTTGGTCTGTCTACAGTTGGTAATGGTCAGCGCATTTTATTAGAGTTTGTTTCTGCCAATCCAACGGGGCCTTTACATGTTGGTCATGGTCGAGGTGCTGCATACGGGGCAACGGTTTCAAACTTGTTGCGCGCAGTTGGCTTTGAGGTTGATAATGAATACTACGTGAATGACGCTGGACGACAAATGGATATCTTGGCCACGTCGGTATATTTGCGTTATTGTGAAGTGGCTGTGTTTCCAGACAATGCTTATAAAGGTGACTATATCCTTGATATTGCCAAGCAAATTACCAACATTGACAAGCATGATATTGCCCAAGGTGTGTGTAAAGATGAAAAAGATGGCGGCGATAAAGAAAAGCACATTGATGAATTAATTGCAAATTGTAAAAGCGTACTAGGATCGGATTATCAAGTTATCTTCAAATTAGCAATCGACAGCATATTAAGCGGCATTAAAGCGGATTTGGCCGATTTTGGCATAGAATACCAGCAGTGGTTTTCAGAGCAATCGTTGGTCGATTCCGGCCTGTCTGAAAAAACCGTCAAGGCATTGCAAGCGTCTGGCCACATTTATGAAAAAGAAGGCGCCTTGTGGTTTAAGACCACTGATTTTGGCGATGATCTAGATCGTGTGGTGGTTAGAGACAATGGTTTGCATACTTATTTTGCCTCTGATATCGCTTATCATCTTGAGAAATTTGAGCGCGGTTATGACAAAATTATCAATATCTGGGGTTCTGACCATCATGGCTATATTGCCCGTGTCAAGGCTTCTATCAGTGCATTAGGACATGATCCTGAAAAATTAGAAATTTTATTGGTGCAGTTTGCCAACCTATATCGAGGCGGTGAAAAAGTTGCCATGTCAACGCGTAGTGGCTCGTTTGTGACACTTGAGGAGTTGCGCCATGAAGTAGGCAATGATGCAGCGCGTTTTTTCTATGTGTTGCGTAAATCTGAACAACACATGGATTTTGACTTAGACTTGGCCAAATCCAAAACCAATGAAAATCCTGTTTTTTATATTCAATACGCACATGCCCGTATTTGTTCAGTATTAAAACAAGCGCAAAGCCAGACAACTATTCAGCCTGATTTAACCCTACTATCGAGTGATACCGAAATCGCACTGGTTAAGGAGCTAAACCGTTATAAGGATGTATTAAAGGCCAGTGCGCTTAATTATGAGCCACATGTATTGGCTTATTATCTACGTGAATTAGCGGGTGAATTTCATAGCTATTACAACAATAGTGAATTTTTAGTCGAAGATGATGCGCTACGTTCAACTCGATTATTATTGATTCAGGCGGTTAAACAAGTGCTGGTTAATGGCCTGAGTGTTTTAGGTGTAAGCGCGCCAGACTCTATGTAGTCTGAGTGTCAAATCTGAATATGGATGATCAAGCGCAAAGATTCCAAGCACTAGACACTTCACGTTCTTTTTTAATTCAAGCGCCAGCTGGTTCGGGCAAAACTGAATTACTCACCCAGCGTTATCTTCAATTACTGGCAGTTAGTGATTCGCCTGAAGGTGTGTTGGCGATGACGTTTACCAAGAAGGCAGTGAGCGAACTTAAGGCTCGAGTGATCGATGCGTTAAAAGCTGCTAAAGGTGAGCGCCCCGAACAGGCGCACAAACAGCAAACCTATGATCTGGCCAATGAGGTATTGGTACGATCTGCAACTCGTGGTTGGCAGTTGCTGGAGATGCCTCAGCGCCTTAAAATTTCCACCATTGATGGGTTGGCTAATTTAATCGCCACGCGTTATCCAAGGCCAGGCACTTGGGTTGACCGAAAAATTATCACCCAAACTTGGCAGCAAGAGGCGATTTACCTGCAAGCCGCAAAACAAACACTGCTTAGTATTGATACGCCAGATTTTGCTCAGCCGATCCAGCAAACTTTGCTGTATCTAGATAATAACGTTAATCGTTTTTATCAGTTGGTGACCACCATGCTTGCTAAACGCGATCAGTGGCTCAATAAGTTATACGTCAAAGATGTTTTTGATGCGCAAAGCCTGAAAACGAGCGCTAATCAAATTATTAATCAGCATCTGGCGCAGCTATTGGCGTTAGCTGAAGGTGGGTTTAATCAGGAATTTTTTGAGGCGTTAAGTAGTAACACTCAAGCTGAAATTGCACAAATTAACGCCTTGCCCAGCGCCAAATCTAGTAATTTGTCCCAGTGGCAAAGTTTGGCAGATATATGTCTGACAGCGGGTGGAACATGGCGCAAAACACTAACCAAAGCGAATGGTTTTCCTGCAGAGCTCAAAGCGCAAAAATTAACGGTTTTAGATGCGTTGTCAGCCTTGTCAGGGCAAACAGAATTAGAGCGATTGTTGGGTGGCGTTAAATACTTGCCAGAGTTAGATTTCGCTGAGGATCAAATTCAGGCGCTGAGTAATATTGCCCAAGTGTTAAAAATAGCGGTTGCACAGCTGAATATTTTATTTGAAGCACAGCAGTCTAGCGACTTTATCCAAGTAGCATTAGATGCAGATCAAGCCTTAAGTGATCATGATGCTACGGACGTTGCATTATTTTTAGATTACAAGATACAACACTTATTGATTGATGAATTTCAAGACACTTCGAGCACCCAGTTTGCACTGATTGAGAAACTCATTGCCAGCTGGCAACCAACGGATGCTAAAACGATTTTTTTGGTGGGTGACCCCATGCAATCCATTTATCTGTTTAGGCAATCTCAAGTTGGCTTGTTTTTACAAGTTAGGGCGTCTGGCATTGCTAATTTAAAGCCTGAATTTTTACAATTAACCACGAACTTTAGATCAGATCAAGTGGTGGTTGAAACCAACAACGCCTATTTTTCTAGTATTTTTCCTAAAATAGAAAACGCTCAAGAGGGGGCAATTTGTTATGCGCATTCAAGCGCTAATTTAGCTGCTACGCAGCAAGGGCGTGTTAAATTTTATCCATTAGCCCATCGGCAATACGCCCAAGAAGCACAACAAGTGCGAGAAATTGTTGAGCAAAATAATGACAGAGAAGTGGCGATATTGGTTAGAAATCGCTCGCATTTATCAGAGATTGCTCCTGCGCTAAAGGCTGCTGGTATTGGATTCGAAGCCTTAAAAACCACCCCCTTAAAACAAGCCTCTTTCACGCGAGATTTAATAGCGCTTAGTCGCGCTATGATGAGCTTGGGCGACAAGCTTGCTTGGTTGGCTATTTTGCGCGCACCGTGGTGTGGTTTGCTATTGGCAGACATTTTAAAAATTTCTGAGGTTGAGCATCAGGTTATTTTTGAAGCATTAGGTGAGCCTGATTTTTTACAAACACTCAGCACAGATGGTGCCAATCGAGCGCAAGCATTGCACGCTTCACTATTAAGTGCGGTAGATAATCAATCAAGATTTAGCACCTTGCAGCGACTTGAATTTGCTATACAGCAGTTGTGTCCACAGCAATCACTAACTGAAAAACAGCGCATGATTAAACGCCAGTTTTTAAGCATTATTTATGAATGCGAGGTATTGGGGGAGCTCAACATTCAAACCATTAATCAGCAACTGGATGAGTTGTATGCGCCAAGTACGCCAAGCGCAGTTAAATTAATGACCATTCATCAAGCCAAAGGCTTAGAATTTGACGTGGTGATTATTCCAGGTTTGGGCAGAGCGCCTAGAGCCAACCAGTCTCCAATTATTCAGATCCATGAGTTTGTTGATCAGTCATTGTTATTGGCACCAATTAAGTCCTATCAAGCTAAAAATCCAAGCCGTACCTATCAATATTTGCAAAAATTTGAATCTCGCCAAGGGTATTTTGAAAGTATGCGCTTGTTGTATGTGGCGATGACACGCGCCAAATCAGACATTCATTTATTGGCCACTTTAAATAGCAGCAATAAGGCCAGCAGTAACACCTTTCTTAAATTACTTGAGCCACTATTAAAGCATCAATTTGATACCGCGCCTGCGGTAGAAGAGGCGTCCGATATTGCCAAAAAGGCACCACAATTACATCGTTATACAACCCCGTTAACACCAAGCCAACCTGTCAATGAAGCGCACGAAGTGGCCGATATTAATCTTAGTATTGATTTGGGCTATAAAAGCCTATTAGGCACATTCGTACACCAGTGTTTTGAATTAGGCGCTTTTGAATTAGATATTGATGTGCTTAACGCTCGGTTAATAGAGTTAGGCGTCTCCACCCAGGCGTTAGACTCAGCGCGCCAGAGCGTAGCACAATTATTAGCCAATACCAAAACGGATGCTAATTTTGATTGGCTGTTTAAATCAAGAGACTCAACACAGGTAGAGGCTGAATTTAGCCATCAAGGCAAAAGCGTGATTATTGATCGATTGTTTATCGATGATGATGTTTTATGGGTTATTGATTTTAAAACGGCCAATCTGCTCACGGGTGAATCTCATGCAGATTTTATTAAGCGTCAACGTCAAAAACACAGTAAACAGTTATTATTTTATAAAGAAGTGCTGTCTAATAGCTATACAAGTGACATTAAGTGTGCCTTGTATTGTCCAGCTGTTAGTCAGTTAATTGAAATAAAGAGTTAATCATGGCAATAGCATCACAGCCTGCCGCTAGGGCTTGTTGTTGATTAGAAAAGTCAATGCCACCAATGCCCACAATTGGAATGCTGAGTTGCTGTTTTGCTTGGGTAATAATATCCAGCGAACAATGCGGCGCATTAGGTTTAGTACTTGAGCTAAATAATGCGCCAAAAGCAACGTAATTCGCATCTTGTTGTTGGGCAGATTTTGCCAAATCGATATCGTTATAACAACTAATGCCGATAATTGCGTCAGCACCCAATTGAGCTCTGGCAGTTGCAATCGAGTTGTCCTCTTTGCCTAAATGAACACCATCAGCGCTGACTTTTTGCGCCAGGTTAATATCATCATTGATGATAAATAAAGTATGATGTTGTAAGCATAGTTGGCGTAATTGGCTGGCTTCATTGAGCTTGGTGGCGTTGCTGGCGGTTTTGCGTCGATATTGTAAAATGCCAATATCGTGCGTAGCGATGATTTTTTTAATGTGATCCAGGTTAATCGGGGCGTCTGGCGTGATGGCGTAAATGCCGCGAATTTTTTCAACTGTATGTGACATCATGAATTTTCAATTAAGACATAATTTATTAATTACGATTTTCATTATAGTGACTATTGCCACCATGTGGCTTTTGATGAAAGTGCTGTCTTATTCCTATGAACAATTAACTCGGCAAGAAGCAGCAGCGCCAACGGACAATGAGGTGGTTGCACAAGAGGTGGCCTATGTGGAAAAAATTGATCAATTTGCTTTGCAAGAATTTGGTGAAAATCAGCGCCTGTCTCATTATGTTGAGGCGCAGGTTTACTATAATTTTGAACAATCGCCGGCGTTGCTAATTAACCCAAAGGTAACAACTTACGATCTGCAGGGCGAGAGTAATTATGTGCTGAGTGCTAAGCGCGCCAATTATTTAGACAGTGGTGAGGTGCGCTTTACTGGGCAAGTGGATGTATCATCCAGCGATGGCATGACTCATAAAATGAATACTGAAGAGTTGTTAATAGATACGCATACGGATGATTTGGTTAGCCATAAAAAAGTGACTTATCTGGGTGAGAATGCCAATATTGTTTCTCAAGGCATGCAGATGAAAACCAAAGACAACAAGCTGAAATTAACAGGCGATACACGTATTAATCAAAATAGCGGTCAAAAACTACTAACTCAAGATCTTTATGTTGATCAGTCGAATAATCAAAAACATTACTACTCGGATAACCAAACCACTTATTTATCAACAGCCAGTAAAATCATTGCCCAAGGTATGGATATGGACATGAAAAGTGAGCTAACCCAGCTGCTGGGTGATGTTGATATATTGCAGGCATCGGGCTCTACTATTAAGTCTCATCATTTAATAATAGACCAGGCGCAGGGCCAAGAAATTTATAAAACGGATGACAAAATTCACTACCAATCTGGTGTTGCAGATATTCGAGCAACCGGTATGTATTATGATGCCGCTCGTCAAAAAATTACTTTTAAAGGTGGCGTGGTGGGGCGTTATGAGTAGGTTGTTATTGATTGTATTTTTAACACCTTTGGTTGCTTTAGCATTGCCAGGTGATAAAACGCAACCAATCCATGTTAAAGCGCAAACCGTGACTCTTGATGAACAGCAAGGGATTAGTGTTTATACGGGAAATGCCAGTGTTATCCAAGGGTCTCTCACCCTGAGTGCTGAAAAAATAAAAATTTTCAACAACCAGAAAGAGGTCACCAAAGTACTAGCTAAAGGCAATAAAGAGCGTCGTGCACATTACAAGCAAAATCAACCGAACCAACCTAGGTTTATCGAAGCTACCGCTGAAAATATTACGTACTTAATTAATAAAGAAATGGTACATCTCAAAGGCAATGCGCATTTAGTTCAAGGTTTTGATTCATTCAGTGGCGGTACGCTGGATTATGATATTAAAAACGATAAGGTGATTGCTGAAAAATCAAAAGATGGTGCACAGCGAGTTCGGTTCAAAATTAAGCTTTAGGGTGCTTCTAAAAACTCTGGTAAGTTTTTTTATTAAAACGCATTTTATATATCCTTGGGGATATATAAAAATATCTCTATATCAAGGACTTGTAAAAAAACACAATAGGTATAATTTTCTATCTTTAAACCTAAATAGGATTGTACTATGTCAAAATTAGTCCCACCACACGGTAGCGACACGATTAACGAATTAGCGTTATCGGGCGATGCATTAGCAGCAGAATTAGCAAGAGCTGAATCTTTACCAAAGATTACTTGTTCATCTAGAGAAGAAGGTGATATCGTCATGCTTGGTATTGGTGGTTTTAACCCATTAGAAGGTTTTATGGGTCAAGCAGATTGGCAAGGTGTGTGTGACAACATGACTATGGCTAATGGCTTATTTTGGCCAATCCCAGTAACGTTATCAACGGATGACGAAGCGGTTAAAGCAGGTGACGAAGTTGCATTAGTGAGCAGCAAGTCTGGTGACATTTTGGCCACTATGACGGTGACTGAAAAATACACGATTGACAAAGATCATGAGTGTGAGACTGTTTACAAAACAACAGAAGATGCACACCCAGGTGTGGTTATGGTTCAGGCACAAGGTAAATACAACCTTGCAGGTCCTATTAAAGTATTGTCGGATGGTGGCTTCCCAGCAAAGTTTGGCGATTTATACATGACACCAATGGAAACTCGTGCATATTTTGACGAGAAGGGCTGGAAAACAATTGCAGCATTCCAAACACGTAACCCAATGCACCGTTCGCACGAATACTTAGCAAAAATTGCAGTAGAAATTTGTGACGGTGTGATGATTCACTCAGTATTAGGCGGTCTTAAAGC
>JACKQG010001538.1_pt1 | contig 31711 bp, 16 predicted proteins | sample 8237621 | NCBI WGS metagenome assembly JACKQG01 (sample SAMN15677084, study PRJNA649215) | marine metagenome | biome: marine; feature: Black Sea; material: saline water; isolation source: suspended particulate matter (SPM) from the Black Sea western gyre | collected 2013-06-09/2013-06-10 | depth... | reverse complement strand
CGCGATCTGCAGATCTGGTTCGTCGAGGGACGGGACTACCGCAGCCCAAATCGTATGGCCGACGGCCCCGACAAGACGTTATGGGGGGCCGAACAAATCGCGTGGTTGAAATCCACGCTGCTGGAAAGCGATGCGACGTTCAAACTGCTGATCTCGGCCACGCCAATGGTCGGTCCGGACGACGCTTACAAGATCGACAACCACACCAACCACAAGGGATTCCGTCACGAAGGACGTGAGTTCTTCAAGTGGGTCGTCGAGCATGACCTTCATCAGCAGGGCTTCTACACGGCCTGCGGCGACCGCCACTGGCAATACCACTCGAAGGACCCTCTCGGTATCGAGGAATTCTCCTGCGGCGCTCTGGTGGACGAGAACTCAAGGCTCGGCCGCAAGCCCGGAGACCCCAAGTCGACGGACCCCGATGCGGAAGTCGAGCAGCTCTATACGCAGTCGGAACGATCGGGAGGATTCCTGCGCGTCACCGTCGGGCCGGGGCGCGAACCGGCGACAGGCAGCGCCCGCTTCACGTTCGTCGACGAGCATGGCGAAGTGCTGTACGAGATTGAAAAAGTACGACCTGTTGCAGAGTAGCGACCGTGACGAATTAGAAAGCGACTTCATTCAAGCGGCCATAGGCCGCGCCAGGAGAAACAACATGCGGCTGTTTTGGAAAACTGAATGTATCGTCGGTCTGGCTTGTCTTGTCCTGTTTCACAACGTGGCGGTTGGCAGAGAGCGCGTCAAGCTACCCAACATTCTGATCATCACGGCCGACAATCTCGGCTATGGCGATCTGCCGTGTTACAACCCTGATTCGCCGATCAAGGCGCCGAATCTAGATCGGCTGGCCTCGCAAGGCGCGAAGCTGACGAGTTTCTACACAGCCGCGCCGACTTGCACCGTGTCGCGAGCTTGTCTGTTGACGGGTCGAATCGCGCAACGGCACGGTCTGGACTATCAATTGCCGGGGATCAAGGGCAATTACGGCGTGGGGCTGAACCATAAGGAAATCCTCATCCCGCAGATTTTGAAGACCGCGCCGACGTCGTACGCAACCGGATGCTTCGGCAAATGGAACATCGGCTTCGCCGAAGGGTCACGACCGACCGAGCGCGGCTTTGAAGAGTTTATCGGTCATGCATCGGGAAACATGGATTACTACCACCACATCTATGGCGGCAAACATGACCTGCATAAAGGAACCGAAGAGCTGCACGCCGACGGCGAGTATTCCACCGATCTGTTTGCCGATGCGGCGATCGAGTTCATTCAGCGAAAATCCAAATCAACAACCGAGCAGCCGTGGTTCTGTTACCTGCCGTTCAACGCTCCGCATTTTCCGGCCGCAAAGAACAAAAGACCCGGTCAGCCGGTCCGATGGCAGGCTCCGGATTGTGCCTTCGCAGCCTACGGAATCTCGCCTGACGAAACCGATTCGCACAAGCGTTACTGTGCGGTCATCACCGCGTTGGATGAAGCGATCGGGCGCGTGCTGGACGCGCTCGATGCAGCCGGCGTAGCGGACAATACGTTCCTGTTCTTCTACTCGGACAACGGCGGATTCAAACTCGGGCGAGAGTACATCGACATCGGGTGCAACGAGCCGCTCCGCCATGGCGGCGTCACCTGCTGGGAAGGCGGTCTTCGCGTGGCCGCCATGGCACGCTGGCCGGGAAAGATCAAGGCCGGCTCGATCATTTCCGAGCCGTTTTGGTCGCCCGATCTGCTGATTGCCTGCGCCGAGCTATCCGGCGCTCGCGTGCCGGGTGATCGCGTGTATGACGGCAAGAATCCACTGCCTATCCTGACCGAGGGTGCCAAGTCCCAGCACGAGTCCTTCTTCTTCATTTTCCGCAACCACGCGGCGCTGCGCAAAGGCGATTGGAAAATCGTCCGCGAAAATCCGAATCAGCCGTGGCAATTGTTCAACTTGGCCGAGGACTTAGGGGAAAAGCAGAATCTGGCCAGCGATCAGCCCGAACGAGTCGCCGAACTAGAGGCCGCACGCGCCGCCTGGGAGAAGTCCTTTTGAATGGGCCATGCCGCGCGTCATCCTGTTCCCATCTCACTCTTACATCCTAATCCTAATCTCACTCACTCTCTCTTGCCGTAGCGAAGGACCTCTCTTCGTGCCGCGGTGCCACGAACCATGAATCAGGAGACATTCAGAACCATGTCGGATACTTCGCGACTCAGTCCCGCTGCCGGAACGGTCTGCTTCAGGAACGTTTCGATCGGTCTATACGCGGCGGCGTTGATCCTCGCCGGTTTCTTCGGAGGAGCAGTCCATGCGGCCGACTCCCATGTGGAGATTAGCGGCAAGCTGGCCAAATGGCATGAAGTGTCGCTGACCTTCGACGGACCCCAAACAAGCGAAAAGGCCACGCCGAATCCGTTCACTGATTATCGGCTCGACGTGGTGTTCGTCGGTCCGAGTGATCAAAAGTACGTTGTGCCGGGCTTCTACGCCGCCGACGGAAATGCGGCGATCACTGGTGCCGAGTCGGGCGACAAGTGGCGCGTTTGCTTCTCGGCCGACGAATCGGGCGAGTGGTCGTATAGCGTTCGTTTTGTGAAGGGCGCCGGCGTTGCGTTGGCCGACAAACCACAGGGAGAAAGCGGCGGCTACATGGACGGCATGAAAGGTTCGTTCGCGATCGGTCCGGCCGACGGACCAGGCAATGGATTCTACAGCAAGGGTCGCCTGCAGTACGTCGGTGAGCGTTATGAACGATTCGCCGAGACGGGCGAGTACTTTCTCAAGGTCGGCGCCGATGCACCGGAGAACATCTTCGCTTACGAAGACTTCGACGCGACGCCGAACGTGAGCGATCGTCGCAAGACCTGGGCGCCGCACCTGAAGGATTATAGCTCCGACGCGGATGACCTGCTCTGGGGCCCGGACCGCGACAAGGGCAAGGCCCTGCTGGGCGCGGTCAACTATCTCTCCGGCAAGGGCATGAATGTCTTCTCGTTCCTGACGTTCAACGTCGCGGGTGACGATGAAAACGTCTTCATGCACATCGTGAAGAGGGACCTGGCCGACTACGAGGCCAACCACGGGAAGAAGACGCCCGACAAGGCCTGGACGACGAGTATCGAACGGCTCCGCATGGACATTTCGAAGACGGCCCAGTGGGATCGTGTCATGCAGTATGCCGATCGCAAGGGCATGTTCCTGCATTTCAAAACGTCCGAGGCCGAAAACTGCAAGCTGATGGACAACGGGGATCTCGGGCCGGAACGTCGGCTTTATTTCCGTGAACTGGTGGCCCGATTCGGATACCACTTGGCGCTGAACTGGAATTTCGGCGAGGAGAACTCGCAGACAACTGAGCAGCATCAGTCGCAAATGGCCTATGTCAAACGGATCGATCCGTACAATCACCTCCGCGTGGTGCACACGTTTCCTGGTGTGAAGGACAATGTCTACGGACCGCTGCTGGGGGACAAGTCGGAACTCACCGGGCTTTCGCTGCAAACGAGCAACCCCGCATTCACGAAAGTCTACGGTGATGTGAAGAAGTGGGTACTCCTGTCGGAAGCCACGGGCAAGCCGTGGGTGGTTGCCTGCGACGAGCCGGGTGACGCGACACATGCTCTCGTGACCGACGGCGAAGACCCGGACCACGACAATGCCCGCATCAACGGCTTGTGGGGAACGTTCATGGCTGGCGGTTGCGGCACGGAATGGTATTTCGGCTACAAGCATCCGCACTCCGACTTGACCTGTGAAGACTGGCGCAGCCGTGACAAATTCTGGGACCAGGGCAAGATCGCTCTTGACTTCTTCTACAAGAACGACGTCCCGTTCTGGAAGATGCAGCCGACGTTGACGAAATCCGGCGACTGGGCGTTAGTCGGCGACGGTTGCGTCGTGGTCTTCGTCAAGAGCGGCGGCAAGACCGTGCTGGATCTACCCGAAGCCGAGTTCACCGTTTCGCAGACGTTCCCCAAGACCGGCGGATCGGGATCGTACGGCAAGATCCAGGGCAAGGCCGCGACGGAGCTGAGCGTTCCCGTCGAGGGCGACGTCGTCTTCCTGCTCAAGACCGACCAGGAGGAGTTGAAGTTCAACCTCGGGGGGGCGGACGCTCCGAAGCCCGTTGTCGAAAATCCGACAACCCCCGCCTTCGCGTTCAACTACGATCCGACGAACGCGAAGAAAGTGCACAAGCAGTCCGACGGCATTCTTGTCGTCGAGGCGGAGGGTTTTGACGCCGTCGACCGGGAAGACGCTCGGAAGTGGTGCCTGACGACCGTCGACAAGACCCCCGGCATCCGGCCCGATCCCGACCCGAACCATGCAGCCGGCGCCGTCGGCGGAGCGTACCTCGAACTGCTGCCCGATACACGAGTGACGCATGGCGATCCACTGGTCCGCGGTGTCAGCTTCACGAACACGCCGGGCCAATGCAGTGTGCTGTATTACCCGGTCATCTTCACCGAGCCGGGACGCTACTATGTCTGGGTACGGACGTGCTGCACCGGTTCGGAGGACAACGGCTTGCACGTCGGACTCGACGGAGATTGGCCCGCCTCCGGCGCGCGTCTGCAGTTCACCGGCAAGCATGGCCAGTGGCAATGGGATTCGCGGCAACGGACGAACAAGGTTCATACGGGAGTCTTGGGCCAGATCTGGCTCGATGTCGACAAACCGGGACTGCACACGATCATGTTCTCGATGCGCGAAGACGGATTCGAATTCGACCGCTTCATGCTGACGAAGCAGCAGAACGCGATGGAGAGCAAGAACTCGGAAGCAGGACCGGCGGCGAGTCCGAAAGTCCAATAGCCCGATTCTTGCTCGCGTTGGCCGACGGCAGGGTCTTTACGATGAGCATCACGGGGCTTCTCTCGGCCTGGGATGCGGACTCGGGCGAGCTTCTCTGGCGCGGCGACTATAGCTCGCGTTTCGGAAAGGGCCATCCGTATTGGGGTGCAGCGACTTCGCCGCTGGTCGACGGCAATCGTGTCGTCGTCCACTTCGGCACGGACGACCAGGGGGCCTTGATCGCGCTGGATGCCGAAAGCGGAAAGGAAATCTGGAGCCACGGCAAGGATGGTGCGTCCTACGCCTCGCCGATTCTGGTCGAGCTTCAGGGAAGACGTCAGATCGTCGAGTTAACCATGAAGGGCTTGGCGAGCGTCGACAGCGAATCGGGCCGTTCACTATGGGAGTACCCCTACCCGCAGATCGGTACGGATCAGAACATGGTGACGCCCGTCTACCACCGGGGGCTCGTGCTGCAGGGTGGAGAGAACCGCGGCATTCGCGGTCTGGAGCCGCGTCTGGACGGCGGCGTCTGGACGGTGCACGAACGGTGGCACCAAGAGAAGGTGGCGCTCGACATGAGCGCGGCGGTTGTCAACGGCGACTTGCTTTATGGATTCTCCCATTTCGGTCTGGGGCGGCTCTTCTGTCTGGACACCAAGACGGGCGAAGTCCTCTGGCAGGGCCCCGGCAGAACCGGGGAGAACGTCGCGTTTCTAGCGATCCCCGGTCACGTCGTAGCGCTCGTGAACGACGGTGAGTTGAAAATCATGGCAGCGGGTGGCGACCGCTTCGACACGGTCGCGTCCTATCGCGTGTCAGAGAGCCCCACCTGGGCCCATCCAGTTCTGCTGGAGAGCGGAATCTTGGTGAAGGACGGCCGGACGCTGACTTTGTGGTCGCTGTCGGGCACGACCGTTCGCTCCCCCTCGCCCTCTCGATGACAACCGTTTGTGAAGTCGTTGGTCTTTTGTTTCGGATTTCGATATTCGGATTTCGGGTTTCTTCGCTTGGCTGGTTGACGTTACGGTTGCCGCCACAGGAGCAATGGAAGGAACCGCTTGCTCGGCTCACTGCCGCACAACGCAAGAGGATGGAATCCGCCGTTCTATCAACTTCTGCAATCCCACATCTCGCGACGCTTTCCTGGCCTGTGAGACGTGAGCGGTGGGTTCAACAGGCCCCATTCTCGCACCGTCGCGCGCACCATGTTGCGCGGCCGAGCGAGATTCCTTGCGTCTAGCGCGCTGCTAGATCCGACACTCACCATCCGCACGCGGCAAGTTATCTTTCCGGCCCCCACCACGAGCAGTATGATAGTAGTCGTCGTGGGCGGGCCATCCCGTCTTTGCGACAGTGTGTCAGTCAGAACTTCCGTTGGGTGCCTCAATCATGAACCGCAAACCCAGAGTCCTTTCGCTCTCCGGGACAATTGCGGTCGTTCATTTCTCCTTGTTTCTCCTGATTGTGGGCTACCAACGCTCCTTCGCCAGCCCAGACGGCATGGTTCACTGGACCGATGAGAATCGCCCAATCCTGGAGTTTCTCGAAACGGCGATGTTCGTTCACATGTTTCCAGTCGGCTGGCTGTCCTTCCTGACCGATTGGCTCCACTGGACGGAGTCAGACGTAATCGTCATGGTCATCCTTGCGGCCGCAAATTCGGCGTTGGTGGGCTACATTCTCGCATGGATACTTAGCCTAGCTTGCCGGAAACTGTTTCCGCGTTTGGTCGGCGACAGTTTGCGACACCCAACAACGCATGCCCGCACAGATGCGGCATCCATGCCGGATACGCCTTCGGTGTAGTGCAGGCCGCGGTGGCGTTGGTAGAATGAACCGTGTCTCGACGTTGGTTTGCTCCGTTCGGGGCGGCGTCGGGCATGCTACCCGTTGGCGGACATGGGCTTCCCGATGCGTAAAGAAATACCGATCGACCCTGCTTCCGTACCAGAAGATGCGAAACGAATGTTTGCCCTGATCGAGGCTCACAAAGATCATCCGTTGATCGAGCACCATTTCCACCAAATTTCGATCATCACACTCAGCGTTCCTAACGGCGGTCAAGCAACAATGTACCTTCCTGATTTTCGCGATGGGCTATACGCTGCCCTCTTCTGGGATGATGCGGATGGCAATTGGGGATCTGGTGGTTGGATTCCCATCGCTCACGTGGACGCCGACATCACGTGCCCGCCTTCTGCTTTCTCAATCGAATACCTGCAGAACAATCCTGCTTTTCCCATAGCGCGATCCGTCATGGATCATTTATTCAATACGCGGCCATCGCAGGCGGCCCAGTAATGACCGTGAAGTCGGCGCTCTACGGCGCGGTCCTCACTAGTATTCCTCCGCCAGGAGGGAGTCGCAGTTCGACGCGATTGGAATCCGTGGCCGACCACTTCGAGGTCGCAACATCGAAGATCTCGAGGTGACCCGGTCCAACGATGGCTCGCCGAACGGGCTTCAGGAACTCCTCTCGCCGAGGCTGGCCGAGGCCGCTATACGTGCGGTAGTCGAGGTTGACCACGAGCGCATGAGTGGGCGATGTTCCTTGGCCAAAGTAACCGATCACGAAACCTTCCACCGGGACGGCATAGTCCTTGCCCGGCACCGGCGGATCGAAGCGGAAGACGGCGCCCTCCGGCAGAAGTGAGGCGCCCTCCGGGAGCATGCCCGCGTGATGCACCGCGAGAGATTTCAGGGGCTGGAGCTCCGTGGCGATCGCGACGAATTCCTTGTGCAGCTCCCGCGCATAGTAGTAGAGCGGCGTGGGCGATCCACCAAGGACGGCTCGGCCCATCGCACGAGCGATGTGCGGTTCCCGGTACGTGCCTGCCGGGTTGATCATGCCTCCATCGTGGCCCGGATACCCATAGACATACCACGAGATGCCCTGCGACCCATAGGCCAGTGTCGTGTAGGCCAGCCAGCGCAATTCATCGCCTGTGGGAATTCGCATGTTAACCGTCCAACTACACGCCTGTGCAATGACCATGAACGGTATGTCCGCATCCAGCGCAGCTTGCCGGATTTCGGCCAGGTTCAGGAAATAGCCCTTCTCGCTGTCGCCCTTGACGGCGAAATGGTAGTGGTCGTAGCTCAGGAGTTGCGGCCTGAACGTCTCCACGAACTGGCGCAGATGCTTGCGGTAGGCGGGGGCCGGTTCACCCACCGTACCCAACTGCTCGTTGCTTGCGTAGATTGGAAAGAGATTCACGTACACGAGACGCGATGGGTCTTTTTGCTGGAGATAGTCCTTCATGCGAGCCAGATTGGGGAACACGGCGGCATTAGGTTCATCAAGGAGGCTGTATGCATACAGCGCCGGGTGTTTCCGCACGCCCTCGATGATGGAGTCCAATTGAGCTTTCGTCTCCGGGTCGTCAAGGGCCTTGAATTCCTCCGGCTTGCGCGGCACGTAGCCCAAGCTGAGTATTCCACGCAAGCCGTGTCTTTGAAGAACGTCCAGTTGCGAACGATAGTGATCGACAACGTCGACGCCCTCGGCGGCGCCGCGTCTGGTAACCCAGACCAGGTTCCAACCTCCGTCGGCCATCTGCTTCGCGACGGCGTCGGTCATCGGCATCGGGCCGGCCCAGTACGTCACGATGGGCGTGCCCATCTGCCAGCGTTTGGCAGTCGTGTCGTTCGGGGCGTCAGCTCGCACGGTCGAAGTCAGGCACGCCCCGGTCACCATGCTCGCCACGAGGAACACACAACAGGTGCACGAAAGACCGCCGCCATCGACGCGGAATACGTGCGACATCGGAAACCTATCCAGGATGCGACATATGGTGACGCGGCAATCTACGGTTGTCATCTGACGTCTCCCATGCATGGTTCTTCACAATGGTTCAAAGTGGCGCTGTGCAGCTAAGGACCTGGGCGTTTCTTCGGGTGCCCTGGCGGGAGAAATCTTGGATTGTACTTGCCGGCATCCCTGAATCCGCCAACGCCCGGTTGCATTCGCCCGAAGTAGGGATAGCTATCGAAAATGTCGCCGTATCCGACCATTCGCGGATCGGCCTGCTTAATCGTATGATAAGACCTGCGACAAAGGTCCGCAAATAGTGAGACTCACCTCGTTGTAGGAAGGTTGCCACGCGATCAGCGGCTCTACAGGCTCGAACAATGGCTGCACGCATCCGGTCCGCGTTCGTGGGAGGTCTCGCACTCCAATCGGATAACAGCGAAGGAGAGCAATTGATGACTCCAAGTAGGACAGCGTCTGACGTCGTTATGATCGCCACACTGGTCGTGGCAACGCTCGGCGCGGCGGAAGCAACGGCGGGCGAGGGCGCGGAGAGCCGGGTCCGAAGAGCGGAAGGCGATCGCGTTATCGACATGCGGCCTCATTGGGATGCTACGATCCCCTTGGCGAATCCACATAAAGGCTGGTATCACCACTTCCCCGACAATCATCCGGACAAGTACGTGATCGCCAAGGATGCCGATCTCTTGGACTTCCCTGGAATGGATCACCTCTACATCCGGTTGGCGTGGTCCTATCTGGAGCCTCGCGAAGGCGAGTTTCATTGGGAAGTGATCGACCGATTGATCGACAAATGGGTGGCTCACGGGTTGGGAATCTCGTTTCGTATGAGCTGTAAAGAGACCAGCACGGACCGCATCGAGCAACAGTTCGCGACGCCCAAGTGGGTGATGGAGGCCGGCGCCAAGGGCGGTTACTACAGGAAGGGACAGCAGACCGGACCGGAAGGTCCCTGGGAGCCGGTGTTCGATGATCCCGTCTTCGTGAAGAAGCTGGAGAACTTTCTGAAGGCATTCGCCGCACGTTACGATGGCAAGCCCTGGCTAAGGTACGTCGATATCGGCAGTATCGGCGATTGGGGCGAAGGCCATACGTCGTCGGGCAGCCGGATCAAGTACGGGTTCGATCAGCGCCGCTCCCACGTCGATCTGCACTGCAGGTACTTTCGAAAAAGCCAATTGGTGATATCCGATGATTTTGTGTACTCGATTTCCGACCTGGACGAACGCCAGCGGATGCACCAATACATCGTGGATCGCGGGATCGCTTATCGGGACGACAGCATCGTGGTGGACTATTACGTCCGAGCTTTCAGCGACACTTGGACCGTCCGCAGTCCCGAATTCTTCGCGGATACGTGGCATCAGACGCCTCAAGTCCTCGAACTGCAGCACTATGGCGCAGTAAAGAAGGATGGCAACTGGATCGTCCGCCCCGGATCGTCCGCGGCCCTTCACGGTGACGGCAAGAACGGGCCCGACTACTTCCGCGGCGCCCTCGAGCTGTTGCACGCAACGTACATCGGCTATCACGGCGACGCGCGAGAGTGGCTGGATGATAATCCCGAATTGACCGTCGAACTGCTGAACCGCTGCGGATACTGGTTCTTTCTGCACGGTGTGAGAATGCCGGAAACGTGGAAAGCCGGCACATCGACGACGCTGACCATGACCTGGGAAAACCGCGGTGTGGCCCCGGCCTACGAACCTCTCCTGCTACGACTGCGCCTGCGTGGTCCCGACACACTGAATTTGAACATCGAGTCCGGCAACCAGAAGTGGATTCCTCTACCCGACAAGAAGACGTACGATGAAAACTACGGAGTCGAACTGCCTAAGGAGCTGAAGCCGGGCGAATATACGCTCCAACTGAAACTGTGCTCGCCCGCGGCCGATCGCGACGTCTTGCTGGCGGTGAAGCGAGACTTGCTGGACCGTGACGGCTTCTATACCCTCTGTAAGGTTCGCATCGAGTGAATAGCCAGAAACGGTCTTACCGAGTTATCCATGCATGTCTCGCGATTGGGATCGTGCTTCCCGTGCCGATCGGGACGAGCCGTAATTGGCCATACCGCAACTTAGTTCGACGTTCTGCGAGAGCTGATCCAGTGGTTGCCGAAACGCAGAGTGTCCCTGGTGCCCTGGCCACCCTGTAATTCTCGCCGACGCATGCCGGCACGGGGACGGTGCGTGCGAGCCGAGGGATCAACCCTTGGTTTGCGGTCCGATAGGCCGGCAACTTCACACAAGAACCTCTAAACACCGGCCGGGGCAAGGAGACGCACGGCCGCCATGCGACTCCTTTCTCCCTTGATTCACCAGTTGCTCCTGGCAGAATCAGTTCTGTTGCTCAAAAACAAAACTCCTATCCTTTGCACAGCCCGTTCCGCATCCCCACCATGCTGAAACGCGTCGATCGACTGACCAAGGAGAAGTCCAAGGGTCATTCTCTCGCAGGCCGTGACGAGGTTACAATCATGGCATCCTTGTCGGAATATGGAGACGTCGTATGGGACCGGGAAAGTCATGGCTGGCGTGTATGGCCGTCGCGATCATTGCCGCAAGTGCGCAAACTGCCGGGGCCGCCTCCGGCCCGGCGCAAACGATGACACCGGCGCCTTGGGCGGCAACGGCTTCCAGTGACTGGGGGCCGGGCTACGGTGCTGCGGCCGCTGCGGATGGGGTCGCGGACGAGAACGGCAACTATTGGCAAACGGTGGAGGGGAAAGACAAGGGCGCGTGGTGGCAGGTGGATCTGAGAGAGGTCTATCCGATTGAGGGCGTGAGAATTGCCTGGGCACGCTACCAGGACAAATACCATTGCCCGCCGGCCAGCATGATCATCCAGGCCAGTCTTACCGGAGAAAAGGGCTCCTTCGCGGACGTCCGGAAGACCGGGCCCGACGAACTTCCTCGTGATGGACAAGCCTGCGACGACGGGCGGCAGTGGCGATATCCACTCCCGCAGCCGACCCCGGCCAGGTACGTGCGGCTGCTGTTTCCCGATGGGGACCAACCAGGAGCGAAGTACGACGGGTACCTTTGTCTGGGAGAGGTGGAAGTCCTCGCGCCCGGGCTGACGCCGAAGGTGGTGACCGTCGAGGGACCGTTCGGCAGGGCCGACGTGAGCGTCACCTTTCCGGCTTTGGTGGGGCTCTATCTCCGTGCGCCAGACGGACTCGGCGCCCATTCGCTGCTGGCAACGCAGGGCCGGCGTCTTTGGGCAAGAGGTGGTTACACCTATGTTGTCGGCAGCGATGGCAAACGCTACGACAGCCGCCTGGCCAGGCCGGAGGGTGTGGAGTTGAGCGAGCAAACCGGCCGGACCGTGCTGCGGATCAGCGGCGTGAAGCTGTCCTCCGGCGAGGACGAAGAACCTGTGGCCTCGGAAGACTGGACGCTCTCCGCACCCGGCGACGGCTCGCAGTTGGTCTGGAAAATCGTGCGGCGCTGGGAAACGGATTTCACCTGGACGCTCTCGGGCAGTCCCGGACTGTTCTTCACCTTTGATGCGCTGCGACGGAAGAACTCGGTTACCAGTACAATCTGGTACGACCCTCTGCGCTTGGCTGCACGTCCGAGCGATGTCTACGCTCTATCAAGTCAGCCCCGGCGCATATCCCAGAACCACCTACAGACCGTGCGCGACCGGGACACCTGGGCGATCTACAAGCTGTGGACCAACTGGCATGCCCATTCCGACCTTCGCCTGGAAGCGGAGGGCGGCCATTTGTACCGGCGCGGCAGCTACGCCTTTCTCAGCGAAGCGGGCGCGGTGACGGCCCCCGGAATTTCAGAAACGTGCTGCAAAGACAAAGTGGAGGAAATCACACTGAAGATCGGCCCGGCCGACAAGTACGCCACGGGCTACCAGTTAGCCATCGACCTGCCGGACGACGAAACCGAGGCGGCGCTGGAGGACTTCTACCAATCGGTGCTCAACGGCGGAGCGGTCAACGACCAAAAGGGATTCGATCTGGGCAACGAGTCGGACGGTTGGTACTACGCCGGCTCGTCTTGGATGTACGGTATGGCCGTGGCGGCCGGCACTCCGGCGCCCGGGGAACTGTCTTCGCATCCGTACGACGTGCCGCAGGCGTTTCGCGAGCATTTGGCGCACATCCTCACGAGGCTGGACGAACAAGGCCGGGCCCACTTCGGATACAACCAGGGCGGCCAGTGGGTCGACGACAATCTGCACGTGATTATCGGGACCCACGCGTATCTCATACACAGCGGTGACTTGCCTTTCGTGCGACAGTATCTGCCTGCGTTGGAACGTATGTTGGACTACTTCATCGGCCGGCGTGACGGCCAAGGGCTCTTCCGGCTGGGCGATGCCGGTGCCCATTGGTACTGCGATGCCGTGCGAACAAGCGGTGTGAACGCGTACTACAACGCCTTCTTCTACAAGGCGGTCATCGACCTGGCGGAGATGGAAGCCGCCGCGGGTCACGACGAGAAAGCTCAGAGTTATCGACAGTTGGCTGCTTCGATCAAGGCAGCGTTCAACGAGGTCTTTTGGAGAGATGATTTGCCCGGCGGGCCTCGGTACCTCGACTGGGTCGACGCACAAGGAAACGAGATCGCCTATTTCTGCGACCTCTGCCAATGGCCATCGATCGCGGTGGGCATCGCCTCGCCGGAGCAAGCTCGCAAGATCGTGGCCACGGCCAACGCGCGAATTGCAGAGCTGGAAAAGGAGTACGGTTACCAAGGCTATGCCGGATTGTCCGCGCTCTGGCCGGTGCCGGACAACGTGAATCCGTTGGCCGACAAGTGGCAGACGTTTGGGGCCTATATGAATGGGGGCAGCCTGCTTTGCCAGACGTATTGGGAGATCGTCGCACGCGCCCGCGCCGGGGACGTGGATGGTGCACACCGCCGACTCAAGCTCTTCGCCCAGCGTGCGGCGGAAACCAGTTGGGCAGGCAATAACGCATTCACAATCACCGGCGAGCCCAAAGGGGACGGCGAGCCCTACTTGGCCGATATGGTCGTTGTCGCAGCGGCAACGGTGAACGGAGTGTTGGGAATCGCGCCCACGTGGGAGCGGCTGGAAGTATCGCCCCATCTGCCCGCCGGATGGCCGCGAGCGGAGGCGGAAATCCTCTACAAGGGACGCCGGCACCGCGTGATGATCCAAGGGGACGACGTGCGAATCCAGCCCTTGGAGCAAGCGATTGACCTTCCGCTCCTGTGGCTGATGGACTGGAACCTGCACACTAGCGCTAACGGGACCGCCGAGGCAACGAATATCGATTTCGGCGATCTGAGCTACGTTGCGCTGAAGACGACCGAGGCCGGCCCGGCAGCCAGCGGCACTTACCAGAGCCCGCCTTACGACTGGGCCATGCCGGCCAAGCTCGACACGTTTAGCGTGACCGCCGATCTGAATGGAGGTCAGGTAACGGCAACCGTCGAGACCTCCGATGACGGATTCAATACCGTCCGCTCGCAATTCCAAATCGTCGTCAAGGATGGCGTAAACAGGTACCCGCTAGACAGTCTGCAAGGCACCGCCCGTGCGGTTCGTGTACGGCTCGATCTTGCTCGCGGCCAGGGGTCTGCCTCGCCCATCATCGATGGCTTCCGCATCACCGGCCAACCCGCGACAGCCTCGCGTTAGCCCGCATTTGAACGCGCGGAGGTCCGATACCCCGGAGAAGGGTCGGTCGTTGTGAAAAAATTGCGTTTCGTTGCGTCGGGGGCGACCTGAGCAGTTTGCGCACGACGCTTCGATGCCTCGGATGTGGAAGCGTTGGCAGCCACGTTTCTTGCAGTCCAACCGCCGCAGCCATAACCCACCCACCCGCCCGGACGCCGATGATGCAGATCGATACGAGTGATATGTTGCTCCCTTCACTCCATCCCATTCAAGTTCAAGCGGAGAATCACTCCTCCGTCGGCCGCGTACAGCTCCCTACCGCACCAGATGGGAAGCGAGATACTCCGTGAAAGAGTCCCGACCGTTCGAAGCTTGAGGCTCTCTATATCGAGCCGGCAGAGCGTACGGCCCACAATCAGCCACCAAGTCCCGTCCGTTGCGCGCCGGAAGGCCCTGCCGCTGACTTTCTTAGCGAGGTCAACCCAGCACGCAACTCGCTGTTTGGGGGCGCTGTAGAGGTAGATGCTGCTGGTCTCCTCTTGATCGACCCAGCCCAAGAACGTGTCGGCCAGCCCCACGTTCTGGATCGTGCCCGTATCGGCGACCTGATCGCGGAGCGGCACTACATCGATCGCGTTGAGCTCCAAGTCGAAAACGCGAAACCCGGCGGCGTACTTGCCGTCTGCGTTGCCACCCTTGGTCGGATGCCCCGACACGACCAGGCGACCGATTTGCGGGAGCAGGGCCATGCTGCTCGGCTCGAGGCCCTTCATCGCCTCACCGAGACCGAATTTCCTGTCGCTCGCGATCTCGTAGTAGCCCAGCCCCGCCCCGGTGCTCCAACGCTCCCGGTGCCCGAGCAGGTAGATCCGGCCGTTCGGCAGTGCCGCGATATCCCTTGCGTGGTGCGCTTCGGTCACGCCCTGGCCGAAGTAGCCGATGAGCATCGGGTTGCTGCCCGCGTCCATGGGGTTCGCGTTGTTTTCGGTTTGCCACGGCCGATCTGGGTCGTAGACGGACATGTTGCAGTTGGGATATCCGTGGTAGTAGACCTTCCCGTTGAAGACGACGGCCTTCGCGCCGCTCGGGCCGCCCTTACCGAAGTGGTCGCAGCGCTTCGTTGCCGGGTAATAACGGAACCACCCGTGGTACTGCTGCGTGCTACCGAGCAGCGAGCCATCCGGCAAGAGATTCAGGGACTCGATCGCCGCCGGTTCGGTGTTCTGGACCGTGAAGCGGGACTCGCGCCATTCCTCGGCTCCGGCGGGACGCCAGTACAGGACGCCTTCCCCCTGACCCGATATGGCAACCCGCCGAGAGAGGTCGAGTTCTGGTGGCGGCACACGCGCAGAAACCGGCTTGCTTTCCTTCCACTCCAGCGGCGGGTACGTCTTGGGCTTGGGCGGCACAAACTCATTTTCGTCGGCCGCGTCAGACGGGGCCGCGTTCAGCCCCGTCGAGTCCGGCTGCGCCGGCTCCGTAGAAGGCGTCTGAAATGGCTGCCCTGGCTTGGCCTCGCCCACGATCCGTCCGGCGCGGAGCGCGAGGTTGAGTCGTTCCGGCGTGCCGTGCAGTTCCGCAGTGCAGAAGTCGCCACCCTGTGAGACGACGACGCGGGAGTCATCTCCGTCACGCCGGGCGAGCAAGCGCTTCTCTCCGCTGTCGAAGTTCACCGCACACAGCTCCCACTTGCCTTGGCCCACGGCAACGTACAGCCAGGGCGGCTCAACCCCAATGTAGTATCCATACGTCAGGACGCGGCGGCCAGGCAGGCCGACGCCGGTAATGAGTTTCCACTCCAGCGTGTCGGGGTTCAGGCGAAACACGCACGCCACGCCACTTGTGGACTGACTTGCGCCGTAGATCAGCCCATCGGGCCCCAGTTCGAACCTGTAGAACTGCCGCAAAATCGTGAGGCTGTCGTGAACCCGCCCCATGATGTTGATTGTCTCGTCGTGTGGGTCGTAGTAGTAGATGTGGCCATAGTCGACGCTGAAGAAGACGCGTCCATTCCCTGCGAGGACCCCACCGCGGCCGGCCCCTGCCGAATGGAAACCCGGCAGATTGACGATCTTGTGGGTACCGGCCTCGATATCGACGATCACCCACTCGGCCTCTGGGCGGATGCTCGTATCCGCGTAGGCCAGGTAGTGCTCGCCGGTGTCCAGGTTGATGGTGACCTTCTCCTTGTTGCCCGTACTCATGTAGTTCATGCACTGGCAGATGAAGTTCCACCCGCCGCCCGTGTTCGGCCCGAACCCGGTCCGGAACACACGCGCAGTCTTCACCGGCGTGCACGCGGCCTCCATCCCCAAATCGGGCACGCCTTGGCCCCATGCGCACCGCGCAATTACGAGAACGGTCAACAGCAGGTCGAAACGTCTCATCGTTTTTCTCGTTCCCAGGAGGCAAGAGACGCGTGACCACCAAATCCGTCCACCCTGGGACGAGCCAACAGTCCGCGTCACGAATCGTTCACCGCGTGCCTGCGCTGCACCTCCATCCACGCGAGCAGCAGTGCGCCCCTAGATCCTCGTCTTCAGACCCCATCCAAAGGATAGGCATTTGCTTCAGCGACGGAACGGATTCTACAAGGAGGAAACGGCGATTCAAAGGAGGCAAGGAACGTGTCGATGTCCACCGTCACGACAACCTTGGGAATGAGACCACATCTTCCACGTGACGGCGGCGACAATTGCGTCGTGGACGAAGCAGGCAGATAGAAAGGGTACCGACGCGATGGTGCAGATGAGCGCACCCGTGAAGTGATTGTCCCCTTGACGGCCCTAGTAGCGACGCACTGCGCCCGCAGCGAAGGCCCGTTTTCCAAATCGGATGTTCCCAGGACTGTAAGTCGCGGAGGACGATGCGACCGGCGCAAGCAAGATGCGCTTGGATGCTTGGGTGGGGGCGACCTACGCGCTTTACGAACATACGTTTGGCGGTCTCGGTCGATGTGTAGCAACGCGCGTAACAAGCCGGGTCTGACAGCTCCGAACCACCGGCTCGTCACCCCCGCTAACGGGGAAAGGGCAATAGATCGCGACCGTGGCTTCGCGGTCGTCAAAGCACGCGCCGTTTACTTCCACTTGCCTCGGACTTGATCCTCAATTCATGTCGACAAGTCTTCACTCAAAACTCGCTGGACCAACACACAATGCCCGGAACCAAAATCGTCAAACACGAGAGTTCCGACGATGTTACTGGAACCGTCGTCGACAGTCACTGGCCGAACAGCGGGTGGAGCCGGCAGGATCCACTCAGCGCTCGTCCTCACTGTCTCCTGCCGGGCGGGAATCGTGTGTCTCCGGTGTCTATTTCGGAGGATCTTCGGGCGCGCCGGCTTTCCGCTTGTAGCTGATGGACACACCGGCCCGGCTACTCGTATCGATGGTCGTCTCCAGATTGGGCACGGTCTTGAGATGATCGAGGAACTCCTGGATGGCGTCTCCCCTGCCGCGCCCGCGCATTGAAATATTGTGCGCAGTAAAACAGCCACCTTCGGTTAATTGAGAATACACGTCCACGAAATAATTCTTGTACCACTCCTTGTCGGCGTCGGAGAAGACGAAATCAAAGGGCCCACTTAACTCCTTGACCAATTGATGGGCGTCACCCAGGCGAGCATCGACGTAATGTCGCAGACCCGCCTCCGTCAGATTTGCCATCGCTTGTCGGTGACGGCCTTCATCAATTTCGATGGTCGTTACCACCCCGCCCGTCTTGCTGGCGGCCCAGGCCAGCCAAGTTGTGGAATGGCCCGTGGACGTGCCAATCTCGAGGATGCTCTTGTACTTGTTCTTCACGATCAGGTCGTGCAAGAGCTTGCCGTCGCTCTCGGGAACGTTCAAATCGCGCCACGTACCCCTGCGACTCTCCAGGAAGGTTTTAACCTTCGCGTCGAGGGACGGGGCAACATCCGGCAACGGAGCCGCCGCCCGCTTGTAGCTGATGGAGACTCCGCGACCGGAAGTATCCACGGTCGTTTCCAGATGAGGAACTTTGCCGACATAATCCATGAACTCCTTGGCGCTGCCCCTGCCTCGCATGGAGATATTGTGGGCCGTGAAACAGCCTCCCACCTTCAGTTTGGGATAGGCGTGCATGAAGTAGTTCGTGTACCAGCCCTTGTCGGCGTCGGAGAACACGAAGTCGAACGAGCCGGTCAGCTCCGGGACCAGTTGATGGGCGTCGCCAAGACGGGCGTCAACATAGCCTTGGACGCCAGCTTCCGAGAAATGGGCCAGCGCCTGCTTGTGACGCTCCTCATCAATTTCCAGGGTCATCACCTTGCCGCCCGTTTTGCTGGCGGCCCAGGCCAGCCAGATCGTAGAATGCCCGGTAGAGGTGCCTATTTCGATGATTTCCTTGTACTGGTTCTTCACAACGAGATCATAGAGAAGCTTACCATCGCTCTCGGGGACATTCATATCGCGCCAGGCGCCTCGATGTGCCTCCAGAAACGCCTTGACCTTCGCGTCGTCGACTGGCGGCCTTTCCGCTGGGCGGGCCAGTTGCCCCTGGGTCACCGAACTCAACATCAACCACAAAACGCTCATCGCAACCGTGGGTCTCATTCTTCACCTCCGACCGGCTCATTAAGGAAACCGTCAACTAAACGGATTAGTCATCCGCGCTCGCTGGATACGACAAATTGGTAGGGTACGCGCAGGATGGGGAAGCCTCGTCTTCGCGAGCCGAAAACGAGGCCGCCCCCGCGAATACTGCGGAGTCCTTTCCGGTTGGTTTGTGCTCGGCCCTCTGGCGGTTTATCGTTGGCCGCGGCCTGTTTGGAGTTCGATCTTCTCGCCTTTCATTTCCTCGAAGGCTTTTTTCTGCTCGGCGGTCAGCAGTCCTAGGGCTTGCTCATCCGCGTCGCTACGGATCTTGCGATACTTCTGGTACGCTTCCGACCGTTGCTCTTGACTAGCATCGCGCATGCTGCTGAACAGTTCAGATCGTTTCGCCTGCACATCCTTGTTGATCTCGGCCAATTTGTTCTTCTGGTCGTCCGTAAGTTTCAGTCTACCGGCGACGAACCTATTGGCCAGACTGTCCACCACGGCGCGAACTTGCATGCGGATCTGGTACACTCGCCTCATCTGCTCTCTTTCCACCACATCGCGAAGCTGCTCGCGGACCTTGCCATCGAACTGGTCGCGGAGTTCGGTCATTTTCTCCCGCTGTTTCTGCCGGTCCTCGATCTCCCGCAGGGCCGTAGACTGTTCCCGCATTTCCGCCCCGAGCTTCTCGATGATCGCCTGGACCTTGGTCGTCTGCTCCTCGCTCAGCTTCATTTCCTTTTGGACTTGCTCCAGCCTCAGCAGGCCGAGCAGACTGCTTCGGCTCGAGCCCCTGCCGGACCGGCGTCGGGACTCTTCGGCAGCCTGGGCTACATCCGCGGCAATGAAGGCGACTCCCAACATCAGGGCTATCGCCGGTACCAAGAAACTTCTCAGTCGAGTCATTTCACACTCCTCTCAAACTAGGGAAACAAAGTAAGTAACCTCTCGGGACGTTTTTCTTATCGTATTGGAGGGAATCCTGACGCTCTCCGCGCCGGCTCATTCAACCGTCCACATTGTCACCGCGTCCTGGTCCTTCACAAGAATTCGGTTCCCCGCGATCACCGGGTGCGCGTAGGTGGCGTTGTCGGATACTTTGATCAGGGCCACCTCCTCGTACTGCTTTTCACTCGGCTTGAAGGCGACCAATTCGGAATTGCTGGGCAGGGCCAGGAGACAAGAGCCGGCGTCGAGAATGGCGGCGAAACCACGGCCGCGCTGGGTCGCGTCGGTCCAAGCCGTTTGGCCGGTCTCGGCGCTGATACAGTAGAGATACCCTCGGTCGGAGAAGCCGAAGATCAGGCCACCCTTGAGCACCGGCGAGTTGTACTGGGGTGCGACTTCCGGGTTACTCCAAAGCTCTTGGGCCACAAAGCCAGCCGCCTGCTTTTCGATTTTCACGGCCTTGGTTCCCCGGCCCGCTCCCGCGTAGATTACCGTTTGCCCATGGACGATCGGTGTGGCGGCATTGTAGGCCCTCCTCTGGGGCGCGAACGGAAGCTGCCACAGGAGCTTCCCATCGGCCACGCCGACGGCCACGATACTCTTCTCCGTCAGTGTCACGATCTGCTTCGTGCCGTCCACGGTCAACAAGGCGGGTGAGGCGTACTCTGGGCCTTCGGCGTCCCATTGCCACTTCTCGTTACCGGTAGCCAAGTCGTACGCGAGGATCGCCCCATTGCCCCGTCCGCCGAGATGTGCGATGGCCATTCCGTCGACAATGATTGGCGACATGGACGTGAAGAACGTCGGCACGACTTTGGGGAACGGATCTTTGCGCCACAGGACCTTGCCGGTAGCGGCGTCCAGACACGAGAAGACGCCGCCTACACCCAGCGTGACGACTTTGCCATCCGCCACCGCGGGTGAGCTTCTGGGGCCCGGGTGCCGTGAGGCCGCTCCGGTCACAGCCTGCGCCGCGTACTTGTCTTGCCACAGTTCTTTTCCGCTGCCCGCGTCCAGGCACAGGGTGACCTCATCCTCATCTTGCCGGGCAAAGACATAGAGCTTGTCGCCCACCAAAGCAGGCGTTGCATCGCCTGAGCCCACCGTCGTTTTCCATTTCTGCGTTAGCGTCTCCGGCCAGGTCTGAGGAGCGGTGAAGCCGCTCGCCTTCCCATCCCGATTGGGACCTCGCCACTGAGGCCAATCCTGCGCAGAAACAAAGGCCGAACTGATCAGAAGCATACAGGCCATCATCACACCCACCGATCGATCTGCGTTTTTCATCGTACTTGCTCCACAAAGACTGGGGATAGCGGAAAGTCTGTGGCTCGCTCGGCGAGCGCGCAAAGACACCACTTTGTAAAACGAAAACGTGCGCGCTCCGTCCACAGAAACGACGGAGATTCCTCGGTAATTCCTCCCGTGGACGTGGTGCCTGGGCGAATTATCAACTTCGGACGCGTAGGAGGTTAATCCCGAGTCGCCCCGTTGTCCGTTTCCACGAGGGGCTCCTCATCAGGCAGTACGGGGATCTGCAACTTGTCGAGACAGGACCGTGGATTCATAACGACAAGTTGACCTTCCTCGAGGCCGGTTTCGATCGTCATGGAATTGTCGTTGCTGGAGCCGACTTGGACTTCGCACGTTTCGCACTGCATGTCGTCCTTAACCAGGCAGAAAAATCGCCCTTTCGTCTCGTACAGGGCCTGTACTGGAACTTGCAGAGCGTCTTCAGTTTGCTCGACGTAGATCCTCACCTCGGCATTCATTCCCGATCGGACTTCCGGCGGTGGGTCAAAGATGCTGATCCATGTCGCGTATTTCTTGATATTGCCGCTTCGCCAACTGCCTGACTCGGCATACTGGTTCACTTTGGTCACTTCGCCACGAAACGTGAATTCTCGGATGGCATCGAACTCGATACTCACCGGCATGCCCACCTCAATCAGCGAGATACGCGACTCGTTGATCGTCGCTTTGATCTGCATTTTCGTGGGATCCGGTAGTCGAATGATTACCTGCCGTTCACGCACCGACGCACCTGCTTCGACGACAAACTCCGTACTCCCATGGTGATCATGGATGTTGGCATACACGACTTGGCCGTCCACTGGCGCGACGATCGTGCACTTTTCAATTTGCTCTTCGATTTCTTCCAGCTTTTCCATCTCCAACTGGTGGCTTTTCTTTTCGGCCTCCCATTTTGCTGCGGCGGTGGCTATGTCGCTGTCAAACTGCTTGAGTGTCTTTTCTTTGGTATACTTTCGCAGGACTTCCAACTTGATCCGCGCCGTCTCCAACTCGTTCTTGGCTTTGTCCACGGCGAACTGGTCGCCCTCCAATTGTAGCGACGTGACGATGCCTTTGGCCGCCAGCCGCTCGGTGGACTGGAAAGAAAGCTGGGCGCGGCGAAGGTTCTCTTCGGCGACGAAGATCTCGCTCTGAATCGTTTGCTCCTCCTTCCGGAACGTGCCCTCCAGGTACTCGATCCTGCCAATCTTGGCCACGCGAAGCGTGTTTTCGGCCTCTATCACCAGCGCATGGCTGGTGTTGCACACGATCTGCTGTTGCACCAACTCCTGGTCCAACGCGGATTGATCGAGCGACACGAGTTTCTCGCCCTTCTTCACTCTCGTTCCTTCGTCGATCACCCAAAGGATTTCCGTCCCGCCCGCCGCCCGCGACTTCACCTCGCAGCGGATTTCTACGTTAGTCGAGCTTTCCACCTGTCCCTGTTCGAGGACGATGTGTTCATAAGGTCCCCGGAAAACCGGACTGAACACGATATCCCCTGCCGTCTCGGCTCGCTCACGCTGAAAAAAAGACCAAGCCATCCCGCCTATACCGGCGGCGACAATTAGAAGGATAATCAACACCAGCAAGAAGTACCTCGATCGCACGGCCAACGAACGATGTCTTGTGTGAGAAGGTCCACGCGTCAAGGTAGTCATGGGTGGAGCCCTGACAAAAGTCAGTATCACGGAAACATTGATGATCGACCTTTTGATCTGCCGCAAACGTTATAGATTAGATCAGTAGATCATTTGTGAGATTATCTTAGCCGCAAGTCTATTCTCAAGCAAACGCAGGAAGAACTGCTTTTTTTGCCTCTCGTCACTTCCGGCAAAGACCCAGTTCACTTACGCATGCCACGCCCGATTGCCACTGAGATGGACTGGAGGAGGCAGCGGGTGATTTGGGAAGAGCTTCGGCTGCGGTGACGATCCGATCCGAATGGTGACGTACTGCGCCCGAAGGAAGGGCCCGCTTCATAATGGTCTTTCTCGTGCCGTTCGGGTGCCGAGGTCGCAGCCACCTCGTACATCGGGCCCCGCGTAGCTCCTGCGACGACCACGGAAGACTAGTTTGCCACCGTGGAGTGCCCGCTCTTCGACGATTCCACCCTCTGAAGTCGTTCAGCTATGGCGGGCGGGCTCAAACGAGAGTAAAACGTTGTAATTGGAGACCATGTTGGGACGACCCTCTTTATCACTTGCGAATCACAGACAGGCGAAGACACATGAAACGGCAAGCAAAAACGATCTGCACCTCGTTCGTTGTACTAGCAATCACAGCATCCGCCGCAATGGCGCGGGAGTATCATGTCTCGGTGACCGGAGATGACGGCAACGACGGCAGTGTCGAGCAACCGCTGAAGACGATTTCGGCAGCCGCGCGGCTGGCTCAGCCGGGCGACGTGGTCACGGTACACGCTGGGGTATACCGAGAACGTATTACGCCCCCGCGCGGCGGCACTTCCGATCAGAAACGCATCACCTATCAGGCCGCGCCCGGCGAAGAGGTTGTGATCAAGGGCTCCGAGGTCGTCAAGGGCTGGCAGAAGGTCCAACACGACACGTGGAAAGTTGGGATTGCGAACGACTTTTTTGGTGACTTCAATCCGTACAGCGACCTGATTAGCGGCGATTGGTTCAACGCCAAAGGACGCGAGCATCATACCGGCGCAGTGTATTTGAATGGACACTGGCTGACCGAAGCGGCCAAACTGGACGAGGTACAGCAACCGGCGGATGACACGTCGCTTTGGTTTGGCCAAGTCGACGAGGAGAGCACAACGATCTGGGCGCAATTCAAGGGCGTCGACCCCAACGAGGCGCAAGTCGAGATCAACGTTCGGCAGACCGTGTTTTATCCCGACAAGCCGGGTGTGAATTACGTGACGGTACGCGGTTTGACGATGAAACATGCCGCCACGCCCTGGGCCCCGCCCACCGCCGAACAGATCGGTTTGATCGGCACGCACTGGAGCAAAGGCTGGATCATCGAGAACAACGACATCCGCTATTCGACTTGCGTCGGCGTCACGCTGGGAAAATACGGCGACCAGTGGGACAACACCTCGGCCAACTCGGCCGAAGGCTACGTCAAGACCATCGAGCGAGCCCTCGAAAACGGCTGGTCCAAGGACAACATCGGTCACCACATCGTGCGCGACAACCATATTGCGTTTTGCGAGCAAGCGGGCATTGTCGGCAGCTTGGGCGCGATTTTCAGCCGTATCACCGGCAACGATATTCACGATATCCACATGCGGCGGCTGTTCACGGGCGCCGAGATGGGCGGCATCAAGATCCATGCGGCCATCGACACGGAGATCAGCGGGAACCACATTTATCGAACCACCCGGGGAATCTGGCTGGATTGGATGGCGCAGGGCGCTCGCGTTACACGCAACCTGCTGCACGACAACGACGGGACCCAGGATCTGTTCTTCGAAGTCAATCATGGCCCGTTCATGGTGGACCATAACATCTGCCTGTCTTGGTTCCCCGGAAAGCCCAGCAGTCATTGGCAGGCTCGTCGCAGCGTCCTCGACGTATCGCAGGGCGGTGCATACGCCCACAACCTCTTTCTCGCAGGCATCTTGTTTCACACTGAACTGAGGCGCGATACGCCGTTCATGAAAGCCGGCTCGACGGAAGTCGGGGGCCTGCGCAACATTCCTGGTGGCGACGATCGATTCTACAGCAACGTCTTTGTGAACGGCGGATTTGACGGTTACGACAAGGCGGGTCTGCCGTCGTGGACGAGCGGCAACGTGTTTCTGAACAAGGCCCAACCGTCGACCTTCGACAAGTCTCCACTGCTGCGCCCCGACTTTGATCCCGAAATCAAGCTCGTCGAGAAGTCCGACGGCCTGTACCTCGAGATCACGCTCGACAAGGCATGGGCTGAAGAAACATCGCGCCCCCTCGTGACGACCGGTTTGCTCGGCAAAGCCAAGATCCCCGATCTGCCCTTCGAGCAGCCCGATGGTTCGGCGTATCGCCTGGACACCGATTACTTCGGCAAGAAAAGAAACGCCGCCAATCCTTTCCCAGGCCCCTTCGCAATACCGGAGGGCGGAAAGCAGATCGTGAAAGTCTGGCCTGTAGCCCCACCGGAATAAATGGACTGCCGGGAGGAGCAAGGTGTCAACTCGACCTGCCTCAGATCATCGCAAAGGACGCCAATCATGCCGATGACGCCGCGCGAAAGAGTACTGGCCGCCTTACGCCGGGAAGAGGTGGACCAGGTCCCTTGGATCGAAGGCATCGTCGAAAACGGGATCGCCAGTGCTGTCTGCGGTGAGCCGATCCGTGTGGACTGGTCCGTGGCCCCCGACGGATTTCCCACCATGCCCGGCGATCAGTTGGCCGAAGAACAGAAGAAGGTCAACCGCGTTCTGGGCAAAGCCAACCTGCAGTTTTGCGCCTTCGCGCCCGTGTTCTGCCACCGGATGAAGAAGGCCGACGACGGCTCTCCCGTGCTGGTCGGAGACGGCATGATCAAGACGCGGGCCGATTTCGACCGGTCTTTCAAGTTGCCCTCGCCCACCGACGCCGATTTTGTCGAGAACGCCCGGAAGTTCATCGCTCACAAGGACGACTACTGCACCTGCGCATGTATCCGGTTGGGTATTGGGGCCACGCTCTTGAGCATGGGCTTGGAGGCATTCGCCTACGCCATGGCCGACGAACCCCAGCTAATCGCCGACGTTCACGATGGCTACGCCGATTGGACGGCGCAGGTCGTGCCGATTCTGGAGGAAATCGGTTTCGACGTGATCTGGGCCTTCGACGACGTGGCCTTCAACTCTGGCCCGGTCTTCAACCCGGCGTTCTACAAGGAGCAGATTCTGCCGAAAGAGAAAGCGGTCGCCGCCACGTTCACTCGGCCGCTGATCACTCACAGCGACGGCGACATGGCTCCGCTGTTGGACGCCTGGCTAGAACTCGGTCAGCAGGCGATCCATCCGATCCAAACCGACGTGATGGACATCGACGCGGTCAAGCGGCAATATGGGGATCGAGTGGCCATTGTCGGCAACATCTTTATGAGCGATCTGGTTGACAAGGAGCCCGCGGATATTGAATTGCAGGTCCGACAGCGAATCGAGAGGATCGGGGCCGGGGGCGGCTACATCGTCTCGTCCAGCAACAGCCTGACCGACAACATGAAACCGGAAAACGTGCTCGCCATGCGTGACGCGATCCGAAGGTACGGGGGCCGCTAGTGCTTTGTCAACGCTCAATCTTAGGGTGACGGTTTTGGTGGCGTATGCTTCCAGCTTGCGTCTGATGCGATGAATCGAAAGGCAAGCAGGATGCTTACCCCACTTTTTAGCTTTGACAAAGCACTAGCCCGATCCTCGGCGCCCACACGATCTCATTGGCCAAGACATTGTACCGTACCGTCCGCCAAGCTGATGTACAACTGTCCGTTGGCTATCGCCATGCTGTCCCAGACCGGGGCGGCGTTCAGTTTGTACTCCGCCAGTTGTTTGCCGTCGATTGCGGACACGGCTAACAGCCGGCCGCCCCGTTGGCCGCCGTAGGCAGCGACGTAAGTCTCGTAGGTGGCGTCGTCGAATTTCATGGGCTCGCCAGCCACGTATAGAACATCGCCGGCCATGGCGATGGCCTTGCCCGTGATCGGAATATGCAGACGCCACATCTCTCGGCCGGCGCGACCTCTGCCGCCCTTTCTCTTGGCGCCCTTTCGGCGCGCCGCTGCAGCTTTCGGCGCGGCGTTCAGCGCATCCAAGGTGCCGGCGAACAGGGTGTACCCGTTCTTCCGTGGATCAAAGTAGGAGTGATTGGCATAGATCGGGAACCCTTGGACCTCATAGTAGTCTTTCCCGTTACTCACCATGATGTCGCCCGATATTGCCGAGCTGATCGTGGAAGCCAGCGTCCAGCAAGTGCGATGCTGGGGCTCTCCATCCAGGAAACCGCTCGTGGGAATAATGTGTCGCTGCCCGGCGGTGTCCGCCAGATCAAGACCAAAGGCTTTGTGGCGCAGGTACAGCTTGGTTCCGTCGGTGACCAGAATATCGTTCTTGAACCCGGCGTGCCCACCGATAGGAAATCCCAACTCCTCGGAAAACGGTCCGTAAGACGAGCGGCTCTTCAACAGTTCGCCGGTCCGAGGATTCAGCGCGTAGATGAAGATACCGCCGTCCAGGTACGAACAGCGACCCGCGGCAAAGTAAAGCGTATCGTTCAGGACCAGCACGCTTCCCGTAACAGGCCATTTGGATTCCAACTGCCCATAGGCGCCGATCAATCTGTCCGGCAGATCCTTGAATCGCCAGGCCAACGCCCCGTCCGAGGCTCTGACGCAGTACACCCAACCGTCACGGGAACCGAACAACACCATGCCTCTGTAATAGGCAGGAGGCGAGTCAATCCGACCGTCCGCGGTGAACGTCCACTCTGTCTTGCCGGTACTGTCGTCCAAGGCATACAGCGTATGCGTCTCGATATCGCAGGCGAACACCTTCCCGGCTGCGCTGGTCACGGCACTCGGTGTCGTGGGGAGCTTTGCCTCCCAACGCACGTTCAGTGCCGTGGGGACTTGAGCTCTGGTGATGCCGCTACGGAATCCATCGTGCCGATAGGCGGGCCATTCATCTTCGCTGACCGCTGAATGCTGATCGCTGACCGCTTCGAATGCCGGCCCCTTCTGCAGCCGGACGGAACGTTTGATGGTGATGGGGGCGTCCGACTTCTGTAATCCAGGAGGGGAGGCGTATGCGTTCATGCCCTGGAACATGGCTCCCATGCTGCAGGTGCACGAGTAAGGAGTGGAATAGACGAGCCCGTTCGCGGGCAAGACGCCCGAGCCGCAGCCGCCGCGAGTCCAGTGATGGGGGAATTCCTCACCGGTCTCTAAGTCGAGAAAGTCGGCGCCGCCCGTCTTGCTGTTGATGAAGTACCTTTCAGTGATGTAATTGCGGTAACAGCGATCATGGCCCATGGGACCTGTCATCTTCTGCACGATCTTCTTGATCTCGGCCCCGGTTTCCACATCGAGTTGCGTTGGGTTATGCCCACCAATCCACAAGGTTCCGTTGACATAGCAGATGTCGGACGATGCCTCGTAATTCCCGCCAACCGGAGCCTGCCAGAGCTGTTTGCCGTCTTTCAGCGAATACGCATACACGGTGTTCTTCGCGTTCGCAGCAATCCTACTTGTCCGTATTGACTCGACGGCAAAGACCATGTCGTCGGTGATCACGACCGTATTCGGCGTTGTGCCTGGTGTCAGTGAGTCATGACCCAGTGCGTTAATAATCTCCTTCTCTTTGGTCCAAATGCTCTCGCCCGTCTTGGCGTTGATGCAGAACAATCCGTTTGCCGCCTGATACACGGCGTAGTCGCCCTTGATGGCCAGTGACCCGCCGGTGTAATTACTGATATCGCGGATTGCCCAGAGCTGCTTTCCCGTTTCCGGGTCAATCGCAAGAATGGAACTGACGGGATTCTCCTTGTCCTTGATCTCCGGGTCATAACCCTCTTTGAAGCCGCCACCGTAGAAAGGCTGCGAGGGATCTGCCCCCTCGACAAAAGGCTTGCCTTTAGTCTTCACGATATTGTAGGCCGACGTGGGGAACCGGTCGCCGACATTCAGAAAGAGGACGCCCTGGTCATAGGCCACTTCCTGGGTGGGACTCGTGTTCTCGTAGACCTTCAGCACTTCACCGGTGGCCGCGTCAACGGCGGACAAAGGCCCTTCCAGCTCGAAGGTGCAGTACAGCGTGTCGCCCACCACCGCCATTCGCCGCTGCTGCTGCACCGGTTGGCACTTGATGTACATGGTGACCGATTCCCACCGAGTGATCTCGCGGGTCCACAGTCGCTTGCCGTTAAACGCGTCGCGGGCGACAATCCGAAAGGCGGCGGGCAGAAACGGGTTATCGGGCGGCGCCGCGTCTTCGATGGCGAACAGACGCCCGTTACCGGAGACCAGGCTGGCCACCGTCGGAATGCCCATGTGGGAACGGCACCAGACCGGGTTGTCGACCCACTGGAGAAGGCGAGGCGGCCCCGCAACGGAATCTTTGGCAACGGCATTGTTGTCGGCCTTGTTCAGGTATTGGGGCCAGTCGTCAATGTTCTTCGGCCACGGCTTAGCCCATTTCCGATTTTCGATTTTCGATTGCCGATTGAAGAAGACGGCGACACCACCGGGGACGAGTACCCTGGCGATTTCCTCACGTGTCACCTGACACTCGCCACTTGCCACCACCAAATTCACAATATTGTCGCCGTAGGGAAGGTTCTTCCCGTCGTATTGGGCCACCGACACGGATCCGTACAGGTTCTTCGATTGCAGGTTGGCCCTGGCTTTGGCAACGTTGTCGCCGCTGGTATCCAACCCGTGGACCAAGTAGCTGCCGCCCAGCAGCATGTCCGCCGTTTCGCTGCCGTCCCCGCAGCCGAGGTGAACGACGATGCCTCCTTTGACACCGCTCTGCTTCACAGCATCCGCCATGTTCCCGGCATAAAGGACTTGAGCGGAGAGGATTAAGCAAACGGCGAGGATTGGCTTGTAGTTCATCGCATGCTCCTATGAACTGACAGGATGTTCGGTCTGTCTCCGATCAGGACATAAACATAACTTGGTTGTGGTCGCCTTCGCAATCTGGGACAATCCTGCAAGAGGACTTATCACCTGCCGACCGAAGCCGAGTGGGAATACGCGTGTTCCGGGGTAGCGGGGGACAATTCCGTTAATCGGCGCTCCCTACGAATGGCTGATATTCCGTGCTGACTGCGGACAATTCAATAGGCTGATTCGAAGGAGGCGTTACTGTGCCATCAAGAAGCCGTTACCAGACCCTGAGGTCATCCCAGGGAGACGGACCGTGGGAGAGGTGCCCAGGCCGGTACCGACGCGCCAAAAACTTCTAATAATAATGTTGTTTCCGAAACTGTTGCCCGTCTAGCGGGGTATGGCGGGTTGTTCGCCAATGAACGACGTGCTCGCCTGCGAGGCAGGTTGCCCATTTCAGCAAAGAGGAGACCTCGGTATGTTTCGCAACTCGGTAGTCATTAGTGTCTTGCTGCTCAGTCTTGTCCTGTCCGCTGCGGGCTCTTCCACGGCGGTCGGTGCCGAGCCGCTGGCACCCGCGATCAAATGGATTCCGAACGACGCCCTCTTGGTCGTGGAACTAACGAATCCGGAGGCCTTTCTAGAGGCGGTGCTCTGCCCGGAGGCCGTATCGGCGGTGACTTCGAATGCCGCTTATAAACACCTGACGTCGCAAGACGGTTATAAGCAGTTTGAACAGGGGCTCCGCATGATCGAGGCCAGCCTAGGCACCGACTGGCAGAATGCCATCAAGCAGCTTCTGGCGGGCGGTGTGACCTTCGCGGTCCGGCCGGATGAGAGTGTTTCTCTCATTGTGGATTCCGCCGATGCCGAAATGCTCGGCAAACTGCAAGAGATTCTACTCAATCTTGCCCGGGCCGAGGCTGTCAAGCAGGGCAACCCAGGGGCGGTAAAATCGAGTGAATACGGTGGGATAACCGGATGGACCCTTGGTGGCGACGACGTGCACTGCATCGTGAACAATCGGCTGCTAATGTCAAACAAACCCGCCGCTCTCAAAGCCATGCTCGACCTCCGCGAGGGGTCCGGTGGCCAGACCATCGCCGATTCGCCCGCCTACAAACAGGCCAAGGCGGATTTGGGCTCCAAGCCGGTGGCCTCTGTATTCGTGAACCTCAAGTCGATCAAGTCTGAACCATCTATAGCCGCGGCGCTTAACCAGGGCCCGGACCCGGTAGCGTCATTGTTGATTCCCGGTGTGACCGAGGCCCTTCGAGAATCGAACTGGGCGGCAGTGGGGCTCTCCGTCGATGGCTACAAGCTCGGGCTAGAAGCCACCCTGGACGGCAAGATGGCCGGCAAAGACGGACCCGCCTCGTACGCATGGTCGGACAAGCCCGACGGCGGAGCGCTGCCCAATATCTCCGTGCCGCGGCAAATCGCAGGTATGACTTTTTACCGCGACCTGCAAACCTTCTACGCCGCCAAAGACGAACTCTTTCCGCAGCGGACTGCCGGGTTAATCTTCTTCGAGAACATGATGGGGATCTTCTTCACCGGACGGGACTTGACGGATGAAGTTTTGGCCGAGTTGGAACCGGAGGTGCGGTTCGTGGTCGCCGAACAGAAGTACGACTCCGAGACAGGTAAACCGGCCTTGCAGCTTCCCTCGTTTGCCGCGATCTTCCGCATGGATAACCCCGACTACTTCAGCGAAGTGATGGAGGAAGCCTGGCAAAAGGCCTTGGGACTGATCAATTTCACCTCGGGTCAGCAGGCCCAACCGGGATTGATTCTGTATCGACCGGCGCACAATGGCGTGACGTTTTCGGTCTCCCGCTACTCCACGGCGGACATAGACGAGAACGCGGAGGTGCATTCCCGTTACAATTTTAGGCCCTCGCTGGCCACGTTCGACGAGTGGCTGGTAATAAGTTCCACTGAATCGCTGGCTCGAGATTTGATCGATGCCCTGAAAGCAGAGACGGCCAAACAGCCCAAAGCGCTGGCCGGCGTCCACAGTATGGTGGAAGTCAACGGCCGCCAGCTTGTTTCCATCCTCAAGGCCAACCGAGCGAACCTGGTTCGCCAGAACATGATCGACGACGGTCACACGAAGGAAGAGGCCGAAGCAGCTATCGGCGTCATTCTGTCGATCGCCGAATACTTCGGTGGAGCCAAAATCGAGTTGGGTAGCGAGGG
>JACKQG010001537.1_pt1 | contig 31720 bp, 32 predicted proteins | sample 8237621 | NCBI WGS metagenome assembly JACKQG01 (sample SAMN15677084, study PRJNA649215) | marine metagenome | biome: marine; feature: Black Sea; material: saline water; isolation source: suspended particulate matter (SPM) from the Black Sea western gyre | collected 2013-06-09/2013-06-10 | depth... | reverse complement strand
ATGGCGAGTGTGTGTGGTGGCTGCCTTGCTCTTATGGATGCAGGCGTTCCAATTCAAAATACTTGTGCAGGTATCAGTGTCGGCCGGTTTAGTAATGACGAAGGCAAAATTGTTCGAGTGATGGACATCATCGGCGAAGAAGATTTCTTCGGCGACATGGACTTCAAAGTGTGCGGTACAAAAACCGGTATCACTGGTGTTCAACTTGACTTGAAAGCTCGCGGGCTTTGGTTCGACGAACTTGAAACAATTTTTGAAATGGCACGTAAAGGACGCTTCGACATTATCGATCAGATGGAAGGCGTATTGCCTGGTCCACGCGAAGAAATGTCAGAGTGGGCTCCACGAATGTTGACAGTTCCTATTGACCCAGAGAAAATTGGCAAGTTGATTGGTCCCGGCGGAAAAACAATACGTCAAATTACTGAAGATACAGGTGCGAACATTGACATCAATGACGACGGTATCGTTTTCATAAGTTCGGTTGATATGTCTTCTGCTGAATCAGCAAAAGCAGCAGTCGAAGCAATCGCTGCCGAAATTAAAGTCGGAAGTGTCTTCGAAGGCAAAGTAGTATCCACCCGTGACTTTGGTGCATTCATCGAAATCGCTCCCGGAACAGATGGCATGTGTCATATTTCTGAACTTGCAGACGGCTTTGTAGATAAAGTTGAAAACATCTGTAAGGTTGGCGACAAGATTAAGGTTAAAGTCATTAACGTCGATGACACAGGTCGAATTAAACTCTCTGTCAAAGCGCTTCTGAAAGATGCAGAAAAGGACGTTGAAAAAGAAGCAGAGACCGTGGAAAGCTAAATAATGTTTTCCTTACCATGGCTATTAACAGGCATCGCTCTTGGAGCGGTGTCTGTTTTGCCATTTATCGTGTGGGCACATAAGCGGGATGCCAAACGAACCGATGAGGCAAGACGTCGCGCGCAAACGTCCGAACGTATGGCAGAGATTGGGAACATGACTTCAGGGTTAGCCCATGAGATTAAAAATCCACTCTCGACAGTTGGCTTAAATGCTCAACTCCTCGTTGAGGATATCGAGCAACTCGACGCTCCCGAAAAAGAAAAAGTAAAGATTACAAAACGATTAGGGGCTCTATCAAGGGAAGTCGAACGCCTTCGCGGGATTCTTGATGATTTTCTGCAATTTGCTGGAAGAATGAAGTTGCACAAGGAAGAAACTGATTTATGTGAAGTGCTTCGTGAACTTGATGATTTTTATCAACCACAGTGTGACAGTGAAGACATTGTGATGCGAATACAACTCCCAGAACACCCAGTCATTGCTAATGTCGATGCGTCTTTGCTTAAGCAAGCGATTCTGAACTTGCTCATCAACGCTACGCATGCAATGGAAGGAAGCGAACAACGTGAATTGATGATTCGCCTTGAAGCCACTGGTGACGAAGCGCTAATCCATATCATCGATACTGGCAAGGGCATTGAAAAGGAACGGTTCGATGAAATTTTCCATCCCTACGTGTCATCGAAACGAGGCGGTACAGGTTTAGGGTTGCCCACAACTATGCGGATTGCCCAAGAACACGGAGGTCATATCACAGTAAATTCCTCTGTCGGTCAAGGCAGCGATTTTATTGTGAGGGTACCACTTTCTTAATCGAATAACATTGTTCCACCGAGATCAACATAGCGATCTTTGAATGATTGCCACGAGTTTTGTTGACCACGTGTTTCTTCCCATGCTTGATCCCAAAGTTCGGGGTTCATGGATCGGTGATAATCGCGCTCTCTTGCAAAACGCAGGGCGTTACCACTTTGCATTTCAACCAAGTCAACAGCGCCATCATCATATTGAACTTCGAAATATGATTGCCCGCCATCTGCAAGAATACGAGAGACATGGATGACCATGTGTGTATCCGTTTTTTGAGCGCATCCCATAAATATGGTAAACACGATTACAATACTCAGCAGTTTCGAGTCTATGTTTATTACTTTGGTTTTGTGCTTCATCTATTTTAAATCTATGAATAATACTATTCAATGAAACCTCCAAGTGCTCTTCTCCATTTATTGTGTTCAGGGTGATTTGGGGTTTCTACTCCCTCAGGTAGTGGTCCACCAAAAGCTCCTTCGATTTGTCTTAAAGAATCAGCTTGGGCTAAATTTAAACGTTGTTCGGCTAAGAAAGCATCGCCTAGTCCAGCGGGAAGACGACGGGAAGAATTATCTTCAAATTTAATGTTCCAACGTATGTTTAACTCACCGGGGTAGTAAGATATTTTGTACGGTTTTAATCTAGTATCTACAGGATAGTTATCCAAATTAGTGGGCGCGACTGTGTTTTGATCAATTGTTGTACAACAATTCAGTTGGACAAAAAATATTCCTACAATAACCAAACAAAAGATATGCCGTGTTGCGTTATTCATGTTGAATTGGTTTATCAATCGAATCTGATGGCGTGCATAAGACACCCCAATGATATGTATATAAGTTGCGAAAAAACAGACGATATCGCAGTGGTCCCAATGGAGCTTTGATTTTTGGATAGGGGAGTTCCCAAAGTTTTTCTTGGAGCACGATCCAAGTTTCGTATATACGTTCGTGTTGAATTTTCGCAAGTTTAGATTCACCCCAAGAAGTGAGTACTTCAGAACGTAGCCCATTCTCAAATTCAAGCTCCCAATGCGAGTATTCATTTAACACAAAATCTTTGCTATATTGTCGTCGAATTGCGATGGGTTTACTATTTTTTGGTATTGCGGAGTATCGTAAGTAGTTAATATCCGCATACCAAGTGTAATCAATATGACTTTTGATAACACTACCGCAAATTGGGGGCGTAGTTTTTTTGCATCCCAAAAAGACAATAGTAATCATGCAGGGTGTACACAGGAAGTTACATTTTTTGAAGAAGAAAAACATACCAGTTATTCCGGTGGCTCTACATCTGTAGTTGGGGAGGTTGAATGGCAGTGGTCTTCGGGGCAATTTCCTTCTGAGGGTTGCCAAAGATGCCCTTGGCAGCAATCCCCGCAAAATTCGCAAAAAGTTTCACAGTCATCAAAGTCGAGCCAGTCCCCATGGTTATTGCTTAACGAAGTACAAACAGTATGGCAATCACTTTCTCCACTCATGCTTGCGCAATCTATTTGGGAAAGTTGTGAGTTCACATCAAACTCCAAACAGAAGGCATTTTTTGGGTTAGCATGAAATGTATTTGAGAGTTTCAGCGCTTCTTTACAGGGTTTTGTGAGCCAGCCAAGTTTGCATTGTTGTACTGCGTGTAACAGTTCGTGAGCCAGTATTCTACAGATTTCTTCTGAAGAATCAGCGCAATTGTAACATCCAAGATAAACTATGGACCTAGGTACACTTACCTCATGTTGGAATGGTCCCACATCACGGCATGAGATATATGAAACTCCGAAAGGTGTAAAAAGTTCAGGGTAATCCCCAGGAGATACTCCTGTTAACTCAATAGTGCTATCAGGGTGCATTGATGAACTAATCGTAACTTTTCCTCGATTCTCATTCCAATATGGATCGGCTACTATGTCATCAAGTAAAGCATCGCCGTTCAAGTCCTGTTGCGAAGGTGCAATAGAAGCGTTTGGAGGTTGTTGTGAATAAGCAAGAACAGTGCCTGAAAAAACGGTAACCAGAGCAAAAAATAGATTAGTTTGACTTTGCATAACTTGCACCTTTTCACAAACAGTTTACTCTACAAACAATATGGTACGCCTAACTCGGTAGATAAAAACTTGATGCAACTATATTATCACTCAAAAGCACTTTTTATCCAATAAACATTGATTTTGAGAATCTGTGATAACAAGGCAGCGATTTTATTGTGAGGGTACCATTACACTCGAAATGCGAGTGATGGTCATATACAATCCAATTTCGGGACGCGGAAAATCGTACAAGAATGCGGGTGCAATTGCGGAACTATTACTACGCATTCCTTGTGATGTTGAACTTGTACAAACACAACCTTCGCCCCCAGAGCTTTGGTTGAAACCAAAGATGCAATGTAATCCAGATGCAGTGGTCGTTGTTGGTGGTGATGGTACGCTCAGGCAAGTTGCAAGCATTCTTGTCGGAACAGATATTGCGGTGTATCACGCAGCATGTGGAACAGAAAATCTTTTTGCAAAGTCAATGGGTATGTCGTCAACTCCGGATGCGATCGTTGCTGCAATTGAGAATGCAAAAGATCAAACAATCGACACCGCAACTGCAAACGGAGAGTTCATGATATTGATGACCTCAGTCGGCTTTGATGCAGGAGTAGTTATGGATCTTGCTAATCATCGTGGAACTTCAATCACGCATCTGTCATACATCGCGCCAATTCTTCGTCAACTCTTCAGCTGGAACCCACCGACAATTTCAATCGAAGTTGACGGTGAAGAACTCGTTACAAATAAAACTGGATGGACTGTTGTCGCAAATAGTAAAGCGTATGCAAGGGGACTCAACCCAGCGAGAGATGCCAGCGTCACCGACGGAAAACTAGATGTTGTCTTTCTTCCATTGAAAGGTCGCTACAGTTTATGGAAATGGATTCGCTTGATGAAGCGTGGCATGCACTTGCATCATCCTGATGCAATTTATTCTCGAGGGAAAACTATTTCAGTACAAACAATTGAACCATCGCCTTGGCAAATTGATGGTGATCCTGCTGGCGATGCTACTGAGATGAACATCACTTGTGTACCGAAGTCTCTTAGTGTGATTTCGGTAACCTAAAGTAATCCATCACTATCGATGACAGCGCGAGCAACTTTAGCGATAGACTTGCGCGAACTTCTTGATTGCTTCTGCAACAATTTCATGGCATCCGGTTCGGAAATATTTTTACGTTTAACAATTATCCACTTCGCTTGTTCAATTAATCGGCGATCATCAAGACGTTGTTTTAGATTAATAATTTGACTTCGTTGCTCTACAACATCAAGGAAACGGTTCCAGGCGATCGTAATTCCCGCACTTAACTGTTCACTATTTGATGGTTTGATTAAGAATCCAAAAACACCCGCCTCAGAACATTTGCTTAAGTATGTTTCATCTGAATATGCGGTGAGCATGATGACTGGGATATCAAGTTCCGGAAAAATTATTTGAGCGGCTTGCATTCCGTCCATTACAGGCATTTGGATGTCCATAATGACGATGTCTGGCTTATCGTTACGACATGTTTCAATGGCTTCTACCCCATTCTTACATGGACCAATTACCTCATACCCGAGTGCCTTTAATGAAGTCATAATTCCCTGTGCAACAAGCAGTTCATCATCAACAACAAGTACACGAGTAGGGCTTTCGGGAAATCCCAACGAACTATCATTATTGCTTGTATGTTCTTCTGGTGTCATTCTTGGACTGCTCCTTTTTTTCGCGGTGGTTGACACACATGGTCAATTCACTATGGCTCAAGGGTTAGTGTACTCCAAAAATCATTTAAAACAATGATAAACGGCTAATCTAAAAAATCACCTTCTTTGAGACGTGCAGGGACGTATTCTTCGGTAACGTATGAAATATCCTTAGTAATCAAGGATTCAACTTCCATTTTAAAACCATTATTCAGCATCGTTTTAATTTCACGTTGCCACTCACGTTTGCCTTCAAACCAAGGATATGCTGCAATCTGTTTTGCTCGCGTAATATCTCGGTCATTCAATTCAATTTTGACATCGTCTGATAAATCAAGACGATCGTAATCTTTTGAACGAATGCCCAAAAACTTTGCGTCGGGAATTGCCATTCGTTCAGATTCAAAAGCAAGATTTATCGACCCCTGTTTAATAACAGAATAAATGTAATGTCCCCAAGGGTCACAGTCGAGCAAACAGTAGACAGGGAGTTTGAGCTCCTTGTGCATACGATGCAGCATCCTTCTGACACCACGAGGTGGTTGTCCAGAACCTTCAGTCAAAATACAGTTATGTTTTTCCCAAAAACGATCTTCGTTGAACCGACTCCAGACAGTATCTTTCTCGACATGTAAGATAAAGTCAGCTTCACATTTTTTAAATTGCATTACGTTTGGTTCGCAGATACTTGGAATGGCGTAACCGCCACTTCCCATTTGGCGACAATTGATTTCATCACCATTATCAACAACGGTAATGTTCCCAACCATTGTGCCTCGCTTCTTCGCAAAAACATGCAATTCTTCACGCAGTCCATCGAGGGAAACCTCTAAATCTTCCAAAATGCCATCGGACTCACCTTGATCATTAAAGGTTTTTTCCTTTGTTCCGGGAATGGTGTGCAGCCCCATGTAATACATCCCCCGCAAACTTAGCGTTTTCTCAGCATCAATCAAGTCGCGACACCCTTTAGCAAGGAGAAGCGATTGCATAAACTTTCTAGATTGCCCTAGATTGAACAAACTTCGCGTCTGTGTGTTCGGCCCCATTTCAAGGATGCGCTTCTTTTTGTTGTACTTCATGTTTGAAATTGAACGTGTTGGAATTTCAAACGTGGGTTCTTTCTGGGAAAGCGATCGTGTGACAATCGAAGTAGCCAGAGATTCAATTTTCTTTTTGGTTAAGTCATCACGTTTTTTGTCGACAGCAGAACCAACTTTCCGAGTAGCTTTCTTTTTTGTGGTTTTCTTTGTTACTTTTTTATTGGTTTTTTTCTTCGCCATTATTTTTTACCCCGCTTTTTTGTTGTTTTTTTCTTAACTTTTTTCTTCGTTTTCTTTTTGGACTTCTTCTTATCTGAGTTGCCGAATAGAGAATCCTCTTGTTCGGGAATATCCCGCATTTCATCAACAATAATGACGTCATCATCATTGCCGAGGCGTCCGTTATCGTCGACAAGTTGCCCCTCGTCATCGAGTTGTGCATCGGCTTCATCGGTGCGGCGCTTGGCTTGTTTCAAGAGTGCTTTGTAGAGCTTGTCGGTATCAGCCCCCACAAGTGAATTGCAACACCGAGAAATTTCACCAATGTATCGTTCAAACACACTGCGACGTTCGGATTCTCTGGCCATTCGTTTTCTGCGTCGAAGATACGTGCCAAGTTTCCTGCCACACTCTTGCAATGCAAGTTTCATTTCTTTTCGAATTTCATCGTAATCAGCGATGGCTTCTTTAGACTCACTTGTGAAAGGAACCCACACACTTACCATGTGAACCATGACAACAAGTGGTCCCGAAGGAATGGAGTTACGTGGCTGGGTGAGACCATAATTTTTCCACGACGTTTCAGCAACTGCTTTGAATGAACAGCAACTCGATTGAGAATACAGAAGAGGAACACGATTTGCAAAACGTAGTACTTTTGCACTGTCATCTCGGCTGAGACCACCACCATATCCTATTGCAACTTCAATTTGAAAAGGGTTTCCCCTATACACACTAGGTGGTCGAGTTGATGCAGCAAAAAACTCCGCCTTAACTTCCTTTAGTAGACCTGCAAGAAGTGCTTTTGAACCAATTGGGACAAGGCAATCAGTACTAGGCGCGATGATTCGTGTTTTCTGAATTGATTCGTATAAATTTTCAGCTTCTGCATGTCCGACTGTTTTTATCCAAGTTTGACCGGTCATTCCCGCGCCCTTGGTTATTTCTCTTGCCTTGGTAGCGCCAACCCTGCAGAAATCTTTTGTTAAAAACCCGCCAAGTTGACGCTGTTCTGTTCGCTCAAGCATTTGAATGAGAGTTCCAAGTTCAATGCCTTTAGGGTGCGGTTTTATTTCTTTTGGTTCTTCTGGTAGTTCTTGGATAGCTCTAGGAAATACAATCGTTTCGTTAGTTGGCGTGACATATGTGACGGTCGCATGAGGGTTTGCAATTGCAGTCTGCTCAAGATACTCATCGATAGACTGTCTGCCCTTCTGATATTTGCCTTCTAGTTCAATTGAAACTTGTGTTCCGTGCCCATCTGCAAACAGAGTATCGTCTTCTGGATGTTCTTCATCGCTGATAACGGTCGGTCGGTTTTTTGAAGTGTCCATTTTAAGGACGACTTCGTGAGAAGGTTTTCTTTTTCCTGTTTTGGAAATAATGACAACCGGTTTACCAGTTGTCATCAAACCATACATGCCCGCTGCTGAGATACCAATGCCTTGTTGACCTCGTGACATTTTCAAGCGGTGAAATTTTGAACCATACAAAAGCTTTCCAAAAATATTTTCAATTTGTGCTTTTACAATCCCTGGCCCATTGTCGCGGATTGTTAACTTGAACCTAGATTCGCTAATCTGTAACACGCGAACGTAAATGTCTGGAAGGATCCCACCTTCTTCACATGCATCAAGGGAGTTATCCACAGCTTCCTTAATCGCAGTCAACATCGCCTTGCGAGGATTATCAAATCCAAGAAGGTGACGATTTTTTGCAAAGAATTCGCTGACCGAGATGTCTCGTTGACCGGTTGCCATGGTCTCTGCCGTGGCGTTAGATCGAGTTTTTTTCTTTTTGGGTGTTTTTATTTTTGTTTTTGGCATAGGTGCGTGTAAAAGTGATGACCTTCCGTGGCGTGATATCACGCGAGTATGCGAGCATCCGTACTCGCTTCGCTGCAGAATACCCAAACTCTGTCCAGAGGGGGGCGAAAAAACGCCATTTTTGGTATCCTTGTCACTCTTACCACTAGTTTTGATAACGAAAAGGATTACCAAAAATGGGCATGGAACAAACACTCATCATCTTGAAACCAGACGCTGTACAACGTGGCCTGATGGGCAAAATTATCACTCGATTTGAAGACAAGGGGCTCAAGGTTGTTGGATCAAAGTTTATGCAAATAACACCCGAATTGGCCGCATTGCATTATTCTGACCATAAAGAACGACCGTTTTATGCCAGTCTAGTGAACTTTATGACGAGTTCACCAGTGCTTGTTTTGGCGCTTGAGGGCGTAGGTGCCATCTCGGTTTGTCGTTCCCTTATGGGTGCAACCTTTGGTTCACAAGCTGCTGCAGGTACTATTAGAGGCGATTTTGGTGTTTCCAATAGTTTTAACTTGATTCATGGCTCCGATAGCCCAGAAGCTGCTGCAAAAGAATTGGGTCTCTTTTTCAACGATGGCGAGATTATTAGTTGGAATCGAGCGAATGAGGGGTGGGTATATGATCTTTCTGGCGACGAGCCAGAATGAGCCAATACGCCCAATAAAGAGGTCTTTGCGTCCGATAACGCCCTTTTTGTTTAAGAAATGTAGAAAAAGTTTGAAAAAAAAGTAAAAAGCGATACACACTTTCCAATGAGGTGCGTAGTAGGGGTGTCGTACGTTCACCGTGCGGTCATGTCTTTTTACAAAGGGGTTACATTTCAGCTAATGCCAAAACAAAGTAGGCAACTTAAAAAAACCGCTCGCGGTCGCAAAAGTACGCGCACTAAACGTCGATCAACGATTGAACACGAAAAGATTGATCAAGCGTTGTCAGAGCCAGTAATTGTCGTGAAGTCCCCGTGTTTTTCCAAGAAGAATGCAGAGGAACTTGTATTTGAAATTCCTGAAACAGTTCCACGATTATCTGTTTCTTGGTACAGCCCCGCGATAGATCGAGCAACGCCACCAAAGCGAAGTGTTGCAACGTTACTCACTCGCGATGAAGAAGCTGTTCTGTTTCGCCAGTACAACTACTCAAGGATGAAACTCCAACAACTTCAAGAGCGAATTAGTCGCGCAAAAAAACCAATTGATAAGGATCTCGATGAATTGATTCGATGGTACGACATTACTATTGATTGTCGTGACCATATTGTTGAACGCAATTTAGCATTAGTCTTAGCAATGGCAAAACGAACTTGGGCAACAGGCGAATACGCAGATCTTGTTGCTGAAGGAAATGTGGCACTTCTTCGAGCAGTAGATCGATTTAATTGTGAACTTGGGTATAAATTCTCAACTTATGCTTGTCGAGCATTGACTACAGCATTCAATCGGTTTGGACGTAAACAACTAAAACACCGAGACAACGTACCCTTTGAATTCGACCCCGACCGCGAGCCAATTGAAAGAAAGGGTACGGATGGTTTTATTACACCAGAATATATTATTGAAATTCGCGATGTAGTACGTAGCAAAGAAGCACAGTTATCCCCTGTTGAACAAGACGTCCTTCGGTATAGGTTCGGTTTATTTGCAGGGCAAAACCCACCCATGCTCACACTTGAAAAAGTTGGCAATGTTCTGGGAATTTCCAAAGAGAGAGTACGACAAATTCAAATTAGAGCACTACTCAAGATTCGTGAAGTAATAGAGAACCGCTTACCGCTAGACCTTCTCGCTGGTTAATTAATTGCTACAGTACATCTGTGACGGCAGAAAATTCGACTAGAGACATCGCACTTACTGTTCTACCAAAACGCAAACACTCCAAAATGCGTTGGACGGTTTTGATTTTTGTACAGATACTCATCATTATGCACGTTGCTCTGTGGTTCATTGGGAAGAAATATGGATGGTTCGGCGGAAAAACATTATCACCAATAGAACCTTCTGAAGGTATTCTGTTCGTCGCTGAAGGGATAGTAAATACTGGAGCTATTTTCTTTGCTCTAGCACTACTTTCAACATTAATTTTTGGAAGATGGTTTTGCGGGTGGGGGTGTCATGTTGTCTTGCTTCAGGATTGGTGTTATTTGCTTTTGCGAAAAATACACATACGCCCAAAACCGTTTCGATCAAGATTCCTTATGTTCTTTCCGTTTGCGTTGGCGTTTTATATGTACATTTGGCCACTGCTGTACCGTTTTCTGATAGTAAAAATCCCGTGGCCCGAAATGTCGAACCAACTTTTGACAGAAGATTATTGGGGTTCTTTCGCTTCACCAATCATTGCTGTTCCATTTTTGCTTGTATGTGGTTTTGCGACGGTCTATGTTTTAGGTGCCAAGGGTTTTTGCACATATGGATGCCCGTATGGAGGGCTTTTTAAGCCACTTGATGCGGTGTCTCCAATGCATGTCAGGGTGAATGATAATTGCAAACAGTGCGGAAGTTGCACTGCAGCATGTACGTCAAACGTCCGAGTTCATGAAGAAGTGAAACTTTATAAGATGGTCATTGATAGTGGTTGCATGAAAATTATGGACTGCGTTGATGTATGTCCAAACGATGCGTTACATATAGGTTTTGGCACGGTTGCACTTGGCAAGCGAACCCAAAAGCGGAAATATAATTTAGCACTTTGGGAGGAGTTTTTTGTTAGCGGATTGTTTTTACTAGGGTTCTTCGCATTTCGCAGGTTGTACGAATTTATACCAATGTTAATGGCTGTTGGAATTTCTCTTGTTGTGACGTGGTTGGTATGGAAAGCAATTAAAGTGCTGCAAGAATCAAACGTTAGTTTCCACTCGTGGCGCTTAAAATTTCATGGAAAAATTAAACCAGCTGGCGTTCTGTTTATTTTGATTGCAGTAATACTTTTTGCACTTACTGCCCACAGTGCAGTAATTCAGTCATTCAAATTAATTGGTGAGAATGCACTTCGCAACAATGACATTGCTTCCGCAATGCGGTATTACAAGTTAGCAAGTCCATTTAAGGATGGTGGGTTTGCTTTTGCGAGTAATCCAAATGTAGATAAGGCAGTAGCGGTATATTTAGAATCCGAATTACAATTTAAAGAGGCAGAGCGTCTTTTTAGAAGAATTCACAAGAGAACGGGAGACGAATACTCTGCAATGTTGCTTGCTCAAAACTTACAGAGCCACTATCAATTCACCCCAATTAATACATTTTATTCCGACAAATTAGAAGCCAACCCGGACTGGGACACTCTTTGGGAAGATTATGTTGGGTGGATAAAGAGAAGTGGTATGTATACTCGTGCACTAGACCTTTCTAGAGTAGCGGTGGAGAAAAACCCTCGTGCAACTCGACTGAAAGTACAACTTGCACTTTTAGAAATGGATCATGGTTCGCCAAGTGAAGCATCGAAAATTATGCGCGGAGTTTTGGAAGAAGATAATAACAACCCATCGTGGTGGTTTCTTTACGCTCGCGCTCTAGAACGTGAAGGTAAAAATGAAGAATCACGCAAAGCAATTCAAACTGTAAGAGAGATTCAGGCTGAACGAGCTCAAGGTAAGGACCTAGACAGATGAAGTTTGTAGAGCTTCTTGAAAGAGACTAAACAAAGCAGCGGCACTATCAGTGGAGTACGCCGCTTCTCTAAATGAACGGTCAACCATAAGCCGACTAATTCTTCCAAGTGCTTGGATGTGATCAGAAGTATTATTGGTGGGGGAGACGAGTAGAATAATTAATTCGACGGGTCGTTTATCTGGACTTGCAAAATCAATTGGCGATGTAGGTCGACCCATTGCCATTACCATGTTCTCGAGTTTGTCACAACGACCGTGAGGTATAGCAAGCCCCTCACCGATGCCGGTTGTACGTTGCAACTCTCTCTCCCAAACAAGTTCTTTAATAGTTTGTGCGTTCGAAATACAATCAGCGTCAGCGAGAACATCCACGAGCTCACTAATTGCAGAGTGGCGGTCTGTAGATACAAGAGGCGCTCGCATTGTGTTTTCTTGTAGTAAGTCAATAAGGTTCATTTTGGTGTTCTTATTTCCACGATGATTCGGGATAGGTAAGAGGGAGATTGTAACAATACAACTGTCAGTTGCCAAGAACTATGTTGCCTGAAGTAGGGTGGCATATCCCCCATCATGCCAAGATGTTGGCTCTGAGCCAGGTTCACCAGATGGAAGTGTTCGAATTTGGTCACATCCGTAGAGGTTACGCTTGGTCGAAAGCCAATTTGCTTGTTCCTCATTCTCGGCGTCATCGATACTACATGTCGCGTACAACAGATGGCCACGAGACTGAAGGACTTCAATCGCCTCACTTAAAATGGATTGTTGGAGTGCAACAACCGAGTCGATATGTTTTTTGTTGTATCGATATTTGGCTTCAGGCCTTCGAGCAAAAACACCACTATTGGAACAAGGGACATCTACAAGTATTAGATCGAAGGGTTCAGTTGGACCAGAAGTTTCGGGGGTGAATACTTCGATGGAAAAATCTTCTGCAATTTCAAGAAGCGAAGCTCTTCGAACTTCGTTGGGCTCTGTAGCGCCAATCATTGCATCTGGAAACATGGAACGAAGTTGTTTTGTTTTTGTTCCACGTCCCGCACATAAATCAAGAATTCGTTGTGGTTTTAGTGATGATGCAAGAGAGAGTGATTTTGCGGAGGTGGGATCTTGTACACGAAGGTGTTTGTTTGTATCGAAAAGCTCATTTAGACTCAGTTCATGAGGAACTACACCGAATCCATCAATGGAGTGAGGAAGTATCGTTTCAGGCAGAGATTGTTCGTTGGGACATGTCACAATAATTGGCGGTTCAACAAGACTATTTAATGCAATGTAAAGTGCGTATTCATTGCCAAATTCTTCGACCAATCGTGACCAAGACTTGGTTGAGAAGCCAAGTTGGGTTGCGATGTCATTATCAAACACAGGTTCAGTGAACTGCCACGAATTTCCATCGCCACGCAAAAAATGATTTGGATTGCCAGCAGATCCATTTGAAATTTGTTCACCACGGAAACGAGTAATTTTTCTAAGAACAGCGTTGACAAAACCTGATGCACGCGGGCGTTGCCCACTTGATTTAATCCACTCAACTGCGTCGTGAATTACTGCATGATCTGGAATGCGGTCAAGTAGAAGAAGTTGTGCAGTTGCTACAAGGAGGACAGCACCAACAGGCGCATCAAGTTTATGAAGATTTCGACTGCTCGCATGTGCAATTACAGTTGATAGTGAATACCAACGACGGTGAATAGCGTGGTCAATTGCTCTTGCAAGACCAGCATCTCGGCTACTCAGCCCATCAACGAGCAGAGGGGTTGGATCTATACTCGGAAACCGTTTGAATTGAGCCGCGATTCGTTGTGTGACAACACCGCGTGGATCGGGTTCCATTAGTTTGTTGCTGCAGTGCAATCGCATGCATTGCGAAGAGCTGTAGCTTTATCAGTTCGTTCCCATGAGAACGAACCGGTGCAATTCTCATCTGGCGTTCGCCCAAAATGACCATGGTAGGCGGTGTGAGAATAGATTGGTGAAAGAAGTCCAAGTGAAGTAATGATTCCACTTGGCGTAAGATCAAAGTTTTCTCTTACAAGATTAGACAAAACACTTTCATCTACTTTTGCTGTGCCTTGGCAATCAACGAACACCGAGACTGGTTGTGCAACTCCGATGGCATAACTGAGTTGAATTTCACAACAATCTGCAAGATCAGCAGCGACGATGTTTTTTGCAATGTAACGCGCCATGTATGCTGCAGATCGATCAACCTTGCTTGGGTCCTTGCCACTAAAAGCTCCACCGCCATGTCGACCACGGCCACCATATGTATCTACGATAATTTTTCGACCGGTCAAACCGCAATCACCTTTTGGACCACCTATTTCAAATTTACCCGTTGGATTAACATGAACTGTGATATCTTCATTCCACCATTTTCCGAGCACTGGTTTAATAATGTGTTCAATGATTGCATCTGATAAACCCTCTTGGTTCTCAGACCATGTTGGGCCGTGTTGCGTAGAAAGCACAACAGTGGTGACTCGCTTTGGTTCTGTGCCATCATAATCAACAGTGACTTGGCTCTTCGCATCTGGTCGTAATTCAGGAATGATTCCATCTTGTCGAACTTCAGCATGTCGAGCAACAAGTCGGTGAGAAATATCAATAGGTAACGGCATGAGCGACTCAGTATCGCGACATGCGTACCCGAACATCAAACCCTGATCGCCCGCACCTTGTTCCTTATGGAGACCTGCATCGGTATCAACACCTTGGCCAATGTCAGGTGATTGACGGTCGAGAGTAACCATGACAGCACAACTCTCGGCGTCGAAACCAAGGGTCGCATCTGTATATCCAATTCGTTTAATAGTTTGCCGAACAACTTTTGGAATATCTACATAGCCATCGCATGTAACCTCACCCGCAACAACAACGAGACCAGTCGTGACAAGAGTCTCAACAGCTACCCTGCTATTGGGGTCCACCTTCAACATTTCATCAAGTATTGCGTCTGAAATTTGATCAGAAACCTTGTCTGGATGGCCCATAGACACGGATTCGGAGGTAAATGTGTGTGTTTTATTGGTCATTGGGAAAGCCTTTATTCGTTTATCCGGATAATAGCATGAATGATACTTCAAATCGATAGCTAAAGGGTCGTATGATACGAACTAGAGAAGTATTGCTATGGCTATCCGAATGGAACTTTCACGAATACTCATCCGAGAAATAACGGATGCCCAATTTATCGAGCTTTGCGAAGTTGGAGGCGAGAGGACATTTCCTATTGTCGTTGGAAAGCCAGAAGCGTTTGCGATTGATCGTCGCCTTAAAGGAATAGAGCCACCAAGACCACAGACACATGAACTTCTCACTGATGTGATAAAAAATCTCGGTGGTTCACTGCAGAAAATTTTGATAGATGATTTAACTGACGGCACATTTTATGCAAAATTATTTATCAAACAGGGCGATGTAGAGCACGTTGTTGACAGTAGACCATCAGATGCAATTGCAATAGGTGTTGCAATGCAGGTTCCAATTTATGTTGACGAGAGTGTTCTAGATGAAGTCGAGAAGGATATTGATTCGTTCGAATCACCCGAAGATTTTGGTTGGGAATAAACAAGAAGAGTTTATACACGGTGTTCTGAAATCAACTGCAGGCGATTTCATTGTTAATGAAATTCCGTTGTATGAACCATGCGGTGAAGGCGAGCACCTTTATTTATCCGTTCGCAAGACAAAAATGTCTCATGAAGAACTCATTCGTAATGTTGCAAAAGAGTTTGGAGTTTCACCTAGAGATGTTGGATCAGCAGGTAGAAAAGATTTACAGGCAGTTACAACGCAAACACTCTCCATATATCTTCCAGGAAAACAAACCATAGTTCCAGAATCAATTGGATCGATAGATATTTTGTCGTTTTCATGGCACACAAACAAACTCCGGCTTGGGCATCTTAAGGGAAACAGTTTTGCAATTCGTCTTCGAGAAATTGACCTTAGATTATTTGAAACAATTGAAAAGCGGCTTGATAATTTAAAGAAAACAGGGTTGCCAAATGCATTCGGGCCTCAGAGGTTCGGAAATTATGGAAATAATCATACTCTCGGGCATGCCATACTTCTTGAAGATTGGGATTCCTTGGTTCTTACATTGCTCCAAGGCAATGATAGACACAACATGTTTGCTGAAAAGGGTGAGTACAAAAAATCACTCGACGCTTGGCCATTTGGTCAGCCAGCGGAGAGAAATGTTCTGCAGGCACTTACTCAAGGGAAAACAAAACAACAAGCATGCAAAACTATTAATAAGCACATGCGTACTTTGTGGGTTAACTCATTTCAATCTGCAGTGTTTAACGAAGTTCTTCGCCAAAGGCAGCAAAATAAAACATGGGACTCGATAATCGAAGGCGACCTTGTTTGGAACCACGATGGGGGAGGCAGAACATTTGAAGTGTCTCAAGAGGAGTCAGATAGTAACGAAATCAAGATCCGTACTACTTCGTTTGGGGTTTCTCCATCAGGTCCATTATGGGGTTCGAAGATGCGCTTGCCCTCAGGTAAGGTTCTACAAATGGAACAATCAACACTGGCTTCATTTGGAGTCGACGAGGAGCACCTTACGAAGATGAAAAAATATGCGAAGGGTGCGAGGAGACCTTTAAGAGTTCAAGTTGGAAACCCTGTTGCGTCAATTGGAACAGATTCAAATGGAGACTTTGTAGAGGTGGTTTTTGAATTACCCGCAGGAAGTTATGCAACAGTTCTTGTTGAAAAACTTCTTAGCGGCGAAGCCTGAAAAATTTTTGGAGTAATTCTATGCAGTTATTTTCAAGCACACCACCTATTACTTCACAACGATGGTTAAGTCTTGGATCATCAGTAATTTTATACAGCGTTCTGCATGCTCCAGCTTTTTGATCACTCGCTCCAAACACAACTCGGTCGAACCTAGCGTTCATAATTGCTCCTGCGCACATTGGGCATGGTTCAAGGGTGACAACAATTGTGCACCCATGCATCCTCCATCTTCCCAAATGTTGCGAAGCGTCAACAATCGCATTTATTTCAGCATGAGCAGTAGGGTTGCAATTGGTTTCTTTAGTATTAAAGCCCTCGCCTACAACCATGCCTTCATGAAATACAGCTGCTCCAATTGGAACCTCCTCGAGCAAAGCAGCTTGTTTTGCAAGAGAAATCGCATGTTGCATCATTGCTTCGTCATTCATCTTCAATATCACCAGCAACGCGGCTCATTGGAACCCAAACGATGAGTTGAATTCCAAGCTCATACAACAGATAAAGAGGAACGAGCATCATGAGCATCGAGATGACATCTTGTGGCGTAATTAATGCAGAGATGAGCGAGAGAACAATTAACGCGTATCTTCTGTTTTTTCGGAGCCATTGCGGTTTTGCAACTCCTAGCCAACCAAGCAGTAGCATGACCATTGGAAGTTGGAACGCAACTGCTATTGCAAACATAAGCAAAATTACAAAACCTAGGTAACTACTTAATTGAAATTGTTGTGAGATGAGAGAACCTTGGCTCATCGGGATAGTGAGGGTGTCGAGAGTATCTATCTCTGGTGATTCAACAGCAACAGTCAGAATGCCTTCTGGCATTTTTATCCACGCATCGCCAACACTTGCCGTTTCTGGGTTAGCACTTAGAACCGGATACACAACATCTGACATACTTTCGCCAACGGAAATGGTAGTTGTATTCATCTCAACACTGCCAGCGAGTGTTACCATGAAATCAAGAATAACTGGCAACATAACAAAGTACATTAAAATTAAACCAAGAATGCCAAGTAACGTACTAAATGGAATGAGGAAAAAAACAAATCTGCGTTCGTGACGGTGAAGACCTGGTGAGACGAATCTCCAGAGTTGGTACAAAATCCAAGGACCAGCAGTGAGGACAGCTGCCCCAAAAGCAATTTTCATTTCAGCGATGAGGAATTCAGGTGGACTTAGAACTTGTACCTGTGTCGGTAGTCCATGGTTTTCAAGAACCGTATACAGCGGGACCAAAAACCACCTAACGATTGAGTCTGCAACTAAAAAAAAGAAGATAGCAAGCGGAAGCGGTGGGATAATGCACCAGATTATTCGCTTTCGAAGTTCCTCAAGGTGGTCTCCAATAGACATTGTTTCTGGGTTAGATGTGCGATTTTTTGACATAGCAATTTCGTACAGGATACCCGTAACTGGACGAGGGTATACTGCCCACTTTACTTGACGAATTATGACTGAATCGAATGATTACTACAAACTTCTTGGCGTTGACCGATCATCTACGGCAGATGAAATCCGTAAGGCATATCGAAAGCTTGCACGGAAATACCACCCTGACGTGAATAAAGCGGATGATGCAGCAACAAAGTTTGCCGAGGTTCAAGAAGCGTACGACACTCTTTCTGATGCGGAAAAAAGGAGAATGTACGACCAGTTTGGAGCATCAGGTCCAGCTGGTAGCGGAGGTTTTCGCGGCAATCCTCAATGGGCACAGGGGGCTCGTGGTGGAGCAGGGTATGGGCAAACAGTTGATTTTTCTGACATTTTCGGTTCAGCATTTGGTGGTGGTGCGAGTGGATCGCCATTTGGCGGTGGGCAACAGCAAGCGACTAAGGGACAAGATCAAACACACTCAATTACTGTTACGTTTATGACAGCGTTGAAAGGTGGGACCGAAGAGATTCGTATCGGTGATGCAACAGTCAAACTTCAAATACCAGCAGGAATTGAAAGTGGCAATAAACTACGGCTCAAAGGTAAAGGCGCCCCAGGGATGATGGGTGGTCCATCGGGAGATATGATTGTGACAATTTCTGTTGGCGGGCATCCAATCTATCAACGTAACGGTCTTAATGTAGATATGGATCTTGACTTGAATATTGCAGAAGCAGCGTTGGGAACACAAGTGACTTTGCCGTTACCGCTAGGTGGCACTGTAGACATGTCAATTCCTTCGGGTGTTTCAAGTGGCTCTCGCTTGCGAGTTCGTGATAAAGGGTGTGAAGCAAAAAGTGGCAAGAAGGGAGACTTCTTTGCAGTCATCCATATTGTTGCTCCGAAAGAAGTGGATGATGAGACAAAGGAGTTGCTCGAAAAATTGAAGGAACGATTACCAAATCCTCGTGAAAATGATGTGTTGCACGATGAAGAAGGGTAAGTCCGCAGTGGTTCTACTTTCTGGGGGGTTAGATTCAACAACGGTTCTTGCAATGGCAATGAATCAGGGGTATGAATGTCACGCGTTAACCTTTGGCTACGGTCAACGACATTGTTCTGAAATTGATGCTGCAAAACGCATTGCTCAGCATCATGGTGTTGCAGAGCACTTGATTTCAACAATAGATTTGTCACTCTGGGGTGGCTCAGCATTGACCGATGAGATAGATGTTCCAAAAGACGGTGTTGTTGAAGGCATTCCGATTACCTATGTTCCGGCAAGAAACACAATTTTCCTAAGCCACGCGCTTGGCTTCGCAGAAGCGATTGGTGCTAGAGATATTTTTATAGGAGTGAATGCGGTGGACTACTCGGGATATCCTGACTGCCGAAGTGAGTTTGTACAGGCATTTGAACAGTTGGCGAACCTTGCAACAAAAGCAGGCGTGGAAGGCGATCGTTTTACAATTCACGCACCTTTGTTGCACATGTCAAAAGTAGAAATCATCATGCAAGGAACGCAACTTGGTGTTGATTATTCTATGACACAAAGTTGCTATGACCCAGATAACGCAGGGCGTTCATGTGGAAAATGCGATGCGTGTCGTTTACGCGATGCCGCTTTTTCAGAAATAGAAAACGCTTGATTTGAAAATGTGTTTAGAAACCAGACTGTTAAATATCGAGGTTCTTAACTTCAAGTGCGTGATCTTCGATGTATTTTCGGCGGCACTCTACTTCCTCACCCATCAAAGTTGTAAACAATTGGTCCGCATCTGAGGCAGCATCCCACGTAACTCGTAAGAGAGTTCTCTTGTCTGGGTCCATAGTCGTATCCCAAAGTTCTTCTGGGTTCATTTCACCTAGGCCTTTGAACCGCTTGATTTCAATTCCTCTTCGTCCAATTTGTCGAAGCGACTCAAGGATGTCTGGGATGTTTGGAACGTCAATGCATTCTTCCTTATCAGTTCCAGAGTCAACAATCCAAGCATATTTTGTAGTGAGTTTTTCGCCACTTACGGTTTCTTCTTGAACGAGGAAGTAATCATTAATGTCAATACTAAATTCTAGTAGTTGCTCGATAAGTACATCAATTTCCCTGTTTTCATGAAGCTCCCGCAGTGCAGCAATACGCGAAGCGTTACCGTTTTCAACTTCTACATTAATGTCATCAAGAAGTAAATCATTTTCACTAATGATTTTTCTCGCATCCTCTTCGCTCCAACTCACAACTTCGTTGCTTGGCCAAACGACTCGGAAGAGTGGGAGCCGACCCTTGTTTTCTGGGTCATCTTCTCGCATCTGGAGTAACCTTGAAAATGGAGTGCCACGTCGTTCTGAGATGTTAATAAGGTCGGAAAGTCTTGAAAGATACTTCGAAACCTTTGAAAGTTCACTGCCAGATATTCTTTGGCACTCAACATTTTTGTCATCGCGTATAACCAAGGCGGCGGAGTTGATGACCATTTCCATTAGCAATGACGTCATCTCGTTTTCGCTGTTTACATAAAAACTTTTCTTGTTTCTAGTGACTTGGTAGAGCGGAGGTTGCGCAATGTATATTTTTCCTTGTCGAACAAGTTCGCTCATTTGCCTGAAGAAGAACGTCAACAGCAATGTGCGAATGTGTGAACCATCAACATCGGCGTCGGTCATAATAACGATACGGCCATATCTTAATTTTGAAATATCAAAATCTTCTCCAATGCCACACTGAAGCGCTTGAATTAGGATTCGTATTTCTTCAAAACCGAGCACCTTATCAATCCGCGCTTTTTCGACGTTTAGTATTTTACCCTTGAGTGGAAGAATGGCTTGCGTGTCATGATCTCGACCGCCCTTTGCTGAGCCACCCGCTGAATCACCCTCCACGATGTATAGTTCTGAGCGGTCAACATCGTTCGTCACACAGTCTGCAAGTTTTTGAGGCATTCCGCCAGATTCAAGCGCACCCTTTCTCTTGATAAGATCGCGAGCTTTTCGTGCAGCTTCTCTAGCTTGCGCAGCAAGAATAGCTTTTAAGCAAATTTTCTTCGATTCGCCTGGGTGTTCTTCCAACCATGCTCCAAGTAATTTTGAAACAAGCGAAGAAATAATACCTTCAACTTCTGGGTTCAGCAACTTTTCTTTTGTTTGGTTATTGAATTGTGGGTCTGTAAGTTTTACAGAAATGATTGTTGTTAAACCCTCTCGCAAATCGTCCCCTGTTGGAGTTAGACCCTTGATTAGGTTGTTTCGCTTAGCGTACGCATTAATTGTACGAGTAAGTGACGTTTTAAAACCAGAGACATGCGTACCGCCATCTGGATTCACAATATTATTGCCAAATGCTAGAAGGACCTCGCTTGTTGCATCGGTATATTGCATTGCGATATCACAAGAGATTCCAGTCCCATCATCCAACAAAGATAAACTAATGGGTGAGCTATATTCGTTTTTACCTCGATTGATGTACGAAACATAATCGGCCAATCCGTCTTTACTAAAAAACGTATCTTCCCGAATCTTTCCTTCTTCATCAACTCGTTCGTCAATCAGACGGATAGAAACGCCAGGATTAAGAAAAGCAAGTTCGCGAAGTCGGTGTTCAAGCGACTCGTACCGAAATTCGGTGTCTGAAAAAATTTCTGAGTCTGGCAAAAAAGAAATTCGTGTACCTGTCGAACGTTCATCCCCCTTGTAATCTTCGATCTTGTGGAGAGGTGTCTTAATATCACCACGAGAAAAACCAATCATCCACGTTTCTGTTTCTTTAATAACCTCAACATTGGTCCATTGAGAAAGTGCATTAACACATTTCACTCCAACACCATGAAGACCGCCAGAAACCTTATAGGCGTTGTCATCAAACTTGCCACCAGCATGCAATTGAGTCATTATGACTTCAACTGCAGGGCGGCCATCAATTTGTGGGTTGTCGCTCTTCATGTTGTCGATGGGCATACCCCGGCCGTCATCGACGACTGTGCACGAACCATCAACGCCAATTCGAACAGTAATTGTGGTTGCAAAGTCAGCCATGACTTCATCAATAGCGTTATCAACGCATTCGTAGACAAGGTGATGAAGGGCGTTTAAACCGGTTCCACCAACATACATTCCTGGCCTTTTTCTAATTGCTTCAAGTCCTTCCAGAACTTGAATATGCTCAGATGTATATGTGTCAGTGGATGCCATAAAGTGTTGTTTCTAATTAGTGCGGATAAAGCGGAAAAATGCTTGTATTTTGTGGAAAACCAGAACATTTGGATCCTTATCCACGAATGGATATTATACCTTTTTAGCACGGATAATGCCCTCATAAAGTCGAAGATAGAACATATCATTTTCTGTTTTTGGAGCCACGAGCTCTAGGTCGACGATACACTCTTGTCCACGTCTATTATGTTTTCTAAAAACCACGATTTTCTCAATATTGATAGCGCTCAATGCACACTTGCAAGACGTGCTTTTTTAGTAGCGAGTGCGTTGACGTTAGCGGGGTGTGGCACAAAAAAAATGACATCTGCACTTCCGAGTCCGATATGGTCTTCTTCAACAGACTCCAATTTGTTGATACAAACAAAAGATGCAATATTGCCAGAATCAAATATATCATTTGGAGCAATATCTCGTTCCACTTGGGCAAAAGGTCACCCTATTCCAACCAACATGAAACGTATGTTACCAACGCGGTACATCACAGTTCATCACGATGGAATGTCAGCATTCACATCAACTGCAAAATCTTCAGCCGCATCACGGCTTGAAACAATCCGAAAATCACACCTCCGCCGAGATGGTGGGCGGTGGGGTGACATTGGATACCATTTTGCAATAGACCCAGCTGGAAGACTTTGGCAAGCTCGCCCCTTGAAATGGCAGGGTGCGCATGTCAAGGCTAAGAATGAGGGGAACATTGGTGTTGTTGTACTTGGTAATTACGAACGCCAAACAGTAAACCGTGCACAAACTGCAGCCATCAACTCAGCGCTTAGAACACTTATGAACTCGTTTAAAGTTCCTGTTTCAAGAGTGCGAACCCATCAGGAATGGGCAGCGACTGCTTGCCCTGGCAAGAGTTTGCAACGAGTTATGGTTGGTATTCGTGGCAGATCCCTCAACAAATCGTGAGTATTTTTTATTTGCGATTAAATTTCCTGTAATTTCTATCTGAATAATCACAAGAAAAAAGGCAAGTTTTAAGTTTAAATACTTAATTGTGGCGTATCATCTTTATTGATATGACTGAATCTGTTGCTGTTAATTTTAAGCAAACGTTTCCAATTTTTCCATTGCCAGAAACGATGCTGTTGCCCCACGCAATTATGCCTCTATCTATTTTTGAACCACGATATTGCCAATTAACAGATCACGCACTTGATGGTAGCGGTCAAATTGCAATCGCAACATATTCAGATTTAACAGAGACGAAACGAGAAGTTGCGATTACTCCGATTAGAAATGTTGTTTGTTTGGGACAAATCGTACAGCACGAAAAGGCAAACAATGGGTACAACATTATGGTATACGGGCTTTGCCGAGCAACCATTCTTGAAGAAACTGAACCACAGAACGATTTGTTGTACAGAACAGCAAGGTTAAAAGTTCTTGAAAAAGATGAGGATGAACTTGATGAAATCTTTCGAGTAGAGTTGTTGCATATGCTTCATCGCCCAAACTTAACGCGGCTTGAAAATCACGAATTAATTATGGAGTGGGTAGTTGGCTCAGAATTATCAAATTCAGCTCTTTTCGAACTAATTGGTTGTTCTATTTTCGATGATTCAGAACTTCGATATGAACTTCTCGCAGAGCCATCATCTGAAAAACGTTCAAGGAGGGTGTTATCAGAACTATCTCGATTGGATCGTATGTTATCAATGATCGAAAAGCAATCCTCTGAACACTTTGATAATGGAGTGACAAAGAATTAGGATAATTCTTGCGTATGAGATTCATTCTGGAACATCCGTGGCTTTCATCGTTCATGATTACAGCAATTTCGTTTGCGTTGGTTTGGACTGGCTTACGTGATGGTAAATTACTGCGTACAAAAGTTGGGGGGATTGTATTCCTTGTTGCAGTTGTATCTTGTGTGCTTGGCATTGTTGTTGATACACCCACCGAGCACGCAAAGAGAGTGGTTTATTCATTTGTAAGAGCAGTGGAAGAAGGCAATACGACCTCAGTTCCAAGCATGTTGCACAGAGACGTTATTTTGGTTGATCAATGGAAGGGAATCTCTGAAACTGGAATTGAAGGGGTTATAGCAAGTGTTCACAAACTTCACCAAAAACACACCTTAAGTTACAACACCATTCTCCGCTTCCAGCCCGTTGAGAGAACAAATGATGTTCTCGTTGAATTGTCATTATTGAGTAGAGTTTCCGGAATTGGGACTGTCCCATCAAGGTGGCGGCTCCTGATAATGCCAGATGACCACGGGGATTGGACAATCTACTCTATCGATGCAGTTGAAATTATGGGGCGTTCATATCGATAGAAAGGAACACTCGTAGATTCGATGGTTTCAAGGGTGCTACAATACGCAGATGTCGAAAATTTGGCTAGATGGCAAGTTTGTAGAGTCCTCAAAAGCAAAAGTGAGTGTGTTTGATCACGGACTGCTTTATGGGGACGGTTGTTTTGAGGGGATTCGTATTTATAACGGAAGGATTCTAAAACTTCGCTCCCATCTTGTGCGTATGTTTGAATCAGCTGCAGCGATACGTTTACAACCAGGATATTCGATTGACGCAATTGAAGAAGCTGTACGTGAAACTGTTAAAATTAACCAGCAAAAAGACGGGTATATTCGTCTAGTTTTCACTCGAGGCAAAGGGACACTTGGGCTGAATCCATTTTTGTGTCCAACCGCAACAGTCTTTATTATTGTTGAGAGCATTAAACTGTATCCAGACGAAATGTACGAAGATGGCATGTCTATTATTGTTGCTAAGCGTCCTCGTGTTCCTGCAAAGTGCCTGGACCCACAAGTTAAGAGTTTAAATTACTTGAATAATATTCTTGCAAAAATAGAAGCCATTGACGCAGGCGTTCTTGAAGCGATTATGCTTAATTTAGACGGGGAAGTATCTGAGTGTACTGGTGACAACATTTTTATAGTTAAGGACGGTGCGATATCAACGCCACCGGTTTCGTCTGGGATACTGAATGGGATAACACGACGTTTGGTTATTGAAGATATTGCTCCCGCCTTGGAGCACTCTGTGAACGAACGCACAATTTTACTTGATGAAGTCCTTGAAGCAGATGAGGTGTTTCTTACAGGAACCGCCTGCGAAGTAATTGGTGTAAGCCACATTGGCGAAAAAGTTATTGGCATTGGAAAAGTTGGTCCAATTACGCATGATTTTGAAAACCAGTTCCGAACGATGGTTGCGGAAAACGCGCCAGAGGATTAATCGTTAAGTGTTAGGGTTACAGTTGCACAATCTTGTGTGTGTGAAATTAACCGTTCTTTTTCAAAGATTGACCAGTCAGTAATCAATTTGTCAGGAGAATTTTCGTCGTTGTGTATTTCTAGTAGCCCATATTGGTTATCTCGTTTAGCTGGAATGAATCCAGCGCCACGAATCATTCGACAAAGTTTTGCTTCATCAAGGCACCAAGTTGTCCCTGCCGCACTCACTACATTTTCTTCAAGCATGACTGAGCCAAGATCATTCGCCCCATAAAACAGCGCAGTTTGCCCAATGGCTGGGCCCATCGTGACCCAACTTGATCCGATGGAGTAAATATTATCAAGAAAAAGTCGGCTTAATGCTTGCGTGCGTAAATATGAACTTGAGCCAGCGAGTCGTAATCGTCGCCCGAACTCAGGATGATCTGATTTTGTGCCAGACCCATCAAGTTTTGCAACAACATCACCGGGAAAAGGATTTGATTCTGACCAATCCCACCCCTTGACACGACCAAGTGGTGAGTTGTCAGGTTGAAAAGGCCAGGAGATAAACGCGTTGTATCTTCCGCCACCATGTAAACCAAAATCAGCAATCGATTTGTCTTGCCAAGTTCGTACTAAATCAAAGTGGTGTATGCGATCTGCAATACCTTCTATGTGCCCAAACATCATTGTTGCACTTGTGTTCATGCCAAGTTCATGCGCAACTCGCATGACAGTAAGCCAAACCTCAGCATTGCATTTTCCAAGCCCAATTTTTTCTCTGACAGCAGGAGCAAAAATTTCACCACCACCTCCCGGAATCGATTGTAGACCCGCATCTTGTAATTGTATAAGTACCCAACGCACCTGTTCTTCAAGTGTGTCTCCTGGTGTATCAAAGAAATGTACAAACTCAATTATTTCTGGTGGACTGAAGGCGTGGACATGAACTTGAGGGAATTTTTCCCGCAACTGTGAAAGCAACTCTGTGTACCATTCAAGTGGTAACTCAGGATTCATCCCACCCTGCATGAGTATTTGTGTACCGCCAATATCAACGATTTCCTGTACTTTTTGTAACAAAGCATCATAGGTCAGCGTGTACGCATCATCTTCGTGGCCGTCTCGACGAAATGCACAGAAGGTGCATTTCGCTGTGCATACGTTTGTGTAGTTGATGTTTCGATCGACGATATACGTTCGCAAATGTTCACCGTGCAATGCTCGACACCTTTGGTCAGCCCACCGGCCTAGTTCTGGTAGTGGCATATCGTGATATAAACTCAACGCTTGCTCTGGGGTGATGCGTAGGTTTCCACAAACCACATCTTCTAATACCGCAGAATCAAATATATTAGCAGTGGGTGCACTCTTTATTGCCATTGCGGCATTATACCCTTAGCAGGCATCTTCAATGGCTTTGCACAAGTCTTGGCATTCACCAAGCAGCGTAGCAGTGCGTTCTTGGAGTGACGTTCGTTCTTCACCCTCATCCATTTGTTTTACATTAATCTCAACATTAAGCCGCGCAGATCGCGCTGCCGACTCGGCAAGAATTGCAGCAATTACCAAATCGCTTCTGAGCATTGCATTTGTCTTTCCAACTAATGTTTGAAGTGTGATTAGAATTCGGTGGCTCAATTCCATTGTTTTTAGAGGAACCTCAATAGCGTATTGTAAAGTTTCACTCCAAGCTTTCTCGCGAGTTGGATTATCTTTGTCGAGTTTCCAAAGACCATTTAGTGCTTCGTATGCGTTAGCATCTTCTTCTGCAAGTACAATTGCTTCTTCAGAAGCGGATTGAAAAAAAGAACTGCAATTACTGTGTAATATCTCGTGTTGGGAATATTTATCTTTACCCTCAGTGTACGCAAGAACCATTTCACCAAGCGAAGTCGAAAGTGCGCTGAGCACTCCAGCAACAGCACCTCCGCCGGGCGTGGGTTTTTTTGCGGCTAGAGATGCAAGAAGTTCGTTTACAGTTTGTGATCCAAATTCCATTATGTGCGAATCTCTGCAGAAAAAGTGTTTGATAACATGCTTGTTGCGGTAGTCGTAGGGTCATTCACTTCTTCGTGGGTAAGTGTTCGTTTTGAATCACGGAAACGAAGTTTAAGCGTGAGAGATTTCTTGCCAGTTGGGATGTTTTTTCCTCTGAATGTTGTGACAAAAGAAACGTCCTCAAGATGCTCTAATTGTAAATTGATAAGTGCATTTTTGATTGAAGACCACTCTACACCTTCATCGAGAATGATGGAAATATCTCGTTCAATTGCCGGCTGTTTTGGAAGCTCGTGTGATTGCACCTCCGGAGGAAATTCAACAAGTAGTTTATCTAGGTAAAGTTGCGCTACATGTATGGTGGGTTGAAGTCCCCATATTTTTTGCACGGATGAAGAAAGTCGACCAAGGTGTCCAATGACGTTTCCAGCAAGCAGAATTTCGCCGCCGGGTTCTAGCCAAGACGCACTTTCACAACTCCTAATTGAAACGTTATTCTCAGCGGTCAAAACATTGCACACTCGATTGATAACTCCGCGTATTTCTCCGATTCCATCGGATTCTATAGTGTCCATTACAATCGCAAGTTCAGTTCGCTCAGTGTGAGAGTTGCCATCAAGAATAAAGGCAGAGCCAAGTTCTGCAAGACGAAGGTCCTTTGCACCATTGTCTTCATTGTGCTTACGGACTTTGAGTAAACTTGGAATTAGTGATGGGCGAAGGGCTGGTTCAGCAGATGCTCGGTCATCATCAATCATTAAAGGAGTTTGCCCTTCAAGCAAAAATTGATTAGCAGCTTTTATAGAAATTAATGAGTGAGTAACACATTCAACAAAACCCATTCCAGCTAAGGAGTCCAATACTGCGCGCCTACCAGCAGATTCACCACCAGATGCTGGAACCCGAACTTGTAGAGTATCTTCAATGGCTATATTTTCATATCCATGAACTCGTCCAACTTCTTCGACAAGATCAATTTCACGATGGATGTCACCTCGGAAGTATGGAACGGCTGCTGTGACTATTCCATCTATACAATTGGATTCAAAACCAATTGAATTTAAATGCTCAACAATCATTTCATCAGAAATATTGTTACCTAAACGTTCTCTACAGTACTCGGTTCGCATCTTAGCTGTAATTAACTCTGGAATTGGTTTGCCATCTTTGAGAACGCCTTTGCAAAGTGTGCCACCACCAACTTCCAGAAGTAGCCCTGCAAGCCGGTTTGCACATGGCTCAACTTGCGCTGCGTGTACGCCACGCTCAAAACGAAAGCTCGAATCGCTCGAGATATTATGCCGCCGACTCATTTCTCGTACGATTACAGGGTCGAACGTAGCAGATTCAATGAGCAAGTTAGTTGTTTCTGCCGTGACTGAAGTTTCAGCTCCACCTTTAACACCAGCAAGAGCGACTGGTTTTTCAGCATCCGCGATGACAAGGTCTTTATTCGTTAACTTAATTGGTTTAGCATCTTCACCTAGTGGTAAAAACGTTTCACCATCTCGTGCTCGCCGAATCTCAATTTTATTTCCAGCAATTTTGTCTAAATCAAACACGTGGGTTGGTTGCCCTTGTTCAAAGAGGACAAAATTAGTTGCATCCACTATTGAGTTACGCGGGATGTCACCGCGATCTTCTAGTTTCCTTGAGAGCCATTCTGGTGATTCGCCCACACTTGCTCCACGAATAACTCTTGCAGAGTAGAGAGGGCATAATTCTGGTTCAAAATTATCTACAGAAGCAAACTCTTCGATAGCAGACCCAGAGTCATCAACAGAGTTGTCTGGGATGAGCAAATCGTTCCCGGTCTGGGCAGCGATTTCTCTTGCTAAACCTAGGTGGCAGGTGCAATCACCGCGATTTGAGGTCATTTCGAAGTCCTGCCTTACATCTCCACTTGGCAAATCTTCTCGCCCTTCAAGAGGAAAACCAGCAGCTGTGAGGAGTTCGGCCTGCTCATCTGCGGAGATATCAGTCTTCAAATAGTCATTGATCCAGTTTGTAGTTACCAACATTCCCGCAGAATAGCTATTCTGCAGCAATGAGAAGTCGATTTATACCAATTGTTCTTATGCTTTTTTCTTTGGCGCTCATGCCATCCTGTACCACAGCACCTCAGGTCAAGGATCCGCTTGCGATTGCGCCGAGTGATTTTTCCCTCGATGTGACAGTTGTGACTGCAGAACCGCATACTCTTGCACATATGCGCTCATCTCGATTCGTTGTTTTTCCAAATGGTGCCTTGCATCATGGAGATGAGGATGGTTGGGGACCCAATACTCTTCCTGCAAGAACCCGCTTGCTTACCCGCAAACAGGTTGCCTCAATTTGGGAACTTCTTGAGCAAACTGGAATGTCAACTTCCGAAAATGCAGACAAGATAGTGAACTTTCAATTGTTGCAAAAGCCAGAGAGTGGATCTGTGTACATGATTGCAATTAACAGTGAAGGCAAGTATTGGAACTACGTACGGTATATTGAAGATGACCAACCCGCCGACCCCGCGTTTAAGTTTTTGATTCGATTGCTCGCCGAGTATGCGTGGGCGACAGATGAGGCAGATCGAGTGGGTTATGAAGAACCAATTAGATATGACCTTGGCGGGAATCCCTACGAACTATATTTGGAAGGTAGAGTTCCATGAGATGGTTAGTAATAGCGACACTTTTTCTTGTAGGTTGTTCAAAAACAGTTAAGCCAATGCTTCAATTAGAAATGTATGGCAATCATCAATCAGTGTTGTATGTTGTGGAACAAAACGGGGAAATTGAATATGGTGGTGGGATTGATGCAATCGCTGGAGATACAACCTGGGAGGGAACACTTTCGCAAGAACAACTTTCCGAACTTCAGAACTTTCTACGGTCTGAAGATTTTAAATCAGTAAAAAACAAATTGAAACATCGTTATGAAATTTCAATTCAGCTAGATGGCACTCTTCACGAATATACCGTTCCACTTTCCAACACTTCTGCAGTGGAGTTATTTTATTTTTTAGAAGAATCAACGATATCCCGGATTAAAAAGCATTTAGATGCTTTGCCAAAACCAAGCATGGATGTGATTTCTGACAGAAAGATTAAGGGCTCGAAAAATTGAAACCCCAAGCAGCATTGGAACAATTAGTATCAGGAAATGCTCGGTATGTGGAAGGGAACTTGTCGTCAAGCAACTCGCCGGAAGATAGAGTGAATCTTGCAACAGGTCAGGCACCAATTGCTGCAATCATCCGGTGTGCCGATTCACGAGTTGCCCCCGAAATAGTTTTCGACCAACCACTTGGGAAGTTGTTTGTTTGCGGTGTTGCAGGGAATATTCCTACTCCAGAAATCGTTGAAAGTGTTGAATATGCAGTCGGGCATTTGGGTACAACTTTGATAGTAGTCATGGGGCATTCAAATTGCGGGGCAGTTACTGCCGCTTTGCAAAACGAATTTGTTGATGGTTTGTTTGCGCAGATTGCGTTGGCACCAACACCAGATTTGGATGACTGCATTGCAAACAATGCAGAGCAGGGGATTGCGACGATCTTGGCACGCTCGCCAATGATAGAAGAGGTAGTCAAGAGCGGTGAAGTTCAAATTGTTGCTGGTGTCCAAGACATAGCTACTGGTGAATTTGAATTAGTTGCACAAACTCAACTAAATTAAACCATCGGGGCTGACACAAGTGTTGCGAAACTACACGAAAATGCCTGCCACTATTCTTGCTACAGGAGGGGACAGTTACGTTGCAACGTTGCTTTGCCATGGTTCTTGGAGCGGAGATGAATTGCCGGGTCTGGTCCACCAAAGCGAAGCGAAGCTTCGCGTAAGGACCTGACCCTAAGCAATTCAACGCTCCTTTGCAGGACTCGTTGCTTTTGCTGAGTCACAGACTCAGCAAAACCATAGAAGAGACCGTGTGGTTTGCTTCAAACCACACCGCCATGGCCCTGCCATGGCACTCGGAGTATCAGCATGCATAGGGACAGTCCCATTCTCGTTTAACTAATTTATTGCAAGCAAGGCGGAATCTTAGTTAATGGACTTATGGAGGATTATCTGTGTGGACAGTCCCGTTGCATGCAACGCTCCTTTGCAGGACTCGTTGCTTTTGCTGAGTCACAGACTCAGCAAAACCATAGAAGAGACC
>JACKQG010001535.1_pt1 | contig 31741 bp, 43 predicted proteins | sample 8237621 | NCBI WGS metagenome assembly JACKQG01 (sample SAMN15677084, study PRJNA649215) | marine metagenome | biome: marine; feature: Black Sea; material: saline water; isolation source: suspended particulate matter (SPM) from the Black Sea western gyre | collected 2013-06-09/2013-06-10 | depth... | reverse complement strand
TCGCTATTCGCGAAGGTGGTCATACTGTTGGTGCCGGTGTTGTTACTGAGATCATTGAGTAATAATCATTAACGTATTTAAAGCTATTAAAAGGAATCCAGAATGCCGTCACAGACAATAAGAATCAGTCTCAAGGCATATGATCATAATCTGCTGGATAAATCCACGGCAAGAATCGTACAAACCGCTAAGTCCACTGGGGCTGTTATTGCGGGGCCGATTCCGCTGCCCACGAAGCGTTCTATCGTGACGGTATTGCGGTCCCCCCACGTGAATAAAAAATCACGTGAACAGTTTCAAACGAAGATTCATAAGCGTTTGGTCGATATACACAACTCGTCTGCAAAGACAGTTGATGCCTTGATGAAGTTGGATTTACCCGCTGGTGTTGACATTGAGATTAAGGTGTAACATGAGAGGTTTAATTGGACAGAAATTGGGAATGACTCAGTTCTGGCGTGAGGACGGTCAGGTTATACCTGTCACCGTCATTCAGGGTGGACCATGTGTCATTACTCAGATCAAGACCAAGGAGCGAGATGGATATTCATCCGTTCAGCTTGGGTATAAAGATAAAAAAGAGTCTCGTGAGACTCAGCCACAGATTGGTCACTTCAAAAAAGCCAATACTTCACCAAAATACTTTGTTCACGAATTCCGCGATCTGGAAGTTGGAGACAAAAAAGAAGGTGATGCTGTTGATGTAGACATGTTTGAAGTGGGTGATCAGGTTACCGTTTCAGGGACAAGCAAGGGACGTGGTTTTGCCGGTGTGATGAAACGCCATAATTTTCATGGTGGTCATGCATCTCACGGAAAATCAGATCAGCTGCGTGCTGGAGGTTCTATTGGTGCCAGTTCTGACCCAAGTCGCGTGTGGAAGGGTAAAAAGATGGCCGGACATTACGGCGCTAAAAGAGCCAGTATTCGTAATCTGGAAGTAGTTGCTGTAGATGTTGATAATCACATCGTTATGATTAAGGGCGCTGTACCTGGTCCTAATAACGGTTTTGTTGAATTGCTGGATCGGGGTTGATATGAAATTAAAAGTGTATTCTCCCGAAGGAAAAGCAACTCAAAAAAAAGTTGATGGTCTGGATTCTGTTTTCGGAATCGAACCCAACGAACATGTTGTTTATCTTGCTGTTAAAGCAGAATTGAATAATCTCCGTCAGGGATCTGTCAAGACCAAGAGTCGTGCAGAAGTCTCTGGTGGTGGTAAAAAGCCTTGGAAGCAAAAGGGCGGTGGTCGCGCTCGCGCTGGATCAACTCGTTCTCCAATCTTTGTTGGTGGTGGGCACACTTTCGCTCTCTCTCCAAAGACCTACAATATGTCTTTGCCTAAAAAGGTGAAGCGTCTTGCCCGTAGGAGTGTGCTTTCAGATAAGGCTAAATCGGATTCACTCTTTGTAGTGGATGCTTTCAATTTTGATAAGCCAAAAACAAAAGATGTCATCGCACTTCTGGAAACTATGAAGATTGCTGACAAAAAGCTGCTTATTCTTACTTCAACCTTCGATGAAGGTTTGATGCTGAGTGGACGTAACTTGAAGAATGTCGCTATTATCGAGACAGCTTTTGTTTCTGCCTATGATTTAATTGACAATGAAGCGATTCTCATGGATAAAGCATCCATCGAGATTCTCAACGCCCAGCTGGCAGACTAGGAGAGATGAATATGAGTCAAGGTATCATTATTGAACCCATTCTCTCCGAGAAGAGCGCAGCCTTGCAGGAAAGTCAACGCAAGTATGCCTTTAAGGTTTTAAAGTCAGCTAACAAAATTGACATCAAAAAAGTCGTCGAAAGTCGCTTTGGTGTCAAAGTTGAAAAAGTTGCTACTATGAATATGAATGGAAAAGTCAAACGCTCAACCATGCGTAGTGGTGGTCGTGTCATTCGTACAGAAGGCCCTCGTGCCTCCTGGAAGAAGGCCGTGGTTACCCTTAAAGATGGTGAAGCCATTGATTTCTTCCGCGATGAGCAGGCGTAAGGTGGTTCAGAATGGCAGTTAAGACATATAAGCCAATTACCCCGGGACTACGTTTTAAAACAACGTCATCTTTTGAGGAAATTACAAGAACAGATCCTGAAAAAAGTCTGCTTGCTCCTTTAAAGAAATCCGGAGGACGTAATAACAATGGTCGCATCACATCAAGACATCGTGGTGGTGGTCATCGTAGACATTACCGTATTATAGATTTTAAAAGAAATAAATTTGACATTCCAGCTCGTGTAGATTCAATTGAATATGACCCGAATCGTTCAGCTAATATCGCTTTGTTGATATATGCTGATGGTGAGAAGCGTTATATCCTCGCTCCACATAAGCTGGTTGTTGGTACACAGATCATCTCAAGTGAATCTGCTCCCATTAAGGTTGGGAATAGTCTCTCGCTTGAAAACATACCAGCTGGTTCCATTGTTCATAACATTGAAATGAAGCCTGGTAAGGGTGGTCAAATATCAAGATCTGCCGGTGCTGGCGCGCAGATAATGGCTAAAGAGGGTGATTATGTTACCCTGAAGCTACCTAGTGGCGAAATGCGCATGATCCACAAGCGTTGTCATGCTACCCTGGGCGAAGTCGGAAACAAGGAGCATGAAAATATCTCCATTGGTAAGGCTGGTCGTTCAAGGTGGATGGGTCGTCGTCCCAAAGTTCGTGGTGTTGCAATGAATCCTGTTGATCACCCAATGGGTGGTGGCGAAGGCCGCTCCTCTGGTGGTCGTCATCCTACCACACCTTGGGGAAAACCCACTAAGGGATATAAGACGCGTAAGAAGAACAAGGCGTCTAACAAATACATTGTCGCTCGTCGGAAGAAGAAATAAGGTCTGATATATTATGCCAAGATCTATTAAAAAAGGACCCTACATTGAGCCAAAGCTCATGGCAAAAGCAGAGGCTGCTCAGGATAGTAAAAAGCGTGTCGTTATCAAAACATGGTCACGTCGCTCTATGATCGTTCCTGAATTCGTGGGTTTGACATTTGCCGTACATAACGGGAAAAAATTTATCCCCGTATATGTTTCAGAAAATATGGTTGGACACAAGCTGGGTGAGTTCTCACCAACCCGAACCTATCGCGGTCATGGCGATAAAGCGAGAAGAGGTTAAGATATGGATGCTGTAGCCAAAGCCAGACATATCCACCAATCTGCTCGCAAAGTTCGCCAGGTGTTAGACGAAGTACGTGGAAAACAGGTCGAGAATGCGATTAACAAATTGCATTTCACACCCAAAAAAGCTGCTAAGATTATTGAAAAGACACTTCGCAGCGCAGTTGCCAATGCCATCAACCGTGAAGGTTCTGAAGTGGATGCTGATAAGCTATTCGTTAAAGAAGCTTTTTGTGATGAAGGCCCCACGATGCGTCGTTTTAGACCTCGTGCCATGGGAAGGGCAACTATTATCAGAAAACGTACAAGTCACCTGACCATTGTGGTCGCAGAGAAAGAGTAGAGGAGACGTTTTGGGTCAAAAAACACATCCTGTCGGTTTTCGTCTAGGTTTTAATAAAACCTGGAGTTCAAACTGGTTTGACGAGAAGAATTTCGCAGATAAGCTGAATGAAGATATTCTTCTACGAAAATATATTTATAAGCGTCTTGCTCACGCTGCGGTTGATAAAATTGATATTCATCGCACCAGTAAAAAGATCACCATTTCTATCTCAACTGCCCGTCCCGGTATTGTGATTGGTAGAAAGGGAGAAGAGGTTGATCGTCTCCGCGAAGAGATTCGCAGACTTACTGGTCGTGAGATTCAGATTAATGTAAACGAAATCAAGCGTCCTGAATTAAGTGCTCGCCTGGTTGGTAGAAATATTGCTGACCAATTGGTAAAAAAGATTGCTTTCCGCCGTGCGGCTAAAAAAGCTATCCAGTCTACCATGCGTATGGGTGCTGAAGGAATTAAGGTGACCGTCTCCGGTCGTCTTGGTGGCGCTGAAATGTCACGTACCGAGACCTTCCATGAAGGCCGTGTACCGCTGCATACCCTGCGTTCTGACATCGATTATGCTCTCGTTGAAGCTCACACAACCTATGGCGTCATTGGCGTGAAGGTGTGGATCTGTAACGGGGAAGCTGTCGGAATCGCCGGTTAAGGGAGATTAGATCATGTTAATGCCAAGAAAGGTTAAATACCGTCGGCATCATCGCGGAAGAAAACATGGTAATGCGGCTCGAGGTAATGAGGTTTCCTTCGGAACCTTTGGGCTCAAAGCTCTTGAAGCTGGCTGGATCACCAGTCGTCAGATTGAAGCTACTCGTGTTGCTATTGTTCGTAAAGTTCGTAAAACTGGTCGGATGTGGATTCGCATTTTTCCGCAAAAACCAGTTACCATCAAACCTGCTGAAACTCGTATGGGTAAGGGTAAGGGTTCACCTGAGTATTGGGTGGCCGTTGTCAAACCTGGTCGGGTAATGTTTGAGGTTGATGGTGTGGATTTGGCGACTGCTCAAGAAGCATTCCGTTTGGCCGGTCATAAATTGCCTATTAAAACTAAAACTGTCGCCCGTCGCGACATTCATGAGGCTTAATTATGAAGACTTCAGATATTAAAGATTTTACAGTTGAAGCCTTACAGAATAAGCTTGCTGATAACGAAACTGAGATGGCAAACCTCCGTTTTCAGAAAGCACTGCAACAGTTGGAAAAACCAACTCGAGTACGTGAACTGAGACGTGAGATTGCACAGATCAAGACAGTTCTCAAGGAAATGGATTTAGGTATCCGTGAGAAAAAGGGGTTAGAGAAATGAGTGAACGTGGAAACCGCAAGGTAATCCAGGGTATTGTCACAAGCAATTCCATGGATAAGACCATTGTCGTTAAAGTGAGTCGCCGTCTGCGTCATCCCCTTTATGGCAAGTTCATCAAAAAAAGCAAGAATTTCAAAGCTCATGATGAGACGAATTCATGTAATGTTGGTGATGAGGTAAGAATTATTGAGAGTCGTCCCATCTCTAAAGATAAGCGTTGGAGACTCCTTGAAACCGTTAAGCAGGCTCTAGAAGCCTAAGTAAGGGTGATAGAACAATGATACAACAAGAAACACGACTCGCAGTCGCTGATAATACAGGTGCTAAGGAAGTCCTCTGTTTCAAGGTTCTTGGTGGAAGTCGACGCAGATACGCCTCCGTAGGTGATCTGATTGTAGTGACTGTTAAACATGCCATCCCCAACAGTTCGGTTAAAAAAGGTGAAGTATCTACCGCCGTTGTTGTGAGAACTAAGAAAGAGATCCGTCGCAAAGACGGCAGCTATATTCGTTTTGATGAAAATGCTGCTGTATTGCTGAACGCACAGGGTGAACCTCGCGGTACACGTATCTTCGGACCTGTTGCCCGCGAATTGCGCGAGAAAAAACACATGCGCATCGTTTCCATGGCGCCAGAAGTGCTTTAGGAGGCTATGAAAATGAAAATTAAGAAAAACGATCAGATTGTGGTCCTGTCAGGTGCTGATAAGGGTAAAACTGGAAAAGTTTTAGCTGTATTCCCAAAAACTCAGCGTGTGCTGGTTGAGGGTATTAACTTTATCAAGAAACATCAACGTCAGACCTCAGCAAATGCACCTTCTGGAATCATCGAAAAAGAAGCAGCTCTCAACGTTTCAAACGTTGCGCTTCTTGTGGATGGCAAGCCAGCAAAGGTAGGTTTTAAATATTTAGATGACGGTCGCAAAGTCAGATTTCTCAAGACTTCCGGCGAAGTCATTGATAGATAAGGTGTGAGTGAATATGAGTGATTATACACCTCGTTTAAAAGCAAAATATACAGCAGAAGTTGTGCCTGTGCTTATGAAGAAATTCGAGTACAAAAGCACCATGCAAGTTCCTGCTTTAAAGAAAATTACCCTGAATATGGGGCTTGGAAAAGCTAAAGAAGAACCACGTCGTCTTGAGGCAGCAGTCAATGAATTGACAATTATCTCTGGTCAGAAAGCGGTGATTACTAAAGCTAAAAAAGCTATTTCAAACTTTAAGTTGCGTGCTGGTGACCCAGTGGGTGCCCGCGTAACACTGCATGGCAAAAACATGTGGGAGTTTCTGGATCGCTTTGTTTCTATCGCATTGCCTCGCGTTCGTGACTTTAATGGTGTCCCCAATAGATCATTTGATGGTCGTGGTAACTACAGTCTAGGTATTAAAGAACAAATTATCTTTCCTGAAATCGATTATGATAAGATCGAAGGTGTCAATGGAATGGATATCAGTATTACGACCTCTGCTACGACAGATGAGGAAGCCTATGAGCTGTTGACTGCTCTGGGAATCCCCTTCAGACGTAAGCAGGAATAGGAGCGAGCAGAATTATGGCAAAAAAATCCCTTATCGCCAAAGCGAAAAGAAAACCAAAGTTTCAGGTAAGAGGCTACAATCGCTGTCGCGTATGTGGTCGTCCTCACGGTTACCTCCGGAAGTTTGGTCTGTGTAGAATATGTTTTCGCGAATTGGCCCTAAAAGGCGAAATACCTGGCATTGTTAAGGCCAGTTGGTAGGAGACCATTCAATATGTCTATGAGTGATCCAGTCGCAGATTTCCTAACCCGCATTCGTAATGCCCAGCAAGCTGGTCATCGTTGGACTGATATTCCAAGTTCCAACCTGAAGCTTCGTATGGCCTTACTTCTTAAGCTGGAAGGATTTATTAAAGATTTTGTTATCGTTGAAGATGATATGCAAAATGTATTACGTGTTTATTTAAAATATACAGCCAAAGGCTCACCGGTTATCGCTGGTTTGACCCGTATCAGTCGTCCTGGTCGTCGTCATTATGTACCTGCCGATAATTTGCCTCGCGTCCGCAATGGTTTGGGTATCGCTATCCTCACCACCAGTCGTGGTGTTATTACTGACAAGCAAGCTAAGAGAGAGCGTGTCGGTGGTGAAGTCTTGTGCCATGTTTGGTAAGCTTTAGGGGTCTATAGTGTCTAGAATTGGAAAAATGCCTATTGCCATCCCAGCCGGGGTTGAGGTTAAAATTCACGCTGATATGGTTGAGGCCAAAGGCCCCAAAGGCGTGGACTTTGTTGAAACTCTTTCATTGGTGAAGGTCGAGCAGAAAGATAACGAGATCATCGTTAATCGAAATTCTGATGAAAAAAATGCCCGTGCTGCCCATGGTTTAACACGCGCATTAATTAATAATTTACTTACAGGGGTATCAACAGGTTTCAAACGTGAACTTGAAATCATCGGTACTGGTTATACTGTAGTGGCTCAAAAGGGTGGACTGCTAATAAATGTTGGTTTCTCACATCCCGTATTTATCGGTGCCGTGGATGGAATTGACTATGCAGTTGAAAAGGGGAATACCTCTTTTTCCGTGAGTGGCTTTAACAAATATATGGTCGGTGAGGTTTCAGCAAAGATTCGCTCCGTACGTCCTCCTGAACCCTTTAAGGGCAAAGGTATTCGCTATAAAGGTGAGTATGTCAGACGTAAAGCCGGTAAGACCGTAGGAAAATAAAGGATTTAAGCTGTGAAGTATCCTAAATCAGCCAAAGACTTAAAAAGGCTGAAAAAGAAAAAAGCTCTGCGCGCCCAATTAGAGGGAACGGCAGAGGTACCACGTTTGGTTGTATTCCGCAGCAATCGACATGTCTATGCTCAAGTGGTTAATGATCATGAACATCGCGTCCTCTTTGGTAGTGGTGATCTTCAGGAAGCAGTAGCCAAACAATTGAAAAAAGACAGCACCAAGACTGATGCTAGTGTCGCTCTGGGAAAAACCATTGCTGAAATGGCTAAGGCTAAAGGTATCAAGAAGGTCGTTTTTGACCGGAATGGATTTAAATATCATGGCCGCGTCAAAGCATTGGCCGATTCGGTTCGTGCCGAAGGATTGGAGTGTTAATGAAACGATCAATTAATCCCAGCGAAATCGAATTTAAAGAAGAAAAAGTCGTCAAGATCAACCGTGTTGCAAAGGTTGTGAAGGGTGGACGTCGATTTAGCTTCAATGCCATAGTTGTGGTGGGTGATGGAAATGGTCATGTCGGTGTTGGTTTGGGAAAAGCCAACGAAGTCATGAATTCCGTTAACAAGGGCAAAGAAAACGCCAAAAAGAGCGTGGTCCATGTTCCTATCGTTAACGGTACTCTTCCTCATGCAATCATTGGGAAATATGGTGCCGGTCGTGTCATGTTAAAACCAGCTTCCCCAGGTACAGGAATCATTGCTGGTGGTGCTATTCGTGCCATCATGGAACAGGTTGGTATCACTGATGTTCTGGCAAAAATTTTAGGGACACGTAATCCACATAACGTCATTAAGGCGACTATGAATGGGTTAGAAAATCTTGAAGATGCAACCGAGATTGCCCGCAGACGTGGAATTTCCATTCAGGAGTTATTTAACTAAAATGAATGCTAAGAAAAAAGTCGAGCAGATCAAAGTTACCCAGATTAAAGGGTTGATTGGTCAAAAAGAAAAATTGAAAAGAACTGTTGAAGCGCTTGGTTTAAAGCGCATTGACCATAGTGTAGTTCACGAAGATAATGATGTCATCCGTGGCATGGTTTTCAAGGTGAAGCACTTGGTGACTGTGGAGAAAGTTTAAATGAAATTAGGTGATTTAAAACCAGCTGCCGGTTCTACTAAAAGAAGAAAACGTATCGGTCGTGGCAACGCCTCAGGGTGGGGTCGCAATGCCGGTCGCGGCGAAAAAGGTTATGGCTCCAGAACAGGTTCGAAAAGTGCCGGTTTGTTTGAAGGTGGCCAGATGCCTTTGCATAGAAGACTTCCTAAAAGAGGTTTTACAAATCATTTCCGTAAAGAATACGAAATCCTCAACCTTCGCGATCTTAGTCGCGTTGAAGCAGAGGTTATCGATGCAGCAGCACTCCTGGAAGCAGGGCTCATCAGCAAAGTTGATAGTCTGATTAAAGTTTTAGGGGATGGTGAAATTGATCGTGCAGTGGAAATCACTGTAGACGCCTTTAGCAAATCTGCTGAAGAGAAGATCACTGCTGCTGGGGGAAAGGTAGCTCGTAGATGATTGAAAAAATCAAAACAGTTTTCCGGATTCCTGAATTAAGACAGAGGATTCTCTTTACGTTCGGAATCATTGCTGTATTCCGTTTAGGTAGTCATGTACCGCTGCCTGGTGTTGATGTAGAAGTCCTCAGCGCTGCTATAGATAACTTGCAGCAGGGTATGCAGGGGTTTCTGGGGCTTTTTGATCTTTTTGCAGGTGGTAACTTTAAGAAAGCTACCGTATTTGCTATTGGTATCATGCCCTATATATCTGCGTCTATTATCCTGCAGTTATTGGGATCTGTCATTCCTTACTTTCAGAAACTTCAGAAAGAGGGTGAAGAGGGTCGTAAGAAAATTACACAGCTCACCCGCTATGCAACCGTTCTCATCGCTACGATGCAGGCCTGGGGCATTGGAATATTCCTGAGTTCTATGGAAGCATCTATTGGCGGAGGAACAGCTCAGGTTGTTCCTGATGGTGGGGTTGGCTTTATGGCACTCACTGTTATTACCCTGGTCACAGGTACGGTCTTTTTGATGTGGCTTGGTGAGCAGATTACGGAACGCGGAATTGGTAACGGTATATCTCTGATCATCATGATTGGTATCCTTGTACAATTACCTCAGGTCATCTTCAAAGAGATTCACTATGTACAGAATGATGTACACACCATTTTTACTGAGATTCTGCTGATTGGAATTTTGATTGCTGTGGTTGCAGGTGTTATCCTTTTAACTCAGGGTACCAGAAAAATTCCTGTGCAATATGCAAAACGTGTTGTAGGTCGTAAAGTCTATGGCGGCCAATCCACTCACATCCCATTGAGAATTAATACAGCCGGTGTTATGCCAATTATCTTTGCTCAGGCAATTCTTATGCTGCCTGGTATGGTTGGCACCTATTTCTCAGAAAGTCCCTGGGTCGGTACTATGCTGAGATTATTCGATTATAATCATCCGGTCTATCTGACCATCTTTGGTCTATTTATCGTATTTTTTACATATTTTTATACAGCTATTGCTTTCAACCCCATTGATGTAGCAGATAACATGAAGAAGCAGGGTGGTTTTATTCCAGGAATTAGACCTGGGAAAAGAACTGCTGAATACATTGATAACATTCTTACGAGGGTGACACTGCCAGGTGCTATTGCATTGGCTTTGATTGCAGTGTTCCCATCCATCATTGTCAAATTTTTAAATGTTGATTATGATGTTGCCAGCTTTTTTGGTGGAACCAGCCTCTTGATTATGGTTGGTGTTGCATTAGATACATTGCAACAAGTTGAATCACATCTTCTTATGCGTCATTATGACGGGTTCATGAAGTCTGGTAAGATTCGTGGCCGCAGGCGGATGTAATTTTTCTTAAGTTGCGTTTTTTGATATGATTCGGTACAAAACAACGGATGAAATCCGTACGATTCGGCGTGCTGCTAAGATCGTACATGATGCCCTTCTCAAGGTTGAGGAACATGTTCAACCCGGGGTCTCATTGAAGGAATTGGATACAATTGCTGAGGATTACATTTTGAGTCAGGATGCCATACCAGGCTTTAAGGGTCTGTATGATTTTCCTGCAACACTTTGTTTATCACCCAACGATATGGTTGTGCACGGCATTCCAGATGACACTGTGCTCAAAGAGGGTGATATTATTGGAGTAGATTGTGGTGCCATTGTGGATGGATATTACGGAGATCATGCAAAAACATTTGCAGTTGGTACGATCTCAGAGGAAACTCAAAAGCTTCTCGACGTAACGAGGGAATCGCTGTACCGCGGCATTGGACAGTGTATCCCGGGAAACCACCTCAATGACATTGGACACGCTATACAGTCATTCTGTGAATCACACGGTTATGGCGTTGTTCGTGAGTTAGTTGGCCACGGTATTGGACAGAAATTGCATGAGGATCCCCAAGTCCCTAATTATGGGATTGCAGGAACTGGAGTGGAATTGAAGGAAGGTATGTGTTTGGCCATTGAACCGATGATAAATGCAGGTGTAAAAGAAATTTTCACCGGCAAAGATGGTTGGGCGATTAAGACCCGTGATGGGGAATATTCGGCTCACTTTGAACACACCATAGCAATTACTGCAAATGGTCCAGTTGTGCTTAGCACGGCTGAAGAAACGGTATTTGATTAGGTAAGGGGAATATGGCAAAAGAGAAAATGATCGTGGCGGATGGCAATATTTTGGAAAATCTTCCAAATGCCTCATTTCGCGTGAAGCTCGAAAATGGTCATGAGGTCCTTGCTCACATATCTGGTAAAATGCGAATGCATTATATCAAGATACTTCCAGGAGATAAGGTGACGGTTGAATTGTCACCATATGATTTATCTCGTGGTCGCATCACATACCGATACAAATAACTAAATAGGACGTAGATTAATGAAAGTTAGAGCATCAGTAAAACCAATTTGTGATAAGTGCAAAGTGGTCCGCCGCAAAGGCAAGGTGTTAGTTATTTGCGAAAATCCTAAACATAAGCAAAGACAAGGTTAAGGAGTACTCACTTGGCACGTATAGCAGGTGTTGACTTACCCAGAAACAAGCAGCTTCAATATGGTCTGACATACATTTTTGGTATTGGCGATTATTTTGCCAGCCAAATTTGTGAGAAGGCAGGCGTAGATCCAGAGATGAGGGTTCAGGACCTAAACGAAAATCAGGTTAGAGATATTCGTGAGGTTATTACCAAGGAATACCGAGTTGAGGGTGTACTGAGAAATGAAACTCAGATGAATATCAAACGCCTTATGGATATTGGATGTTATCGCGGATTAAGACATCGTCGTGGATTACCTGTACGGGGACAAAATACGAAGAACAATGCTCGTACCCGTAAAGGCCGCAAACGTAATGTCGGAATCAAGAAAAAGGGTTAGGAGATAGTAAGTGGCTAAAGCTCAAGCTAAATCCAGAAAAAAGAAAAAGCTTAAAGTTGAGCCGGAAGGCATTGTACATGTCAAGGCCAGCTTTAATAATACAATAATCAGTATTACTGATCGCAACGGTAATGTGATTGCATGGGCCTCCGCTGGTGTTGCCGGCTTTAAAGGTTCACGTAAAAACACACCATTTGCTGCATCACTTGCAGCAGAAAAAGTAGCAAAAGAAGCCATGGACGCCGGATTACAGCGCGCTGAAATCCGTGTAAAAGGTCCAGGTGGTGGTCGCGAGTCCGCTATTCGTTCAATTGCTGCTTTAGGTTTGGAAATTACAGCAATCAAGGACATCACACCCATTCCACACAATGGTTGTCGTCCATCTAAAAAACGTCGCGTTTAAGGAACTATAGACTATGGCACTTTTTAATGGACCACGCGGTAAGATTTGTCGCCGCCTCGGATTTCAGGCTTTCGAGTCTCCCAAATTCGCAGCTCCGACTAAGAATTACCCACCGGGCCAACATGGTCCGACTTATCGCCGTAGACCCTCTGAGTATGGTTTACAGCTAAAAGAAAAACAAAAGATGAAATACCTTTATGGTGTTCTTGAAAAGCAGTTCAGAACATATTTCAAGAAATCAAACCTGAAACAAGGTATCACTGGTCACAATCTCGTGGTTATGCTGGAAAGCCGTTTAGACAATACTGTGTATCGTCTTGGCTTTGCCAGAACCCGTCGTCAGGCTCGTCAGCTTGTCAATCATGGACACTTTCTTGTGAATAACAAGAAAGTCAATATCCCCAGTTATCAAATGAAACCGGGTGATATAATCAAGGTCCGTGAGAAGAGCAAAAAGCTTGATCTTATCCATGATTCAATGCGTCGCGTTCAGGGTGAAGGTTCTCATCCCTGGTTGAGACTAGACAAAGCGAATATGGAGGGGATCTATGTTGAAGCCCCGGCTCGTGATCAGGTTCATGATGAATACAATGAGCAGCTCGTTATTGAGTTGTACTCCAAGTAATAAAGTGAAGAAAGGATAATATGCCTAACTTTCACATACCTACATCGTTTAAGATTAAAGAAGGCGGCAGTGACAATCAACAGAGTTTTATAGTTGGTCCACTGGAGAGGGGATACGGCGTTACCATAGGTAATGGCCTGCGTCGAGTTTTACTCTCTTCGATGCCTGGAGCTGCAATTACGAGCGTTCGCATGGACAATGTGCTCCATGAGTTTGCAACTATCAAAGGGGTTAAGGAAGATGTCACTGACATGATTCTTAATCTGAAGGGTGTTCGGTTCAAGCTTCTTGAATCAAACCCGGATAAAGTTCAGTTGACTCTCAAGGGACCTCATATGTTCACTGCTGGTGATATCAATAATAGTGGGGATCAGTTTGAAATACTGAATCCAGACCATCATATCGCTACGCTTAATGATGAAGCTGAGATAAACATTGAATTAAGAATTCAAAGAGGCCGTGGATACGTTCCTTCAGATGAGAATAAACTACCGGATTATCCAATCGGTACCATTTTCATCGATAGTATTTTCTCCCCTGTCGTAAGAGCTACCTATGAAGTTATTCAACTTCAGGGAGCCGAGGATGAAGATCTTGAGATGCTGGAATTGATGATCGAGACAGATGGAAGTCTTGCTCCTCAGGAAGCTGCTAATTATGCTGCCAAGATGTTGATTGACCATGTACGCATTTTCGTTACTGAAGATATCAAGCTCATCACTGAGCCTGAGTCAGAAATCGACGAAGAAGTTCTGCGTATTCGCAATGAGCTCAAACGTAGTATTGATGAACTCGAATTATCTGTACGTTCCTATAATTGTCTTCAAGCTGCTGAGATCAAGAATATTTCTGATCTTGTCAGTAAGGAAGAACAGGAGATGCTCCGCTATAAGAATTTTGGTCGGAAATCTCTCACAGAGCTCAACGAGAAACTTGCTGAGCTTGGTTTGCATTTTGGAATGGACATTGATAAATACATGTCTGAAGAATAGGCTGGTTTAATAAATGCGACATAGAAAAGATGGTAGAAAACTAGGCCGGACGGCCAGCCACCGTAAAGCCATGTTGGCTAACATGGCGGCGAACCTATTCCTGCACAAACAGATTCGGACTACTCACCCAAAAGCCCTAGAAACTCGTCGTTTCGCTGAAACGCTGATCACAAAGGCCAAAAAAGGTGATCTCCATTCTCGCAGGATGGTTTTAAAGGTGATTCCTCATAAGGATGTTGTGAAAATTCTTTTTGATGAAATTGCTCCACAATATGCTGATCGTAATGGTGGCTATACGAGAATCATTAAGCTTGGACAACGCAAGAATGATGCAGCACATGTATCCATTCTAGCGCTTGTGGATTTTGACCCTTCTGGTGAAGTAGCTAAAACAACAGCCAAAGCTAAAGTTAAAAAAGCTCCAGTTGTCGCTGATGAAGTGACTCCCGAAGTTGAAGCTGCTGCTGAAGTAGCTCCAGAAGAAGCTGTTGAAGCTGTGACTGAAGAAGTTGCAGAAGAAACACCTCAAGCAGCTCCAGAAGAAGTTGTTGAAGCTGTGACTGAAGAAGTTGAAGCTCCCGAGTCCACTGCTGAAGAAGCAGATGAACCGGAAGCTGAATCGAAAACATCCTGATCATTGACTCTTCATTGAGAATTTGATGATTTTGAGATATTTAAAGGCAGGGATTCTCCCTGCCTTTTTAGTTTTAATTACCCTGCCTGCCATGCTGTCAGCAAAACCAGTTCAGGGAATCTGGGTAGTACGCCACTCCATAACCTCACCACAGAAGGTTCGCAAACTGGTTGAGTTTGCCGCATCAAACGGGTATACCGACTTGTTTATTCAGGTTCGAGGTCGTGCTGACGCCTATTACAATAGCCAAATTGTTCCTCGATCTACACTTTTACCCCGTGGTGATTATGATCCTCTCCGTGATATCATTCCGCTGGCTCACTCCTATGGCATTAAAATTCATGCCTGGGTGAACATGTATCTCTCATGGTCTGCTCGTAAAATGCCATCCAATCCTAACCATATTGTGAATAGATATCCCCAATGGGTTGAAGTCAACGGTCGTGGTAAGGCTGATTTGGAATTTATTGCACAGAATGGACGAAATGGGCGAGAAGGTGTATATTTATCACCGCTGAATGATGATGTGAACAACCACTTGCTCACAGTTATCAATGAGTTGGTTCAAAACTATGAACTAGATGGTATCCATTTGGACTATGTTCGTTTTCAAGATCGTGACTATGGCTACAATCGAGCTGGCCGCAAAAAATTTCTCATGCAATACAATGTCGATCCCATCACCCTCGGTAATGGGAAAGGTTCTTACTGGTATCGTCTCAATCCTGAGGACAAAGAAAAGTATTGGCTCCATTGGAATAATTTTCGCCGCGATGAACTAACTTCATTCATTGGAAATATCAACAGCAGTATTAAGAGTATTCGTCCAGGTATCAAGTTTTCTGCAGCTGTTAAGCCAAACCCAGATGTTGCCCGAAATCGCTTTTTCCAGGATTGGCCTTCCTGGCTAAATAATGGTAGCATGGATTTCGTGATTCCCATGAATTATGCCAAATCAGAAATCGATTTTAAACGAAGCATGACCATGATGAAAAAGGAGAGAATAAATCCTGATCAAATCTTCATGGGAATAGCAACCTACAATCAAAATAGTTTTACTTCTTCAGCAAAAATTGCACATTCCAGGGATGCCGGATTTAGTAATCTTATCATATTTTCCTATGATACATATGAAAAGGATCCGCGTTACTTCGACCAGATTCATCGCAGCTTCAAAAAAAAATAGGAGGCAGTATGGGGCGTATTATCACACCGCCAACAGGCAATAAATTGCATTGTAAGGGTTGGCACCAGGAAGCTGCTTACCGCATGATACAACACAACCTGAGTCCTGATGTTGCTGAAAATCCAGATGAATTGATCGTTTATGGTGGATATGGGAAAGCTGCCCGTAACTGGGAATCCTTTGATGCCATATTAAAAAGTCTGGAAACCCTGGAAAATGATGAAACCCTCATGATTCAATCCGGGAAACCTGTCGCTGTTTTTAAAACCCACACCCAAGCTCCCCGTGTTCTCATCAGCAATTCCATGTTAGTCCCCAAATGGGCTACCTGGGAACATTTCAACGAGCTCGATAAAAAGGGTTTGATGATGTACGGCCAAATGACAGCTGGAAGCTGGATATACATCGGTTCACAGGGAATTCTACAGGGAACCTACGAAACATTAGCCTCTTTAGCCAAACAACATTATCATTCGGATCTCACTGGCAAAGTAGTTGTGACTGCAGGTCTTGGTGGAATGGGTGGAGCCCAACCCCTGGCTGTAACCATGAACAATGGTATAGCTCTTGTCGTTGAAATTGATCCCTCGCGAATTCAAAAACGTCTGGATACCCGCTATTTAGATAAATCCACCAAAGATTTAGCTGAAGCATTGACCTGGATCAATGAGGCTAAAAAGAACAAGCAAGCAGTGAGTATCGGTCTCGAAGCCAATGCAGCTGACATTCTACCGGAGCTGATTTCACGGGGTTTTATCCCTGATGTTGTCACAGATCAAACTTCTGCCCATGATGAATTACGTGGGTATTATCCGCATGGGATTAGCTTCTCCGAGGCCAATCTCCTTCGTGAATCTGACCCCGAAAAGTATATATCAATGAGTTACAAGTCCATGGCCAGACACGTTGAGGCCATGCTTTCATTTAAAAAGGCTGGATCCATTGTTTTTGATTATGGCAATAATATCCGCGCCCAGGCTGAACAGGCCGGGGTGGAAAATGCCTTCGATTTCCCCGGTTTTGTTCCTGCTTATATAAGACCCCTGTTCTGTGAGGGTAAAGGACCTTTCCGCTGGGTAGCTCTTTCAGGAGATCCCCAGGATATTTATCGAACTGATCAACTCGTGAAAGAAATGTTTCCTGAAGATGAAGCACTGATTCGCTGGATCGATATGGCTCAGGAGCAAATTGAATTCCAGGGATTACCCAGCCGAATCTGTTGGTTGGGCTACGGTGAACGCGCCAAACTTGGTTTAGCTATGAACGAACTGGTTCGTAATGGTGAAATCTCAGCTCCACTGGTTATCGGTCGCGATCATCTTGACTCAGGCTCAGTTGCCTCTCCCAACAGAGAGACTGAATCCATGTTGGATGGTTCTGATGCAGTTGCAGATTGGCCCATACTCAATGCATTGGTCAATGCAGTTGGTGGTGCCAGTTGGATTTCAGTCCATCATGGGGGTGGTGTTGGGATGGGCTACGCCATACACGCTGGTATGGTCATCCTTGCAGATGGATCAGAAGAAATGGATGAACGCCTTCAACGCGTACTGACCACAGACCCGGGAATGGGTGTGGCTCGACATGCAGATGCCGGCTACGAGCGTGCCATTGATGTAGCCAATGAGCGTGGTGTCAAACTACCTATGATAAATGGATAATTCTGCCTAGACCCAAAATCTCTGCAATACAAGATTTTAAGATATTTCTAGGGTGTCAAGAATTACTGTAGCCACCTAACTGCGTTACCCATAGGATGATTTTAACCTAAAAAAAATAATAACTAAGCAGCTATACGAGTTTATGATTTGATTTATAATCTATTTTTATATATTTAACCCAAATTTAAAAGTGATAGCATCCGGTAAAAGCTAAAGCTTAACTGTCATCGCAACTATGCTCCATCACTTTGAGAGGTATTTTGCCATGCTAAAGACTCTAACAATTCTTTCTTTTTCCTTTTTGTTAATTGCCTGCCCCAACCCACCAGACCCCAAAGAAGAACGTGATACCCACATATATCTTGAATCGATCAACACTTCGACAACGTCAATAGAATTGAAAATCAGCGTGGCGGATACGACCCAATCTTGGGGGGTCACTTTGAGTAGGAACGATTCCATTGTACTTCAAGCACAAGTCATGGGTCACGATACAACAATTGTAGATACAAATTTAACACCTGATACTGAATATATCTACACTGCTTATTTTACGATAAATGAAGAAATTCAAGACTCCTCCCTTGCGCTGACAATAGTCACTGATAAAGAGCCGCGTGATACTAGCATCACTTTAGAGCATAGAAGTACCTGGACCTGTTCAGTTACACTGAATGTCAGTGTGGGAGATGCACGTGAGCCCTGGAACTTCGCATTAAATCGAGATGGATTGACCATTCTGGAAGCTGAGGTCATTGCACCTGATACAACACTGATTGATGATGGGTTGGAGTTAAATACTAATTACTCCTATCAAGCTTACTTAACAGAGTCTGGTGAAAGTCTTGAATCATCGCTTGTTCTGGATGTCACCACTCTTGACATAAGCAGTCATGATTTTAGCTGGACTCTGGAAAAGCTGGGTAACTATGGCAGTCGTTTATATGATGTTGCAATCGTAAACGAAAACAATATCTGGGTGGTGGGCAATATTGAAACTGATACTGTGGAATACAATGCAGCTCACTGGGATGGGACCGAGTGGGAATTAATGCGTATTATCAGCTCAGCAGATTTGCATAGCGTGTTCTATTTTACAGAAGACGATATATGGGTAACAAGTTTTGGCCTACCCATTCACTGGGATGGAGCTGAATGGACACTTTACCACATTCAAAATATGGGTTTAGATGTAAGTGCAGGATTTGACTCTTGGGGCACATCTACAGATAATATGTACTTCGTTGGTCATGAAGGGGGAATTGTTCATTACGATGGCACTGAGTTTAGCAAAATGGAGAGTGGTGTTGGCACTGATCTATACCGGGTCTCAGGTTCTGAGGATGGTAGTTATGTTTTTGCAACAGGATTTCGAAATCTGGACGGTAACCATGAAAGTGTAACATTGATATATCATGCAGGCACCTGGGAAACATTGTACTATGCACCAGACTATCTAGGAGATTTCACAGAAGGTGATTATGGTAGAATGACGGCTGTGGATGTTTACGGTGACACTTGTTATGTGGTTTCTAGAGAGGGTCTCATAAAATACAATTATTCTAGTAATACTACTGATCTACTATTATCCAGAGAAGCGAATATTCATTACGAAGACTTTAATGCACTTTCTGGTCAATCACCTACTGATGTAATGATATTCAGTGAAGTTGGAGATGTCAGTCATTTCAATGGAGCAATCTGGACTCTGGATACACGGATTGACATTCAAAGTGGCAATTGGTATGTGAATGGCCAGCTTGTGAATAATCAGGCTGTAATGGTTGGTGTGAACTTTGATTTTGATACAGAAAGAGCCGGAGCCTTGATTGCCAGGGGGACAAGATAAAACAATTCAGAGAATCATTCTGTAATAAGAATTAATAGTTATCAAACAGAAGGGATAATTGAAATGGAAAAAACTCGCATCACCATTATTTGCATTGTTTTAAGTTTACTGTTAGCCATTCCAACTGCTATCGCGGGTCCTGAAAGGTGTGGAGTTAAGGATGCTACTCTTGAAGAATTATTAATTATTCAGCAGAATAATGAACTGCTTAGGGGAGGTCAGGAAATATTTGAGATGCCAAATGAGATCAATATTCCGATAGCATTTCATGTGGTAACCAACGAAGATGGTACCGAAGGGAATCTAAGTGAGACTGATATTAATAATCAGATTGTTGTATTAAACAATGCATACTCCCAGTATGGTATCAATTTCTGGTTGCATTCAGCTGATACTATTAACGATGATAATTTCTATTATCATGTTTTAGAACTTTTTTATGAAAGTCAGTTAAAAGCCCAATACGCTGCAGATCCTGAACATACGCTTAATATTTACACTGTCGGTGTTTTGCAGGAGCCGGGAGAAACATTTGAATATTTTGGAATTAGCACCTTCCCCTGGGATTATAATCAATCGCATCACATGAATGGGGTAATGCTTAAGTATACAACCTTGCCTGGAGGAACTGAAACTGGTTATAATGAAGGTGATACAGGTACTCATGAGGTGGGTCATTATTTAGGTTTGTGGCATACATTTCAACTTGGGTGCGCTTCGCCTGGAGATGAAGTAGGGGATACACCCAAACAGGCTGATGGACCTAATAAATGGGATTGTACCGATTCCTTGAATACTTGTGTTGACTTTCCAGTCGACTTTACCGATCCCGTTCATAATTTTATGAATTATACCGATGATGCCTGTATCAATGAATTTACACAAGGCCAAAAGGATAGGATGTTCGATCAGATTGAAATCCATAAATCGGGCTTGTATCACATTGATATAACTTTAACAAATAGTGAAATAGGTGTGTCTGGTAGTAATCTTGGTGGTCAATTGAGCCTGGATCAGTTAGATGGTGATGAAGATTATCCTGGTGAACAATCTGGAAACGAAGTCGCAGTTATTGTAGGCTATGACTACACAGCTTGGACTCATAATAAAACTTTGATAGGTAGTCAAGGTGCGGTAGAGCATTATGACTGGTTCCCGATCTCAAATATCAAGACCATAAACGAAAATATGGAGATTGAAACAGGACAATCAAGCATACGTGCACTATTTAAAGATGTCGCTGAAATCCAAATCTCATCAGTTGTTCCTGAGGCGCTTGAGTTCCATGATCCCTGGTATATCCAGCATATTGAGGATGATCCAGGAATTTGGGATCAACCCGATGAACTTCGTCCATTACCTGAATTGACAGTCAATGGCGATTATGAAGTATTTCTAAATCAAAATCCAAATTTTAATCCGGGGGACGACATATATTCGCTGAATGCCCCACAGAGCTATGTGGATCTAAATGGGATCTATGAATTTGTCAACTGGACTGGAGTAGATATTGCTTTCAATATAGCCGGTGACAATTCCACAAGTAACAACGAGACACCCATCGTTTTTTTGACCAACAACGCATCAGTAACGGCCAACTATGAAATCCTCAATCTCATTCCCAATAATCAGATAAATGTTGAGGTTGGAGAACAATTAATAATCCCCGCGGGAGCTAATATCCCCTTTGCTGAGGGTGTGCAGATTGAAATGCACGGAGGAGACTTAATTGTGCAAGGGACTTATGAGGATCCCATTCGTTTGTACCCTGAAACAAATAGCTGGAATGGTATTGTTGAGACATTAGCAAATTCATCTGTAATTATAGATCATGCTACCCTGGAAGGAGCAAATGATCAGATACAAGGAGGCTCGTCTTTATATTTCTATAGCTCGTCATTAATGATTAGTAATTCCACTTTCCTAAACTGTGGAGCGATAACCACTTTTGATGATATTGATTTGAGCCGAAATGTTTTTATTAGTGATGGAGTGACAGAATCCCCAGCACTCGATATTAGGAATGTTAGCCGGGCTACTATTACAAACAACACCTTTATTAATCATAAAAACAGCATTAAGGGTGGCCAAGCTCAGATCTACAATGATGAGTTTCAAATGTTTAACAATATTTTTTACTTTAACAGCACACTTCACAATAATGCAAATACAGCACCCTTTGTTCAAGATCCTTCTTTCCCTTCGCCTGTAAATGAACCAATGTATATTGATTATAATTTATTCTATGGGTACGAACAAAACGGTCTTTACCCAATCCCCTATTTATACTGGATGAATAGTCAATTTGGCAATCCTGAGTTTGCTGACGAAACGAATGACAATTTCTATTTAACCCCCTTTTCTAACTCCGTGATCGATTTAGGTCGTCCTGAACCACAATATAATGATCCTGATGGCAGTCGGGGTGATTTGGGAGCCTATCCACTAAGTCTATTGGGAGGGATTCAGGCTACTGATATAACAATGCAGGGATCTGCTTGGATAACAGCGGATTACACAGTTGCCTCAGGTGCAAATTTATCAATCCTGCCAGGAACCGAGCTTTTCTTTGCTGAAAATAAAAAAATTACAATCGAAGGAAGTCTAACAGCCTTGGGGGTCTAGTGAGGAACCGGTTTTATTTAACCCAGCTGCAACCACTACAGATAAACAATATTGGGGTGGAGTGGTCGTGAATGAAGGAACTGTGAATCTAACTAATGTAGAAATTAGAAATGGTAAATTTGGGCTTTATCTGTATAGATCAGGGGGAACGATTTCTGGCCTTACTCTTGATAATAATTACTATGGAATAAATTATTACCAATCTACTCTACCATCCCTGACAAACAGTACCGTCTCAAACAGCTACTACTATGGTCTATATGTGAACGGTGTAGCACCAGACTTTGACATAATTGGAAATAACTTTACCGATAATCGATACGGAATGTACTTATATAATTTTGCAGGATTAATCAGAAACAATACGGTCATGGGAAATATCTACGATGGGATAAGATTCTATAGCCAGAGCAGTGCTAATATGACTACGGTCCGAATCCCGGGAGATACACCCTATGCGGTGAATAATCATATTTCAAATACAACTAGTGGCGAGGGAATCGAAATATATTCCGGATCATTCCCCATCCTTGGGGATTTTGACGAGACTCCGATCAAGGTCTATGGTGGTTTTAATGAGTTTTTTGCCAATTCGGGTAGGATAAGTGTCCGGAATAATAATGGATCAGTAGTTGAAGCGCAACTTAACTGGTGGTCAGGAAATTGGGATCCAGCAAAATTCAATTGGAATCTAACTGTTGATTCATATAATCCTGATGCCGGAATGAAGAAAAGTGCAAATTTTGACATAGATTCGTTGAGTGCAATCTTGAGAGAGGCTGACCATCTATTGGTCGACAGTTCCTATACTGAAGCAATAGATATTTACTATGATGTTATAGGTACAGTACCTGAGGACTCACTTTCAGTACGTGCCTTGATTGGGATGACAGCTTGTTATAATGCAATCGGCGATAATGATGCATTACTGATTCAACTACAGCAAATCACAACAGAGTTCGAGGGGTTGCTTGTGGCTGCTAGTGCCTTGGATTATTACGTTGCTGTACTAGTAAGAGAGAACAATCTGGAAAGTGCCCTCTTTTACAATGAAGCTGTTATTGCTGAATATGAGTCAATGGATGATGTGGATGAGGCACTGGCAAGTACCTGGTTTGAGCAAAGTATGATATATGAGGACATGGCTATGCAAGCTGAGGTTTTGGGCAAATCTTCAACTGCTACAATTAATTTGAGTGTAGCAAAGAACGCTCAAAATCATGTACTTGAGCAGTACAACCATACAGAAATTGCCAATCTAATCCGCGTGCTTAATGAAGAAGATGAGATAGAAATAACAAAACCAGTTGAAGCTCCTGTAGTATTCACTATGCTACCAGTCTATCCAAATCCCTTTAACCCAAGCACCACAATCCAATATGCATTGCCAAAAACATCAGATGTACAAATCACAATCTATGATCTACTGGGTCGGAATATCTGGAGCCATGAAGAAGTTGCCCAATCGGCAGGAACCTATTCCTTGCAGTGGAATGGATTAAACAAAAACGGGACCCAGGCAGCCAGCGGCATTTACTTGGTTTCCTTTTCAACATCTGGTCTCCGAGCTGTACAGAAGGCAGCCCTGATTAGGTAAGAAAAGTGCAAGGTAATAGGGACAGATTAATTTAAAATATCGTTATATAACATAGGCACTCGATAATCAAAATGGATCGATTTATCTTTAGTTAGCTCAATGATTAGAAAGGACATATTTCGAAAACTCAATCTAAAGTAAAAGGCATCACCAATCTTGGTCAATGGGTGTCCTGGAATCCTGAGAAGCAAATCATGGAAGTGGGAAATGGTGGTACCTGGCTCATGGAGAATGGCCGCTTTTCAGAGTATAGTCCAAAATCTTTCACGGATCAGGGATTTCTGAATGCACATGGCCAACTCATGACTCCGGGGCTCATTGATTCTCATACACATCCAGCCTTTGCAACCACACGCGAGCTGGAATTCGAAATGCGATCTCAGGGTAAAACCTACCAGGAAATTGCTGAAGCCGGAGGAGGCATTCGAAACTCCGTTAGAAAACTGCGTGAAATATCTGAATCCGAACTGGCTGATCTGGTCGAAACACGGCTGAACCTCATGCTCAAACATGGTACTACCACGGCAGAATGCAAAAGTGGATATGGCTTATCAACAGAAACAGAGCTAAAATCTCTTCGCGCCATCAAAACTGCATCAGAAAGAACACCCCTACAAACATTCTCCACGCTTCTCGGGGCACATGAAGTTCCAGATGAGTATCGCAATGATCGTGAAACTTATATTGATCTGATAATCAATGACATGATTCCAAAAGTTTCTCAACAAAAATTAGCTGAGTATTGTGACGTTTTCTGTGAAGAGGGTGTCTACACTATCGCTGAGACAGAGAAGATCCTTCTATCAGCTCGAGAACATGGAATGCAGTTAAAATTTCATGCCGATGAGTTTGTTTCAAGCGGTGGAGCTGAACTTGCTGCAAAAATGGGAGCATTATCAGCTGATCATCTCATGGCCATTTCAAATACTGGAATTACTGCTCTAGCGGAATCGGATACTGTGGCCACCCTGTTGCCTGGGACCACCTTCTTTCTGGGGAGTAATACCTGGGCGCCAGCGAGAAAACTGCTCAATGCAGGGGTAACCATTGCGTTGGCAACTGATTTCAATCCAGGTAGCAATATGAGTCTCTCTATGCCGTTTATTCTGACGTTGGCAGTGATTTACCTGCATATGACCCCGCTGGAAGCGCTTCAAGCAGCTACTTCAGGTGCTGCCAAATCCATGGGAATAGAGAAAAATACAGGTTCAATATCTCCTGGATTTATGGCAGATGCTGTCTTGTGGCAGGCTAATAATTATCGTCAATTGCCATATTTCTACGGCAGCAATCAGGTTCATCAAATTGTAGTTGGTGGTCAGCCAATTCTTTGAAACTCTGAAATTGCAAAGTTGCCATCCCATATCGCTTGATTCAGACCAAGCAAAACGTATATTGCTCAATCGTAAATTTTGATTGGTGGAGGAAAACCGTGAAATTCAAAAAACTGACTATAATTGTTCTAAATCTATTACTCCTTGCTTCATTTGGCATGGCCCAATCCAGTTCGGTTATGTACAGAGAAGCGTTAAAAATATTTAAGAGCTATCGCTACGAAGTAGACTATGCTGATTTTCAGATGAAAACCTATGAAGAAGATGGCAAAACTGTGCTTCAGTTACTGGTTATTGTAAAATCTGGTAGAAACCGGTTTGATGAAGCCCTTCTGGTTGCCTACGCCGCCAGTGGATCTGCAATTGACAAAACCAACGCTGCAATTGACAGAGTCAGTGTGGTGGTGAAGGTCCAGTATAAAGAAGAAGTCTCCATTGCTGCTACGGCTGATGCAAGTGATGTGGTAAAGCTGTACAAGGAAGAGATGGATGTTTCAACATTCATGGGACGATTGACCTGGCACTAGTCAACCTTCCACATGTTTAAAGTTTTAAAAGCGAGGATTTTATGCCTCGCTTTTGTTTAGGATTAGAATTGAGGTATTATGATGTTTTCCACAAACACAGCTAAACGAGTAGCCCTATTTATTTTGAGTTTGTTATTGATGAGTTGTGCAGCTCTTATGGGACCTGATATCAAACCAGGCATGGTTCTTTTTGAAGCAGGTAAGTATGGGGCTTCTCTGGACCACTATGAGACCATTATTAAAGATGGGAAGGCCAATGCAAAAGTATATCGATTAGCCTATGAAAGTGCCTTCAAAGCTGGAAAGCGCATCACCGCTGGGAAGTATTATAAGGAAGCGATTAAAGCAGGATTCGATGCAGATTCACTCGTTACCCTAGCTACAAATCTCTGGTACGACAGAGCTTTAACAACCATGGGTAGCAACAATTGGGTTGAAGCGCGAAAAGCTGCATCCCAGATCGCCGATCTGGTAGATGGTTCAAACCAGGACAAGTTCTGCACCCTGGTTCTTGCAGGGAAGAAAAAATTTGACCGAGGTGCTCACAAAGGTTTGTGGGATGCCATTAGTGACTATAGTAAAGCTGCCAATTATGATAAAAGTTCAGGTCTGCCTTATTTCCTCATGGGCCAGGCTAGATACAAAAATAATCGCACAGATTATGATGCTGCTCTTGAGGATTATTACGAAGCAATTCGAATTGAACCCAGTGGTGCCTTCATCAAGCAGGCCAAAGCAGACATTAAAAAGATTGAAACAGTTAAGAAAAAGATGAACGCTTTCTGGGGGAAGTAAGGTATAAGAAGTAAGAAGTAGGCAGCCTGATATCCAACCTTAAGGATTCACTATCTGATTCCAGATACACAATATCAAATGATAAGGGATGACTCTTCTGCACCTCTGACCATTTGTTGAAAAAAATAGTGCTCTATTCGTTTCCTTCGTCAATTTCGTTGTAAAATAAGAAAACCACGCCAATACTTATATCCCTATACCTTTATTCCTCAGACTTCTTCTTAAAGAGCCGGGCTTTCTCAAAACGGTTTTCTGTGCCTTCCAACATCCGCTTGATATTACTGCGATGCGTGAAAATCACAAAAAGAGGTATCAACAGTGAAAATACCCTCAATGTCAAAGACACCTGGACATCTGGATTAATGCCTTCAATGATGTAAAGAGTAATGGGAAGTGCACTGGCAGCCAGCATGCTACCCAGTGAAACAATTCCTGTGGAAATGAGGGTAACGATGAAGACTAATAAGCATATGGGTAAGGCAATGGGGAAGAGTGCGATGAGCATACCCGCCAGCGTGCCAACGCCTTTGCCACCCTTGAATCCTGCAAACACAGTATAGGTATGCCCCAGGACTGCAGCAAAACCTGCAATGATCATCAAGGCATCTGGATTTGAAGCAAATAGAATTGAGTCAGAATTGAGATGACCAGCCACGTAGCATGGCACCCATCCTTTAAAAACATCGATGATGGTCACAAATAAGGCTGGTTTCCAACCAAAAGTACGAAACACATTGGTAGCACCGGCATTTCCAGAACCATGTTCACGAATATCGGTTTTATACTTTAGTTTGGAGACGATGATACTTGTAGGCGTTGATCCTACCACGTATGCAATCAATATAAGTATAAGTAGTTCAACCATTTTCTAATCCTTTATTTACTTTGACGAAATATAATCAACTACCAAAAGGGTAAGTCCATAAAATATCTACTTCAGCCTATTTATATTGAAGTGCAATGCCAATAGCTCCTACGCCGGCATGGACACCTAGGGCTGGACAGAAATCAGATACAAACACCTGCGCATCTGGATAGGCTGACTCGAAAACATCTTTTATTGCATCGGCTGTTTCCGGATTTACGCCATGGACAATTCCAATCCGCTTGATTGATTTTTCTCTCGCCTTTTTTAGGACAAACTTTTCAAACTTTTTAAAGATATTTTTACGTCCAAAGGTGACCCCACATGGTTTTAGAAATCCATCTTTTGTAATACTGAGGACTAGATTCAAACCAAGAAAGTCGATGATACGCTTCTTGCCAACACTTAGCCGTCCACCTTTTTGAACGGCGTCCAGGGTCTTTAAGGCAATAAAGATTTCTGTTTTGTCAATGGTTTCATCAGCGAGTTGCGTCAATTCAGGAAAGCTCATATCCTGATCAATTGCCTCTGCAATTTCCAAAGCAATAACCCCGGTCCCCGCAGAAACAGATAATGAATCAAGGATGGTTTGATGCTTTTTAAATTTCACTTTATCTAATGCCGCACTGGCGTTTTGATAGGTGCCACTCAACACCTGGGGGAGGTGCAGTGAAATTACTGATTCATAGTGAGAGGATAGAAATTGATACATCCTCCTAAAATCAGCAGGCGGAGGTTGTGAGGTCTGGGGGTGGTGCGCAGAATCAGCAAGCTTTGAATAGAACTCTTCATTGGAGATGGTCACGCGATCAATGTATTGTTCCTTGCCAAAATTTAATCTGACTGGAACAACATGAATATGGTGCTTTTCGAGGATATCCACTGGTAGATCACAAGTAGAGTCTACTACGAGAGCAACCTTTTGCTGAGAGCGCATGCTTTTGTTTTGTTCCCGCATGTCATCAGCCTTTTGCTGTTGAACCTCTCCATAGGTCGCCAGAGTTTTAAACAGGCTAGCTGGGTCATCAGTATGAATATGTACTTTTGCCCGATGCTTGGATCCTGCAATGACAATGCTATCACCAAGTGATTTAATTGATTGACTAAGTTTTTCACGGGGTATGTTTTCCCCCACAATGATGCATTCAGTACAGAATGGGAAAGAGAGACTGTCCACATCGACCTCACTCATCTCAAGTACAACTGCTGAAAAACTCGAATCAATCTTTGGTAGTTTACGAATGTCCCCAGTGTTCATGAAATTCATGACGCCTTCAAGAATACTCACAAATCCACTCCCTGCTGCATCAACTACACCGGCGTCTTTAAGTACTTTAAGTTGCTCAGGAGTATACTCCAGGGCTTTCTGAGCTGCTTCAAGGGAAATATTCCAAACCTTTTGAAAGTCAGGGCTGGTTTTTGAAGCCTCAATAAGGCTCTCACTCCAGGCTCTAATTACTGATAATATGGTTCCTTCTACGGGATTCATTAACGCAGTATATGATTCATCAACTGCAATTTTTGTCGCCTCGGCAAATTGACTGGTATTTACTTCAGCAAAGGGTTTTAAACCCATGCTGAGACCCTGAAAAAACTGAGCCAGGATGACGCCAGAGTTTCCGCGGGCATTGTCCAATGCTGCTTCGGCAACCACATCACTTAATTCATTTAAATCCAACCTGCTGTGGGGTTGAATGTGTTCAATTATCCCCATGAGGGTGAAGGCCATATTCGTCCCTGTATCTCCATCTGGAACTGGAAATACATTGATTTTGTTCAGATAATCCTGCTCATCTAATAGACTTTGGATTCCAGCATACAAAACGCGATACAATCTGATTCCGTCTAGATAGGCAATTTTCATTTCCGACCCTCTATTGTGTGTGTCAAATTCCATCAATTGAATAAATGAAATAGATATTTTTGTGAGATAATATAAGCGATCAACTTAAAATCTGGATTAAAATTCAAAAAATTTAAAGAAAGCCCGTGAAGCCCTCAAATAGTGTTTGGGAATCGCTTGAGTGCCTATCATATTTGCACGTTCATTGACTTGATGTACAAGCTTTTATTCAGGAGCTGTGTTTGACATAACACAGGGATAAAAACTTAATCGCTACTTCACCATTATTTGGGAAGTAGCTCTATAAATTGAGATAGAAAATCACAGGAGGTTTCATGTCTCTCACTATTACTGATGAATGTATTAACTGCGGTGCTTGCGAACCAGAATGTCCAAATGACGCCATCTCTGAAGGCGATGAGTTCTACGAGATAGATCCTGAACTCTGTACAGAATGTAAAGGTCATTTTGACGAATCACAATGTGTTGAAGTTTGCCCCGTCGATTGTATCCCCATGGGTGTTGTGGAGTCTGATGAAGTCCTCATGGCTCGCTATGCAAAACTAACTGGCTGATTATCTTCGCCCTGGTTTAGCAACACGTTATTGAATAAAAAGGTCTCCCGGTCGGGGGACCTTTTTATATTGAGATTAAAATGAGAATCCAGGGAGAATCTCGCTATTTCCCTCACATAATTAAACCCTCAGCAACAAGTCATTTTTCCTACTCAGATGTATCATTTTTCCTGCATCTGCTAAAATGAAAACTATATTAGCGGGCTATGAAAGTTACAGGAATATAAATACTATGAGTGAAGATAAACTTAAATCCCTTTTAGAGCAGGTTAAGTACCCTGGTTTTAATAAGGATGTTGTTGCTTTTGGACTTATTCAAAATGTAAAAGAGAGTGGTAAAAGTGTGGAACTTGGTGTCAAATTTTCGTCTGAAAAAGAAGAAGTACGCCAGGAAATCCTTTCAAATATAGAAAAAGCTTTACGTGGTGGTGGCTACGAAGAGGTCAGCATCGAAATTGTACAGGCTAGTGCTCAACCAGCTCCTGGTACGGAAACACCAGAAGCTCCGCCTTCAATCCCAGGTGTGAAATATACCATCGCCGTAGCCAGTGGCAAAGGCGGTGTTGGTAAATCTACTGTTGCAGCCAATCTCGCTGCTGCACTCCGCAAGCAGGGACACAGCGTTGGAATACTTGATCTAGATGTTTTCGGACCAAGTTTACCAATTACCATGGGTGTGCATGAAGTCCCTAAAGTGCTTGAAGGGAACAAGCTTGAGCCAGTGAGAAAATTTGATATGTCGCTCATGTCGCTTGGCTTTTTGCTTACAGATAGTTCGCCTGTAATCTGGCGCGGGGCCATGGTCAGTAAAATGGTCACCCAATTTCTCTTTGATGTAAACTGGGGAAATTTGGACTATCTCATCCTGGATTTACCACCTGGTACAGGAGATGTTCAACTTACGCTTGTACAACGTGTGGCTTTGACTGGTGCTGTAATAGTCACAACACCTCAGGATCTTGCCTTGAAGGATGTAGAGCGTGGTGCCAACATGTTTGAGAAAGTTGATACGCCCGTTCTCGGTATAATCGAAAACATGTCCTATCATGTCTGTACAAATTGTGGCCATGTGTCACAAATATTTTCAACTGGAGGTGGGGACAAAGAGAGTACGCGCTTAAATGTTCCACTTCTGGCTAAAATCCCTCTAAATGAGGAGATTATGAAAGCCGGGGAAAATGGCGAGCCACTGGTTATCCATCTTCCAGAATCGGAAGCAGCCCAGATGTTTAGAGATGTTGCTGATAAATTACATGAATTGGTAAGCTGAATCTTTCCATCTTGATCAACGAAAATACCATACTAGAGGCATTGCGTAAGGTTTACGATCCAGAGATTCCAGTTAATCTGGTTGATCTTGGGTTGATCTATAGCACCAGCATCGAGAATGGAAGTGTAAATATTAAGATGACCCTTACTGCCACGGCCTGTCCTATGCATACTGTCATTTCTCAGAACGTGAAGTTGGCGGTAGAGGCTTTAGAGGGTGTGAGTGAGGCAGTTGTGGATATCGTCTGGGAACCCCGCTGGAATCCGGAAATGATCAGTCCAGAAGGTCGAATCGCATTGGGTATGGAATAATCAAAGCTATGTCAGCCGAGTTTGAGCAATTAAAAGCTGAAGTACTTGCCCACGGGAATCTCCCAAAACATGTTGCTATCATCATGGATGGGAATGGACGCTGGGCAAAATCTAAATCTAAACCAAGAATCTTTGGCCACAGAGCAGGTGTAAAATCGGTTCGTCGAATCACTGAGCTGGCCGGTGAGTTGGGTTTAGATACCTTGACTTTATACACATTTTCCAGTGAAAACTGGAAAAGACCCAAAGTCGAAGTTTCAGCACTTATGAACCTGTTGCTGGACACCATCACCAAAGAAGTTGATGATCTTCATCGAAATAATGTTCGCCTTACCGTAATCGGTGATCTGGATTCAATGCCCAAGGGTCCCAGATCTGGGATGTTGGCCGGAATTGAAAGAACAGCAAAGAATACGGGATTAAATTTGAACCTGGCGCTGAATTATGGAAGTCGTCAGGAAATTCTCACCGCTGTTCAATCCATTGGAACAGATGTGGCGAATGGGACACTACAAGTTTCAGAAATTAATGACAATACCATTTCCAACTATCTCTATACCTCCAATATCCAAGATCCGGATCTTTTAATCCGAACAAGTGGAGAATTCAGGCTGAGTAATTTTTTATTGTGGCAACTGGCCTACACTGAAATTTTTGTCACACCTGTCTATTGGCCAGCTTTTGAGGGGAAGGATTTTTTGGATGCCATACGCGATTATCAAAAAAGGGAGCGTAGATATGGACAAGTTAGTGAACAAA
>JACKQG010001533.1_pt1 | contig 31758 bp, 25 predicted proteins | sample 8237621 | NCBI WGS metagenome assembly JACKQG01 (sample SAMN15677084, study PRJNA649215) | marine metagenome | biome: marine; feature: Black Sea; material: saline water; isolation source: suspended particulate matter (SPM) from the Black Sea western gyre | collected 2013-06-09/2013-06-10 | depth... | reverse complement strand
GGTGCAGCTCACTGCATTTTCCTTGGGTGCAACCATGTGGGTGATGGGAAATGCATAGGTTGTTTCCACATAATCGAAGTCTCCGGAATAGGGTATACCAATGGCCTTATTGCCGTGTTCAATAGCAGCATTCATATCAAAGGTTTCCCAGTAGCCATTTTCCCCTGAAAGCAAAGGTGTTAAAAGTTTTTTGTGAACTTTATCATAGGGTTGTTTGCCTCTATGAATTTTAAACGGGAAAATGCGTGATTCCGGATCAGTTCTGTCGCCAACTGGATGACTGACTCTTACAATTTGTGCAGGATCAATGACATCATCTGCCGTTGTGCTGGTCTGGGATCCATTGGACCAGAAATATTCCGGCACCACATTTTTTTCCCATTTAAATTCCCCTTTGATGGATTTATAAATTGGTTTGCCAAAAGGGCCTTTTTCAACATAGGGTTTGCCATCTTTCATCTTGCCTGCTTTAGTCCAGTCCCACCACATCTTTGTGGGATTTACTCTTGCATATTTTGGAATGTGACAGGCCTGGCAGGAAACCACATCTGTATGATCGTTCATTTTTGAATCATTTTTGTGGGGTTCGCTGCTATGGCAGGAAACACAGGTGATTTTTGGTGCCAGATCATCTTCAAGCAGGCTTTTGCGTGTTGCAACAGCTGGATTTGTGTAGATTCTGCCGGCAATATTGTGATCCACAGTTGTGTGACACCGGGTACAGGAAAAATCTTTGCCGTCCGTTCCCATATGAACATCCAGCAGCCGGTTCGGCTTGGTTAAAGAGGTGTCAAGATCGCCATGTTTTACACCATCGCCGCCGCCTCCTGTAAAATGGCAGTCGCCACAGTTTTTTCTTGTTGGAAAATTAATCTTGACGACAGCTTCTTTGACTTCATTCTGGAGATCTTTCATCATCTCTTTGGTGTCAGGGTCACCATCTTTAGAAAAGGCCTCAATGTCTCCAAGGGCTTCGTTAAAATTAAATCCAGATGAATTGTGGCACTGAAGGCAGTTGACTTCACCCTGGACCCCTTTTTTATTCCAGGCAGGATGACATGAAAGACAGCCTTTGTCTTCCATGGCATTTCCTGAAATACAAAAATTATTCACAGAATAACCTGCCTTGCCATAACGCATATCGCTTTTGTCCCCTGAAGCGAGCCAGGTCCAGTGAATGGATTTATGAAACTGGATAGCTGCTTCAGAATGACATGACAAGCAGGCTTGAGTGATTTCTTCTCCAGATGTGAAGTCCCGGTTTAAGGCATCAATCTTTGCATGGTCAACTGTAGTCCACCGTTTACTGTTTTTCACAGCCTGTTTGGCAAGGGTACGTCCCAGTGCTTCTTCTCCATCAAGGGGAGTTGATGCAAAGACAGCCTGAAAGGATAAAACCAGAGCTGTTATAGTGAGCATAATCAGGCCGGTCATTATAAAATACCTTTTTTTCATAGACATCTCCATGAGGTTGTTAACTATTTTTAATTTAAAAGGGCGGGGTAAAAAATAGCCGCCCTTTTAAATTTTTATCTGCATTTAGAACTTTTATTTACACTTAGCCGGTGTGGGCGAATCTGATGCATGTTTATAAAAATATGAATAAATGTCAAGGATATCTTCAGCAGGAAGTGCTGCCCAGTTATCCTTGCACCCGAATTCATCAAGGTTTTTATTTTCAAAAATTTCTTTCCACTGCCCCATTGTTTTATCTGCAGGGCTTATTGTAGGTGTTGCAGATTCAACCCCTCCTGTTTCAGCACAGGCTTTATAGACTTTTCGGTAGGTGTATTTGCCTTTTCTATCGTTGCCTTCCGGTCCTTCAGAGGCAAAGGTCATGGAAAAGGATACAAGTACAAATATCAATACCATTATAGTGAGCATACTTTTTTTAAACATGTTATATTTCCTTATCGTAATTTTATTTTTATCCTGGAATCGTATTTATTTGGGTGCTTTGATTTCAAAACTTCCATCTTTCTTAAAATCGATTTCAGCTTCAACATAAAAGACGTCTTTTAAAGATTCTCTTACTTCTCTTGTCATGTAATAGGCTTCTCCGCTTCTTGCACCGGTTGAGCATACAAAAATCACGGGTTTGTCAGCAGGAAGATCCTTGATTTTGGGTTCAAGGTTTTCCACTGGGATATTGACAGCAGTCTTAAAGGTTCCTTTTGCAAACTCATCTGCATCTCTGACGTCAATGATCATGACAGATTCAGGATTGGATGCCAGAATGGTTTTGAACCGTTCAATGTCAATGGAACCTTCCACCTTGCCGGTTTTTACCTGCATGGTATCGCTGGATGCCCCATATACTTTTTTCCATTCAGGGTATCCTTTATCAAAAACAGTAACATTGGTGTATCCCATTTCAAGGGCTTTTGCTGCTGACTTATGGCTTAATTTGCATTTGAGACCTTCGCAATAGAAAAGAACAGGGGTGTTAAGATCCCTTGGCAGTTTCCCTTGGAGGGCATCAAACTCAGAAAAGGGAAGGCTTATGGCGGTTGGGATATGTCCTTTATCAAATTTGGTTTTCTTTGGTCTTGAATCTATTATCACGGTTTTGTTTTCAGCAATCAGATCTGCTACATGCTCTGCACTTACAGAGCCGTAATTGCCTTTAAGTGTTACCCATTCAGGATATCCCTTGTCATATACCTTAACATTTGTATATCCTAATTTTTCAGCTTTTTGGGCGGATTTATGGCTGAGTTTGCATTTAGGGCCTTCACAATAATAAATCAGCAGCGCGTTTTTATCTTTTGGCAGAAGGTCCAGGTTTTTGTCAAAATCTGAAAACGAAATACTGATCGCGCCGGGCAGATGACCTTTTGCATATTTCCCCTTATAGGGACGGGCATCAATGAGCCACACATTCTCAGGCATGGGAACACTCATGTGTGCTTTTACAAACTTGGCATCAACAAGGTCATGGAACATCCATGATGTATCTTCTTTAGCGGTTTCAGCGGTTTTTACCGTCTGGGTGGGTGTGCATCCTGTCAGCAGTACAAGGCCTGCGATCAAGGCCAAAATCAAAATTTTTACTTTGTTTGTTTTCATTGGTTCTCCTTAAAATTTATATTGTTTGAGCTATGTTAATGGATATCACTATTTATATATTTTCTGTGTTAACTCACATAAAGCAATGAATGTGCCATTGAAGAAACCATCCAAGGTCAGTTGTTATAAATAGCTAAAATTAAAGGATATTAATAAATATTTAATTATTTTTTTATTGGGTATTAACTATTTGTATTGCAAATATGTTAATGATATGTTAAGTAGTTAATTAACACAGTTAATATTTGAGAGGACAATATGGATATAGGTAAACAATGGCGGCACATTATTGATTCTGTGCCGGATGGCGTTATCATCGTTGATGAAAAGGGAATTTTTGTTGCCGCCAATCAAACAGCTCAATTGATTACAGGCTACGATGAAAAAGAGCTGAAAGGTCAATCCTGCAGAATTTTGAATTGTACTGGATGCAAAATTGTAGGAAAAGGCAAAGGAAAGAACTGGTGCGGACTTTTCTCTGAAGGCATTATCAGGGAAAAAAAATGTGTGATTACAAACAGACATAACAGGACCATACCAATTGTAAAAAATGCAACAGTGCTTTTTAATGATAAAAATGAGATTGTTGGTGCAGTTGAAACCCTTAAAGACATATCTGAAAATATTAATTATAAAAATGAACTGGCCTCCATCAAGCGGATGTATCATATTGATGATGGATTTCATGGTATTATCGGAAGAACTCCGGTGATGCAGGTCCTTTATGAACATATAGAGAGCGTGGCATCACTGGATACACCGGTAATGATTTTAGGGGAAAGCGGAACTGGAAAGGAAATGGTTGCCAAGGCACTCCATGAAACCGGGAACAGGGCATCCAAGCCCTTTATTAAAGTAAATTGTGCTGCTTTAAGTGAAAATATTCTTGAAAGTGAATTATTCGGTCATGTAAAGGGTGCCTATACGGGTGCTGAGACTGACAGGATAGGCAGATTTGAAGCCGCGCACAATGGAAGCCTTTTCCTGGATGAAATTGGTGATATTCCCCTTTCTGTCCAGATTAAACTGCTCAGGGTTCTGGAAGAAAAAATGATCCAGCGGGTGGGCACAAACAGATCCATTCCCATTGATGTCAGGATAATTACAGCAACAAATAAAAATCTTGAAAAATTAATAGGAGAAGGGGCATTCCGGGAAGATCTCTTTTTCAGAATTAATGTTTTCCCTTTAACCTGTCCACCGCTTAGGCAGCGCAAAGATGATATTACCTTGATTATTCAACATTTTATTACTCTTCACGCAGAAAAAACAGGAAAAAATATTCTGGGATTTACGCCGGAAGCCATGCGCTTGATGGTGGCATACCGTTGGCCTGGGAATATCAGGGAATTGAGAAACAGTGTTGAATATGCTTTTGTCCTGGCAAGGGGAAAAAGTATTGGGATTGAACATTTGCCTGAAAAAATCACAAGCTTTAACCCTCTTGCGACCAAACCACTGAAAATTGCAGGACACAATGGTATAGTAACTGTTGGGCTTTCTGAAAAAGAAGCGCTTCTCAATGCACTTCAACAAGCTGATGGGAATCAGACCAAAGCAGCACAGATCTTAGGTGTCAGCCGGATAACCGTGTGGAAACGCATTAAAAAGTATGGGATACAGCTTAAGTGATTCAGTTGGTCAAACCGTTCACATTGTGTTCATCTGTTAACTGCGTTAATGAATTGTTAACGCTTTTGAATAAAAATTTTATGAAATGATTGTGATTGCAAAGAAATCAGGTATGCCAAAAACCAGTGTAGGGCATGTTAAATGGCTGAATAAAAATTTTATTATTAAAGAACAATTTCTTTGGCATACTCTTTGCTTTCTAAACTAAATCCGGTTTATCATTATTTGTTAAACTGGAATTCAAATAAAGGATTTGAATATGAAAAAAGAAAATATACTTGTTATTGCAATAATCTGTATCACAATTATCGGGTTTATCGTTTATAATAACTTTAAATCTGAAAAACAGACTGATTTGATTCAAGAAAAAGAGCCGGCCCAGGTAAGCGATACTTCAAATATAGACTGGCTGGGATATGCACAGGGTATGGATTTGGCAAAAAGCCAGAATAAACACGTTTTTTTATATTTTCATGCAGACTGGTGTACCTATTGCGCAAAACTAAAAAAGACAACATTTCGAGATGCAGCAGTTTTAAAATATTTAAAAGATAATTTCATCAGTATTGCAGTTGATACGGATAAAAACCAAGGGATGGCAAAGCAATGGAAGGTCAGGGGATTGCCGACCTTATGGTTCCTTAAACCAGACAATTCAAAGATCAGCAGTATCCCGGGATATGTTGATGCAGAACAGCTTTTACAGATTTTAAAGTATATTCATACGACAAGCTATGGTAAAATGAATTTTCAGGATTTTGTCAAGACGATTTAAGAAATAAAAATATCCATCCAAATATATGATATGGTTAAAGACGTATCAGAAAGAGAGGAAAAATGACTTCTAAAATTTCGCGCAGGGCATTTTTAAAAGGCTCTATTACAGCTGCAGGATCTGTGGTCGCGACAACAGGTATTGCCCGGGCAGCTAAATCCATAACCCGCGAAAAACAAGAACCTTTGGTGACATTGCTTGACATCAGTAAATGCATTGGGTGCGAAGAGTGTGTGTTTGCATGCCAGCAGGCAAATGCCGATAAGTATCCTGAGCCTGAAAAACCATTTCCAAAAATGTATCCCACAAGTAAAGTGCCTGTTGAGGATTGGTCAGATAAAAAAGATGTAATCGATCGGTTGACTCCCTATAACTGGCTTTTCATCCAGCATGCATCAGCCATAGTCAATGGTGAGCAAATTGATCTGACCATTCCCAGGCGATGTATGCACTGTGACAATCCCCCTTGCGTTAAACTTTGTCCCTGGGGATCGGCAAAACAGGAGGAGAACGGTCTTTCAAGAATTGATCCAGACCTTTGCCTTGGAGGTTCCAAATGTAAAACTGTCTGTCCATGGAAGATTCCCGAGAGACAGACTGGTACGGGCCTCTACCTTAATCTCCTGCCCGCCTTTGCCGGAAATGGTGTGATGTATAAATGTGACCGGTGTTACAACCGGCTTGAAAAAGGTGAAGTTCCGGCCTGTATAGAAGCCTGTCCTGAAGATGTTCAAACCATTGGTCCGAGAAGTGAAATTTTGAAAAAGGCCCATGCCCTTGCCAGGGAGATGAACGGCTATATTTATGGTGAAAACGAAAATGGTGGAACCAATACCATTTATGTCTCTCCTGTTCCCTTTGAAGAACTGAACAAGTCCATTGAAAAAGGGAAAGGAAAGCCCCATTTAAATAAAGTCAAAGACATGATGGCAGATGGGACCAACCTTGCCAAAGCCATGATATTAGCTCCCATTGCAGGTGTAGCTGCTGCATTCGGCAAGTTTTACCTGAGCTCAAAGGAGGACAAATAATGAAGACCACAGGAAAAACAAGAAAATATATTTATACGATTACCCTGTTTTTTATAACATTGTCCGGGTTTGCCCAGATGCCGATTTTCAAGCGGTATTATATTGCCGATATCCCGGGGTTTGGGTGGCTGGCCCAGTTTTATGTGACCCATATAATGCACTACATTGCTGCCATTGTGTTAATTGCTCTGGTCACTTATATTCTTATTGATTTTATGTTTAATAGATCCAGATTGATTAAGATAACCAGGACCGGCTATCTTGGGATATTGGTACTTGCAGGATTGATTGTTACTGGTGTCTTAATGGTTTTTAAGAACCTTTCCAATATTTATTTTGGTCACACAACTATTATTGTTCTGGATCTTACTCATTTAAGCCTTTGCATGATGTTGTTATTTGTGAGCTTTTATAGCGTGATCCGGAAAAAGAGTTGGGTGATTTAAAGGTCGTTTATCACCAGGTTGAATAGGGTGCTTTAATCAGGTTTGAATTAAAGTATCTGGGGTCATGGGTGACTTCTTTTCCGATCCAGTCAGGTTTTTCAAAGGGCTGATCAATTGAATCCAGCTCTATTTCAGCAACAACAAGTCCTTTGTTACTACCTGAAAACAAATCAATAACCCATTCAAAACCTTTAAATTCAATTTGATATCTTGTTTTTTCAATCAAAGGTTTTTTACAGAAAAGCGAGAGCATTTCCCTGGCATCCTGTTGCGGGACAGGATATTCATACTCTTTTCGGGATGCATTGCAAGTAAGGCCTTTGATTGTAAGAAAGGCATTGTCCCCTGAAAGGCGAACCCTGACAACCATATCATTTTTGTTTACCATATATCCCTGGCGGATAGGGGTGCCACGGGAAAGCTGTAAAGATGGAAGATGCTTTAAAAGGAATTTTTTTTCTATTTCAATTGCCATTATTTAATCCATTATAAAAGATAAGCTAATTATTCTTACGGCTTTTGGATAAAATTTATTTATCCTTTTTTTTTGCTCAAAACAAGCCCGACACCTGAAAGTATGATGATCGAGGCAATAAAAAGTCTTGCAGAAAAAACCTCTGACAATAAAACTATGCCGCCAATGGCTGCTATCACTGGCACTGTCAACTGGATAATGGCCGCCCTGGTAGAACTCAACCCTTTTAATGCTGCATACCAGATGACATACCCGGCCCCAGAGGCCAGCGTACCGGATATGACAGCTGCAAACACACCTTTTGAAGTAATCAATACAGGAGAAGATATCAAAAAGCCTGCAATCAGAACGATGGGGATGGAATAAATAAAGTTCATTGCAGTTGTTATTACAGGATCTTTTGCCTGCCTTCCCAAAATAGAGTAAATACCCCATGCTATACCTGCAGCTGCCATTAAAACAGCGCCCAGTGGCGAAGGCGCACTAAGGCCTGGAAATACAAGGCAAACAAGGCCTGCAATGGCCAGAAAAAGTCCAGCAAACTGGATGAAATTCATTCGTTCGCCTGAGATCCATCCGGAAATAATCATGGTTGCCTGTACTGCTCCAAAGAGAATCAGGGCACCTGTTCCTGTACTTAAACTTATATATGCATAGGAAAAGAACAGGGCGTACATTGTCAGCATTACCGGCATCAACCATTGGTTTTTATAAGCAATGTGCTTTGCATTGCGTTTTGTAAACAGATAAATGATACCTAAGAATACAGCTCCTGAACAAATTCTGATGGACGTAAAACTTGCTGCATCAATGAGTTCTCCACCCAGAGCAAACCGGCACAAAATTGAATTGGCAGCAAAAGCAACAAGGGAGAGGATTGTACACAATATGATTTTCATTTTATTCCTTATAACAATAAAAAAGACTTTAATCTCTTTTTTTTTTGATATAGTGCATTCAAAATTTAAATACCATATAAAATTAACAAGACAGATGTTTTCGCCATTCTGGAAAACTCAACTTTCAAAGGTGGCAGGTTTTACCTCGACTAAAAGGACTTAAGTCTGAAAGTTGTGTGGAAAATATATTTACCCTATTCTTGATAAGTTAATCCAATTATGGTAGGCGCTTTTAAGAGCTAAAAAGGTAAAGATAAAAATTGGAAACAAAATTGACAGGAGAAAAAAATGTTGAAAATCGGCATTATAGGTGGCTCAGGACTTGATAATCCTGATATTTTAAAAGATCCAGATGAAATTGACATTGCCACGGAATATGGGAACCCTTCTTCTCCCCTTTTGTCCGGGAAAATAAATGATGTAGAAATTGTTATTCTTGCCCGGCATGGCAGAAATCATAAGTTAAGCCCCACCCAGGTAAATAACCGTGCCAATATCAAAGCTTTTCAACAGGCAGGAGTTACCCATATCATTGCCACCACAGCCTGTGGCAGTTTAAAGCATGAAATAGACAGGGGACACCTGGTCATTTTGGATCAATTCATTGATTTTACAAGATTACGGAAAAACACCTTTGCGGATTCTTTTGAAAATGGCCTGGTTCATCCCGTCATGGCTCATCCGTTTGATGAAGGGCTAAGAAAAAAACTTTATGAAACAGCAAGAAAACTTGATTTGAACGTCCATGAAAAGGGGTGCGTCGTAACCATTGAAGGACCAAGGTTTTCAACCATTGCTGAGTCCAAAATGTTCAAAAGCTGGGGGGCCGACGTGATCAATATGTCAACTGCCCCGGAAGCCATGCTGGCAAATGAAGTTGCCATACCTTATGCTGCAGTTGCCATGTCAACTGATTATGACTGCTGGAATGAGGATGAAGCACCTGTTACCTGGGAAGAGATCCTGGCAGTCTTTGATCAGAATGCTCATAATGTAATAAAATTGATTGTAAATGTAATAGACGAATTAAAAGAAATAGATAGTTAGAAAATAAAATTAAATAAAAAGGAAAGAGGCATGGATTTAAAAGAGACCATCAGAAGTATTCCGGACTGGCCCATAAAAGGGGTGATATTCAGAGACCTGACCACATTGATGCAAAACCCCCAGGCGTTCAAAGAATCGTGTGATATTCTGTATGACCGATATAAAGACATGGATATTAGCAAGATTGTGGGGATTGATGCACGAGGTTTTGTCTTTGGCGCAGTCCTGGCTTATAAACTGGGTATCGGTTTTGTTCCGGTCAGAAAAAAAGGAAAGCTTCCCTGTAAAACCATACAGGAAACCTATAGTCTGGAATATGGAGAAGATACCCTTGAAATCCATGAGGATGCTGTAAAAAAGGGTGAAAAAGTTATCATTGTCGATGATCTTATCGCCACTGGCGGCACGGTTGGTGCCACTGTGAAACTTGTAAATAAACTGGGGGCTGATATTATTGAATGCGCTTTTATTGTTGAGCTTCCCGATCTTAAAGGAAGAGATCAGATTCAAGGATGTAAGGTTTATTCCATCACAGAATTTGAAGGCGAATAGTCATCAACCGCTGACTCGACTTTGAATCAGGCTTTTAGCCAGTGAGATTGAATCACCCGCGTTCTGAGCGTATCCATCCGCTCCAATATCTTTGGCAAATTTTTCATTAACGGGTGCACCACCAATATTTGATTTTAGAAATGAATTCTATAGCGAGCAACTTTTTCCTCATCAATGGTTACGCCTAAGCCTGGACTCTCAGGTATTTTGATCTCGCCTTTCTCAATATCCATCAGATCTTTTACAACATCGTCAACATAACACCATGGTCCTTCCATTTCTGCTGCTGATATAATATTTGGTGTTGAAGTATAAAAATGAGCCTGAGCTGCCGTGCCCGGACTCGTCTCAAGGCACCCGCCTAAGAAACAGGAAATGCCTTTTTCTTTGCATAAAGCGGCAATTTTCTGGGAACGATAGATACCACCGCATTTGGGTATTTTAATATTAATAACATCAGCAGCTCCTGCAGCAATAGCCCTGTCGGCATCATGAACAGTATAAACACTTTCATCCAGAGCAATGGGCGTTTCAAGGTGATCCGCAAGCATGGCAAGCCCTTCAAGATCCCAGTCAGGCAGGGGTTGTTCAATCCATTCCAAAGCAATTGATTCCATCTTTTCAAGCACATTCAGGGCAGTTGTCCTATCATATCCCTGGTTTGCGTCAACCCTGAGTTTGATCTCATCTCCCAGAGCTTTTCTGACAATCTTTACACGTTCCAGATCTTTGTCAGGATCCAGTCCTATTTTAATCTTTATTGTATTAAAACCTTTTCCAACCATTTGTTCAGCCATGGCAGCAGTCTGTCCGGGTGACCCGATTCCAACGGCGGCAGTCACAGGTATCCGGTCAACTCTTTTGCCCCCTGTCAAACTGTGGATAGAGACACCATCAGCTCGACCGACAAGATCATAGGCGGCAAGATCAATACCGCACTTGGCCATGAGATTAAAAGGTATGGCCAGATCCATTCTTTGGTGTAAAACTTCCATGTTCCGGGGATCACAACCCTTGACTGCAGGGATGAGATAAGTTGTAAGCATATCATATAGGGATTTCTGATCATACCCGTATACAGAATGGAAGGTTGTACACTCGCCCCAGCCAATCCTGCCTTTGTCATCCTTCATGCGAACCAGGACATGGTTGCTATGGGTTAGAGTTCCAAGTGCAATAGTAAACGGATGTTTCAGAGGTATCCTGATAGGTATGGCTTGGGCACTAACTATTTTCATTGTAACCTTTTTTTATATTTTGTTATTTGATAAAACCCAGCATGCCAGGCACCCACATGGTAATCGCCGGGATATAAATCACCAGGGCTAAAACAAACAACTCTGCCAGTATAAAAGGCCAGAGTGCCTTGACAAGTTCGCCCAGTTTCAACTCACCAACTATCATTCCCATAAAAAGACAACCTCCCATGGGCGGTGTCATAAGGGCAATATTCAGATTAACACACATCATAATGCCAAAATGGAGTGGATGGACTCCAAGATTGATGGCTAAAGGGGCCAGGATAGGAGCTAAAATCAGGAGAGCCGGACCAATATCCAGAAACATGCCCACAATGATCAGAAAAATATTGCACAAAAGCAGGATGATATATTTATTATCACTGATGGACATAAATAAATGCGCCACCATTTCCGGTATCTGCTCAATGGCCAAAAACCAGGCAAGCACTGTTGCAGCAGATAAAATCATTGTGATAACGCCCATGGTTACTGCGCTTTTGAAAAAAATATCATAAAGGTCTTTAAATGTCAGGTTCCGGTAAACCACCAGCCCTACAAAAAGTGCAAAACCAACAGCAATGGCTGCAGCTTCAGTAGGTGTAAAAAATCCTCCAAGAATACCGCCCATGATAATAAACGGCATCATTAAAGCCCACATTGCGCCTCTTGTTCTTTCCACCAGGCGGGAAAAAGTAATTTTCTCCGGATTTGTGGGATAATTACGTCGGCCGGCAATAATTCGTGTCAAAATCATCAAGGCTACACCTATCAAGAGACCGGGAACAATTCCGGCTGCAAAAAGACCTGCTATGGAGACTTCCATAATGGATCCATACAGGACCATGATGATACTAGGTGGAATGATTGGGGCGATAATGGAAGAAGCCACGGTAACAGCAGTTGAAAAAGATCTTCCATAACCCTGTTGAGTCATGGATGGAATAAAGATACGTCCCAGAGCAGCAGTATCTGCCACTGCAGCGCCGGAGATACCACCAAAAAGAATACTGGTAACAATATTAACCTGGGCCAGCCCGCCTTTTAAACGTCCAAAGAAAAGATTGGCAAAATCCACCAGTCTGTCTGTCAACCCGACTTTATTCATGATATCTCCGGCCAAAAGAAAAAAGGGGAGTGCTAGAAAGGTAAAGCTGTTCATGGCTGAAAACATTCTCTGGGAGATCATGGAAAGAAAAATCATATTATCTGTATAAAAAAAACCGAATAAAGTTGAAAGGGCGACAACAATACCGACTGGAACCCCAATAATTGCAAGGACGAAAAATAATGTCAGTAAAATCCCGATCATGAGATCTTCTCCTTTGCAATATTTCCTTTAATTTCTGATTTGGGTACAAACCCGGCAAATATTTTTTTAATCATATTTAAAAAAAGCTGTACCAAAGCCAATGCAGCAGCAACAGGTACTGCGGCAAGTACCCAGGCCATTGAAATCTGAAATGTTGAAGCCGTCATTATATTGTTGACAGTCATAAGGTAACCCTGCCACAACAGCACGATAAAAAAAATAGCCATAAAGACATCAACTACATAGCTCATTAATTTTATAACGATTAAAGGAACAAAGCCGGCCAGGACCTCAACCTTGATGTGCTTGTCCTGCCGCAATGCAATGCTGACAGCTGTAAACCCCAGCCATACAAGCAGGTATCGGGCGACCTCTTCCGTCCACATGAAAGGGCTTTGCATAACATATCGGAAAAACACACCCAGAATTGCAACCATAGTCATGGCAGCAAAGCAGAATACACACAAGGCGCCGCAAATTTTTTCAATGACCAGGCCAATTTTTTCAGCCGTATCAATAATATTTTTTGCCCTGGAATATTTTTGCATATCTTGCTTTCCAATTCTGGTTTAAGATTGACGTCTTAGAGAACCACTATTCTAAGATGTCAATCTTTGATAAAATTATCAGCCAAATTATAACCGGCTAATAGCCCAGCTTTTTTTCCGCATCCGTAACAGCCTTTATCATATCATCCACCCATTTTGGATCCATCTGTTCTTTTAACCATTCAAGGCATGCAGGCCCGGCAAGTTTTTGAAGGGCAGAAACTTCATCACCTGTCAGGGCGGTAATCTTCATGCCGTCTTTTGCCAGTTGAGTCAGTGATTCCTGTTCCCTTAAAAGAGCCATACTTCTGGTTGACATACGTCCAGCTTTGACTGCATCCCTTAAAATACCCTTATCTGCAGTTGACAGACCGTCATACCAGGTTTTGTTGCACAGCCATATCTGATAGCCGAACTGGGAATTTGCAAGAGATATATACTTTTGGACTTCATACATCTTAAATACGGAAACAACAAAGGCAGCATTTGTCTGACCATCTACCACACCTGTCTGGAGTGAAGTATAGGTTTCAGGCCAGGGAATGGGTACTGCACTTGCTCCAAGGGCTTTGAACATGGATGCCTGGAGAGAGCCCATTGCCCTGAATTTAATATTTTTAAAATCTTCTGGTTTCTGGATGGGCCGTTTATTGTTGGTGATAGCTAAAAAGCCTGAATCAACAATTGCCAGCGCCTTAATACCTGATTCTTCTGTAAACGCATCCAGAAGCCTTTGTCCATAGGGGCCATCAACCACTTCCCATGCTACTGCATCATTTTTAAAAACATAGGGAGCCATCATGACCTGGACAGGCGGAAATATACGCGACAGTGTCACCATGGATGCTGAGGTCATCTGGATAGCGTTACTCCTCAGTGCCTGAAGGATATCAGCCTCCTTGCCAAGTGTTCCAGACGGAAAGATCTTCACCTTCAAGCGTCCGCCACTGCCCTTTTCCATCAAATGAGCAAAATTTACCACACCTGTGGTATAGGCCGCCTTATGTGGATCAGGTTTTCCAAGATAAGCAAAACTAATAGCTTTTTCTGCACCAAATGCAGATCCTCCAAAAATCAGGCCCAGGGAAAAAAACAGAATTATACCCATAAATACAGGAAACATCATACCTTTTTTCATCACTTCATCCTCCTTTGTTAAAATAAATTTTTCATATAAAGCAGCAAGGGTTTGGTAAATGGCTTATACTTTCTTGCACTAATATTATAATCGTTTATAAATCATGGATGTTAATGACATCCTCTTTTTTGCTTCGTTCAATGATTTCAGTCAAAGTTTTGAAATGAGTGACCATTAACTGCCGGGCCTCTTGTTTTTGTCCATTAAGCATGAATTGATAAAATTTTTTGTTATACTCAAGGTCACCCCTGGCATCTTCCAGGGTCATGGGTACTTTGGACAATACTTCCAGGAAAACTTTGACCAGAGCGCTCATGATAGCGCTGGTCAATCGGTTGTGGCAGGCGTTGGCGATCAGGCAGTGAAAATGAATGCCTTTGGCCTGATCAGGTGTTCCTTTGTTGATTGCTTCTTCAACCTCTTGAATGTTTATCTTCATAGCTTTTAGGTCTTCTTTTGTCCTGTGCTCCACTGCCATGGCGACTAACTCAGGTTCCAGTATTTGTCTAAACTGGACCATCTCTTCCGGGGTCAATCCACCGAACTGATAAAAATTATTCATCACTTGTCCGATTTTATTGGAACCGGGCTGTGCAACAAAACTGCCGCCATAGATACCCCTGCGTTTTTCGATTAAGCCTTCTGACTCCATTTCATTGAGTGCCTCACGAATGGTAACCTTACTAACCTTTAACTGATCGACAAGTTGAGTCTCCGGGGGGAGTTTGTCTCCAGGTTTAAATTCTCCTTTAAGAATAGCATGTTTAAGCACATCTTTAACCTGGTTTGACAACTTTTCCGTTCGTAAAAAAACATTTTGAAATGATTCATTCATGGTTTTCCCTGTTGTAAAAAATTAAAAATTATTATATTATAACATTAGTTGTTTATAACATTAGCATTTTGTCCAAATCAAGAAAAATTTTTAATTAAATTAAATTATTTCAAGATTTCTGGCATCTATAAATAAGCTTGACCGGATAAAGGCCATGTTGTAGCTTTTGAAAGATTTTATAATAAAGGGGATGTATGAAAAAAGAATTGAGCAGGCTGAAAAAGAAATTATCTTTAAAAATTGATGAATATTCTGCCAGACTTATTGAAATCAGTGAATTTATTCATAATAATCCTGAAATTTGCTTTAAAGAATTTAAATCATCTCAAGCGCTGATAAAAGAACTTCAAAAAAATGATTTTATTGTTGAAAAAAATGCAGCTGGATTAAAAACTGCCTTTACAGCTGTTGCCAGGGGGAAAGAGGGTGGACCTGCCATTGCATTCTTGGCAGAGTATGATGCTCTTCCTGAAATCGGACATGCTTGTGGGCACAATATTATTGGAGCTGCTTCTTTAGGAGCAGGAATTGCAATAAAATCAATTATCAAAGATCTTAAAGGGATAGTTTATGTTGTTGGAACTCCTGCTGAGGAAGGTGGGGGTGGAAAGATAAAAATGTTAGGAAAAGGAGTTTTTAAAGAAATTGATATATCTTTAATGATGCATCCATTTAATAAAACCTATACTTTTCTTCCATCTTTGGCTGTAAAGCCAATTGAGTTCATTTTCCATGGAAAAGCTGCACACGCAGCAATCAGCCCTGAAGAAGGTCTAAACGCTCTTGATGCAGTTGTTCAAACTTATAACTCAATAAATGCACTTCGTTTGCAATTGCCGGGTGATGTTCGTATCCACGGGATTATTACGGATGGGGGACTGGCTCCAAATATTATCTCAGCCAGAGCTGCAGTAAAATATGCAGTACGCACAAAAAATCAGAACTATCTGGATGAGTTGCTCGATAAAGTAAAAGATTGTGCCAGGGGAGCTGCTCTGGCAACGGGTACAACACTTGAAATCAATCAAAGCTGGGCAGGGTACGATTCAATTAAAAACAATCTTCCTATTGAAAATGCCATTAAAAACAATTTTAAATTATTATCCATAAAAGAAACACCTCCCAGTATGGAATCTGGTGGTATGGGCTCCCTGGACATGGGCAATATAAGTCAAATTATGCCTGCAGTTCATCCTTTTCTTGCAATTACTGATGAGTTTGGGGTCCACACTGACCAGTTCAGAGAAGCTGCAATATCAACAAGAGGACATGAAATGATGCTTAAGGCTGCAAAGATGCTAGCCTATACTGCAGTTGACCTGTTTATGGACAAAAAATTATTTGAAAGGGCAAAACAGGATTTTAAGAATAACCCGGGTTTTGACATGTAATCATTTTAAAATTTCTGCCAATACCATATAGGGTCTGCATGCGGTCCTGTATTTAAAAAATGCCGATACTGGCAACGGCGTAATATCCAGATCAGGGGGAGGGGCAACGCCTTTTATAAAAAACGGGTGTTTTTTACTGCCAGTGGCCTGTTCAACAAGAGCTGCGGCACTCGTTGCCTCCTCAGGGGTAATATAGCCGGGTTGGCCATGGGGCCGCGGTATGCATGATATTGACAGAATGATCTGATATCCAGGTGATTTTCCAGCCAGGCAAAGACTTTTGCACAGTTCTTCTTTTTCCAGGGAAAACCCCGTAATGACTTCATACAGTTCTGCAGGGCCTCTGAGCTGAAAAAGCAGACGATCCACCAGATTCTCTGTGATAATGGTTTCCAGCAGGTGAGAATTTCGCCCATCAGTCTCCAATTGAATCAACAACCCGTGAGTTTTAATATAACGCAGTATCTCCAGAAAATCATCTCCCATGGATACGTCGTTTGCAAAAATATTCAATCCACTAATCCATCCATGGCTTAAATCACTTCTTTTAATAAATTCTATTAATTTGTCTTCTGCCTTAAGAAAAGCCAGGATTTCTCCAACTCCCTGTTTTATTTTTTCCCCTGTATACAGAATTGGAAACTCAATCCCCTCTTCTCCCCGGAATATGTCCGGCCTGTTTTTACGATAAAATCCATTAAAAATATCTTTGCCTTCTGCTTTCATATCATGGTCTTCATAAACCATTCCATGGTCATCCATATAGGATTTAACAATTTTGCAGCGCATGCACCCGGTTGCACTGAAAAGGGTAAACGACATATCATATCTCCTGATGTTCATGCGTTTGATCGTTATTTTTTGTCATCAGTATCAGATATCACGCACAGGGCAGATGAAGTCTGAAAAGGGATTGTACCTTCAATTGTAACCTCTGAACGAGGGCCTTTAGGGCTGGCACCGGGCATTCTGAAACAAGTGACATCCACGGGTTTGATTTCAATCTCTTTGGGAGGTTCAACCTGGTGTATCCATTCATAGGGGAACCGGTATGCCCGGTAGACCATGTTCATTTTAAAATTTTTACCCCAATAGGGACTGATATATTCCCAAACCAACTCATGATCTGCAGTAACTTCAATTATTCTCCCACCACTGCCTTCAGAAATAAGAGTATTTCCATTTGGCAACCGCTGGGCAGAGCTTATAAAAGGACTGTAGAAGCGGTTGCTGTCAGTAGGATGAACCAATCCTGCTTCCTGGGGTGTAAGCTGCCATACAATTTTTAGAGTAATCGGGTCAAATTCCAGAACTCGGGAATAATCCCTTAATACATTTTTAGTTCCCGTAAGGCTTCCAGGGTGGCAGGCACCGTAGCCGGCCCATCCTCCATTGTCATAAACCAGGATATTCCCCTCTCCAGGCAAGCCACGTGGTACCATGTGGGCGTGGTGCTGGCCGATAATCCAGCCCAGATTCTTTTCAGGCGTATAGTCGTAATATGGCCCGACCTTCCAGACCACTTCACCTGTCTTTTTGCTGATGATAAAGATAATGTTTGTTTCCCTTCCGTCCGCGATAATATTATCCGGATGAAACCTTTCATCTCCTTCATCATGCCACTTGTTCGGCCCCAGAAGCGACATGGAATTGATGTGCATCCAGTCCCCCATTCCCCCACCGCAGGGTCGCATATTGGGATCACGGGAAAGAATATTTTTAGCATCCTCCCGAAATCCAAAGGAATCAAAATGTTCGCTGCAAACCCATTCCCATAAAATATCTCCATCCCAGGTGATTTCATAGATTGTATCATCAAGCAGGTTCTTGTCAGAAATGTGTGGGCAGACAAGATTCTTATGACCCAGAATCATGGTATTGCCCTGATCTGTTTTTGCTTCCATGCCAGGAACATAATAACCAACAGGGTTACCTTCCCGCTGAAAGTCGTGGTGGACACGGGCCATCCACTGAGCCTCTTCTCCAGGATCTTCTATATATTCGTACTCATTGAATTTCCAGACCACATTACCATCCCAGTCAACTTGGACAAGGTCACGAAGGTCCTGCATTCCATATTTTGTAGATCTCTCTCCTGTATGGCCGATGACATAGCCGCCTTTTAAAACTTTATTGGGAAAACCATGTAACCCTTTCCACAGCTTGGCTTCGCCGCCATTCATATCAATTACAAGAGCTCCTAACTCCTTGGCCTGAAATACAGTATAGCCATTAAAACATTTGTTAGGATTATATATTGTTGTGCCCGTGGGATATATACTTGGATAGGTCATTAAAAACTCCTTGGAAAAGTTATATTAATTTGATAGTTTTTTATTCCTTGATTTTCGTACGTCGAGCATGAAGGGGACAAAGATGATCAAGATCGTAATGATGACAAGAAAAATACATATGGGACGGTCAAATAATATCATCAGACTTCCATCCCCCAGACTCATTGTTTCCCTCAGCCGGTTTTCCATGATTTCGCCTAGAACAAATCCCATCACAAGATTGACAATGGGCCATCCCGTTCGAAGCAGGATATAGCCCAAAACACCCATGGAAATGGCAACACCTACATCAAACAACCTGGTATTGACGGCATAAATTCCCACCAGAGAGATGACCATGATCACAACGGCCAATAATTTACCAGGGACCTTTACAATCATGGCAAAGGGTTTTAACCAGATCACCAGCATGGCAAAGGCAACGATGTTAATGAGAAGCATTGAAAAATAAATGGTCGTGATAAGCACGGGTTCTTTGACCAGCAGCAAAGGGCCAGGATATATGCCGTTGATGGTAAAAACGCCCAGCAGAACTGCACTCAGTGCATCTCCTGGGATTCCCAGGGTTAAAAGCGGAATCATGGCGCCTGCAGGCACTGCATTATTACCGGCTTCCGATGCAATACAGCCTTCAGGTGTTCCTTTTCCAAAAAGGGATTTCTCCTTTGACAGGCGTTTTGTCACGTCATAGGAAAGAAAAGACGCCAGAATTGAACCAGTACCAGGCAAAAGCCCTACAAAGGTGCCAATTACGCCCGAGCGAATCAGGGTCTTCCAATATTTGAACAATTTAAAGAGTTTGGAAAAATCAAGGGAGGATCGGCTTAATTGGATATCATGATTTTTCATGATACCCCGTTCGACCAGGATAAGGGTCTGGCCGATTCCGAACAGCCCCAGGCAGACAGGAACAATATCAAGGCCATTTTGCATCACAAGGGTGCCAAAACAAAAACGCTGGCTCAATGTGGTGCCGTCAATTCCCACTGTAGCAAACCAGAATCCCAGACCCAGAAGCATAATTCCCCTGCCAAGCTGGTCTCGGAAAGCCATGACCACCAATACCACACCAAAAACGGCCACGGTAAAATACTCGGGCGGACCAAAGCTTGCAGCCACATGGGCCAGAAGCGGGGCAAGAAATATCAGTATAACAACGGAGATGATTCCGCCGCCGAATGAGCCCAGCAATGCAGCGGAAAGAGCGGTCTGGGCCTCACCTTTCTGGGTCAGGGGATACCCGTCGAAACTGGTTACCAATGAAGATGGCACCCCGGGTGTCCGAAGAAGCACGGCTGGTATGCCGCCACCATAATATCCCCCGCAGAATACCCCCAGAAGAAGGGATAGGGCCACATCCGGTGAAAAAGCAAAACTAAAGGGGAGCAGCACAACCATGCCCACCATTGGACCCAGACCCGGAAGGATACCAACCACGATCCCCACAAAGGTACCAAAGGTAAGTGCCCCCAGGTTAGACAGGGAAAACGCAGCTATAAAACCTGCATGCATATGCTCAAGCATAATTTATTTCCTAAGTAATTCCATGGCCCATTCCTTGACCGGTTCAATAAGCAGGGGTTCAGGAAACCATACATCCAGGAAAAATTTAAAAAGGACAAATAAAATTATGGTCACAAGTATGGGGATGATTGTCAATTTTAAGAGGGAATCCTGTTTCACCAGTTTAAGGGCAATAAATAAAAACAGCCAGGTCGAAATTTCCAGTCCCAGGAATAAAAGGCCTGCAGGATATAATATGAGCAGGCCCAGAATGATCAGGGTTTTAAATGACCTGCCATGGCCGTCAAGATACCAGGATGCTTGAATTGAAGGCCTGACCAGTCGCCACATGGAGGGCAAAGCCCCTGCCAGGATCAGGCTGAACACGATGAGAGGAAATATCAAAGGTCCCTTATAGAACGGATCAGGGCCTGAGGAGTCCACCTGCCAGGGGGAGGAGACCAACATGACCAGGGCAAACAGCCCAAGCACTGATCCAAATAAATCATGAACACGGCTTGCTGAAAATTTTTTTTCAGGCATGAGATTTCTCTATTCTTACTGAATTATCCCCAGGTCCTTCATGATGGCGCCAAAATTGGCCAATTCGCTGTCCATCTGTTTTCTTGCCTTTTCAGGCCCTGTGGGATGTGGGATAACCCCTACATTTTTTATGACTTCCTGGATTGCTGGCATTGCCATGACTTTAAAAAAGGTGTTGCTCAATTTGGTTGCAATATCATCCGGGGTTTTGGCAGGTACAAAAGCGCCAAACCATATTGAGTAGGCATCACCAAACCCATCTTCTGCAACGGTATGGACATCTGGGTACTGGGGAAGACGGTCAGGCAGCATGCAGGCTAAGATCTTCATTTGACCTGATTCCACATAATCTTTGATACCTGGAGTGGAAAATGTAATCACATCTGCATCCCCTTTTACCACAAGCAATGCATTGAGTTGTTTGTATGCGGTTTCCTTCCATTTAAAACCGCCTATTTTTGCAGCATTCATGGCAATTAAGGTGGGAACCGCCCCAAGGCCCCAGTGGGCCAGTTTCAGGTCGTGATTTTTTCCGTATTCGGAAAGTTCTTTTAAATTATTATAGGGTGCGTCTGCACGGCATGCCAGGGTAAAAGGCGAAGACCAGACAAGCCCCAGAGGTCTTAAATCTTCATTTTTGTAAGGGGTTTTCCCCCTCAGTACCTGGGTGATCATGGGACCAATGGAAATCAATCCCATGGTATAGCCATCCGGACGGCTGTTTCTAAGCTCGTTAGTGGCAAGGACTGCACCACCACCTGGTTTGTTGACAACTTTTACCGGAACTCCCAGCTCTTCCGACATGAGTGGTGCCATGGCACTTGCTACCATGGTAGAAGGATCATTTCCGGCTGGCCAAGGGATTATGATCATTATGGGTTTTTTTGGCCATTCGGCAGAAGATGAACCAATTAAAACCATTGTAACCAGAATGACACTTAACATAAGATGACATACGATTTTTTTCATTGCTAAGATCCTTATATATTGTGTAGTTAACAGTTTGTTTTATAAATAAACAGCTTGTTTTATTATAAAACACTTACCTAAAAGTTTCGTGAAAGTTATTGGGTCATCTCTCTTTCACTAAACTTACCTAATCTACATTATTTTTTCTGATCATTTCATCCAGGGTATCAAAATGATCAGCCATGACAATTTCTGCTTTTTCACCATCTCTTTCCCTGATGTATTTTAAAAATAATTTATTGTATTTTAAATCTTTTGTAGCAGTTTTAGAATCCGGGGTCTTAGCCAATACCTGCTGAAATACTTTGACCAGAGCCTCCATCAAAGAGCTGATAAAACGGTTATGGCACGCATCTGCAATAAGGCAGTGGAACCCGATAGCTTTGGTTTGATCCGGCCTTCCATTTTTAATGGATTCCTCAACATCATTAATGCATTGTTCCATTGCATTAAGATCTTTGTCAGTTCTTCGCATGGCAGCCAATCTTGCAAGTCCTGGCTCAAGAATGCGCCTGAATTCAGCCAGATCGGTTGCTGTAATGCCTCCAAAAAGGTATGAATTGACTACAACATCAACCATTTTTTCAGAACCTGGCTCTGCAATAAAATTACCACCAAAAGCACCACGCTTTTTCTTGATCAATCCTTCTGCTTCCATTTCTCGCAGAGCTTCTCTGGCAGAAACCTTACTGACCTTCAATTTTTGGGCTATTTCTACTTCTGGAGGGAATTTTTCACCAGGCTTGAATTCGCCATCCAAAATAGACTGCTTTAATATGGATTTAATCTGATCAGATATTCTTTCCTTGCGAATTACTGCGTTATGTAATGTTTGCGTCATAAATTTTCTCTTTTTATATTAAAAATAAGTTTTATAAAAGTTAGTTTTATAAAATTGATATTTTTTGTCAAGTATAAAAAATATACATTTAAAAATTACTCCTGCCGGTCTTCATTGTAATCCGTGTTAAAATATCTTCCTGTCTTATCCCTTTGATGAAGGGTTAAGAAAAAAACTTTATGAAACAGCAAAAAAACTTGATTTGAACGTTTAGCTTAAGTTTTGGTAAAAAATTATTATAGAAAGTGCCATGAAAAACCGTGACTGGCAGGGGAAATTTTTTAATGGCCTGGTAAATATTAATCTGGTAAAAAAAATAATTAGACAATGACTTGCTGTAAAAAAAAAGATACCTATGTTCCTTAGATTGTATGAAACTTAAAAACTACTCTTTTTCAAGGCTTGCATGAACATATTTAAAGATAAAATCATGATGACCATTGTTCTTTCTGTCTGCGCAAGCATCATGCCCCAGCTGTTTTTCAAAAATGGGTTTTTACTCTCGTATTTTTTAAAGATGGGATTAAAAAGTTCCGATGTATTAATCCTGCTGTCGCTGCCCTCAGTTATCCTGTTTTTCTTAGCAGTCCCATTTGCTTATTATGCAGACCGCTACGGTAAGAAAAAAATCGGAATATCAGGAATTATTCTAACGATTGCGGGGTTTTCTTTCATCATATGGGCTGGATTTTTTGATACGCAGACATCAATCAAAATTATTGTCTTTGGAATTATCTTGTTCAGCATTGGAGTTTCTGCACTCTTATCAGGTTGGTTTGCTCTTTTAAGCCCCTTGATTCCGGAAGCAATAAGAGGATCTTTTTTCGGGACGATGCGGGTTTCCTGGCAGATTTTTGCCATTGGCTGTTCCTTTATCCTCACATTTATCCTGGAAAGAAGTACATCCCTTGGAACCTATCAGCTTATTCTGACTTTCTTCACCTGCCTTCTCATTCTCCAGATATTTCTCTATTCAAAAATTCCGGAAATAGAAAAAAGCATATCCGAAAAAAGGTCCATACTGGAAATAGTTGCCGGCATCCCGGAAGTGCCCGGGTATATGCCATTCTGTGCATACTGTTTTTTATTGATGGTTGCCACAGGTACCTGGCCCGTCACAATGGGATTGCTTGAAAAAAATATATTGCATTTTTCCGATGACACCATTGTTTATATGGGAACCATGCTTTTTCTGGGAGCAATGGTGGGTTTTTATACCGGCGGAAAACTGGTGGATAAATTTGGAACAAAAATGGTCTTCCTTGTGGTTCATTTTTCATACTTTCTGTTTTTATTTCTAGTGATATTAAGGAGCTTGGCTCCCGTTCCCCAGGTGACCTATTTCAGCTTCCTCACCTTTGGTCTCGGGTTGATCCAGGCATCATCATCCATTGCCCTTACATCTGAAATGGTTGCACTTGCACCTGTAAGAAACAAAGCTGTTATCATTTCTCTTTGCATGTCCCTGCAATGGGGGGGAGCAGCTATTTCCGGCGTGATCAGCGGCAAGCTCATTGAGTATGGCATTTTAAGCGAAACCTGGCTCTTTAAGGGACTGACCTTGAGCAATTACGACACCTTGATCCTGTTCAGCTCTGTCATGGTTTTTGTTTTTATCGTCACCCTGGGGCTTATCCCATCTGTTGTAAAAACAAAAACAGTCCAGTGGGTTCCCCACTCTTCAAAAACATTATAATTTTTCTCAATAATATAAGGTTGTTTTTGTCCGGCTAATTTATTATAAGCTTTTATTCATGGAGCATTTAAAGTTTTTACTATTAATTTATTTTTTTAAGCACAAGTCCTGATAATTATGAATTATAGAATTTATTATATCCTTATTGTATTCTTAACCATTCTAACCAGCGTATTTTTTGCAGGGATGTTCAATAAAGAACATGTACGCAACAGTATTAACGCCAAAATAATTTCATCTTTAACCCAGGAAATTCAAGATTTGAAAAGAAGTGTATCTTTGTATGAAAACAAAGAAATATATTTGAGATCAATTATCAAATCTAAAAAAGAAAAACTGGATATAGTCACAAAAGCAAATGTAATAGTGACTGCATATCATCCCTGGTCAAATGGGATCAACTCAGATGGTTATCCTCAAACAACTGCCACCATGACGATGCCCGTTGTTGGCAGGACATGTGCAATCAGTTCTGAACTTGTAAATAGAGGCTGGTTAGGGAAAAAGATATACATTGAGGGTGTAGGGGTATTCAAGGCTGAAGATCGAATGAACCTCAATTTAAGCGGTTTAAGAATTGATTTGTGCATGGGATCTTTGGAAGAGGCTTTAAATTTTGGCAAAAAGAAAAATATTTTAGCCATTAATCTCAACTAAGTTTTTTGGGGAAATTCAAGCAGAAAATAAATGCCTTTGATTGAGGTTTCAGGGTCTGATATGGTGCTTTAAAACCTGTAATCCCGGGGAACAAAATTTTTGTTCAATATCTTTAAAAGCAATAAAATGGAAAACCTGATGGATGCGCTGGCATCTGTTCTGGAACAAGTGCCGGACAATCCAATGATGCCTGAATGGATCGGTATCCAGTCCAGGGGGATGAAGCAGTGGATTACCATGCAAATGGCACAAAACCTGGGTGTTTGTGCAAATATGCATTTTTGTTTTCCAAGACAGATGATTGACAAGATTCTCACAAGTTTTATGCCCCCAAAAGATCAGCAAAATCAACAGAATCAGCAAGCTTTGCAGGTTCAGTATGAAGGCTTGAATGAAAATCTTCTTTTCTGGTCAATCATGAAATTAATTAATGAGAACAGGTCACAACAATCTCTGTCAAGTATTGAAAACTATATAAAAGAGGATGAAACAGGGAAAAAATTTTATCAACTTTGCATGAAGATTGCAAAAGTGTTTGACGATTACCAGGTTTACAGGTCTCACATGCTTATTGACTGGCAACAACATCAATCCCATGAAACCTTGAAAGATCCTGTGGCCCAATGGCAGGCAGAACTCTGGACAAAGATTGTATCAGAAGATCCTCAAAATCATCTGGCATTTAAAGCCCGCAACTTTCTTGAAAAATTTTCTTTAACAAACATCAACACGGATAATCTTCCGTCAAGGATGTCTTTTTTTGGCATATCAGCTCTTCCTGAACTGTTTTTGCAGGTGTTTGAAAAAATGTCTGAAATAATGGACATCAACCTTTTTCTTTTAACACCATCCAACCAGTTCTTTTTTGATATCAAGTCAGAACGGCAGATGGGGAGGCTGGCCCTGAAGGAAGAAATCGGGATAGATCCTGAACATTTATACTATGAAATGACAAATCCGCTGTTGTCGTCTCTGGGAACAGCGGGAAAAGGATTTCATTCCTGTCTTGAAGCATTTAATTACCATGAGCCTTTTGATGATCTGTTCCAGGACCCCATAAATGGATCAGGCAAATCCAATACCATGCTTATGCAGCTTCAGTCAGATATATTAAATCTTATCCTGAGAAAAGCAGGACACGAGGATGCCCCTGTCACCATTGCTGCATCTGACACCTCTGTTTGTATCCATGCCTGCCATTCTCCCATGAGAGAAGCCCAGGTATTAAAGGATCTTTTGTTAAACGAGTTTGAAAAAGATCCTGAACTTGCCCCCCATGATATCATTGTGATGATGCCTGATATTGAGGCATATGCACCATTTATCGAATCCGTCTTTTTCCTTGAAACATTCCTGCCATTTTCCATCAGTGACCGCAGGAAAAGATCTGAATCTGAATCTCTGGATGCTTTTTTAAAGATATTGGCACTCAGGAACGCAAGGCTTGACAAAAAACAGGTACTTGATCTTTTGCTTTCTGAATCCATTGCCGGAAAATTTAATATTATGACAGATGAGATCTATTATATTGAAAAAATGGCTGAGGATGCCAAAATTTTATGGGGCAGGGATGGGGATCACAGAGAAACCCTGGGATTGCCGGCATTTGAAGAAAATACCTGGCAGTTTGGACTGCAGCGGCTTTTTATGGGCATGGCCATGCCTGAAAATCATGGCGCATTAGTGCAGGATATCCTGCCGTGTCAATTCTTTGAAGGACTTGATCTTGAGGTGCTGGGTAAATTTGCAGCCTTTTGTCACACTTTGTTTTTGTGCCTTGAAATCCTGGCTGGTAAAAAAACAATTGAAAAATGGTGTGAGGCCTTGAAAAAAATATCCATAATATTCATGGATCGGAATTTTAAAAATGGGGAAGACCTTGTTTTTCTGAGTCAAACCATTGATGAACTTGAGGGAAATGCCCAAAAAGCAGGATTCAAAGATCTTGTCTCATTTGAAGTGATAAATTCCCATATTGAGCACAAGCTTGATCAAAATATTTCCCAGGGGAATTTTCTGGCAGGAAATATAACATTCTGCAATATCATGCCCATGCGAAGTATCCCATTCAAGATTGTCGTTTTGATGGGGATGGATGAAAAAGCTTTTCCCAGGCAGGCCTTCACCCCGGGATTTAACCTGATAAAAAAACATCCAAAGCCTTTTGATAAATCAGAGAGGGATGAAGACAGATATCTATTCCTTGAAACCCTGCTGTCAGCAAGATCAAAGTTGATTATCACCTATACAGGAATGAGTATACAGGATAACTCAAAGATTCCCTGTGCCGGTGTTGTCAGTGAACTTGCCGACACCATGGATCAAAGCTTTGTTTTTCAGCAGGGGTATGCCTATCATTTGTTTCATCCACTCCATCCGTTTAATGAAGCATATTTTAATCAAACTGATTCTTTTTTTTCTTTTTCAAATGATAATTGTCATATTGCAAGGGCGCTTTCGCTAATTCGATCGGAAGAGGGCAGGATCCAAAAGCGTATATTTGTCCCGAGATCAGCAGAAAAAGGATCAGCAGAAAAAGAATCAAAAGAAAACCTGCCAGGCATTATCCTTGATGAACTGATTCGTTTTTTCAAAAATCCTGTTCAAGAATACATGAAAGAAGGATTAAACATAAAAAAGCCTGATGTGGAAGACCAGACCCATGACAGGGAAATCTTCTCCATATCAGGGCTGGATCAATTTACCCTTGGCAGTTTTCTGGTTGAACAGAAAACAGGGTCTTGCCGGGAAACGCAATTTTATCCAATTATCAAGGCCATGGGATGCCTTCCCTTTGGAGAAAAAGGCAGATTTGAATATGAAAAAATGAAGAGCATTGCAAGCCCTTTAATTGATGCTGCCAGAACCATTGTATCTAAAAAACAATTACCTCCCATTTCCCTGGAAATAAATATAGACGGCTTGATAGTTTCAGCAAATTTCACGGACGTAAGAGAGGATGGGATGTATTCCTTAAGTTTTGGAAAGCTCAATAGTGCAAGATTGCTTTCCGGCTGGATCAGGCATCTGTTTTTAAATATCTGTGCTCCTCCTGAGTACCCTAAAGAAACCATTCTTATCGGGCGGGACCCAAAAGGGAAAAAGCCCGTTGTAACCTGTTCATTTCCTGCTTTGGAATCTTTTGCTCTTAAATATTTCAAGGAGTTGATTCAAATTTATGATAAAGGAAGGAAGCACCCTTTTTATTTTTTCTGCGAAACATCCTGGTTATTTGCACAGGCCCTGTTAAAGGAAAAATTTGAGCCAGGCCCATCAGAACTGGATCTGTCAGAACCAGACCCTTCAGAATTGAACCCATTCGAGCATGAGAAAGATTTGATCTTTAGAGCCATGAATCGAGCAAAGGCCGGCTGGTATGGCGGGTATTATCAAACAGGGGAAAAGGAAAACCGATATGTCTCTCTTTGTATTGAAAATAACGATCCTTTTGAAAGTGTTGACAAACTGATTTCCTCAGGTTTTGTCCAAAATTCCTTAACAGTGTATAAACCCTTGCTGGAAAATCTGAAAATAACATAATGAAGCCTCTGGACCCCTTTATAATAGATCTTGAAAAAACCACCCTGATCGAAGCCAGTGCAGGGACGGGGAAAACATATACCATTACCACTCTTTATTGTCGTCTTGCAGCCATGGGGTATCCTGTGGAATCCATTCTGGTAGTAACGTTTACGGAAGCTGCAGCAGCAGAACTCAAGCTGAGAATACGATCACGCCTTTTTAATACCCTTGTAAGCCTTTTAGGCATTGCCGCGGACAGATTTAAAAATCTGTCCCCACACCTTGATGAAGATGATCTGGTAAGGTTTCTCCGCAGCCATGAAAATTTGCCCCTGGTCTGTCAGAGACTTTCGCTTGCATTAAATAGTTTTGACCAGACGTCCATCATGACCATCCACTCTTTTTGTCTTAAGATATTAAAAGAAAATGCATTTGAAAGCCATTCCCTTTTTGATATTGAACTTATGCCGGACAGATCCTCATTTTTAAGACAGGTGAGCTATGATTTTTTCATGGGATATGTTAACAATCTGGATACCCTGTTTTTATCCTATTTAAATCAGCAACAGATAACACCGGAAAGCTTTGCTGCATCCTTTGGCCCGTTTGTTTCAAGATCCGACCTTGTTTGCCTGCCTCTGGCGGAAAGTTTTGAGAATATCTCTGGGCCATACAGAAAAACCTTAAAGAAAATTCATGATATCCTTTTGACAAGGGAGCATGAAATCATCGATTTGATCCAGAACCACAAGGGAATTGATAAAAGAAGTTATACTAAAAAAAATGTTCCTGTCTGGCTTGAAGCCTCTTGTCTGAAAATTGACCAGCAAGGAGTGGATACGTTTTTTAAAATGACAGAAGATGGGGATAGCCTTTATAAATTTACTCAGACAAGATTGGAACTAAAAACAAAATTCGGCGAGATGCCGCCTGAGCATGAATTTTTTGATTTATGTGAGCAAATGTTTTGTTTTTATAAAGTGTTTGAAAATAATCTTATCAGTCTGAAAATTGAATTCTTGGCTTTTTTCAACAAAGAGCTGGATAAAATGAAAAAAGCTCAGGGCATATGTTTTTTTGACGATCTTGTCAACGATCTTGCAAAAGCCCTTGAAAAACAGGATGCGCACAATCTTCAAAAGGCTGTCAGACAAACCTATAAAGCCTGCCTGATTGATGAGTTCCAGGATACGGACCCACGGCAATATGATATTTTTTCAAAGTTTTTTTCCCCGCAAGGCACCCCGTTTTTTATGATTGGAGATCCCAAACAGGCTATTTATGCGTTCAGGGGGGGAGATATCTTTGCTTATTTAAAAGCCTCTAAAGAAAGTGATCAAAAATTTACCCTTGAAAAAAATTACAGGTCAGCACCTTTGCTTGTCAAGGCAATTAATGAGGTTTTTTCAGGAAGTATTAAACCCTTTCTTTACGAACCCATTAAGTTTTTAAAGGTCAAAACTCCAGAAACTGCAAAGAATTTTCTGAAAGACAATGAAGAATTTGTCCCGCCATTGCAGTTTTGTTTTTTAAAAAGAGAAGGCCAGGATCTTGACAGACAGGGTTTTATCAGCAAAGACAATGCAGCCGGGATTATTCCAAAAATTGTGGCAGCAGATATGCAGGCTTTACTGCATTCAGATAAATCATTGATAGACAAGGGCAAAAATGGCATGAATCCTCAAAAGATCAGCCCTGAAGATATTGCCGTGCTTGTCCGGACAAACAAGCAGGCAGAACAGATCAAAATGGCTTTGTCTGATCTTAATATTCCTTCATATCTTTCAAAAACAGGATCTGTTTTTGACGCAAGCCAGGCCATGGATCTGCATGATATATTATGGGCTGTAAATAACCCTGATAATAAGGGCTATATCCATGCAGCCCTGTGTACATCCGTGTTTGGTTTTTCATCGGATAAGATTGTCAGGCTTGATAAAAAAGAAGATCTGTTTTTCAGGTGGCAGGATCAATTCAGAGAGTATAAGCAAATCTGGGAAACCAAAGGGTTTGTCTCCATGGCCATGGCCCTTTTTCATTCTGATGAAGCATTCTTAAAAGGAAACATGAGCCTTGACGAAAGGGGGATGACCAATTTTTATCATTTGATTGAATTGATTTCACAAGCCTGTCTTAAACAGCAGTTATCGCCGTATTATTTATTGAAATGGTATGCCCGGCAATTGTTTAAAGAGCTGAGGGATGAATTTGCAGATGAGCTCAGGCTTGAAAGCGATAAAAAGGCTGTGGCAATTATAACCATTCATAAAAGCAAAGGGCTTGAGTATCCAGTTGTTTACCTTCCATATCTCTGGGAAGGACCACGAAAAACTTCACAGGAAAATATTCTTTTCCATGATCCTGAAAAAGATTATCAGCTGACTCTTGATCTGGGTTCAACTGATCTTGAAAATTCTCAAACCCATTTTGAAAAAGAAGACAGGGCAGAACAAAGAAGGTTGTTATATGTGGCATTAACAAGGGCTTCTGCCATGTGCAGGATCATCTGGGGCGGATTTAAATCAGTTGAGACCTCGGCCCTTGGCACCCTGCTGCATTCCTGCGACTGCAAAGATGATCAATTAATGATCAAGGATCTGGAACAGCTTTCTTCCCGTGCAGATCAAAGCATTCTTTTGCAGCAATATTTCAATGAATTATCCAAATGGTCTATAGACAGATCAGATTCATTGAGCCCTGTTTTGTCTGCTGAAAAAATTAGTCGTGACATCAAGGCTTCCTGGAAAATGTCAAGCTTTTCAGCTATTGCCCTTTCCCAGAACCAGGAAGCCTTGCAGGAAAGACAGAAGTCAGATGGTGATAGAGAAAGACCCATTACGTGTGACCTTCAGGTTATAACCCTTGCCCAATTCCCCAAAGGTGCAGGATCAGGTGACCTATTTCATTCTATTTTTGAAACCCTTGATTTTACAATGGGTTCAAGGGAAATCTCCACATTGGTTCAATCAAAATTTGACATGTTTGGCTTTGTGGGCACAGAAATGATTCAAATGGCTGATAAATCTGTGAAAGAGGTGCTTGGAACAAAGCTTGTGCATGGAACATCAGGGTTTTGCCTGAAAGATATCCTTCCTGATCAAAGGTTTAACGAGCTTGAGTTTGCTTTTTCCGTCCCGTGTTTTCAGATGTCATCTGTACAAAAGACCTTTGAACAATCAGATGTGAAATTTAAAACATCAGGATATATAAACAAACTTTCCCAATTGACTGCTCAATCCTTTAAAGGTTTTATAAAAGGATTTATAGATCTTGTGATACGTCATAAAGACAAATGGTATATTGTTGATTATAAATCCAATTATCTGGGTGATACCTATGATCAAT
>JACKQG010001532.1_pt1 | contig 31783 bp, 30 predicted proteins | sample 8237621 | NCBI WGS metagenome assembly JACKQG01 (sample SAMN15677084, study PRJNA649215) | marine metagenome | biome: marine; feature: Black Sea; material: saline water; isolation source: suspended particulate matter (SPM) from the Black Sea western gyre | collected 2013-06-09/2013-06-10 | depth... | reverse complement strand
TAAGGTACCATCCCGCACGACACCCGCCACGGTGACACCGGTCCTGCTGCGTATCTTTGTCGCCTCAATCGTCCTGCCGATGACAGGGCTGTCAGGACTTACCGTCATCCATGTTAATTCAAGCAAGTGGCAGGCATTCTGCAATTGCGCAAGGGTCTTGTATTCCGTGTTTAAATTATAAAGGGGTCTGTAGAGTTCCTGCCGCACCTCATCCGTAAATTGCTGGATCCGATCAACAGGAATGCCGAGATGGAGCAGTGCCTGCCGGGTAAACTCGAGACCGGCCTCGAATTCCGGCTGCACGACATGATAGACACCAAGGTCGTGAAGCGCTTTCATTTGCTCAATGGCTTCAGATCTGGCGACGATGCGAAGATTCGGATTCAGCTTTTTGACTTTGGACACAATCGCCTGGGAAACAATGGTAACCGGAGTCGTGATAAGCAGCAATTTGGCGCTGTCGATTTCTGCCGCCTCCAGGATGATCGGCTGGCTGGCATCTCCGTATATGACCGGAAACCCTAACGATTTTATCTGTTCAACGCGTCTATAGTCGATTTCTAGTATGACGAAGGACATTCCGAGACGGTGCAACACATCGGCAATATACTTACCGACTCTACCACCGCCGGCAATCACTAAATGATTGCGCAATCCGTCTTGAGGGAGAATGACGGTTTGGAGTTGATAGGGTTTGAGCCAGCGGTTGCGGATCGCATACAGTGGGGCGGTAAGCCCCGATAAAAAGGGGGTTAAAAACATGGTGATGATTGTGGCTGTGAGAATTAACGTATAAAAATCCATGGAAATAGAGTTCGTGCTGATACCGACCCTTGCAAGTACAAAAGAAAATTCGCCAACCTGTGAAAGACCCAATCCCAGAGCTAGGGGTACAACATTCCCATAACCGAAAACCTTGCTGAGAATTCCAAAAATCAGTCCTTTTCCAACAATCACAATAACCACCAAAAGCAAAACAGCTTCCAGGTTGGAGATTAAAAATTTCGGGTCAATAAGCATCCCGATCGACGTAAAAAAGAGTAAGCTGAAAATGTCCCTCAGCGGGATGATATCACTCAGGGCTTGATAACCATAATCTGATTCACTGATCAGCATGCCGGCGACAAAGGCACCGAAGGCAAAAGAAAGCCCGAAAAGATAAGTGCCGTATCCAACGCCTAACCCCATGGCAGTGGTTGCCAGAAGAAATAATTCTCTGGAGTTCCAATTGGCCACATACTTCATGATGCGGGGAATGATCCGTGTGCCGATGAAAATCATTAAGACAATAAAAAGGACCGCTTTTAAGGCAGCCAGTCCCAATAGCGGCAAACCTGCTTTCGGATTATTGAACTGCGGCAGAATAATCATCAACGGCACGACCGCCAAGTCCTGAACGATGAGCATTCCTATCATTACCCGACTGGATAAGGTGCCTATCCGCCCCTGATTCTCTAACGTTTTCAGGATAACCATGGTACTGGACAGAGAAATCAGAGCGCCAAACCAAAGAGAGGGTACCCTTTCCCAGCCAAACCAGCGACCAAAGGCGAATCCGTATGCCGTTGTCAGCAGCATTTGTATGGGGGTGCCGATCAAGGCGATATTGCGAACAGGCTTTAAATCGCTGAACGAAAACTCAAGTCCCAGAGCGAAAAGCAAGAGCGCAATTCCGATTTCAGCCAGCATCTCAATTTCATGAATTCCGGAAACAGTCACGCCGCCCGTATAAGGACCGACCACTACACCGGCAAGAATATAGCCCAAAAGCAAAGGCTGCTTTAGTCTTTGGGCAATTAATCCGCCCAGCAAGGCAGCCATCACAATGATAACGATGTCACCTGCAATACCCATTGAACGTTGTTACCTTCAAATCCGGTTCGCCAGTCAGCGCAACGGCCATTTAACCCATACATTTCACGCAATCTGTATGTACGTAATGTACGTACATTCGACGAACACTATAAGTATTATATCATCCCGTGTCTATTGACCATCCTCTTTAATTACCTGCCCGCGAGAAGTAAATGATATTCCCTGCTGCGTTCTCGTACCGATCATGATCGATTCGATCACCGGGGGACTGACACTGTGTGCTGATTTCCATTGAATTATGAATTTGGCGCCGGAACCTCCTTCCTTATCACTCTCTTTCACGATGTACCGGGATGAAGCTAATGCGTTGAGGGCGATGGGAGTTTCCAAATATTTTTTTAATAATTTGCCGTTTGAATCATAATAGTCCACTGCCAGAATAGTTATTTTATTGGCGGTATCGGTATTTCTAATGCTTAGCGTTGCCGTTAATAAAAACGAATATTCCTTATCCCCGGTATAAATATGAGAATAAATTGGAACATAAACAGTTTGTCCTTTTGAATGTCTTATCTCCAGTTCAGCCATGGCCGGCGAAAAAAGGAATGCGATACTCAAAATCAGCCCGATTGGTAGCATTGATTTTTTACTAAACATGCCCTTATCCTCCATTTAAATGATCAACTTGGGTTTCAATTTGCTTCAGCAGTCGGGAAGTTTTTTATAAAACCGTCTGCATTGGCGGAAAGGATGAGCATACTTAAGGCGTATGTTGTTTACCGTAACAGAAACCATCCACGACCCTAAAATATAGATTATTAACTTTTTGATATCATATAATTTATCCCAGTGCAATTTTGCATTTTTATAACTGCCGAACACGGTGTGATAGCGTGGAAAGGCGGATATAATCCTGGCAGAGAATCTTTTGCATATTCTCTGCCAGCGGCCTTGCGGTGTTAATGTGGATGTGGACTTCGTCACGCAATTCGTTCAAGGGCTCAAAGCGCTTTTTAAACTGTTCAAGATGGTGAAGGCGGGCATCGGAAATGGAAGGCTCGGTCTCGCGTCTCATGATACGTTCTTTGATAACGTTTTCAGGCGTCACACATTCGATAAAGATAATATTGGCATCCTGGTTTGCGGCCAGGCGTAGGGCTTCACGGCGGTGATGCTCACTGTTGAACGTTGCATCCATTATTACGGAGTCGCCGTTTTCGATCTCTTCATGGGCAAGCAACAGGAGCTTGCCGTAGGTGAATGAGCCGGCCCCTTTTGAATAGATACCCGCTTCAAACGGCAGGTCCACGGGCACATCGCTTTTCAGGCCGAACAATTCTTTCCGAACCCGGTCGGAACGCAACACGTTGATGCGGAGAATTTTGGACAATTCAGCGGCAATGGTGCTTTTTCCTGAAGCCGGCATTCCGCAGACCACCCAGAGCGTCGGACGGGTGAATTGCACGGCATATTGGTAGGCCAGATCCATGTAACGGGTGATTTCGCTGCGAAGTCTTTTTTTCCCCGACTTGCCGAGGCACTCATGCTCCAAGCGCAGGCAGTTGACTTTGGCGCGCACCAGCGCACGATGGCACTTGTAAAAATCTAGCAGGACAAACACATCCGGGTCATCGGTAGATTCGACATAGGCGTTGAGCAACTCCCAGGCGATTTCCGGAAAGCCTTCAAAATCCAGATCCATGGCCAAAAAGGCCAGATCGGATGTGATGTCCGAGTACCTGAAGTTTTCGTTAAAATCGATGCAGTCAATGATCTGAATCCCGTCGGCAAAGTAAATATGTCCGGACCTCAGGTCGCCGTGGCAATCTCGAATCTTTTCGGTTTCGATACGATGTTGAAACAGCGCTTTACGTCGCTGCAAAAATGACCGGCAGGCCGCTCGAATAATTTGAAATATGCGCTCGTCGATCAGTTCCCCTACGAACCGTTCCGTCTGCACAAAGTTCTCCTCAAATCTGGTCCGGACCGCTGCGGTTGTACCAAACGTGTTGATGACTTTGCCGGTGGCGGCCTGGTTGTAAAATACGGCCAGAATGCGGGCCAAGGTTGCAATCGCCGCCCGCTCTATCTTTCCGCGTCGCAGCAACTCCTGCAGCGAACGGTCTTCGGGAAGCTGTCGCATTTTCACGGCATATTCAATGGTCTTCCCCGGCCCCTCCAGATAATAACGACCTTTTGCAAAGGTTATGGCAACAACCCCTAAATAGATGTTGTGGGAAAGCCGGCGATTCAGAATGGTTTCCTGCCGGCAGTAATACTTTCGCTTTGCCAGCGAGGTGTAATCTAAAAACTCCAGATCGAGCGGCTTTTTAATCTTGTAGACATAGCTGCCGGTTAGAAATACTTTTGAAATGTGGGTTTCACGCTGTTTTACCTGGGAAACGGGATGAGGATAAAACTTAGGCATTGCCATTGCCTGAAAAAGATTTTCTTGATGATTTGTTTTCATCCTTTTACTTGTTTGTACACGGAACCTTTACAACGATTTTGGTGCCCTTTCCAGGCTGGGATTGAATCGCTATTTTACCCCCAAGCAGCATAGCCCTTTCCTGCATGCTCTGAAGCCCCATCCGCTTCTTATGCGTTGCCAACCGTTCCTCTATATCAAAACCCCTGCCGTCATCTTCTATGGTAAGAATGATGTTGGGGTAGGCTGAAATCAGCTTGATCGTCGCCTGGAGGGTATCGGCATGTTTTCGAATGTTGTTGAGACCCTCTTGAACCAGGCGGTAAATGTTAATGTTCGTAGTGTTATCAAGCTTTAAGGCATCCATGCCGGCGAAAGTGAAGTCCACGTTCAATCCGCTTTTTTCGGAAAAATCCTCACAATACTGTGAAATCGACTGGACAAGCCCTAATTGGTTCAAACCGGGAGGGCGTAAGAGATAGGACAGGTCGCGAACGTTCGTGATGATCTTGTGCAGTATCTGGGAGAATTCCGAAGCTTTTTGCCGTAGATTGTCAGGGATTGCCGGCTGATGATCAAACAGCGTATCGCAGCCGATTTTCAGCGAGGACAGGTCCTGGGCAATGCTGTCATGCAGTTCTCGGGAAATCATATGCCGTTCATTTTCCTGGTACTTCATAAGTTCCTGGGTAAGGGTACGAATGTGTTCGTCGGCCCACTTCCGATCCGTGATGTCGGTTAAAAATTTCAATGTTGCCGGCTCATTTTCCCAATCGACAACAACCACATTGTTCCTTAGCCATTTGATATTCCCGTCTTTGTCAACTACTCTAAAATCATACACTTCGGGTTTTTTCTTGCCGCTGAGCTTCTTTTGGTGGCGCTGAATCACCATCTCCTTATCGTCCGGGTGGACAAAATCGATAAAGAGCTTAAAGCTTAACTCTTCCGCGGTACAACCTAAAATTTCCGTCGTCTTGGGATTGTAAAACTTGAGAATCCCATCTTGCAGCACTACGATACCTTCCTCGGCATTTTCCACCACCAGGCGGTATTTTTCTTCTACCTCGCGCAGGGCATCCTTAATCTTTTTTTCACGAACCACCTTCTCGAGGACACTGGGCAGCAGGGTAAAAAAGTTTCCGGATTTCACCAGGTAATCCTTAGCCCCCAACTTCATCGCGCGGACGGCAATATTCTCATCTCCCTGGCCGGTGACCATGATAACCGGGATGTCTGTCTGTTGTTGATTCAACGTCTCCAGAAACTCGATGCCGTTCAGACCGGGCATGAGGTAATCGGTGATGATGGCGGTGGGTGCAATTTCATTTAGGCGTTTAAGACAGGTCATCGGATCCTGGAAATGATACACCGCGGCGTGCGGCAAATCCTTGGCAATGGCGCGCTTCATAAGGCTGAAATGCGCTTCTTCGTCTTCAAGTATCACAAACGTTAACGTTTCCATGATCATCCTGTTTCAAACTAATGTTCAAATCTAAAAACCCCGGGGCTCCGGGCCCGGATGCTTTACGCTTCAATGACCGGCGGCCTGTTGAGGATCATCCAGTAATAGTCGAGCTGCCTGATTTTTTCCTCAAACTCCTTGAACCCCACCGGCTTGGTCAGATAGCTGTTGGCATAATAATCATACGCTCGGGCAATATCATCCTCTTGTTCCGAAGTGGTGAGCATGATCACCGGAATGCGTTTAAGAGCAGGATCTTTCTTGATTCTCTTGAGGACTTCGATCCCGTCGATACCGGGGAGCTTGATATCCAGCAGGATCAATCCCGGAACAGGATATTTTTGTTTATCGGCAAATTCTTTCTGATTGAAAAGATAATCGAGGGCTTCTTCTCCATTGGAAACGATATCGATCCGGTTGGCATTTCCCGCCTTGCGAATCGCCCTTTTGGTGAGTTCCGCATGGGCCGGCTCATCTTCCACAAGTAAAATGTTCGACGGTTCATAATCCATGGATTCAAGCCTCCATGTCTTTAAGGGTGAAAAAAAACGTGGTTCCCTTGCCCGGCTCGGATTTCAACCAGATGCTGCCGCCATGGTGTTCGATGATCCGTTTGACGATGGCCAATCCGATGCCGGTTCCTTCACCAAGCTTTTGGGCAGCCGGCAGCCGCTGGAAGACTTCGAAAATCTTTTCAAAATATATTTTTTCAATACCGATGCCGTTATCGCTGACAAAGAACACCTCGCGACCATCCTGTTCTCGGACCCCGACTTCAATCCGTGGAGTGGGGTTCTCCCTGCCGACGTATTTAACCGCATTGGACAACAGGTTTTCCACGACCTGAACCAACCGCTTTTTTTCACCGTAAACCAGGGGGAGATTTTTCGCAACCTCGACCTGAATCCCTCTTGCCTTGATCCGGGACTGAAGCGCTTTAAGAACTTCTTCGATGACACCGGCAAAAGAAAATTCGGTCTTTTCTACCGTTAAACGCCCGATGCGGGAAAGCTCCAGCAAGTCGCTAATTAAAAGCTCCATTTTGCGGGCGGCATCGCTGATATAATTAAGGTATTTTTCACCGTCTGCGGAGATCCGGTCTCCAAAGTCTTCCCGCAGGACCCCGATAAAACCTTCAATGGTAACAATGGGCGTCTTCAAATCATGGGAGACCGAGTACACAAAGGTTTCAAGTTCCGTGTTTTTGGCGGCAAGCTCGGCGAGCAGGGCTTCCAACTGCTTTTCATTTTTTTTTAAGGCCTCCTCGGCACGTTTGCGCTCGCTGACTTCCTCGAGGGCCTGGTCCCTGGCCTGCCGATACATTTGCATTCGTTGAATCAGACCATGAAGAAGGAAGGAGAGAATGGCGGAGACGACCAGGCCGAAAATCAGCAGCGGAATATTCCGAAAGGTACCGGGGGGGTAAATCGCGGCCTTGGGAACAAGGTCCAATCGCCAGGTTTTCCCTGGAAAACGGATCTCTCTAAATACGCGCAAGGGTTCATTTCCCGGATGATTATCGCCCTGTTTTTCATTGGTGTAAATCAGTCGATCCGCCTCAAAGAACCTGACCCCGAAGCCTTTTAAAATGTCCTGGGCCAAACAGGTATCTACAATTTGCTCGACCTGAAATACGCCGTTCAGACAACCCTGCACCGCGCCGAAATAGATCAGGGGCCGGAAGGCAACGAAACCGAATCCTCCCGGAACAGTTTCCACACAAGGGGAGGCGGTATATCGTAGATTTTCCCCGGCCCATTGAAAGGTAGCCCGCACCCGGGGATCCCGATGTTGAAGGAGACTTTTACCGCCGGCAGGTTCCTTGCTTTCCCTTGGATAAACCCAGCGAACAACGCCGGCCGGGTCGATCCATTCGATGCTCTTAAAACCGGGGTAATGCTTGTAAATGGATTCAGCGAACTGAAGAAAACGCTCCCGGCTAAAGTCAGGCGGAGTTCTTTCGACCCATCTTTCAGCCAGCAGTTCAAGCGATGCCATGCGAGTTTTCATCAGACCTTCGACCCGAATCCGTATCTGTTCCGCAGAAGTTTCCGTATACCGCAAGACAAGCTCTCGTTGATGCCTGTTTTGATTTTGCCACAGAACCACGGCACCGCTGCCAAAAAGCAGGAATGCAATTAGAGGTGAAAAAAACCTGAAACGGGACATCGATATCTTCAACCGCGGTCTATGTTATGGTGATAGGCGCTATGATTGCATCGGCGATATGGGGCTCATATAGCATTTAGACACATTTTACAAGATAAAGAAAGGAGCCTGCTTTCACCCTCCTCCATGCGGCCGAAAAGATCACCCTTCTCGCTGCGAAGTCTGCTGATTTCTCCAAACGGTTTCCAGAGAACCGTTTTCATCATATTCCTCTCTGTTTGTTTGACTGTATAACGCTTCTTTATCGCGATGGATAGGTATCACCTGCCCTGCCAGATTCATTGGGTTGATGAGCGGCCGCAGCAGCATCTTTTCATACAGATCGATATAGCGCTGGGCTGTAACCTGATGGTTGAACATGGCGGCGCTTTGCAGCATGATGCGATTGATCTGCCGCTGCCTTTTGTTCAGCGGCATCTGATAAAACCGCATGGCCTGATCCATCGCCCAGGAAAGCCCGCCTGCATCGAAGGTCTTGAACAAAAAGCCGTTGCCGGTATCTTTAGCTACGTCCAAATGGGTGATCGTATCGTGAATCCCGCCGGTATCGTGGGCCACCGGAAGGGCTCCGTAAATTGCCCCGATCATCTGGGGCAGGCCGCAGGGCTCGAAGCTTGAAGGCATCAGCACAAAATCAGCAGCCCCATAGGCCAGGCGGGCCAAACGTTCGTTGAAGCCGCGTACCGCCACCCGCTCCGACAAATTGTGGAATCCCACGATGTCATTAAAATGCCTTTGGAACTCTCCGTCCGCCACAAACACGATCTGTAAATTTCGGTCCCAGTACCGGGAAACAACGCTGTAAAGAATCTCGGCCAGAAGCTGGCATCCCTTTTGAACCGGGTCCAGACGGGAAGGCCAAAAGAAAATGGGCGCCTGGGCATTCTGGATCAGGCCCAACGTTTTCTGAAGGGTTTGTTTATTAGCCTTTTTTCCAAAAACATGGTTGGTGGCGGAATATTTGCATGAAAGCGCCTCATCGGTGGATGGATCGTAGGAAGGGTCGGGAGCGTTCAGAATCCCGACGGCGCATCCGGCGTTTTTTTTGTGGGCCAGCTCTTGCCGCAGGGAGCTTTTTACAAAATTGTGCCGGCCTTCGACCATTTCCGCAAGGAACGTCGGACTGACAGTATTTACAAAATGGGCGGCAAAAATCCCGCTGGCCAGCAAATCGACCGGAACGGCGTTCCTGATATTTTCATAGGTCGACGGGAATTGTTCATAAAACAGGTTCTGCCAGAACCAGGCGGCATCAATACCGCGGTCCTCGATTTCGGCCAGGGTGCTTTTGATCGTATGGATATTGTGAACGGTAAACAGGCAGGGAATACCCAACTGCCTGGCCATGGCCGGAATCAGGCCGGTCATCCAGTCATTGCAATGAATCAGATCCGGACGAACTTTAGGAACGATATTGTTGATGACCTCTCGCTGAAACGCCAGTGAAATTTTTATGTTTTCAAAGGCATAGCCGGAATAGATCCGATCAAGGTAGAAAAAAGCCCTGTCCTGGGCCAAATGCATCCGTTCATGGGGAACGTTTTTCCTGATGGTATATCGTTCCCTTCTGATCAGCGGAGGCAAATGTCCGGTGAATATGGAGCGGTAGTCCGGCAGGGCCACATGAACATCGGCCCCCAGATGATAAAGGCTGCTGATCAAGGCCGCCGACACATCGGCAAGCCCGCCGGCCTTGGCATTCAGGCCGTTGGAAATGTCGCCCATGCCGTCGGGAAGATAGGTGACCTCAGGGGTCACAATCAGAACCCGCGGGTTAGTCGATTGACTGCTCATAATCTGCTGTTCCTATGGTTCTATTCCTTAATCATAATAAATCATATTCGAGTTCCTCGACATAAATCGGTTTAACATCTTTTATCATCACCACCACGTCAATGGGTCTGTTTTCCCTGTCTTTGACCAAATCCGGAATCACAGCAACACGATAAAACTTCGCTTTCTCGAAAGCATTTATAGCGGCAATATTCGTATCCGGAATCTCAACGATGAGCTTTTCGAGACCGAGTTTATCAGCAATATCGGAAATCTCTTCAATCATTAAACGACCCAAGCCCACCTTTCGATAATCTTTGTGCACAAATATCCGTACTGTACCCAAGTGCCATTTCCATCCGAATCGACGCCGATTTAGGGTAGTATCTGCAATAATGGCGTCATCTTTAATCGCCAAAACCGGCAGTGTCTTTGTATAATCGATATCGGCGGCCCATTTCTCAACGAGGAGTCTGTTGCTGACGTCATCGCGTAAATACCGAGCCTCTTCTTTGGGGACCTTTTTAAAAAATTCATATAAAGCATCCTTATCTTCCGCGACCATAGGGCGCAGAAGAACTTTGGTCCCGTCTCTTAGCTTCACCTCTTTTCGATAATTGTTAAGATCAAACATTTTAATCTACCTCCTTTCATCACTTACTGGTTAACAATGTACTGGTCTGTCCTAATGTAACGTGTTGGACGTTCATAATTAAACCTGATCTCAGGTTAAAATATACCATTACAGGACGGCCCCTGCCTGAGGACCGCCCTGCCCGGCGCAAGAGCTGTAGCCTCCTGTGCGCATATCAAAGCAATGAAGTGGAGAATGCACTCGCCGATACCGGTTCACTCAGGGTGATGGTTCATGATACACGTGCGTTCGGGTTATCGGCAGCGCATTGTTCAAGCCGTTGGAGAAAAGAATTTGAAACAAGCGGGAGTTGCCGTACCTAAACCCGGCTGCGGCGCTGTTAAAAAACAGACGCCAGCGTCTTATGAATTCGTCGTCAAACAATTCCCTTGCTCTGGTTATATTTCGCTCGTAATTTTCTGCCCATTTCTCAAGGGTTTTGGCATAGTGCAATCTCAAATTTTCGACATCCAGTACGGAAAAACCGATTTTCCCGATTTCATGTGTAATTTCGGAGAGCGTCGGAAGGTATGCGCCCGGAAAGATATATTTAAATGTCCAGGGATCATCGATAGTCGGGGCGTCTTTCCCAATGGTATGCAAAAGACTCAGTCCGCCGGTTTTCAACAGACCCGAAACTTTTCGGAAAAAGGCGGGAATGAAATTTTTGCCCACATGCTCAAACATCCCGATGGAAACCACTTTATCGAACTTCCCGCTTAATTGCCGGTAATCCTGACACAAAACCTTAATCCGGTCACAAAGCCCCAACTCCTTGATTTTACGTTGGACATATTCGTACTGATTTTGGGACAGCGTGTTTCCGGTCCCGGTTATGCCGTATTTCTGGGCGGCATAAATAAGCATTCCGCCCCAGCCGCAGCCGATGTCGAGCAAAGATTCATTCGGTTTCAGTAAAAGTTTGCGGGCAATGTGCTCGTATTTGTTTAATTGCGCCTGTTCCAGGGAGTCGTCCGGACTTTTAAAATACGCACAGGAATACGTCATGGTTTTGTCAAGATAGAGCGCATAGAACTCATTGCCCCGGTCGTAGTGGTAAGCGATATTTTGGGGGGCACCCCGCAGGGTTGCGCGGTTTAGCAGCGAGCGGATAAAAAGCCGGCATTTCTGCCGGACAGGTAACCGGTAATCGTCGAAATTAATGGCAAAGCCCAGGTGAAAAAGCTCTCGCAGGTCGTTCTCTATTTCCAGGTCTCCGTTGGTATATGACTCGCCCAGGCCCAAAAAACCTTTTTCGATTATATTTTGGGCGCACTTTTTGGTTTTCAAGCGCAAGGTTACACGGGGGGAATTTCCGAAACAGATTGCATCGCCATCCCAGAATTCGACGGAGAAACAGGATGTTGGATCGGCCTGATGCATCATTTGGGCTATATCTTTGATAACCTGTTTCATCATCCCCATCTTTTTTTGTTTCCAACTGCGTTTTTATTGAAGCTTCCTCCCGCAAGCTGCAGGGAGCTTCAATCGTTTCCTGAAACAAGCATCGTAAGCTCTAAAAACCTGAGTCCTGTTCGCTTTTACGCGCTTTTATTGGCGAGCTTTTGCCGATTTAAACAAAAATTATCCGGCGGCTGAAACGGAAAGGTATTTTGACAACCACTATAATGTTATGCCGCCGTTTTGCACCTGACGATTTAAAGACCGGACAGGTTAAAAATACTATTTTGGGTCCCGAAACAGTTCAGGCATGTCTGGTCATTTTGGGGATCTTCTACCCAGTTTCCATCGATCAAGAACTTGTATTCGTATTTTCCCGGTGAAAGCATCACCGTTTTATTCCATACCCCGTTTCTTTCCTTTTTCATGGGGTGCGTTTTGGGATTCCAATTGTTGAAATCCCCCATCAGGACGACATCTTTGGCCTCGGTCGCTTCCAGTGAAAACATAACTTTTTTCTGCTTACCTGTTTGTTTTGATTTGGCTTTTGACATAACATTCCTCCTTCAGTTCAAATTTGGGGCTCAGAAAACCGATTTTTAAAATGTAATTAAAGCTCGAAAATCAGAGCAGTTCAGATACAACTTCTCTGCTTTTAATAAAAAGCGACGGCGACAGCGAATAATAGGAATCACAGTCTTGCGTCGGCACTAGGCTGGCTGTAACCGGTTCGCTTGTCCGTTTATGCTCACAATCCAGACACGCCCAGTATTCCCAGCCCTTTTTACAGGCATAATCCAGACATTCCCCGTAATAGGGGCAAAAGACATTTTTTTTCCCTTGTACACACAGTGGATTGGAATGTGGTTGCATGGCGTATCTTCTGTAAACTATTTCCCCGAATATGATATACAGCCTATCAATATGTTCCGCGTTGCGAGTTAAACGATACCGAAATTCTTGTTCAGTTCGGCAACTGGATTTCGTCCAGAACCCCGGTTATCGCCTGCTTGAGACTGACCATGGCATCAACATGTTGTATGACGTAGACCAGTACCGGATATTTTGGATACCGGCTTTTGATATCAACCAGAAGCGCAAAACTGTCAAATCGCTCTGAAAGACAATTCAGAAGTACCAGGTCCGGTGCCAGCGCTTGGATATGTTCCCATGTCAAAGCGGCATCATCAATCGCCGTGATCCGGTAGCCTTCAGCGGCCAGCCCCTTTGAAACCAGCTTGCGAACGTGGGGGTGATCATCCACAATTAAGATGCTCGCCATTTTGTCCTCTGCCTTGTCTTCAAGTGAGGGTTGAAACTCCCTGTAATCCCGCAGGACGGGAAAGATAGTTAACGTTATCTATTGCGGACTTTATTAATTTTGTCCATAGATGGACGGCCTCATTTTTGCTAAGGAAATTTCCTGGGAGGGAGTTTCACCCATGCGACCGGAAGAATATCCCCTACATGAATCTGACCAGCCTGCTCCCCGCCGCGAAGCACTGACGCACGTCAGAACCCCCGCCCTTCAGGGCGGGGAGCTTCACTTCCGATGCTTTACCGCCAAGGATATGCTCGGCCGCTTTTAGATTTAGGGCCTGTTCTACTGGGAAAAAGGTTTGAAAATTAGAGCATTTCTAAGAAAAGCCCTCCTTTTTTACGAAAAAGCGACGGCGATATGGAATAATACGGGTCATGGTTCTGGGGCGACAAAAGGATGACTTTAACCGGTTCGCTTTTCCGTCTATGCTCACAATCCAGGCATGTCCAGTATTCCCAGCCCTTTTTGCAGGCATGATTCAGGCACTCTCCATAATAGGGACAAAAAACATTTTTTTCCCCTTGTACGCGCATTGGATTGGAATGTGGTTGCATGCTAAACCTCCTTAGCCAAATCCTAATCCTGATCCACCGAAGGTTGAGAACCAATTTAAAAATTGTGATCGGAAACAAATTTTGCCGCAAAATAAGCGATCCGAATGGTCAATAATTTTAACAAAAGCAAAATGTGTGCCAAACTTGCAAGACGGTGTTTAACGTCTATCTTGTTGGAAATACTACATTAAAATACCTGAGGATAAAAACGCCTTCAATGGGGGACGGTAGGAACTGTCAAAAATTTTAACAAATTGCAAATTACTCAAAAATTTTCTAACCGGAAATTGCTGAGCAATAATATACTTTATGCCAAGGAAAAACAGCAATTGAAAGCTCCCAGCAGCCCCATTTACAGTGGGACAAGGTGTGCACTCGTTATTGCAGTGGCTCGGAACGAAATACAAGACATAGTGGAAGGAGGATAATCTAGTTTTCGTAACGATTTTCAAATTGAGTTCCGGATATGTTATGCCTTTCTCAACATATTGATATCATCGATATATACACAAATGGCAAGGAATGTACCGATGTTGTAGTCGGCAATCCGCCATGGGGAGCCCCCGGGAAAAAAGCCGATACAAAGGCAAAGGCGAGGCAAAAAATCCTGCTTGATTGGTGTAAATCCAATAATAAACCTATTGGAGATAAAGAACCTTCGCAGGCCTTTTTATGGCGTGCTTTGGATTTCATGAGAAAAAACGGCAAAGCAGGGATGTTGGTGTCCGCCGGCGTTTTGTTTAAGCACAGCACAACAACACATTTGAAGAAACAATCGAAGCACAGCGTGAATGGGAAAGAGAACTTGATGAAGCTGTTCTTGAACTCTATGAATTGAATGATGAACAGAAAGATTTAATCCATGATTTTTGTGAAGTAACGCTGCCGTTTTTTTACAGACCATTTGACAGTGTCGGTGCGATGCAGGCTGTGGGAAAAAACGACCTGTCATGGATTGAAAACTATATAAACATTTTCTGCCTCCGGTGGAACGCCTATCTTGGGGGTGATGAAGAAATGCGAGGAGAGGTGCATATTGGCGCACATGCCAACATGGTGGCCGTCGAATTTTTTGCTGCTAATAAAGGGGACCCTTATGACCTCAAAGTGAAAGATAACAGTTGGGGCGCTATACTTAATCAGATTGGAAAAGTTTTACCGCAGCCCATGGGGGTCTCACAGATTATTCTGGATGGTTTTGTTCACGTTGTCTCTGATTCCGGGATCATTCTCATCAAAAGGAATGAGAAACGCTTTTGGACCCGCAGCTTGGCCCGGGAGGACGCGGAGGCTACAATCTGTAAACGTATGGTAGATACGATGCCGAAAGAAAGGAGATTACGCTGACCTATGGCACGTCGCCCACTCTCTCCTTTCATAGTGCTTTGGAACCGACATATACTACTTTACTCGGAAGTGTTTTCAACGGCCCTCCAAGAACTATCGGAATCGGCTTCGATTTCCGGGGATGAAGATGCCATTTCCGAAATACTATGTTCAATCCTCAATCGAGTTTGTTTCAATTTCGGCAAATCCCGAAATCAGGAATTGCAGACCCCCTATTGGGAAACCCCAATTCAACCGGTTACAGGAGATGAACTCAAAGGAGGCAAAATTAAAAAACGGCCGGATTTTACGTGTAAATGTATAAATCCTTGGGCGGCCTCTCCGGAAAAATACGAAATATCACTTCATGTTGAGTGCAAACTTTTAGGCAACCCCACAAGCGCCACATGGATTCTCAATGAAAACTATGTGAAAAACGGGATCAAACGATTTGATAGTAAAATTCACGAGTATGGAAAACGGGCCTATTCAGGAATGATGATCGGATATATCATTGGCATGACACCGGAAGAGATTGAATCCGAAGTGAACGATTATCAGAAAAAACATGCACCTGAATATACGGACATCAAGTTTTTTTTCGACACGGCAACACTTTTTAAGACTCGCCGGGATATCAAAAGGAAAAATGTCATACCCGCCCGATTTGAACTGATTCATTTATGGGTGGACCTGCGAAACTGCTATAAAAACTTAGAATAGCCATACAGAAAATACTGGAAAATAATTAACGGTCGGTTAACCATCCAAAGAACCAATTTATTTCATGCCGAAAGGCACCTTTCAACTTCCCCATCTTGTAATATCTGCAATGATCCGCAACTATCTTAAATTATATGATATCAAACTCGTATCACCGTTGATTTTTCCACAAACGGAAAATCTGGACCGAGTCTGAAAATCCAAAGATATCTTGTGCAGTTCACAAGCCGGGTCGGGCCGCGGAGTCTTTTAACGGGTTAGGTGGCGTCCTCCTTGACCGCGGTCTCGATTTTAAGACCGTACTTTTCGATCTTGGAATGCAGCGTGGGTCTGGAAATACCCAGAAGTTTGGCCGCCTGGGAACGGTTTCCGCCGCAAAGGTTCAGTGCTTCGCTGATGACGATACTGGCAAAATGATCCATGCAGGCGTCAAACAGGTTATCGCCGCTTTTGGCGGCCAGTTCCTGGCGCACCAGTTGACGCAACATGTGATCCCTATCTTCCTTGCGGCCGTTAGTGAAAGGACTCTTTTCACGGACGGCCTGGTCGATATCTTCGGCCGAAAGCGGTGCGCCGCGGTTAAAGATCAGCGCTTTCTGGATAATATTCGAAACTTCGCGAACATTGCCCGGCCAGGGATGTTTGGCGAGTAATGCTTTGGCTCCTTCGGTAATCCCGGGATTGCCCATACCGGCTTCGGTTGCAAAACGGGTAAGGAAATATTCTGCCAAAAGCGGGATATCTTCCGGTCGTTCGTGCAGCAGCGGCAGACGGATAGTAACCACCTTGAGGCGGTAATAAAGGTCCTCACGGAAGCGGCCGTCTGTAATCGCCGTTTCAAGATCGCGGTTGGTGGCGGCAATCACGCGCACATCCACCGGGATAGTCTGGCGTCCGCCCAGGCGTTCAATGCTTCTTTCCTGAAGCAGTCTTAACATTTTGGCCTGAAGATTCAACGGCATGTCGCCGATTTCATCTAAAAAGATCGTACCGCCGTGGGCCTGCTCAATTTTTCCCATGCGGCGATGGGTGGCGCCGGTAAAGGCTCCCTTTTCGTAACCGAACAGTTCGCTTTCCAGCAGCGTTTCAGGGATGGCGACACAATTGATCACCAGAAAGGGTTTGTCGGCCCGCAGGCTGTGCTGATAGACCGCCCGCGCCACCAGTTCTTTGCCGGTACCGGATTCACCCCGGATAAGAACCGTGGCATCCGTGGGAGCGACCCGACCGATGGCCTTGTAGACCTCCTGCATGGGATGGCTGCGGCCGATGATGGCTTCCCGCGAGGCTTTATCCGGGGATACGTTCATATCCACCGGCGAGCGCATGAAGCGGCCGGCTTCCAGGGCCTTGGTGATGACGGTCAGCATGTCGGGAATATCAAAGGGTTTGAGGATATAGTCGAAAGCGCCCAGCTTGGTGGCTTCGATGGCGGTTTCGGTGGTGCCGTAAGCGGTCATGATAATCACCGGAAGCTTGGGTTCTATTTTATGAATGGCCTGGAAGGTTTCAAACCCGTTCATTCCCGGCAGGCGCATATCCAGGATAACCAGGTCCGGATTTTCCGCCGGTACCATATTGAGACCCGCTTCCCCGGATGCAGCACAGATCACTTGATAGCCCTCTTCGGTCAAAAGCTTGTCAAAGCTTTTGCGCAGTTGGTCGTCGTCGTCAATGATCAGAATTTTTCTCATGACCGGAATCCTTTAGCGGAAGGGTGATGATGAAGGTTGCGCCCTCGCCTTCTTTAGAAGTAACCTCCAGGCGGCCCCGGTGTTCTTCAACAATCCGGGCGGCAATGCTCAACCCCAGACCCGTGCCCTCTTCCTTGGTGGTGAAAAAAGGTTCAAACAGCTTGTGCTGGATCGCTTCGGAAATGCCCGGCCCGTTGTCGCGCACCCGGATCACCGCCGTGGTGCAGGCCGGCGGCGTGCCGGTTTCTTCTTCGATCATGATCGACCCGCCCTGGCCGATGGCCTCGCAGGCGTTCTCGATAAGGTTGGCAAAGACCTCCTTCAACTGCTCAGGATCCGCTTCGATCTCGGGGAGCGGTTGCTTGCGGACAAGCTTCAGATTGACATCGTATGACTTGAGACGGTGCTCCATCAATAGAAGCGTTTGATCCACCACGGCCGAAGGACTGACCGGCTGCATCTTGAGCTTGGGAGGACGGGCAAATTCAAGGAAGTTCTGAACAATGGTATCGGTGTGGCGGATCTCCTCGGAGATGACCTCGAAGTCCTCTTTCTGGTAATCGTTCAGTTCCAGGGAGCGGCTTAATGAAAACAGGCGCATTTTCACGCTGGTGAGCGGGTTGCGAATGCTGTGGGCCACACCGGCGGCCAGCTTGCCCACCAGGGCCATTTTTTCGGCCTGCAACAGGTGTTCACGGCTGCGTTCCAGTTCAATGTGGGTCTGGCCGGCATCTTCGATCAGCCCGTGCAGACGCCGGCTCACCGCTTTGATTTCGTTTTCCGGTTCTTTTAAGCTTTCCTCCCGGTCGGTCTCGAGGGCCAGCCGGCGCAAGGGATCCAAAATCTGCCTGGCCATGACAAAGGCTATCAAAAATCCCAGCATAAAAGCCAGAACCACGGCGGTTGCGGCCATGAACCTTAAATCCGAGGCCCGGGCAAGGCTTTTCTGACGGGCCTGTATAATTCTTTTCCTGTGAAAATCCTTGTAGGCTTCGCACAGGTCAAGGATCTTAAAATAGCAATCTCGTACTTTTTGATGCAGCGCTAAGCCGATTTCACGCTCGCCGGCCTTATAGTGGTCAATGACACGGTCTTTGTCTTGGATGTAGATCTGGTATTCCTGGTCGATATGATGGATGGCTTCTTTTTGCCAGGGAGTTTCGGCCAGCAAGCGGGCTTCTGATATCCGCTGTTTGAAAATCTGGCGAAACTCTCCCAGTTTCCTGAGCCATTCGGGATCGGAGTCCATGAAATAGTAAGAAACAAACCCTTTTTGATTGACAAGGGCGGTTTCGAGAGATGCAGCCGATTCAAAGGCGGCCAGATCCTTGTCGATGATGGCTGCCAAAACATCTTCCATCCGGTAGGTGTACCTAACCAGGAAAAGAGCTCCCAGCAAAGTGATAAACATCAGGGCGGTCAATAGCAGGTAAATTTGGTGGCGAAAGCTGATGCGAGTCCACATGTTCAATATCCCCGGCTTTTATGGGTAAAGAAAAACCTGGCGTGCACAACGTGCTTGTAGCAAAGGCGATAGGTGTTTTTCAAGAAAAATAAAATGGGTTTTCAGGGCACGGTCACCGGCATTCCCATCAGGGGCCAGAGAACCAGGGCCGCAAAACCGACCACCACCATCAGCAGAATACTGGCAGGGATACCGTAGAGGAAAAATTCTCCGGCGGTAAACTGCTTTGAATCGTAGGCAATCGCGTTGGGAGCGGCCCCTACCAGCAGCAAAAAGGGCATGCCGGCGGTCACCAGGGAGGCGAAAAAAACCACTTCCGGCGCCACCCCTAAATAAGGAGCGATCACCAGGGCCACCGGCAGGGAGATGGCGATGGCGGCCACGTTCATGATGAAGTTGGTCATGACCATCACGAAAAAGGAGATCCCCAGGACAAACACAAACCAGTTGGCTTTCTTGAACATCACCAGCCAGTTGACGGCCAGCCACTTGGCCGCCCCGGTCTCCCACAGACAGAAGCCGATACTCATGGCGCCGGCAAACAGCAGGATGATGTTCCAGGGAATTTCTTCAAGATCGTTCAGATCGAGGATTCCGGTAATAAAGAACAGGATGGTCGAGATCAAAATGATGGCCGTTTTATCCACCGGTTCCAGGGCCGGGATAAACGAGCGCAGGGCCATTACCAGGATACAGGTGAACACGATGACGGCGGCCAGGATTTCCTTACGGGTAATGGGGCCCAGTTCGGCATTGAGCGCTTTGGCTTTTTCCCTTAAGCCCGGAATGACTTTCTTTTCGGGTTTTAAGAATATCATGAAAAAGCCCCACAGCAAAAAGGTCATCAGCCAGCCGACCGGAGCCATGTAATAGGTGAGCTGAAAAAAACTGACGTTTTTACCGATGATATCGTTAAAAAAACCGAGGGCCACGGCCCCGCGGGCCGCCCCTAAAAGGGTGATAATGCTGCCGGCGCCGCAAACGTAGGCCAGGCCGATAAAAAGAGCCTTGCCGAATCTGGTCGGTTTGTCGCCTTCGCCATACATGCTGTAAACGGCCAGCAGGAGCGGATAAATGGTGGCGGCTACGGCCGTGTGCGCCATGATGTGCGTCAGGGCGGCAGTAACCACAAAACACCCCAGCAAAATCATGCTGGTTTTTTCACCGACAATGGCCAGCATTTTGTATGCCAGGCGTTTGGTCAGACCTGTCTTGGTAAAAACCAGGCCGATCACAATCGAAGCAAAAATAAACATGACCGAAGGATCCATAAAGTCCTTAAAGGCCACCTTGGCCGGGCGAATCAGAAAAAGCGCCTGCAAAACACCAATGGCCAGGCTGGTGACGCCGATGGGCACGACCTCAAAGACCCACCAGGTGCCGGCCAGCAGAAAAACCGCCAGGGCGCCTTTGCCTTCGCGGGTCAAGGCAAAATGTTTTCCCATGGGATCGACCGCGTCGGCCCAGGGGGGCGTATAGTAAACGACTGCAAAGAGCAATATCCCGATAGAAAGCCACAAAAATCGTTTCCACTCGAAATTGCCCGTGCCAAGGGCGGCAGCATCGCTTGTCATTTTCCAAATCTCCCTATCTTTTTCTTTACTTACAGACCTCGTACAGACCTCGTACAGACCTCGTTAAATGGTCGAGCCGTTGATTCGTTGATTCGTTGATTCGTTAATTCGTTAATTGGTTAATTGGTATTCGCTAAAAAAAGATTCTTACTTTTTTATCACCATTGAACTATCCAACCATTTAACCAATTAACGATTTTACAACTTGCACTCCTTGATATTCCTGGCGATTTCCACAAACACGTCGGTCAGTCTCAATATCCCCACAATGGCTTTATCCCGGGTTACCAGCAGGGATTGATGTTTGCCGATGATCAGTTGATTGACGGCTTCATCCAAAGATGCATTTTCATCGACAAATTCGCCTTCCGTGGGAGTCGTCATAAAGGTCTTGACTTTCAATTGGGCGGCTTTACGGCAGATGTCGTTTAAGGGTTTGTTCCAGAGTTTGTATTGCTCGATCAATGACTTCTGGTACATGGGACTTAAACCGAAACGGGCAAATAAACCCTTTTCAATGATTTCGTCGTATTTGGGTTCCAGGGCCCGCAGAATATCGATCTGACTGATCTTGCCGACGATCTTATTGTTTTCATCAAAAATCAGAATCGCCCGGTGCCGATAGCGGGTCTGGTCGAACTCGGCTTGCGCTTTCTCCAAAGCCAGGACAGCCTCATATAACGTGGCTTCTGTGGAAGCGGTGGCATACTCGGAAAGCGGTACCATCACATCTTTGACAATTTTCATTTTCATTACTGTGTTCCTTGATGAAGGACATAGAAAAACCCGAAGCCTGTCATGGTTCGGGCAGCGAAAAATTCCTGCGCCGAAGACCGCGCACTTCGGGGTGTCGTACCTACCATCCCTTTCGCTTGATAATGTTATTGATTTCCGCCTTGCGAATCCGTTCCTGGTGCTCGGTTTTAAGGGCGTGGGCCTTGGAAATTTTTTCCACCAGATCCTCGGTCTCGGTCGGTTTCATGAGATAGTCGTAGGCTCCCAGTTTCATACCCTCAATGGCCGTTTCCACCGTGGCATTGCCGGTAAGCATGATTACCTGGAGCAGCGGCTTGATGTTCTTGATTTCCCCCAAGGTCTCAATACCGTCTTTGCCCGGCATCAGCACATCCAGAACGACAACGTCGAATTCCTGTTCCCGGATAAGCTTGAGGGCATCATCCCCGTTGAACGCCGTTTGGACCTCAAAGTCCCGAATCTGGAGGCGCTGCGACAGGGATTCGACAAAGTCCTTTTCATCATCTACCAACAACACTATGATCTTCATTAATTTTTCTCCTCCGAACCATCATTGATGCCTTCTTTGAAAGCCGAATTGAAGACCCTGCAGCAAGCTGCGGGGAATGCGCTCGCTGTTGCAGTTCATCATTTGTCTTTCTCGCGGTCCATAATCTCCTTGGCGGTATCGAATTCCCCGGCTTCTGCAAACGCAGCAGCCGTCATGCTGTCCTGGATTTTATTTTTATACGCACGTTTGATGTATTTAACCAGCTTGTCGATATCGACCGGTTTTTGCAGATACTCGAAGGCACCCAGGCGACGGGCGTCCTTTTCGTCCTTTTCCGAACCATGCCCCGTCAGGATGATCACCTGAACATCCGGATAAGCTTTTTTTACCCGCCGCAAAACCTCCATGCCGTCAATGCCCGGCATCTTGAGATCCAACACCATGACATCTGGGACTTCGTTATCAACCAGCTTCAAAGCCTCTTCGCCGTTCAGAGCGATGTCGGACGCAAGGTTTCGCATCTCTATACGCTCCGATAAGGTTTTAACGAAATCTTCCTCATCATCCACCAAAAGAATTTTTATGTTCTTCATGTTAATCTCCTTTTGTATTTGTTTTTGTTCGGGCCTTTTTTCTTTTGGCCAGAAATTCAATGGCCATGTCGGATTCTCCGGCCTCGGCAAAAGTTGCAGCTATCATAATATCCCGGTATCGATCCAGTAAAGACTTTTTTGCTGTTTCTTTCTGCTTTTTTTGTTGCCAGGCATCCTGAATCCGAATCCGTAAAGAATCAATATCAAAAGGAACCATAAAATCATCAAAAGCACCCAGCTTCATTCCTTCGATGGAGAGAGCAATCTGTTCGGAACTATTGATAATGATGACCTCGGTAAAGGGGCGGATCTTTTTGATCATTTTGAGAATTGCAAGGCCTTCACGTTTCATCGCATTCAGGCCCAGCACCACCACGTCGATATTTTTCCGTTTGACAATCTTTTTGGCGTCGCTGAGCCGGTCGGCAAACAGGATCTGCCAGGTTTCATTCGTCAAACGCTGGACCAGATTGTTGCCGAACATGTGATCGGACTCAATGATCAAGAGGTTCACTCCCATGAGTTCAGCGAAGTCGCTTCAAGGACGCTACACCATTGCCAGCCCGTATCGAACACGAACGCCCTGGAGTCCCACGTCCTTTAAAAAGATCTCCAAGGATCGAACATCGCGCCGGGCGGTTTTGGCCCCTACAAATTCAAGGGCCCGATCAGCGCAGCCTGCTTCCGCAAAGGTAACGGCGGCAAAGATGTTGTCCCAGGCTTTTGATAATAGACTGACTTTACTCCAATTCGGTTTGATCCCGGCCATTTCCGTAGCGGTATCATGCTCTCCTGCTTCAGCAAAAGATACGGCTGCAAACGTTTTTTGTATGGTTTCCATCCACTTTCCCATGATACCCTCCTTTTTCTGTTGGATGATGTTACCATAGGATCAGCAATAGATATGCCAAAGAATTAATTATTAATTATATCAAACTGTTAATGAAAAAAGGAGGCTTGCTGAATCGAAAAGAATAATACGATATGAAACATTATGAAAGATTCAAAATGATACATTATGAATCATTTTGGTGGTCGGGGCAGGGCTTCCGGCAGCAACAACCAAATGCCGGGACCGGCCGCATCCAATTCGACCGAGCCTCCCAAAGATGCGACCGTTTGCTCCAGATCGGGCCACCGGTCGGCGGCTGCCATCGATTGCGCCAAATCCGCCGGCTTGGGAAAATCGCCTTCACAGGCAATCTGCAGCGCATAGGTTTCGCCTTTTTTTTGAGGGCGAATGTAAATCTTTGACCCCAGCGGGATCGCATGCAGACAGCACTCAATACAACCAAACAGGGCCATCAGCAACCGCACCGGACAGGTAACCACCGCCAAGGGCGGCCCGGACGGCCCGGTATGCAAGGAAACATTTTTAAGCCTGGCAAAACGGCTTGCCAGGGTGACCAGTTGTTCGGCCATTTCATGAAGATCGATCCTGGTGATTTCGGCATCGGGACTGTGTGCAAACCGGTTGAGCCGGTCGGTAATCTCCACGCCGCGCTGAATCTGGACCTTGACGGTGGCCAGGGCCTTCTGAAATTTTTCGCGGTGCGGAATGGGCGTTTCCCGAGACAAGGCCATCAGGTCTTCCATCAGGCCGCACGATTCTCTGATGATGGCCAGGACATTCTTCATCTCATGGGTGCTTCCGGCTGTTATTTTGCCGAAAAATTCAACCTCTTTTTTTTCATATGCCTGCATGATTGCTCCTGACTGGTTTTCCAGTTTGCCGGTTGGCCCGTTGGCCCGTTTGGATATGGCAGCCCGGCGTCATATTCATTTTCTGCAAATTAAAACATAGATAAACCATGATTTGAAGCGCGCTATAGTCCCGCTGCAAGCTGGACGGAGAAGGCTCTCGCTGTTGCAGTTCAATGAATTAACCGGCCAATCGGTAAACGGGACAACCAAAACGTGTTGCAACGTTACGAAACGACGGCCTCCTGCATTTTTTTGATCAGTTCGTCGATGTTGATCGGTTTCATCAGGTAGTCGAAAGCCCCCAGGTGCATACCTTCAATACCGTCTCTTGTGGAACTGTGACCGGTCAGCAAAATAACCGGCACCCGGGGATGCTGCTGTTTCATTTGTTTGAGGACTTCCAGGCCCCCCAATCCCGGCATCATTACATCCAGAACCACCAGGTCAGGGAGGGTGGCTTCCATCTGGTTGATGGCGCCTTCGCCGTCGACGGCGACCAGCACCTCAAACCCTCTGAGTTGCAGCCTTTCGGCCAGCGTCTTTACAAATTCTATCTCATCATCCACTAGCAAAACTTTTAGTTTGGTCATGGCAACTCACCAGTTGTTGATGGGGGGGTTTTTAAGAGAAACACCGAAAAGGTTGTACCCTCTCCTTTTTTGCTTTCCACTTTTATGTCGCCTCCCAGTTTCTTGACAATCCCGTAAGTAATGGGAAGACCCAGACCGGTACCGTAGCCTTTCTTGGTGGTAAAGAAGGGTTCGAAAATATGGCTGAGGGTTTCGGCAGACATGCCGCAGCCGTTGTCCCGGATCGATACCCCGACCGTATCTGCATCCTTATCCCAGGTGGTAATTGCAACCAGCCCGCCGTCTTCCACCGCTGCCAAGGCATTGGTAATAATGTTCAAAAAAACCTGCTGGATCTGCCCCATATCCGCCGAAATTTGGGGCAGATCCGCTGACAGCTGCAGACGGATGTCAATGTTGCGATAAAGGTACTCTTTTCCCAGAAAGCCGAGAACCTCCTTGATGACATCGTTGACGTTCAGAAGCTCGAACTGCACTTCCATGCGGCGCGCAAACCCCAGCAGGCGGTGGGTGATTGTTTTGCAGCGTTCAACCGAGTGTTGAATGGAAGCGGTCAATTCAAGAAATTTGGCTTGTTCCTTGAACTGGCCGTGGTACTCTATCAGATCCTTCATCAACCCGGCCTTTTCATTGATGATGGCCAGAGGGTTGTTGATTTCATGGGCCACGCCGGCAGCCAGTCGGCCGATGGACGAAAGCTTTTGCGAATGCTCCAGTTCTCGATAGGCGAGTTCGCGTCTCTCATCGGCCTTTTGCACGTTCTTGACCACCACATCGGTCAGTTTGATGATAACCAGGATAATGACGATGGTACTGATCGTAAAAATGAAGAACATTTCACTTTTGAGCGTGAACCAGGTTTTAAGAATCACCGATCGGGGTTTGACCAGCACCAGCGCGTAATCTAGCTTGTCAAAATGAGTGTAAACCGAAATGACCTCGCGACCCTTGGGGTCGTATTCTTCGGCCAAAAAACTGCCGTAGTTACCCGGTGGAGGTGAAAACGGACATTTTTCCAGTACCTTGCCGTAAAACTTGGAATTGGTCTGAAAGATGCCCTTAGCGTTGATCAAAAAGGCGTCGCTTTCCGGATCCAGCCCCATGGAGGCGATCAGGTTGTCGAACAAAGTGGTATCAATGGTAACCCGCAGGACACAGCCGTCACAATCCTCGCCCGCGAGCTGGACGGCGATGGCAATGTGCGGAAATTTGCGGTATCCCATAAACACGTCGCTGATGTATACCCCCCTGACTTCAACTTCCTCGAACCAGGTCTGTTCGGCATAATTTTTTCCCAAAAGGTCGTAGGGTCCTGCATAGGAAATCTGGATGCCGTTGCAGTCAATCAGGCCTAAATCCACAAACCCCCCGAATTCCTGCTTCAGAACCCGAAAAATGCGTGCCAGGGTTTTTGAGTCCGCAAGGTCCTTAAAAGAATAGGCCGAAGCAATGAAACGAACATTCGACAGTTTTTCTTCCAAAAAGAGTTCAAACGAGTGCTTGGTCTTGCTGGAAATATTGCGCATGGGATTGATGATTTCGTCTTTCAGGCTGGTCCGATACTGATGGTAGTTGATGACCGCCATCAAGGTCAGGGGCACAATTGTCACCAGCATCATCAGGATAACAATATTGCGGCGCAGAATGCGGTAGCGATCCGGAGAGGCCTCTTTACCTTCGAACTGGAAGATACTCTTGGTCAAGTGCTGGCGCCAATTGCGTTCGGCCATCGGTTAGTCCGTATTTCCCGACAGAATATTCCCGGATTGGAGTTTTCCCTGGCAAAAGCGTTCCAGAACCGATTCCCAGGAACCGATAACGGAATCGAAAACCTGGACCCGTTTCCAGGTCAGATACTGGTAATATTCTTCTTGAATACCGCTGCAAATGACCGCATCAACCCCTTCGGCCAGAACAAGATGGCAGAGCTGTTCGGCCGAGGCCTGGGAAAGCACCACGATCTTTTCTTCCCGGTCCTCAAGCGTTTGGCCTCCGGTACTGATCAGAACCTCGGTGGCCAGATCAAACCGGGGGGCAACATCGTTGCCGTACAATGGTATCAGCACCTTCTTTTGCATCGGTTTCGAATATGCAATGTATCATGTTGTTTCGTTTTTGTACAGACCCAACTTTTAGCCGATTCCATATTGTTTCATTTTTCTCCAGAGGGTGCTCCGGCCCCAGCCCAGAAGATCCGCCGTCTTGCTGCGTCGTCCTCCGGACTTCACCAGGGCATCCATGATCATTTTGCGTTCCACGGCGGTCCACGTCTGTTCCGTGTCAAGAGATTTGAACCCGTTCGGACTCGACAGTTCCGGAGATGCCGGCCGTTCGGCAGTTGCATCGGTTTGATTGATCCAGGTTGTGATTTCGGTGAGATAGGCCGGCAGGTGCTGGGGCAGAATTTGTCCTTCCTGGCAGACGTTAACGGCATATTCAAGGATATTTCGCAGCTCTCTCACATTGCCGGGATAGCGGTAGTCCATCAGAATTCCCAGCGCCTTTTTGGAAAAACCTTTGATGGTTTTTCCGAACTGGGTTTTCAGGATGTTCAGAAAGTGATCCAGAAGCAGGCGGATATCCCCGTCACGGTCCCGCAGCGGCGGAAGGTGAATTCGAACCACATTGAGCCGAAAGAGGAGATCTTCTCTAAAACGCCCGGCCCGCACCATTTTTTCAAGGTTGCGATGAGTGGCGGCCACAACTCTTACATTGGCCTGAAATCCTTTGGTGCTGCCCAGGGGATAGACGACCTGATCGTCCAGAAACGTCAGCAGTTTGACCTGGAGCGCAAGGGGAAGATCCCCGATTTCCGTGAGGTAAAGCGTCCCATTGTGAGCCAGACGGAAGCGCCCGGGCTTGTTTTCCACGGCGCCGGTAAAGGCGCCTTTCTGGTGTCCGAAGAGCTCCGACTCCAACAGGGTCTCGGGCAGTGCCCCGCAATTAATCTTGACAAAAGGACCCTTGGCCCGGCCGGAAGCCTGGTGGAGGGCTTCCGCCACCATATCTTTGCCGGTGCCGGTTTCACCCGTAATCAGGACCGAAGAGTCGTTTTGGGCAAGTACCGGCAGAATCTGAAAGACTTTCTTCATTTGAGGGCTTCGGCCGATAAGACGTGCAAAACTGTAGGCCTGGCTTATTTGGGCATCGATGGCCCGAAAGGGACGCAGGTCCTCGACCGTTTCCAGAAATCCGACCGTTTTACCGTCAAAAGCTTTAACCGTCGCCAGGGTAACACGAACGGGAATCAGCATCCGATCGCGGTTGACCAGGTCGCTTTCGACCCAAACGGGTTCCGATTGCTCTTGCATGCGCAGGGCCGGACAGTCCTTGACGCAGATCCTGCTGCGCAGGATATGATAGCAGGGAACACCGGCAGCTTCATTCCGGGAAAAGCCGGTCAGGGCTTCAAGCGCCCGATTGAACAAAACGATCCGTCGATCCGCATCGAGTACGACCACACCAAGGGGGATTTCATCAATCAAGGGCTGCAAATCGACAGCAGACTTAAAAAGACCTTTGATGATTGAGCGTTGCAACGTTTCCAAATCGTTTTCTTTTTGAAAGGATTCAGCTTAAAGGTCCAGGTTTTCAATAGCCTAAAAAGTGCCCGGAAGTAATTTAGCATACCCAAGCGAAGATGTAAACTAGGGGTTATCGAGAATAAACTATCTGAGGGGGCGGGGATTTTTCTCTGTTAAGCGCTTAACAAAAGATCATCCATTCCGCTAACGGATAAGACTTTGGTACAAAAACTACCCAACCGTTGAACGTAATTAGGGTTTTTTAATTGACATTGAGGGCAAGGTAATATATTTAGCTTCGCTTAATACAATACTCCCGGGCTTGAAGCCTGAAATATTGAAAAGTATTAAGATATTGCGAAGATGCCGGTATTTTTTTAAGGAGGAGAAAATGGAGAGGAATCATACAATGTGGATGCTGGTTCTGATCGGCGTATTTTCGCTGATGTTTCTGGCATCCCCTGCGTTTGCAGATGCATCAGCCAAAGCTGCTTCGGATGGTCATGCCTGGTGGTTCTGGCCACTGATCCTTTTAATCGTAACATTTATTATGGGAGTCGTCGCCGTACTTGGCGGTGTGGGCGGAGGGGTCCTCTTTGTGCCGATTATCAGCGGCTTTTTTCCGTTTCACCTGGACTTTGTGCGCGGCACCGGCCTGCTGGTAGCCCTTTCCGGCGCTCTGGCCGCCGGCCCGGGACTTTTGAAGATGAATCTTGCCAGCCTGCGGCTGGCCATTCCCGTGGGCCTGATCGCTTCCACCTGCGCCATCGCCGGTGCCATGATCGGGCTGGCGCTGCCCACCAATATCGTTCAGATTTGCCTGGGCGCCACCATTCTGGGAATTTGCGCCCTGATGCTCACCGCCAAAAAATCCGTGGTTCCGGATGTGCCCAAAGCCGATAAACTCTCGTCAATGCTCCATATTTACGGTGTTTACCAGGAGGCCAGCACCGGCGAAATTATCGACTGGAAAATACATCGGACGCCCTTGGGCTTGTGCCTGTTCGTGCTGATCGGCATTATGGCCGGCATGTTCGGCCTGGGAGCCGGCTGGGCCAATGTACCGGTTCTTAATCTGCTCATGGGAGCCCCGCTGAAGATCAGTGTGGCCACCAGCAAATTTCTGCTTTCGATCACCGACACCTCCGCCGCCTGGATTTATCTGAACAAAGGCTGCGTGATTCCCATGATGGTGGTTCCCTCCCTGGTAGGCATCATGCTGGGCTCCTTTGTGGGCGTCCATGTTTTGAAAATCGCGAAGCCCGCCGTTATCCGCTGGATGGTTATCGGCATCCTGGCTTTTGCCGGTGTCAAGGCGCTGTCCAAAGGGCTGGGATTTTAATAAATACCTCAGGAGAAATAAAATGGAAGAAAAAGCAAACGTTTCTTTAAAGGCAACCCCCGAACAGCTTCTGTATGCCAGCCTGCTGGAAAAGGGCATGTACTTTGGGCTGCTGATCCTTTTTATCACCTTTGGTCTCTATGCCCTGGGAATTATGGATCCCTATATCCCGCTGGATAAGATCTCCAGATACTGGTCCATGAATGTCAATGATTATCTGAAGCAGGCCGATATCCATGCTGGATGGGCCTGGGTCGGCATGCTCAAGTACGGCGATTTTGTTAATTTTATCGGTATTGCCATGCTGTCCGGTGTTACGATTCTATGCTATGCCGCCATCTTACCGACGCTGCTGAAAAACAAGGATACGGTGTATGCCGTACTGGCCGTCCTTGAAGTCATTGTCCTGTCCGTTGCCGCCAGCGGAATCCTGGGTGCCGGCGGCCACTAACTCACACCCCGACCCCTGGTCGCCTTCGGTGCCGCCCGAGGCGGGTAAACCTTTCCTTCAGGGGAGAGGGAATTGTCGGACAGGCTCTTAGAATCTCGTTAAATGGTCAATTGGTTGAACGGGCTAAGACCAGGTGATCAGGCGGGGACTATATTTCAGGTAATCGTCACCTGCGGGCATGGTCCTGACCGTAAACCCGTAGCGGCCGGACAGCCGGCAGGGGACCTGGCAGCCGTAGCGATAATTTCCGTTGCCGAGAGATTCGATAACGGCCATGGGGATCGTGTGAATGTCCTGCAGCGCATCCACCGATCTCATCTGCCCATTGTAGAGTTCCACACAAACTTCTTCCGGATTCAATTCTCCCAAGCCGACCTCCACTGTGACTTCGAAGGTTTCGCCGACGCGAAACGGTCCCTTGCCGGCCTGGACCGGCAGCCCGATGCGGATGTCCTTCCACAGGTCGTGCAGCCGCTTTTCCTGGAGCGCCAGGTTGCTGGCTTCCAAACCGTTTTTCTTCAGCAGTGTTTTCAGCCGCTGGATGATGGGAGCATAAAAACGCTGTTCATATTCAGCAAGCATTCTCAGGCTGCAGAAATTCTCCATGGCCATTTTCATGGAAGCCTTCATCATTTGAATCCAGCGCTTGGGAAGTTCACCTTCGGGCTCTTCATAGAAACAGGGAATGACTTCATTTTCCAGCACATTGTACAAAGCCTGGCTCTCGGTGGCATCCTGGTAGGCGTAATCGACATATTCTTCGCCGCCGCCGATGCGCCAGCCTCTTTCTTCGGAATAACCTTCACACCACCATCCGTCCAAAATACTGACGTTGAGCACGCCATTGATGGCGGCTTTCATGCCGGAAGTGCCGCAGGCTTCAAAAGGTCGGCGGGGTGTGTTCAGCCAGACATCGGCCCCCTGAACCAGAGACCGTGCCAGGGCCATGTCGTAGCCTTCAATGAATACCGCTCGTTGACGAATTTCCGGCCGGTGGACAAATTCAATCAGGCGTTTGATGATTTGTTTGCCGTCGTTGTCCAGAGGGTGGGCCATGCCCGCAAAAATGATCTGAACCGGACGGGTTTGGTTGTTGAGAATGTTCGCCAGCCGCTCCGGGTCCTGTAGCAGCAGGTGGGCCCGTTTGTAACTGGCAAACCTGCGGGCAAAGGCGATGGTTAAGATTTCAGGGTCCAGGACGGTTTCGATTCTGTCGATGACGCTCTTGGGGGCGTTGCGCCGTTGGTATTGTTGTTTCAACAAATAGCGACAGATGCGAATCAAGCGGGTACGGCTCATCTCATGGGCCCGCCAGAGTTCTTCGTCGTAAATTTCGTCAATACGGCTGATGTTTTCCTGCCGCCGGGAACTCATGTACCACTCCGGTCCCAGGTGGCGCTCAAACAAGGGCCAGATTTCTGGGGAAATAAACGTAGAGACATGCATCCCGTTGGTCACGTGTGTAATCGGGATCTCGTCTTCCGGGCGGCCCGGCCAGATATGGGCCCACATCTTTCGGGCGGTGCGGCCATGCAGGCGGCTGACACCGTTGCAATACTGAGACATTCGCAGGCCCAGAATGAACATGGAAAACGGTGCGTCTTTGTCGGAACCCGACGACTGCCCCCAGGATAAAATTTCTTTTTCAGAGACTCCCAGGCGCTCTTGCAAAGGCCGGATAAAGGGTTTGACCAAATCAGCCGGGAAGGAATCATGGCCGGCCGCCACCGGGGTATGGGTGGTAAACACCGTGCAGCGGGGTATAATTTGCAGGGCGGTCTTCAAATCGAGATGATAACGCTCCCTGAACTGCGCGAGGCGTTCCAAGGCGGAAAAAGCCGAATGCCCTTCATTCATATGGCAAATGGAAGGAAAAATGTCCATGGCCGCCAGCGCTCGCATGCCGCCGATGCCCAGCAACACCTCTTGCGCCAGCCGGATTTTGGGCTCCCCGGCATACAGGCGCGCCGTAATTTCGCGGGCCTCGGGAG